>Ga0307515_10000969_pt1 | contig 65456 bp, 65 predicted proteins | sample 17_EM_MG_FD_194513 | JGI IMG/M metagenome (GOLD analysis project Ga0307515, IMG submission 194513) | Populus trichocarpa ectomycorrhiza microbial communities from riparian zone in the Pacific Northwest, United States - 17_EM | ecosystem: Host-associated > Plants > Roots > Unclassified | place... | reverse complement strand
CGCCCACAGTCGGCGCCTCCGCAGAGAGGATCAGACTGCCCAGCGTTCGGCAGCAGAAGCAGAAAACACCCACAGCCGGCGCCTCCGCAGAGAGGATCAGACTGTCCAGCGTTCGGCGGCAGTAACCAAGAGATCAAGCCAAGTACCGCCAGCATCTTCAGCTCCACCGATAGCGAGTCATGTTACAAGTACAAGAAGTCAAGGTAAAGCCCCCACAGAAGCATCAACGGCATCCACAGCCACTGGAGATCCTTTCACCTACGCGGAAGCTATGGAAAGCCGTCAACGAGGTCACTGGAAAAGAGCCATGAAGGAAGAAAGCACGTCGATGCTGCTCAACAACCTCTACCTCAGCAGCAATGGCATTCTGATACATCTGTCTGTCGACGATATCTCCATGTCGTACCCGGAGGCCGCTACCAAAGCCACAATCGAAGTCAAAGCGAAACTCTCAGAGAAATATAAGATCACGAACCTCGGCCCGGCATGCCAATTCCTCGGCATTGAAATCCACTGCGAAGATAACGGAATCAGACTCGATCCCAATATAAAGCTTGACTTGGCCGAGGATCGGCGGCTCCCCTCCGGACTATCCTTTTCACTATCCTACCAAGACTTTCTGCCACGTATGAATATAAAGCCGAGCCGTAATGTCTCGTACATCTGAACACGGCGTTCTCCCTATTTGACTTGGTATATGTGTTCATATCTCTGTGCTAGGAATATATGATTGAATTTACTGTAGCGTACAGATAATAATCGTAACTCCTTCTATCTCAATATCATCAGCCCAGCACATCTCCACCACCAAATGACTTCCTATACTAGTTTACCAGCATCTGCTTCTATTGAAGCCTTGATTCAGCAAATTGAATCTCAGAAACATAAACGAACACTATCATTCGCTACTGTATTATTCAGTTCAGGTGCACCAGCAAAAATGCACCGACCACAGATAGCCGTGCGGAGGAACACTTGTAGAGGAATTGATGACTTGGGGGTAGTTACCATGCCAATGGGAGTGGTTCGGACTCAGGGCCTCGAACTATTTGCGCTCCAATGGTTTCGGGAGGTGGCAGGACAAGCAAAAGGCATGGCAGGTGCTACCCTGGAAATGGCCAATAATCTCTGTAAATTGGTTACTCAAGAGAATCAGTGGGCGAGAGTGTATACAGGGTGTGTGGCAAAAGTGCTGGAGGAGAAAATAGGACAAGAGGAGGAAGAGAAGAAGGAAGAGGAAGAGGAGGAAGAGGAGGCAGAGGAGGCAGAGGAAGAGATGGTGGAGGAATCACCACTGGTATGGCCAGTTTGATACTCAGGATACTGTTTTGTTGTAATGGACGTTCAGACAGTGTACTCTTTGTTCTTTATTACTCACTAGTTCCAACCCATCGCTCTGTAAAATTTGAGGTCTCTGGTCACCCAAACCCTGGCACGGCCTTATACTCACCCATGGCAGAAAGTCTTGGTAGGATAGTGAAAAGGATAGTCCAGAGGGGAGCCGGAGAATCGGGGGGAGAAGGAATTGGAAGATATCAGGGATTATTAAGCAGTCCTGGGATCACTAATATACACAGCACTGGCAGCTCAGCCAGATATCTCTACCTCAAATCCACAACGGATTTTCGACTACATTTCAACTACAATGGCATCAGGATCGGCATCGGCATCAGCAGCAGTCTTTCAGGGTACTCACATTCCGATTGGGCCAATGACAGCACAGACTGCTAATCAGAGGGAGGCCAGCTGCATCGTACAGACAAAAGTCTTGGCAAAAAGGAAATGGCGCATTCAGTCAACAACAACGAGAGCAATCAAAAAACGGATAGTGGAAATTGACTCTTAATCTCGAATTGAACCCAGAACAAGCTTCCCAGCACCTTCTGGACTGCCGGAGCAGGGTGCGAAAAAGAATTCATGCAACTGAGTGGAGTGGTGTAAAGGCTTGGCAGAAAACGTGATTGACACTCCGCAGCGGCCAACGATCAAACGACAAAGGGGACTACAAGGCTTGCCTCTCAGACGTGATGACCAAACACACAGTGAGCGAGGGGAGCGACCTGGGCGCGGGAGAGGCGGGAGATGGGAGGAGCGCTGTGCCTATGGATGCAGCGATGGAGATGGCAATGGCGACGACATCCATTGCCGCGGAGACTGCGCTCGCAACCATATTTGAGCCAATGGAGAGAAATGGGAATGGAATACGGAGAAGGAGGAGCTTGGCCGCGGCGGCCCCTAGCGACTGGAGGGGCTCCATGGAAAGGACGATACGACAGCAGGCCAAGGAGTTAACGCAGCTGCACCGAACAGTTGGACATCTTGCAAACGTGTTGGAATCCCGGGCACCCCGCAAGGAGGCACAGTGGCTGGGAATGATGACGTGGATGCAAGAGAGAGAGCAGAAGTGGGTCACCTCACATCAGGACAACAAGCTGTGGGGAGCGGGCATCACGAACATGATAACAAAGGTCATGAAAGTTGTAGCACCAGTCCAGGAGGGGAGATAGAAAGAAAGAGAAATGACTGCAAGGACGAACGGTGGGGGGCTAGAGGCATCGCAACATGCAGATACGACGCGAGAAGAGTGACAAGAGAAGTGCGAACAGCTGCAGCAGGAACCAAAGCTCAAACTGCAGCTCAAACTGCAGCCTACACCTCTGCCCAGGCCCAAAGCAAAGTCAGCACCCACACCCACAAGACGGTGGGTGACTGTCCCACCCCGAGCCAAGTGCCAGCGGGCACCCATTAGCCGAGGCCCAGTCACAGGCCCTGCCCCTACGGCTGGATCGAGCATGGCAGAGAGATGCCTGATATTGAGGAGAGATGAGGGTTTACCCCTCCCCAATGAAATGGACCAGGAAATTGCGTCACCAATCAACAGAGCGCTCTTCCACCAGAAGGCACCGGCTCATGGTAGGAACATGAACGCCAAAAGAAATGCCAAGAGTGCAATTACTGCAATCACACACCCGAATGCAACGGCAGAGATTGCTCTGCAGTACAGCGACATCATCATCACAGCAGCAAGAACAGTCGACAAACAAGTCGTGGGCGTTGAAGAGAATGAGTCCTGAGAATTGTTCAAGATCCACGCAGTCCCTCTCATACGGTACATGGAGAAAGGGACGGTAGGCCTGCAGAAGACGCGAGAAGAATTCGAAGCGGAGAACGAGGGAATAGTGATCCCCGCCCAAGTAAGGTGGTTGCCGAACCCCTGTACCATTAAGGACAGGAGGCTGAACGGACAAATCGCCGCGTGATCGGTAGTTTCCGTCATACCGCGGAGGAAGGTGGCACAGAGTGTAGTTAAGACAGGAATCGAGGCGGTGGGGGTATGTTACCAAGTCGAAACATACACCAACCTGGGACCTGACACCAGGCATGAGCTCTGCTGTGGGTGGAGCCACATCGAGAACAAGTGCGGCAGCAAGCCCAAATGAGGCTACTGCTCAGGTCATCTCAGGACAAGCGACCACAAATGCAATGTGGTGGGATGCACTGCAAAGCAGGGATCACTCTGCTGCCACACGCTGGAGAAGTGCCCAAATTGCAAAGGAAATCATATCGCATTTAGCGGCAGGTGTGTGAAGAAGACTGAAGAAGCCGCTGCGGCGCTGCAGAGCAGAAAAATAGGGCTAGCAGGACGAGCGTCCAAGAGTGCAGCTCAGAATAGGGCAACGGCAACGGGCTCGAACAGAGTAGTGCTTGGCCCTAGGCCCGAGGGGGTGGCTGAAGAAGGGGGAGACGAAGAGGAGATGGCCAATATAGACGAAGAAGAGATGACAGAGGAGGAGGCAAGAGACGCCACGCTGACCGAAACTGACACTGCGACCAGTAGTGTGACTGTTACCCAAATTGAGACCGAAACAGGAGCCCTCGCGACCAATGCTTAGAGTGATCCAGCACAACTGCGCAAGGTCATAGGAATTGACCATTGTGGCGGTTGGGACACGAGTCAAACGCACAGCGGACATAGTGCGCTTGCACGATCCACCGACAGACAGAGGAAATATTGGGATCAGTCATTCGGCATACAAAATAAGGAAAAGGACAAGAGTATGAATGGTGATCCGTAAGGGGAGTTGCCTGGTGGTTGAGAAGCGGACAGAATCAAGCAGAGGTGCCAACGACGATGTTATCGCTACTGATTTCAGGAGAAGAGGTGAACAGAAAACGAGGATTGTCAATGTTTACAATCAACATGACGCGCAGTTGGGAGAGAGAGAGAGACCAGCACCAGAGTTCAACTGGTAGAGTGTGATTTGGAAGGGCGGCACTGTCCTCGCAGGAGGCTTCAACGCCCACAGGAAATGATGGGACCCAAGATGCCAAGTGCAGCGAAATGTTGCTTTCTGGGAAGTCGTGATTGACGAGAATGGACTGGAGATTGGAAATCACGGCAGGCACACCCACTATTAGACAAGAGAAGACCAGGAAGGCGAGTCAGTCATCGATCTGACATTTGCAAACCGACCAATTGTAACGTGGTCCATACTGGCCGATGACCACGCCACTGGATCCAAGCATGAGGTTATACAATGGGAGGTGGGGGTAAACAGGCAGGAGGAGGTGGATCATGAGAGGATAGTACGGTGGAATTTTGCTTCAATGTCTGAGAAGGACGCGGAAGCAGCGGACAAGCTATGTATGGAACTAGTCAAGGAGAGAGCTCAACTAGATGCAGAGTGCACAGAGGACGAGGTGGAGCAGGAGGCCACATAGTGTCAGGAAGCAATGGGCAGCATTCTCGACGGCATGGGAAAGAAAATCAGGATTTGTGCTATATCGAACAGGTGGTGGAACGCTGACATCAAAGAACGAGGAAGGACGGTCGGGAGAGAGATGAGGAGAAGATGGAACTCTAAGGAGGTCGCCCGGGCGAAGGCAGAGGTCCAGAAGTCGATTGGGCAGTCCCAGAGATGAATGTGGAGTGATTACTTCCAAAACCTGAGGGGAGCCGAGGTATGGAGTGCAGCACGATATGCGAACCCTCGAGCAGGCATGACAGTGGAGGCCCTAACAGACCGAGAAGCCAAGCAACCAAACACATCATTGCAGAAGGAGGAGATGCTGAGGCACAAGTCGTTTCCTCTGAGCGATGGCGATCAGTACTACGCACGACCTCCAGCAGGAAGCGCACACACACGCGGTGCTGAGCAAGCAGTTGAGCGAGAACTATTTTCTCAGTCAGTCAAGAATGCACCAGGACCACACAAGCTGTCATCTGGCGCCATACGGCTGCTCTGGAATTGGGACACAGAGAGGATCGTGAGGCTGACGAGGGCGGCAATCCCCATGGTAAGACACCTAGCTAGTGTTAGCAATGGTTCCGGGTTACCCGGCTGCGGTCCGGGTTTGGAACCGGACCGGACGGTCCAGTCCGGGTTGTTACCCGGAAACCAGGGGTACCCACCGGGTTTGGGGACGGGTTAAAACCGGACCGCGGTTCCATTTTACGGTTCCTACAACTTTGGCTCCAATTAAGTATTTGAGTTCTGATCGTATCATGACATGATCAGTACGTAAATTGTGCAGCATTAGTCACTCTTTCACCTCCCGCTTTCAGATTTGCGATCCGACTGATATTCGTTGAGTGGCTGTGACATAAAGGTTGAATTTAAGCGAAATTTGTGGGTTTTCGATCGCGACTCAACGAATACTTGTCGGATCGCAAATCTGAACGCGGGAGGTGAAGGAGCGACTAAAACTGCACAATCTACGTATTGTTCATGTTGTGATAGGATCAGAACTCAAATCCTTAATTGGAGCAAGAAATGTTGACTTTTGAGGAGCGGGTTTTGTGTGGAAACCCGTTGCAACGGTTCGGTTCCGGGTTGGAACCGGACCCGGAACCGACCCGGGAATTTGGACCCGTTGCTAACACTACACCTAGCGGTATAGGAGTGGGCTAGTGGCGTGGTGATTTGCCAGCCTGGCAAAGACGACTATCCCAAGTTGAACGCCTACAGCTCCATATCGCTGCTTAGCTGCATGGGAACAGTCGTCGAGAAAGTTGCCATGGAGCTGCTGTCAGAAGAGGCTGAAAGAAGAGGTCTACTGAGCGACGGATGATTGCAAAGCAGGAAAGGACGGTCGGCCATGGCTGTGTCGGCCATCATGGTCGACCGAGCTCATGCACCTTGGCTGAAAGGCCACATAACAAGTGTGCTTCTCATGGACATCAAGGCAGTCTTCCCAAGCGTGGCAAAAGGAGTGCCAGTCAACTTGATGAATGTCCGGCAAATGGACGGAGACCGTATACGATGGACGGAGATCTGTCTGTCGGAAAGAACAGTGGATATGATAATCCAGGGCAATGCCATGGAAAGACAACCAGTGGAAGCAGGGGTCCCACAGTGCTCACCTGTGTCACCGATCCTCTTTGAGATCTACACCTCAGGACTGATCAAATGGGTCGAAGAGAATTTATCAGAAGCCGAGGGGCTATCGATTGTAGACGCCCTCGGCTGGGCGTCGATCGGAACCAATGTCAACTATGTCGTGTCAATACTTGCGAGATGCGCAGCAATGGGCATTGAGTGGGCAAGTGGAATAGGGCTACAGTTCAACACTGCAAAGACGGAGGCGGCACTGTTCACGCGCAGAAGAGGCCACAGAAAAGACCTCGGCCAATACTGACAGCAAAGACAAGAGTCGGAAACGTGTTGGTATGATTCAACACACAGGCAACATGCTGGCTGGGCGTCTGGATGGACGCACATCTGCCGTTCAAGGAGCTGTATAACCGATGCATGAAGAGAGCCAGGGCAGCAGAAGCTAGACTCCAAACCCTTACCAAGGCATACAGCCTGGTTCCTGAGAGTGTCAGGGCCATCCAAGTGGCGGGCTTCCAAGTGGTCGCACTATATGGGAGCGAGCTCTGGTGGGATCCCAGGGACGTATGCAGGCGAGACGACCACCAACACCTCCTCAATCGACAAGCCAGATCCATCCTGGGCGTGCTGCCCACCACCCTGTGGGGTGCACTGATGAGGCAGTCAGGGCTTACACCGGCGTCTGAATCTTACACTCCAGACAACAGCGTTTCGCAGCGAGATTAGAAACGCATGCAGTATCAAGCTCAAGGAGCGACACCAAAACCCCACTTCCGGTGCACCGATATGCAGAGTACTCAGGAAAGAGCATGAGCATGGCCGCACAACCGAAGGCATGAACTGGCCAGCCCCAGGCAAAGAACCACTGGTCAGGACCACCATACTGGACACCACTCCAGCCAAAAGCGCCGCACAGCCCAGGGCAAGAGAGAAACAAGTCTATGTTGGACCAGTGGTCTGGATTTGGTGGAGCGATGGATCACGCTCAGGCGATGGCCGAGTCGGTGCCGCAGCAGTGTGTAAACACCGAGCTGAATGGAGGTCTCGCCGCAGCGTCCTGGGCACTGGAAGTACGGAGGTTTTCGACTCCGAACTGTCCGCGATGGGACTCACACTTGACGTGGCAATCGAGAAGGGAGAATCCTTGCAGGAGCATGGAGTGAAGACGGTGGCAGTCATTACCGAGTCACGGGCCGCAATTCAACCCACGGTACACCTCGAGCCGGGCCCAGGGCAGTGACATGCGAGGCGGATCAACAGAAGGGCGTGGAGTATCCTTGCCCAGGGCATTGCAACCGAGATAGATTGGGTCCCGGGACACTCCAGCATCCCCGGACAAGGAGAAGCAGACCGTCATTCGAACTTACCCCGAGATGCAAGCTTCAGCACGGTGATGGAGCGGGCATACAACTAGGTATCGAATAGGGATAGGCGAATCTCCAAGGGAAGATCAGCAGCTAAGGTGAAGTGGGAGGCCGACAAGTTCAGTAAGCACTTCAGCTATAGGCTCCAGGGCCAAGCAGGGACCAAAAGACCTATCCCGATGAAAAGCGTATAGTCGCTGGCCACCAGGTTCTACGGACTCAAGTGTGGGCATGCGCGCACTGCAGTCTACCGAAAGTGGTTCGGCCACTGAGATGACGATCAATGCTGGTGGTGTGGAGGGACAGTCTCCCAAACGCAAGGAGCCCCTCTTCCGCCACTGGAGACGGTGAAAAGACGACCCGAGAGTGCTATGGAAGGCGGTGGGAAAGGCAACCGGCTGGGATCCAGGCAGATGCTGTCACGTGCAGATCTCTGAGCTGTTTTCCTTTGAAGAATGCGACCAAGCGGTGATGGACTTGCTGGTGGCCACTGAGGTCGGGAAGTTCTTGCCCAAATCAAGAAGGAGCGGTATGGAGTGGGCTCAGGGCATGGGGCTCAGGAGCGGCATCGGCGGGAACGGGATTATACCCTTCTCTCTCTTGCTTTCTTTCTTTCGTTCTGTCTCTCTTTCATTATTCATCTTTCATTTGTCAGCGGTGACGAAGGGTAGGGGGGGGGAACTCCGCCATCTAGCTGGCTCGCCTGGAGGCGGAGGGGATTATCAGGGTCCTGTCATACTCTCATCAGAGTCAATACAGTATGATTAAATAACAACAACGACAGGGAGGCCATGTGTTTCTCGCCAGTAATGGAGGTATCTCGCGGCAGTCTCGAAGGCAAGCCTCATCGCCATGTCAACTCCGAGGGCCAAGTTCATTGCCTACTCAGAGGTCTCGAGGAAAAGATCTGCACAAATGCCGACTAGTCAACCACTCCTATGTACACATGGATGCAAATGGGGCAGATATACTCACGAAAGCAATGGGTTTGTGTTAATTGGCAGTCAATTCGAGGTTAATTGGAGGTCAATTTAAGGTTTGATTTAAGATTGTTTCACTTGTCTTATGGGTAGACGGATTTCTTTCTGTATCTGGATGGCCATCCTCAGGCTATGGTAGTACTCTTTCCCTGCTCACTTCTCCAGCAGGGTTTTAATGAGGATACTATGGGAATCAAAAGTTGTGCATCATCTTTGTTTGTTTGTTTGTTTCTTGCTCCACAGAGGGTCACAAGAGGGGGGAGTGTTGCACAGATAGATCACAGCTCTCATACGGGCTGACTGGGCTGGCTCTAATACTGGCTGACAGAGCTCAGCCTCTCTACGGTGGGATTAGTACGTACGTGTTCGTACCGTACATATATCGCCCTGTGGCTCTCATAGGCAGTACAATTCAACCTCAACCAATCAGTATTTCAACATTGTGTGGTGGGAGCCGACCGAGTGATTCTTTGTGAAGCCGGAATGTGGGAGGAACTTTTCATTGTTGATGGACTTCCAGCTTGCAGAAGGTCATGCACAATGGAGAGACGGAAGTAAAAGTGCTCCACAGTGCCCTCGTTGTTCCCTGGAATATGTCAATAGATTATGAGGCTATTGATGAGAGCCAACAAGGCAAGCCTTCAGGAGTTTCGGTTGGTGAATTGTATGGAGAAACATGGAAGAAGTGGCGGATCTCCTGAAAACGCGTTTTGCCAAGGCAGGCTGCTGGTGGTAATCCATCCTGGGGAAGGTAAACTCCATCCTTAATCCAGTCCCTTTCAGGAGGAACTTCAATAAGATCCATATGAATTTGAATTGCCAGCCAGAGATAAAGCTCCTGAGCAGTAACTGGCTCCCAGGAATGCTGCCACTCCTTCTCTGGCCCAAGAAGCTGCTGCTGGGCATAGGAATTGGTGTTGGCTACAAGCTGTCACATAATGGAGTTGGTAAAGAAGAGTTTGATGATTTGAATTGGAGTAATGCCATCCGGCTCAGAGAACCAGATGGGCAATCAGTTCCATCCTTTGTGAGGGGGGACAATAGGTTGTAAATGGTTGATTGTGGCAAGCTCAGGAAGATCTGTCAAATTTTGAATGAGTGTTTTGAGTGTTTTCTGTTGAAATGTACCGATTGCTAGAAGGTTATACTCTCAAGTACAGGTACATTCATGATCGTATATATACGGTGTTCGGAGTACGTCTTGTATGTCCCGTACCCATGTAAGCGCATTCAGCTGGCATCTCCAGCTGAGTCTGGAATGACCTTCATCTTAGGGAATGACCATCATCTTCGAGAGATTATGCATCAGCCCAACTGAAGCCATACGCCAGGCAGGTGGACTACCATCTATTCAACACTCCCCCCTCTTGCTACACTCCATGAAGCAAGAAAACAAACAAACAAATTGTAATTCCAATAGCAGCCTTCTTAAAATCCTGAGTGGCAAGAGAGCAGGGAAAGTGTACTACCGTAGCCTGAGGATGGTTATCAATATAGACAAAGACATCTCTATTCGCAAAACGAAAAGTGAAACAACCTTAAATCCAACTATAACTCGACCTCCAATTACCATAGACCCATTGCTTACTTGAACTTTGTATGCGTATGTTTAGTAGATGCTTTCGTGAGTATATCTGCCACATTTTCGTCTGTGTATTCATAGGAGTAGTTGACTATTTGGCATGTATACAGATCTCAACTGTTGTGATAGCAAACTTCGATGTGATTAGTTCGAGCTGTGATGATTCCCGTGGTGATATGGGTGAGAGCACCCTGATTGCCGCAGTTGATTGGCAGTGGTGGCGAGTCATTCTGAGAACAGTGAATATCCTTTTGCAATTGGAGTAACCATTTCGCTTCTCTGGAGGCCTCTGAGTGTTACAGGGGTTTTTAGATCCCAATAATTAATACAATTTATCAGATTAAATACAGCCGCCTAGCTAATCCTCATCTTCCCCAAGACTCAACCACTTATCAAGTTTCCTACTAGTAAGAGCTCACCACTCTTCTTGGTCAGTCCAAAGTTGCTCTTCAGAAAACTCTTCGAAGGGTAACAACCGGGTAGAGATGTATCATGGTAGGTTGTACCTAATGGCGAGATTATGCATGGAGCCGAAAATGGCTCGGGAGATGTGTGTTAAACCACGCTCATTGTAGAAGTTGACAAGATATCTGACAGTTTTGATGACCTGTTGATGTGGATACTGAGATTGTGTCAACTTGTTTGAACACATATATGGCGTATTCACAGAGGTGAACTAAGTAAGCAATTATAAATATTTTTCGATAGAAATCTTAATAATATATTATGGTGTTCTTCGCTGGTAATGTCTGACTGTGGATTGCAGCTAGAGGTTGGTTCTTTGATTGTCGGGGACAATGTGAGTTCGTATATAGTCGAGCCTTCATGTCAATCTTGCGTTCGGGTCATTGTAATGACACATATTTTGTTTGATAGCTTATCACCGAGTTCAACATGATTGATTCATTGAGAGCGCCAAGAATTCCCTCAAGGTTATGGTGTTCATGAATGAGTGGTTTCAAGGCATTACGCCCCCACTTTGGGCCATCCCCAGGACATGATATCGAACGCAATAATATGACAACTCATAAATTCAACTTAGACATCTCGCATCTCATTCGTTCAGTAGTTGGAACAGCTGATTGACCTTGGTCTTATCAGTGCTTATCGCGATTTATAATAACTCGAGGTTATTACAAGCCTCGCCTTTTAATATGCCTATTTGGCTATGGGTTCAGAGATTTTAATCGGCAACCAACCGATACACTGCCAAAGTAGATTATGAAAGGTCTGCTTCGTTCTAACCACTAGTATGACGTTGAAATCTATACTGACTCAAACCAATGAGCAGGGTTTCTTCTGGCCTCTTATCTTCAGCCCATGTCATTAATCCCTCAGACACAGCATGCTCAGGTCTCAGCACTTCCGTAGACTGAGGATTTGATACCGGATCAATCCGTATCACTGAGTGATTAGACCCGTAAGTCACTGCTTACTCGCGTCTTGCTTATCGTCTGCTTCACACATCATTCTGCGCTATCGAAACTTAACTGTGTGTTGTTCTGCTGGATAAGATATAGTAAATGTGGCCAATATTCATGCGCACTGCTGCAGATTTTTCACTTGCCAGTAAAGGCGTCATAATTGCATCATCATATTTGAATTCGCTAGTGCGACATGAGTCGTCACTAATTGATCGACACGCGGCTCAGATGTAATCTCGCTAAAGATCACCTGCCTGACAAACATGTGATACTCCGTAAATAGGTGTTATGCAATTAAGTATTTACTGCCCAATCCACATGTATCATTGCCGCTGCTAGGGGAAAGCCCCTAACACCGAGCAGGTGATGAACTCCGCATTGATAGTTGACATGGCGATTAGCCTTTGGTTTCGAGACTCCCACGAGATAGCTCCATTGCTGGTGAGAAACACATGGCCTCCCTGAGACTTGCGGTCCACACTGTCATTGGCACAATCGGAATCCGAGTATCCTACCAGACTGTTGCCAATGTCGATGCCAATGCCAATGCCATTGCCGTTGAAGTGTAGTCGAAAATCGGCTGTGGATTTGAGATACTGAAGGACTCTCTTAGCAGCGGTCATATGGCTGGGGAATGGCCATGGATTGCAATGCGAAAGAGCAGCGACCGCATACGAGATATCTGGCCAAGTTGCAAATGCTGCGTACATAATTGATCCCACGACTGCTTGATAGTCTGTGATATCTTCCAATTCCTTCTCCCCCCGAACCTCGGCCAAATCCAATTTTACATTGCGATCCATGGGTGTCAAGACATCGTGAGTGTGCTCCATGCCGAATCGTCGGAGAATTGTGATGATATAGGCTTTCTGACCGAGACTGACCCCGGTACCATCGCGGTGGATCATGATGCCGAGGAATTGTCGTGCCGGACCGACGTTCGTTATCTTGTTTTTCTCTGACAGTTTCGCTTTGACTTCAATCGCAGCTTTGGTGGCGGCCTCCGGATATGACATGGAGATATCATCGACATACAGAAGTATCAGAAAGCCGTCACTGTGAAGATAGAGGTTAGGATCCGCAATGGATTGAGTGAACCCAACATCAGCAAAATGTATTTTTGTCTCTGGGAGCCTCTGGGAGTGTCTGGAAGTTGTCAGACCAGAATCCCAGGGTGGTCACATCCCAGAGTGTACTGGACTGATGCAGTGGCCTTCAAGTGCACCTGGGAGCACTGGCGAAAAATCTAGGTGGACATAGGCGGTCTGGTGACAACCAGGGGAGCACCTGGGAGCGCCGACGACAAGCCAGGGATCACCTGGAAGCACTGGCGACAAACCTGGGAGCGCCGACAACAAGTCTGGGAGCGCCGATGACAAGCCTGGGAGCATCTGGGAGTGCCAGCGACAAGCCTGGGAGCACCTCGAATCACTGTAGAGCAGTCTGGGAAAAACAACATCTTCTCTGGGAACACTGCTGGTGCGCCTGGAAATCATAGCTACTACTTATCGTTCAACGATTTTTAATACTCATGTATTCAGTTTGTATTCTCATCTATGTATCTATATTGCTACCCATCTACACACGGTATATCTGGACTGGCTGCAGGCGGTGCTTGAGAGCAATTCGAGGTGCGCCTGAAAATGACGATCGAGTGAACTCAGAGATACACAACGAGGCCGGGATTGAGCGAGTTTGGAGATGCACTTGGAGGCCCTGATCAAGCGAGTTTGGAGATATACACTTGGAGGCCATGATCGTGCGAACTTGGAGGACTTAATCTGGCGAGTATGAAGATATACTTGGAGGCTGTGATCGAGTGAACTTAGAGATGCATTCCGAGGCGGCAATCGAGCGAGTTTGGAGATACACTTCGAGGCTGTGATCGAGCGAGTTTGGAGATGCACTTGGAGGCCGTGATCGAGCGAGTTTGGAGATATGCACTTGGAGGCCATGATGGTGCGAACTTGGAGGCGTTAATCGACCGAGTTTGGAGATATGCACTTGGAGGCCATGATCGTGCGAATTTGGAGGCGTTAATCGACCGAGTTTGGAGATACACTTGGAGGCCTTCATCGAGCGAGTTTGGAGATGCACTTGGAGGCCGTGATCGAGCAAGTTTGGAGATATGCACTTGGAGGCCATGATCGTGCGAATTTGGAGGCTGTAATCGAGCGAGTTTGGAGAATGACTGGGAGGCCCTGATCGAGCAAGATTGAATGAGTACTTGGAGGCGGCCGATGGACGGCGCGCCGGGTGCTGAGACGCTATGCATCAGTTAGTTAACTTGCAACCGTGGGAATGTGACATGGTGACTTTACCTTTGAGCTCTCATGGGGAGCTGGCTGATGGCGGTCAATCGTGTAAGGAGGCACGTCGGAAGCTGAAGCTACATTCCGGGGTCAACTCGTAATCATGAGAATGAATGGAAGACAGATAATCTTGGGGGGATGCTGTACTCGGTGTATGCTGTACTCGGTATATGCTGTACTCGGAGTATGCTGTACGCGGTGTATGCTGTACTCGGTGTATGCTGTACTCGGTGTTAACTCTTGATCATGGCATGGAGAGATAGACAGGGATGACTATACTTTGTGTTCTTGCGATAATGGTAGAGTTGTGGACGAAAAAGAGAGATGGGGGATGAAGATGGGAATGATATGGAGGATACGAGCGGATATGGGAAATCAGGGGTACGACGTGCCTGATTCAGTTTAGAAGACCTTGTATCAGTGTTATTACCCTCCGGATCGGGACTCGTACCTGCCGTATCCGGAATGGTAAATTGAGTTGCACACAAAATTCTCTTAAGTCCCAGTTTCTCATTATGATTTGCCCCATCTCCTCTCATCTCTCTCTTTCTTGTCCTCAACTCTACCATCACCTAAGAACACGAAGTGAATTCATCCCTCTCTATCTCTCCATGCCATGATCAAGAGTTAACACCGAGTACAGCATACACCGAGTACAGCATACACTAAGTACTGCATACACTGCGTACTGAATCATCCCAAGTTCTACTGTCTCCCGCTCCCAGCCAGTCTCTCATCTCTCGGCAGGACATGTTGTACTCAATTCGCTACATTCCCAGAATCATGAGTCAACCAATGAATACAGTCTCAGCTCCCGTTGCGCCTCCCTGCTGAACTACCGCCTCTAGATTGACCCCCTCCAAGTACTCCTCCGATCTCGCTCGATCATGGCCTCCAACTGCATCTCCAAACTCGCTCGATCGCGGCCTCCAAGTGCATCTCCAAACTCGCTCGATCACAGCCTCCAAGTGGATCTCCAAGCTCGCACGCTTACGGCCTCGGAGTGCATCTCCAAGTTCACTCGATCACGGCCTCAATGTGTATCTCCAAACACGCTTGACTACGGCCTTCAAGTGCATCTCCAAACTCGCTCGATCATGATGTCCGAGTGCATCTGTAAGTTCACTCGATCACGGCCTCCAAGTGTATCTCCAAATACGCTCCATTAGGGCCTCCAAGTGCATCTCCAAACTCGCTCGATCACGGCCTCAGAGCGTATCTCTGAGTTCACTCGATCACGGTGTGGTGAATCGGTGGAGCTAGAAGGCAGACTGCCCATCATCAACACTCCGCCGCACCTCGCATGGCATCCGAAAGGAATTCTTGAGAAAGAGCTTTTCTGGCTCGATGAACGTTGGAAGAGAGTGTTAGGATATACAGGGATACCCGGCCATGATGATTCACAAAAATTGCATGGATCTATCAATGCTTGGCAAGAGTCCCTGAGGAACCACACAAATCGCGTGGATCTATGAAAGCTCGGCAAGAGTGCGTGAGACAAAGCGCTGGGCAAGATGGAGTGTGTATTTCGTATAATGAGACGATGTCTCTCTACGCCGGGGTCTCCCAAATCTATACTCCCTGTCGCTGACTCCATCTCCGTTATCCCTGTATCTCTGTATGTATATATATAGAGAGACTTAGATAATACATGCCATGTTATGATGTAGCGAATCTTGTGACTGTAACAAAGACAAATATGATAAACGAAATGCCTTGTGGTTGTGGAACCCTAAGAACCACTGCTGTGAGAATATGGCACCAAGTCTCACGCAGAGCTTGCACTGAGGTATCAGCTGCTCTCGAAGTCTCCCGCAGACCTGCGCAGAAGTCTCAGCTGCACTCGAAGTCTCCCGTAGACCTGCGCAGAGGTCTCAGCTGCTTCAAAATTTGACTATTCTAATAGTCAAATCTCGTAGCATCCTGAATGCACCTCCATAACTGCAGGTGCTTCCAGGAGCACCTGAGAATGCTCTTGCAGAGTCTGAGAGGACTTTGCAAAGCTCCAGGGGGGTCTGGGAGCATCTGGAAGTATTTAGAAGCACTGGTGAGGGCTACCGGAATGTCTGGGAGGTTTGCGTGTGGCTTCCGGACCAATTTACATTGTGCTGATCAAGAGAGAGTAGAAAAGCGTCGATTTGGTCGTGCCATAACCGCGGAGCTTGTTTAAGACCATCGAGAGCTTTCCTGAGTCTGAGGATGATTTTTGGAGCGTTCAGACCTTCTGGCCATCCGTATGGTAGAGTCATATAGATATCATTGTCGTCGATTTCGGGATTTACGATGGCGGTAACTACATCCAAGTGGTCCAGATTCCATCCATATCACCTGATGAGACAGATGAGATACCGAAACGTAGTTAGCTTCCCAACAGGGGCATAAGTCTCACCATAATCCATCTGCTCGTATCCCTTTATGACTAGCCGTGCTTTGTACTATGTGGACCCGTCAGGATTATGTTTAGTCTCATAAACCCACTTAGAGCCAATCAGCTTAACTTGCAGTTGCCGTGCTTCCCAGGAGTTGAGAGCGGAGAAGGTGTTATTGAGCAGGATCGATGGGCTTTCTTCCTCCATGGCTCTTTTCCATTGATTTCGTTGAGGGTTTTCCATAGCTTCCGCGTAGGTGAATGGATCTCCAGTGGCTTTGGATGCCGTTAGTGCATCTGCGGAGGCTTTACCTTGACATCTTGCGACGCGACTAGTGTTAGCAATGGGTCTGGGTAACCCGCCAGCGGTCCGGGTTCGGATGGCAAAAAACCGTTCGGTTCAGTTCCATACCCGTCCTAAAACCCTACCAGCTGCTTCGTGGCGGGGTAAACCCGGACCTGTACCCGTCAACCCGCGGGTTTTGCCTGGTTTGGCTAGACCAGTTGGTTCCAATCTCCGGTTCTGGTGTCCGGGTTTTTCTAATTACATCAGCAAAATGTATTTTAGTCTCAGGGAGCCTCCAGGAGTGTCTGAGAGGATGTGGAGTGTAAACTTAGATGCGTCAATTTCAGGAGGGTATCAGACCCTAGGAGGGCATTCCGGCCGGCCTTCGGAGTAACTGAGATCTCTGATAACTGGTACAAGAGTACCATGGGAGTGATTGTGATAAGTTTGGGAACACCTCGGAGCGCCGGAGAGAACTTTGGGTGCACCTGGGAGCGCCGGCGACAAGTCTGGGAGCACCTCGAATCACAGTAGAGCAGTCTGGGAAAACATCTTCCTTGGGAACGCTGCTGGTGCGCCTGGAAATCATAGCTACTACTTATCGTTCAACGATTTTTAAAACTCATGTATTCAGTTTGTATTCTCATCTATGTATCTATGTATCAATGTATCTATGTATCTATATAGCTACCCATCTACACACGGTATATCTGGACTGGCTGCAGGCGGTGCTTGAGAGAAATTCGAGGTGCGCCTGAAAATGACGATCGAGTGAACTCAGAGATACACTCCGAGGCCGTGATCGAGTGAGTTTGGAGATGCACTTGGAGGCGGTAATCGAGCGTATTTGGAGATACACTTGGAGTCCCTGATCGAGTGAACTTAGAGATGCACTCCGAGATCGTGATCGAGCGGGTTTGGAGATGCACTTGGAGGCCATGCTCGTGCGAACTTGGAGGCCGTAATCGAGCGAGTTTGGAGATACACTTGGAGGCCGTGATCGAGCGGGTTTGGAGATGCACTTGGAGGCCATGATTGTGCTAACTTGGAGGCCGAAATCGAGCGAGTTTGGAGTTGCACTTGGAGGCCATGATCGTGCGAACTTGGAGATGCACTTGGAGGCCGTAATCGAGCGAGATTGGACGAGTACTTGGAGGCGGTCGATGGACGGCGCGCCGGGTGCTGAGACACTATTCATCAGTTAGTTAACTCGCAACCGTGGGAATGTTACAATGTGACTTTACCTTTGAGCTCTCATGGAGAGCTGGCTGATGGCGGTCGATCGTGTAGGGAGGTACGCCGGAAGCTGAAGCTACATTCAGGGGTCAACTCCTAATCATGAGAATGAAGGGAAGACAAACAATCTTGGGTGGATGCTGTACTCGGTGTCAACTCGTGATCATGGCATGGAGAGATAGAGAGGGATGACTTAACTTTGTGTTCTGCGATGATGATTGAGTTGTAGACGGGAAAGATCGAGATAGGGGATGAAAATGAGAATGATGTTGAGGATACGAGCGGATATGAGAAATCATGGGTACGACTTGCCTGATTGGGTTGGGAAGACCTCGTGTCGGTGTAATAACACGCTGCATCGGTACTCCTACCTGCTGTATCCGGGATGGCAAATTGGCTCGCTCACGAAATTCTCTTAAGTCCCAGTTTCTGATGAGGATTTCCCCCATACCCTCTCATCTCTCTCTTTGTCGTCCTCAACTCTACCATCACCTAAGAACAAAAAGTTAAGTCGTCGCTCTCTATCTCTCCATACCATGATCAGGAGTTAACACCGAGTACAGCGTACACCGAGTACAGCATACACCGAGTAGAGCATACACCGAGTATAGCATACACCGAGTACAGCATACACCGAGTATAGCATACACCGAGTACAGCATACACCGAGTACAGCATACACCGAGTAAAGCATACACCGAGTATAGCATACACCGAGTACAGCATACACCGAGTATAGCATACACCGAGTACAGCATACAATGAGTACTGCATACACCGCATACTTGCATCATCCCAAGATCGACTGTCTCCCGCTCCCAGCCAGTCTCTCATCTATCGGCAGACCATGTTGTACTTAATTCTCTACAATACCACAGTTACGAATTAGCCAATGAATGCAGTCTCAGCTCCCGTCGCGCCTCCCTCCCAAACTACCCACTCCAGATTGACCGCCTCCAGGTACTCCTCCAATCTCGCTCGATCATGGCCTCCAAGTGTATCTTCAATCTCCCTCGATCACAGCCTCCAAGTGTATCTCTAAACTCGGACGATTACGGCCTCCAAGTTCGCACGATCACGGCCTCCAACTGCATCTCCAAACTCCCTCGATCCCAGCTTCAATGTGCATCTCCAAACTCGCTCGATCACCGCCTTCAAGTGTATCTCTAAACTCCCTCGATCACGGCCTCCAAGTGCATCTCCAAAATTGCTCGATATCAGCCTCGAGATGTATCTCCAAACTCACACGATTATGCCCTCCAAGTTCACACTCTCACGGCCTCCAAGTGTATCTCCAAACTCGCTCTATCACAGCCTCCGAGTGTATGTCCCAAGTCGCTCGATCCCGATCTCCAAACTCGCTCGATCTCCGCCTTGGAGTGCATCTCGAAGTTCACTCAATCATGGTGTGGTGAAACGGTGGAGCTAGAAGACAGACAGCCCATCATCAACACTCCGCCCCACCTCGGATGGTATCCGAGGGGAGAATTCGTGGGAAAGAGCGGTTCTAGCTCGTGGAGTGTAGGAAGAGGGTGAGAGGATATGAAGGGATACCCGGCCATGATGAACCACACAAATTGCGTGGATCTACAAAAGCTCGGCAACAGTTCATCAGTCCAAGCGCTGGGATAGAGGGAGTGTGTATTTCACATAATGAGATGATGTCTATCTACCCCGGGGTCTCCCAAATATATACTGCGTGTCGCTGAGTCCATCTCCGTTATCCCTGTATCTCCGTGTGTATATATATAGAGAGACTTAGATAATTCATGCCATATAATGATGTAGTGAATCTTGTGACTGTAACAAAGACCAATATGATCGATGAAATGCCTTGTGGTTATGGAACTCTAAGAACCACTGGAGTGAGAATATGGCACCAAGCATCCCGCAGAGCTTGTGCAGAGGTCTCAGCTCCTCTCGGAGTCTCCCGCAGACCGGCGCAGAGATCTCAGCAGATCCAAAATTTGACCATCCTAACAGTCAAGTCTCGTAGCATCCTGAATGCACCTCCATCACTGCAGGTGGTTTCAGGAGCACGTGAGAATGCTCTTGCAGAGTCTGAGAGCACTTTGCAAAGCTCCAGGGGGGGTGGGATCGTCTGGAAGTACTTGGAAGCTCTGGTGAGGGCTACCGGAGTGTCTGGGACGTTTGCATATGGCTTCCGGACCGAATTACATTTTGCTGATGTCTGGTTGCATTCAGATATCCTACTGCTAATCGCAAAATATTGACTTTCGTACATCATTGTGCTTTTTTGATGTCTTGGCCCCCTTTTGAACTAAAAATACGAGAGACAGGCTCCATACCACATCCTGAAAATGAGAGTCAACGGATCACCAAAGATTGTTGGTCAAGCATCTTGAGTAATCTGAGTGGCGATTGGATGCGGGCATTCAAAAATGAAGTACTGGCCTCCTTTAGAGGGAAAAGAGAAATCGATATGCTCTCTGCCCTATTCGGAAAATGACTGTCAATGCAGCGTCAACAATATTTAGTCATTTAAGTCAAGTAATTCATAAGAGCCTTGGTCAATAAGATGTATAATGAATCAATTGGCAGCCTTTATTGACAAAGCCGGTAGTGAGACCATCGCTACTATCTCCTAAAAATAAGCCTCAATGGAGTGTCAACGATTTTTGGCCTTGCATCATGGTGATTCAATGCCCGATGTGGCCGTTATTGTCTATATACAACGTTTTGACTGCTTTTGTTGGGTAAAACAGTAATGCTCACCTACTGGCAGCTTTGTGAATGAAATAAGTTGTTACTGTCTGGGAGACTGTCGCGGGAATATCTTTAGCTTATATGCCTATAAAGGCTGCCAATACCTTGTTTATAGATGTGTGTGATCAAGCACCACATAGATTGCCCAAAATGCAAGACCAAAAATCATTGATGCTCCATTGATGCTCATTTTCAGAATGGGGCAGGTAACGTGTCACTTCCTCTTTTACTGATAAAGGCGGCCAATACTTTCATTATGTAGAACCACTACCAAATCACTTCTTAATTACCTAATTTACAAGTCCAAAAATTGTTGACGCTCTGTTGACGCTGATTTTCAAGAGATAGTAGAGATGCCATCGCAAGTGTTTTTGTCAATTAAGGTGGCCAATGATATCATTATGTTTCAGAGCGACCAAGTCTCATATCAATTACCTGACTTCCAACTCCAAAAATCATTGACGCTTCATTGACGCTCATTTTGCCACCGGCGTATCTGCAATATTCAATCATTAGACATGGCATAGTATATTCTCAATGGTGTTTTGGCAGCCTTTCTATTGTTTCCATCTACTTACTCCTTTATGACGAAATCGACCTTTAATAATACATATAATTATATTCTCTAAAATTTACTTCATAGTGTCCGCTAATTGTAGATATTAATACACTCACAAAGCCTGTTCTGTTCAATCGAGGCTCGTCTCCACTTGCACATTCGCCCAGTAGGCTGCTCTCGTCTGCAAAATGGATGTTAACTGCATTACCATACAGCATATAGTGTACTAACCAGTGGATGTTCCTTCATCAGTCAGCAAATCTGGAATGAAATCTCTATCACGCTTGCAATCCTTCGCATATGCATCAAGATAGAAAGATTGAGAGTTGGGACGCGGAGCTGGTAATTTCGCATATCCAGCAGGCAAACTGTCGATTTGAGAAAGTTGAGCTCCCTGAGTGTCACAGGGTCGTGCAGCAGGCGTTCTGGGCGGACTTGGCATCGGTTCGGGGGTCTGCTGACTGCGTCGGTCTGGTAGAGGCGCAGCTATTCATTTGTGCCACCAGTATGTCAGCAAATTCTTTGCTGTGTCATTTTTGCTAGGAAGGCAGCCATTTGTATCATTTTCCAGAAGCATAGCTGGGTGTCTTTCTATCGCAGCCTTCATCTTTCCATCCCCAGGAAACTCATCTCCCCGCTTCCTCTCTTCTGATACTTTAGCGTGAAAATTCTTGATTGGATGACGCGTTTCCTCTATCACCCTTTGCGAAAATCCGCCTTTGGCCATATTGGCCATGTTCAAGTCAAGGTGCATATCGGACTGTTCTAGCTGTACCCGACCCCCTTGCCTTGTCATAGTAGCAGACATGTTGAAAACCTACAAGAAATTGGTTGCTTCTAAAAATAAGATTCGGCTATTACCTGTACCATATATGCTTCCTTAGCCGCCTCTAAGGTGTTTAATCCCTGATTTGTCCCCACCCGGGGATGGTTATTGCCATATTCGCCTGCAAAAATCCCCAAGCTGACAACATCTTGATGTTCGATTTCCCAGACTGCGCAGACAGATGCGCTGGGCAACCATGGAGGTTTCCCGGTATGAGCAGCTATAGATTGGTCAAGTTGGTCTCCATACGAACCCGCTGTCTGTTATACGGTTAGCTGATGGTCATCTTGCTCAATACGGATCTAATCACAGCCGATTACATGTTGCTTTGTATTTTCAGTGCTTCTGGTTTTACTGACTGTTTGTAAATGTGCATTCTGCATCGTGTTGGCAGTGGCTGCATTGGCAGCGTCGTGGTGGAATACCAGGTGTCTGCATTGTTGCTGTGGCCCAGCTAGTGACACATTGGATGAAGTGTCTGTGGTTTCACTCAATTCGGATCCGCTCTCACCTGGCTGCGGTGTTTGTGTTGCCATTATTTTCTGGTGTTGAAAAGGACAGGAAAATGATAATGAGAACATGTGGGAAGTGCTGAGGAATACATAGTATGCTTCAAGTCAAGATGGAATGAGTAACAGTCAACTTGCACATTCTACTCATGAAGAATCCTGCTGTGTACGGCTGCAGATTGCAGGGGTTTCAAACCGACCAGCGATTTGCAGTAAGTCGGTCTGACATTGTGTATTTGTTCACAGGGATATATAGATGTGAACGACATCCGAAATCTCATGTTTGTGAAATGAAAACAGAAACTTCTTCGACCGAAAGGACGTCTGTTGAGCTTTTCCTCAACAAATTGCCCGGACCTTACGTGAAACAGACGCTAAAAACCAAGTCATATTGTACAGTTAGCATAACCATTGCCAATTTAGTAATGGTCAAAACACAGATTTTGCTTTTGTTCCTGTTGATCAAATGTACCATCCTTGACATACAAGACGCAGCTTGCCTCAATTTCATCCAGATCTTGCAACATCCAATATCGCGCCCAACAACAAAGTCTACACACAATACATTGGCGAACACTCCGAAACAGAACGTTTCCACACTTGTGGCGGGCACATACGGCAGATCGACCACGCTTTCCAAATAACAACATAATCAAGTCAACTAAAGCAAGAGCGGCTTCGAGGCAGAAAGGGTCCGAGACCTAGGGTCATTGCGCAGCATGTGATCCAAAATGCAGCTTGTGGCCGAGATATCATGACATATACACTTTGTCAGCAACAAAGAGAAAGAGCAATGGATCGAAGATTCAGTGGAGAGAGAAACCGTTATGGCACCAAAGCGAGTTGAAGATGCAGAAACAGCGATTACGCGGGAGCAGGAAGCTATGAATATTGCCCAAAACATGGGATTGACAACCAAAAGCCCGAAATGACATTTGAGGAGATGCTGAATGCAATGGGAGACAGTCTTAGCGATTTTGAAAGTTCTGATGATGAGGAGGATGCGGAAGATAAGGAAGATGATGAAGAAGATACAGTGCTGGGCAAGCTGAGCATAGATGACAAATAGGCCTGGGTAATGGGTACAATCACCAAAACAGTACAGCTCCTTATGGAGAGGTTTCGGCAGAAGCAGATGAGCATGGACGGATTGACACAACCCGGATGGAGGGATGCGGCTGACTGCTTCCATGAAAGACAAATGCAGTACTGGATGGCCGAATTGAAGGTTCCGGCTGTCGTTAAGCCACAAACGGACAATGTTGCAGCACCTCCTTCACTGACAACATTTGCAGAGATTATGGAGACTTTGGATAATTTCCCCAGAATATCGCTAATGCAGCAAGGTACTTCTCGACCAGGATGTCGTCATATGAGGCCAGGTCCTGGGAAACCACAGTCTCCCTAACACATAGCGTCTCTACCGCCCGATTCGCGGCCTGATTTGTCACCAATTAACACAACCTGACGTGTTGAACCCGTAAGCTTTTACCGCTGCCTATTGCCTCCCAAGCTAATTACCATATAAAACTGGTATTTAGACAGAGAGATGGCGACTGCTCCTGCATCGCCGGAGGAATGGATACGCATATCGTTATTTTGGACGGTGTATCTATTCGAAACGCAATTTGTGTACCTCTTTTGGTCTGTGTCAAGTTTTGCTTGATCTTTGTGACCAAATTTGGCGACATCATAATTTGTGTGTGCATGTGCAAGGGTTGTATGGGTTATTCGAATGTTCTAGACTCCAAATCTGGCTGATTGACATCCAAAATACATGATATCAATTTGTCTGTTGCGGCAACGTTTGTTTGTTTGTAATCATTTTGCATTCGGCCGCTGGCGGCCATGTCATGTGAAACTACAGTCGTCCCCTCCGTAGCCGCTACCACGCGAATGAAAACTCAAAGACCCCAGGAATCTAACAAAACCCGAAGCCCCGAAACTAACTCCCACACGTCAAAGTCGCAACCACCATGCTCCCCGAAAAAAATTCAGCATTCTCCCCCAGAACCTTTTGTTGTCTCGATTACTCCCTGAGTGCAGTAACATTTCCAGTATGGACCGGCTAAAGAATGGGTGCTGCTCCGCTTTACTGCCAGACACAGCCAAACTCCCCTTCCCCATCAATGGGCATAGTTTCCCAAAGATTTGCAATTCGTGCTTCGCCCCCATTCCTAGAGTATAACCTGCAATCCCAACTCAGACATACGCCATTTGAAAAAAATCCTCACTCTCACTCAGTCCAGTGTCTCATTGATGTTAATCGAAGTGGAATACCCCAACTGCTCTCGTGAGCAGGACGTTTGGAGGTCCGGAAATGAAAATTCCCCAGGGTATTCCCGGCGCGCTGACCATCTTCAGGCTTGACGTGGTTAGGTGGGCGGATGGTGATATTATCGTAAGGCGTAGGCTTTCAGAATTCTCTTCACTGAGCCCGGATTCTGATTAAATACTGGCGTAAAACATTCGAAAGATAGCGAGTGGCCCTAGAATACGGACAACCGATCGAGGTCGATGCGCAGTGGATTTGGTAACCAGGTACACTCTGTTTTTGCCCTGGTAACGTACTGGCAGAGCGGACTCACACAGGAAAAGTCATGATGAAGCCAAAGTAAACCCCTGCTTTGCCCCGCGAGGGGAGAAGCTTGGCAAAACCAGGTGGAGGGAGGTGTTGTCGATGTTGTGTGTTGTTGCCGCAACGTGCGAAGGCAAATACTAAATTAGTGATGGAATTTACTAAGAAAATGTAACTCAGTGATGTCATACCAGTCAAAGAAGGAGAGGCCAGTGCGCAATATGAGCCTGTATGATTGGCGACCATCATGCTGCATTAATCGATGCTTTCAACTCCATCACTCTTCACTCAGACCTGGTTCTGATTGTCGAGATGTTGGAAATTGCTTATGGTAGGTCATCCAATTCTGGGAGAAGGAGCTGGATGAGGAAAGGTGGGGAAGTCGGGGAATATTTATCAAAAACTAGAGAATTGATCTACATGCCGTACAGTGCCAGCCAAAGGTGGTGGAATGAGGTAGGGCTTCATCATCCATCGCTCAGATAACGAGTAGAGTGTTGGATCCGAAATTCCAAGGCCTTGAATGCTTTGGATGCAAATGATCATTCATGGACACGATATATTGGTTGTTAGTAAAGACTATATGGATTTCTCCATCCAAATAATGATCATACAATGACTGTTAGAATGTGTTTAAGGTGAGCGTCAACGGAGAGTCAACAATTTTAAGTCTTACCTGATCTGCGATGAAAGGGCTGCATTGCCTCATCCTTCCAAAGTGAAATTATTGGTTATCTTTATAGGTAAAAGGTGAAGCGACAGACTCGTTGCCCCATTCTAAACATGACCGTTAACCGAGTATCAACAATATTTGGTCTTTTGTCTTGGGAAATCCAAGGGCTGGGCAACAAAGTTAACCCATAATCAATGTACTGGTCGCCTTTCTAGGCAAAAAAGGTAGTGACTATATCACTACCACCTCCAAACATTGAGTGTCAATGGAGCATCGACAATTTTGGGTCTTCTACGTGATGTACTAGAAACGCAACTTGGTTGCAGTTACACATAACCGACATATTTGCATCCTTTGCAGGCGAAGGAGTAAGTTACACAGTCACTGCCCCATTGTGAAAATCAGCGAAAACAGAGCGTCAAGGATTTTTTGGTCTTTGAAGTAATGCAATTGAAATGTGACTGGGTCGCGGTTACTCATAACCGATGTATTGGAATCCTTTATAGGTTAAAGAGTAAGCGACATGGTCACTGGCCCATTCAGAACATGTGCGTCAATGGCGTGTCAATGATTTTTGGTCTTGTAAGTAAGGTAATTGAAAATTGATTTGGTCGCTGTTATGCATAACCGACCTATTGGCAGTCATAGGCAACAGAGGGAGTGACACAGTCACTGCCCCATTCTGGAAATGACTGTCAATGGAGTGTCAACCATTTTTGGCCTTGTAAGTAAGGTAATTCAAAATTGATTTTGTCACTGTTATGCATGACCGACCTATTGGCAGTCTTGATAGACAAAAGAGAGAGCGACATTATCACTGCCCCATTCGGATGATGAGCGGCATCAGAGCGACAATGATTTTTGGTCTTTTAAATAAGGTAATTGAACATTGATTTGGTCTCTGTGATTCATAACCGACCAATTGGCAGCCTTTATAGACAAAGTGAAAGCGACATGGTCACTGCACCATTCTGACAATGAGCGTCAACGGCAGATCAACTATGTTTTGCTTTGCATCTTGCGTTATCTAAGTGGCGACTGGTTGCGGACATCCATGAATGAGGCATTAGCCGCCGTTAGGAGTGAAAACAAAAGTGACAAACTCCCTGCCTGATCCTGAAAATGAGCGTCAACGGAGCATCAACAATTTTTGGTCTTGCATCTTGGGTAATCTAAGTGTCGCTTGGTGCCAATCATTCATATATGAGGTAATGGCTGCCTTTTCAGGCAAAGCAATGCATGATATCTTTGTTACCCGATCATGAAAATCAGCGTAACAGGAGTGGCAACAATGTGTGGTTCTGCATATTGGGTAATCAAGGCATTGCGCGGATATTGGAGCTCATAACAGAACTATCAACCTCCCTAATAGGCGACATTACAATATATAATAGGAAAAACACGGATTCCAAATTATTTGATATGTCACAGTGCAAAACATGCCAAAAGTGATTACTGGATGTTGAATAAGTGATTTCGATAATATACTATTATCACACAGGGAAAACAAGATCATTATATGAATCTACAGATGGACCCATGGGACAACCCACTGAGAGTCCGCCCAAATCAGACGGGTTGGGAGACTTCCATCAAACTGTACCCAAATTGATAGTCTAGGTGTATTGACGACCCAGACAGCCAATTTGGCAATGGTTCAGTTCTGACCCAGACCTGGACCCGAAGCCACGGTCTGGAACCATTGCCAACACCAGACAGGACTCCCTGTCGGCGGAGCTGGAGCTGGAGGTGCTGGTGGTACTTGGCTTGATTTCTTGATTGCAGCTGCAGAGCGCCGGGGAGTCTGATCCTCTCTGCAGAGGCGCCGGCTGTGGGCGATGTTTTCTGCATGTGCTGCCAAATGCTGGGCAGCCTGATCCTCTCAGCAGAGGCGCCATCAGTGGGCGTTTTCTGCTTTCTTGTCAGGAGCTTTACGCATGTGAGATGAGGATCAATTACATATCTGCGTACTGGATTGACTATCACGGAGAGGCTCATATCCGGGATCTGTTTCTTCGACATATTACTCATCTTCTGGTAATCCAAACATGTCGATCTCATTGCTTCCATGCTGACACAACATGTGTGCATTGCTTTCTTTGTCGAAGACGACTTCTGATTGGGTTTTCGCTCTCTGGAATTTGGGGTCCCATATCCTCCACACAGTCTTTGAGTAGTTTGTGTAGCCTGCCATCAAGCAGACCTTTGATCTCAGGCCGAATTTGCCTCAGCATTGGGTTTCGGGGATGAGTTCGCTGGCGTAACATCTGAAACCGCGTAGGTTTTGGAGAGAAGCTTGATACGATATCTTGTTGGTGTTGGCATGGGGGCCTAGGTGTGTTAATCCAGGCAGCATCACGTATGGCATTTCGTACGGTGCTTGATAGCCATCCCGGTCACTTCTTTTCAGGCCTTCACTTGGTGATCTCTGGTGGAGATTGACTGCGGTATGATATGCTTCTCCCCACAACTAAATTGGAGCCTGAGAGTCAATCATCATCGCCCAGGCCTTTTCAGTGATTGTACGGATCATGCGTTCGGCAACACCATTCCCATGGCGAATATATGTAGGGCATGGCTCAGATGTTGTGGCGCGAGCTGCCATGACATATTGGGAGGTCTTATTGTCGTATTCTCCTCATCCATTATCGTGCAGGAATCGCTTGATCTGGTATCCCATCGAGTCTACTCGGGCCTGGATTGACTGGTAGGTGGAGGTGCAGATCTCTGCTTTCTTATGTGGGAGCAGCCATATGGATGGGAACGTTGGGTAGTCATACATGAATAATATATAATAACGATCGTCTCCTCAGGTCGGTGTGAAACAGGACCACACACATCCGAATGTACATGATCAAAGGGCTTCGTAGTGGGCTTGACTGGCACTCTAATGAACCATTGCTTGTGCTTGGCTGGGATGCAGACTGTGCACATTGAATCATCGTGGGTATATCTGTCGATTGGAGATTTCATGGTGGTAGGATTCATATGGGCTAGTTGTCGGTGCCATCCTCTTGATTCTGAGATTGTGAGAGACTTTTGAGTGGACTTAGTTTTGGCAGTTGATGGTGCAGTTAGAGCAGAGGGAGCAGGTGGATTTGGAGATGTGATGATAGGTGTCTCTGAAGACTCGATGGTAGGCTCGATTGTAGGTTTGGTCGTAGGTTCTGCAACTATAGGCTCGATGATTAGTACTCTTGAAAGTGAGCTTTCCCATTTTCGCTTTCTCCTGTTCTCGGTTGTGGATGAAAGGAGTGCAGTCACGGGGACTTTGATATATATGCGATTGATTAGTTTTCCGGCGAGATTGCAGGAAGATGGCGAAGATATGGAACATTGTCAGTCCCGAAATATAGTAATATGCCCGCCCAAATCCAACTGGCTGATCGATAGAAGGCAAAGTCAAAAAGTAGGAGTGTCAAAGGCTTTGTCTTGATAGCCCTGTATACCATCGAGGAAACCATCATGAGTGGCGGCGACTGAACTGTTGTCTCCGAGCTCATTTAATGTAGCAAGTGCGAGCTTTTCGAACTTTGAGAAGCTGCTGCGGTCATTGCACATGCGGTGTGATGCGCCGTACGCAATGACGCACTTTGGAGCCGCCACTGCGGCAGCAGCGAGAGGCGAAGCGGTTAGTCAGGAGGGCTCGCAGTCTTCGGTCGTAGTGAGGGCCGCTGTAGCGTTGGCTTTCTTTACATTCCACCACTCCTTTATATGTTTCTAGGAGATGCAATCGGCATTACTATGGCCTAGGAGCCCGCACTGAAAGCAGATGCGCTCGTCGTTTCCTCTGTTGTTTCCTCTCTCCTGAGCGCGTGTCCGCTTCCTGCATGCATCTGTAGTATAGCTGTCAATTTTGCAATAGGTGCACATACTCTGAGTTGTTTGGTGAGCATCAGGAACAACTCTAGTTTCCGTCAGAAACACCCGGGTGTTCCGGACAGCTCTGACGGCTCTGACGGAACCTCGTACCCTCTGACGGAGAATTACACGCTACCCGTCGCGTTGCATACATACTCCTTTACTTTGTGGTGACGTTTACGCACCATCAGAAGGACACGTGTGTTACACTCTTCGCAGGGGCTGCAGTTATGCTGAAGCCATTTACACAACGCCTGGCGATGTTTAATCATAGCTACTACTTATCGTTCAACGATTTTCAAATCTTATGCATTCAGTTTGTATTCTCATCTCTGTATCTATGTGAGTATATAGCTACCTATCTACACACGGTATATCTGAACTGGCAGCACGCGGTGATTGTCAGCAATTCGAGGTGCGCCTGAAGATGACGATTGAGTGAACTCAGAGATACACTCCGAGGCCGTGATCGAGCGAGTTTGGAGATGCAATTGGAGACCGGGATTGAGTGAACTCAGAGATGCACTGAGAGGCCGTGATCGAGCGAGTTTGGATATGCGCTGGGAGGCCGTGATCGAGCGAGTTTGGAGATGCACTTTGAGCCTGTGATCGAGCGAGTTTGGAGATGCAATCGGAGACCGAGATTGAGTGAATTCAGAGATGCACTGGGAGGCCGTGATCGAGCGAGTTTGGAGATGCACTATGAGGCCGTGATCTAGCGAGTTTGGAGATGCACTTTGAGGCCGTGATCGAGCGAGGTTGGAGATGCAATTGGAGACCGAAATTGAGTGAACTCAGAGATGCACTCCGAGCTGTGATTGACCGAGTTTAGAGATGCACTTGCAGCAGGCTATGATCAAGGGAGATTAAAGGAGTACTTGGAGGTGGTCGATCTAGAGGCGATCGATGGGAGGCGCGCCAGGTGCTGAGAATCTATTCATCGGTGAGTTAACTTGAAACCGTGGGAATGTGACGAGGTGACTTTACCTTTGAAGCTCTTATGGAGAACTAGCTGGTGGCAGTCGATCTGTAGGGAGGTACGCCGGAAGCTACATTCAGGGGTTAACTCGAAATCGAGAGAATGAAAGGACGACAGACAATCTTAGGTGTATGCTGTACTTGGTGTATGCTGCACTCGGCATATGCTGCACTCGGTGTTAACTCATGATGATGGCACGGAGAGATAGTGAGGGATGACTTAACTTTGTGTTCTTGCAATGATGGTAGAGTTGTGCACGAGAAAGAGAGAGATGGGGGATGAAGATGAGAACGATGTGGAGGATACGAGCGGACACCAGAAATCAGGGCTACGACATGCCTGATTGGGTTTAGATGACCTCGTATCGGTGTTATCGCCAGCCGGATCGGAACTCGTACCTGCCGTATCGGGCGTGGTAAATTGACTCGCACACGAAATTCTCTTAAGTCCCAGTTTCTCATGATGATTTCCCCCATCTCCTCTGATCTCTCTCTTCCTTGTGCTCAACTTTACCATCACCTAAGAACAAGGAGTTAAGTCAGCCCTCTCTATCTCTCCATGCCATTATCAACAGTCTCCCGCTCCCAGCCAGTTTCCCGCTCCGAGCCAGTTTCCCATCTCTCGGCGGATGTTGTTGTAGTCAACTCTCTACATTCCCACAATTACAAGTTAACCAATGAATAGAGTCTCAGCTGCCGTCGCGCCTCCCTCCACATCGACCGCTTCCAAGTACTCCTCCAATCTTGCTCGATCATAGCCTGCAAGTGCATCTCCAAACTAGCTCAATCACGGCCTCCCAGTGCTTCACTGAGTTAACTCAATCTCCGTCTCCAATTGCATCTCCAAACTCGCTCGATTACAGCCTCCAAGTTCGCAAGATCACGGCCTCCAATTGCATCTCCAAACTCGCTCGATCACGGCCTCAAAGTGGATCTCCACAGTCGCTCGGTTACGGCCTCAAAGTGCATCTCCAAACCCGCTCGATCACGGCCTCAAAGTGCATCTCCAAACTCGCTCCATCAAGGCCCCCAAGTGCATCTCCAAACTCGCTCGATCACGGCCTCCAAGTGCATCTCTCGACTCGCTCGATCACGGCCTCCAAGTACATCGTTAATGAGCGACGGCAGGTGTACGGAGATACAGGGGTAACGGAGGTGGACCGAGCGACAGGGAGTACATATTCGGGAGACCCCGGGGTAGATAGACATCATCTCATTTCCATCTCATGTGGATCCACTCAATTGCGTGGATTCTCACGGCCGGGTAGTATCATATCTTCTCACTTTCTTCGGTGGGATCTCTGCCTTCTAGCTCCGTCATTTCACCACAACGGCCTCCAAGTGGTGCATCTCTAGGTTCTCTCAATGAGCGTCTCCAGGTGCTCCTCCGATTATGCTCGACTACCATCTGTGGCCAGATTGACCATATGTATATATATAGAGATACTTAAATAATGCATGCCATATTATGAGGTAGCGAATCTTGTGACTGTAACAAAGACGAATATGATAGACGGCATGCCTTGTGCTTATGGAACCATAAGAACTACTGCGTTGGGAATACGGCACCAAGTCTCCCGCAGAGCTGTTCTCGAAGTCTCCCACAGACCTGCGCGGATGTCCCACCCGCTCCAAAATTTGACTATCCTAATAGTCAAATCTCGTAGCGTCCTGAATGCACATCCATAACTGCAGGTGCGTTCAGGAGCATCTGAGAATGCTCTTGCAGAGTCTGAGGAAGAAACAGCGAAACCGCGATCGGAGGGCGATATGCAACGCGACGTGTGGTATTGACGCCGGGCGCGGAGTAATCTGCCACTGGGGTGTCTCTGACGGCTCTGACGGAGCGCGTGCACTCTGACGTGGCCTCTCCGCCCGGACGGAAATGATTTTTGCTGCTGAGGCTGGCTGTAGTTTATCATTCTAGGAGGTCATGCATGGCTTCTTCGGGTGTAAGTAACTGCCTTCTGCGCTTTCGGACCATTACTATCATCGCATACTGTGTTGGCAGTGATGTGGATATTTAGGTGCAGAAATCTCTATCAGTGATTGCATCGTCGGTATGGTCCAGTTGTATGCGGTTGTTACTGAGCTTGGTGAAGTATACTTTAAGTGGTTCGTCGTACTTAGGTCGGCAAGCTCGAAACCGGCGAAGGATGTCTTTTCTGCCTGTATAGGATCTAGTGGTGTCTAGAGTAGTTTCTAGTGTGTTCCACATCTTGTGAAGATTTCTTATACCTTTGACGATGCGCCATACTTCAGGGGAACAGGAATGTCTGATTATAGATACTGGCTCGGCCTCCTTAGCCTTCCAATCATCATAGTTGTCATCATGGTCGAAATCACGTTGCTGCGGTTCAAGATCCTCTCTGGTAACGACTGCGTATGCTCTCATGGCTGACAGGATGATTATCATGCGATCTTTCCATTCATTGTAGTTGGCGTGAGTGAGCTTAGGGATGTCGCCCCAGCTCGTGTTGTTGAAGGCGGGTTCAAGGAAGTCATTGTGAGATCTTGGAGATGGCTCGTGATTATGTCGAGTGTTAGAGCTGTTTTTATGAGGCTGTTGCTACGGTGACAAGGTTTAGGGTTCTTGACGCGCTTTTCGAAATCATCAGAGAGATTGTAGGAAAGATCGTGAGAATTTAGATAGTTGCGATAACCGGGCTTATAACCTGTTGAAATGTACTGATTACTGGAAGCTTATATTCTCAGGTACAGGTACATTGGTGATCTTATATATACGGTGTTCGGAGTATGTCTTGTATGTCCTGTACGCATCCACCCGCATTCAGCTGGCATCTCCAGCTGAGTCTGGAATAACCATCATCTTAGGGAATGACCATCATCTTAGAGAGATTATGCATCAGCCCAACTGAAGCCATATGCCAGGCAGGTGGACCACTATATATGCAACATTTTCTTACACCGCTTGGCCGAGTGATCAGGTGTGATCGACTCGGCTGGCTCAATATATGCTTCGCCTGAGGAGCTATAATTATCGTCAAGGTTGAGCATTGCAGGTGGAGCTTCAGTAGTTGGTGAAGACACATTAGCTATAATGATAGCTCAGTGCTGTACCACTGGAGGTGGTGGTGGTGGTTGGGAGGAGGTGTGCTTTGGACCAGAGTGATCGTCCATGATGCGACACTTGGCACTTTGTTTTTTCAAATTTTTTGGTGAGGTTGGTGGAGATGAGAGTGTAAGTGGTGGGGGTAGGTAGTTGACATTAAGATTCCGAGGTCTGAGGGCTTCTCTGCTCATGGTTGTTGTGGTGTGGTAGATGGGAAGTGGGAAGGTGGTTGCCACTGGGCTGGAGGATGGTACTCTCACAATCTCCAAAGTACTGCTATTTATATGCAACTCAGCACCACAGAACTTGTCACACTGCCACAAGAATTCATAAATAGAAGCTTCTACTAGTTATCTTTCAATTCATAATATTCTAGGGGGGGGTTTAAGTGGGTGGCTGTGTTGTTATAAGCGACAAGGCACAGCACATGCGAAAGTGGGCCCTTTCGTGGGCCCGCTACCGGCAAAAGGATAGTCATTGAGGTTCTGACGGGGTTCAGTGCTGACGCGAAATGTTGAATAGGACTGCCGTATCTAACAATCTCTAGATAGTTAGAGAGGAACCCTAGGGGTAAAATTGGCTCATCTGCGAGGTTTTTTCAAAGAGGCCACGGTACAAAAAATTTCATATTGAGGCCAAAGCGCGGCCCCTTTCCACCTTGTCTGAAATCTACAGCCAGTGCTAACCGGAAAGATCAATGGGACAATGGCTTCCTGGCGCTGACCAATACCCTTAAAAAATGGGACAGATACCCGCTGCTGACTGCTGACGTGCCAACTTCAATGACTGGTACAGTACCTCTGCTTTCCCAAAAACAGTTTTTTGCAAGCTCCTATTGAATGTTACCGATTAAGTATTCCTTTGTTTGGCACCTGATCACCCAATACATTCGGTACTACTTATTTCTATATTTGTTGATTTGGAATGAGAATGACATAAACTCGGCGATGGATGATTTGTGCTTCGGGTGCCACTTCGACTAAGATAGCTCTCGAATTTGAAGCGGCCGGCCCTATAGCAAAGAAGCACCCACAAATAGCTCAAACTGCCATCCATAATTATTCTCTTACGTTTATACGTATCGGAAATAATATTAGTTAAATATTGTTATTCTATGTTTTACCATTCAGTTGGTTATGGGTGATGCAGATGCGTGGTGGTGTGCGTCAGAATGAAAGTTAACGTTGTGAAACGGTAATACTAGGAGTCCATACCGCCAATCAGTACGTAGTCCGATTAACAGCATGCACAACATCTTATACCTTACACCACTAGTTTGGCAGTGAAAGAGTTGATATTATCAAAGTTCTGAGCTCGCTATAGGTTTCATTTTTTGACCCACAGATTGGGGCATTGGGCTGGTGCAAGACCAGAGTAAAATTTTACAATGCTAGCCGATCGCGCGCATAAGTTTATAATGCCAGCGCCGGCCGGGCCACACGACTTTCAGGTCGGCCGTTGGGATTTCAGAGTTCAGCCAGGCTTTCTAAAAAGCCCGGCTGGTCTGTGTTACATATCCTGTGGCGAGTGACTCAGAGTGGCGAGTGGCGAAGCATCAAAGTTTTCTCTCATAATTCTCTGTGTATAAATCGAATCTTTCTCCTCTCCTTCTCTTCACTATATCATAGAATCAACGCACGGTTCTCCCCTAAGTACTATAGCAATAGTCGGCAAGTGCCGCTGGGCCGAGTGATCTTCCGTGACTCCCGCCCCTGTTGTGTAGTCGGAACGAATAGGGCCAACTAGTCATGATATCATTACTAGCTACGCTGAAAAAAAATAGAGAATAAAAAGATACTGAAGAAAAAAACCTTCGTTAGACCGCGCCTACACATCTACACAACCACTCCCATTCAAATGTATCTGGTTGTTTACACCCAAAATAGCTTTGTTTGGCACCACATGCCATTGTTAGGCCTGCATGCAGTCAGATATGCAGGCCGACTAGCAATCCCGACAAAGCCCCCGGGCGCGTCAAAAAAAGCCGAGTTACTTTTTCAGTTGTATGCCCGTCCTAGCCCTTTAGGAAGCCAGCCAAAGCTCGCGGGCTCGCCATGCTTGTTGAGAACGCTGCCAGAGTCCTGCCCGCACTTTTCTAGAATATTCCGTGCCTTAGATAACCGATCATCAAGAAATTAGACCCATAACGTGGAAATTCCAGTCCTTGAATACTTTGTCACATGTCGGTTATCTTCAAAAAAGTGAATATTCGAATCTAAATATCCGGTGCTGATTCCGTGAAGTTTCTCTGGATAACGTGTACGTATTGTACAACGGCAATTTGACCCATTCCTAGTGTCCTCGTGCGTAATCAACTATTTTGGCGCTTCCTCACAACAAGATAGAATTGGCTACGGTTGCTTAGGTAGGATAGTGATTGCTGGCGATATCACCGACACTTTCAAATAACATATGAATGCAAAGTTACTCTTTTGGCATTGGCCAGAGTTGTGGACGAGATATGTGTGGAAAGGAATCCCTGCTCATCATTTCTAGGTCCCTGTCTGCCACTTTTTCAAAGTTGTTGATACCTCTTCATTTTGTACCCATCTTGAAAAAACCCCTAATCTAATTAAGAATTGATGTAATGGTATCAGCAGAGCTTGTTAATATTACCTACAACATCCGCCATATCGGTGCGGGATTTGTGCACGTTTTCAAAGCTAGCGCGGATTATCAGTTTGCCGCTTCGAATAGGTCAGTTAGCCGTTGTACAGTACATATGCACTGTCTAGGGAGACTCAGTTGATTTCGCAAAGCAGACCTGATAGTGTGACTCCAATGTATTCATACTTCTTAAAATCGTAAACGCTGGAACGCAGGGAATAGTGAATCCAGTGCTAACAGAAAAGATTCCAGGTTCTAAGTGTGGAGGTTCAAGTCTCAAACAATCGGTGACAGATGCCTGTCTGGAATGTAATCAAAATAACATTGTAAGGACCCGGCATAATCACGGGACCGATAGGTCGATAGATTCACAATAGATCCACACAAAAAGTTTGGTTGGGCTGGAATACAATTGGTTACGGGGGCTTTTAATGGAATTTGAGTACGTACTAGAAAGTGCAGCAAGGTGGGAAATGTAAGAGTATGGACAGGGAAGATGTCAACACGTAGCTATGCTTCTACATATGCTGTGCGCAACTAGGGGCTGCAGTGGTTAGCGCCGGGATCAGACGATCATTGAACCGATGTAGTTCTGTATGTTGCACGTCAGCCCCTCACAAAAAAATTGAGGTCGTGAAAAGGCGCGATTGGGTGCTGATGAAACGGATTTTTGGAGTATCATGTCGTTCATCATGACTCAGCATATCTTGATACACAGACGAAGATCATACATCAACATACGTCTTGAGTCGTCAGCCCACGGCCTAAAGTGGGTTATCTTATTGAATAGCACTTAGTATTATGGGTTCTCGTAGCTAGTAAATTGATAAACATCCTCTTGAATGAATTATAACTCTAGAGGCCTTTCAGTAATTTCTTCTTCCACCGCAGATATCTATCTACCATGTCACGTGGGAATAAGATGGGGTTGTATCGTTGAGTTTAGAGTACATAATTTATAATTTTTCTAGATCTATTATTATAACCCCGCTCGAAAAAACTACCCGACGATCCCATGCAACACAGAAGGGGAAATAGCATTACACAAGAACCACCCAACAGGCGCCGTGCACCCCAATCCTGCCCCAAACTCCGTGTCCAGTGCGATCAACTGCCCGCTGTTCATTGGGTAGATGGGCTAATTTAATGTTAGTGTTCGAGGTAGGGACGCATATCGGTGTCGATTTGTCGATTTTCTGCGGTCTTTGTATATGACAGCTCCGGTTGTTGTATTGAAGGCGAAAGAGTAGTAACTGACATTGAGCGGACTGGGCCTGTTGGACGAAGTAGGGCAGGTGTCGGGTATGGAAGCGGTGGCCCTCCACGATTCTCCTGCACCATCACTTCCGGTCGGGTGGAGAACGCAGGAGGCTGGGGAGCGGCGTAATTGTGATTGTGTACATCGACACTGTTGAAGTGCAGGTAGTGATGCGTGGGTGCGGATGGCGAAGGAGAGTGCGACTGCACATCTATCGACTGTAATCCAGACTGTCCTAGAACCTCATCATTCTGGTTGCGCAACCGATCAGCAATTGAACGGATAAAAAGGTATAAACTTCTTCTACCGTGTTGGTTCTCCGTCTTCCTGTCCAACATTTCCACCCGAACACCCCGATTGCGGCTATGAGAACTCCAATAACGGCTACGATTAGCCCGGCCGGGCCAACAACATCATTCCCGCTTCTCTTTTGGAGAATCGTCGCATATTGTGGTGGAATTAATGCGCCATATGCAACACAAATAAGCAATAATATTGCGAGACATCCTGTCATCGGTGTTAGCTGCAGTCATGTACTGCACTCCTTTAAAGCTGGGATATTGTTTACCCGTGAACTGAAGGCAGAAAAGTCCCCTAGTTGTGCGCCCTATGGCTATTTGACTAGATCGTGGGTGTAGTGGTAGCAACGAATCTTGCGATAAAACACCTGGCATTGCGGTTCGGCGAAGTTCTATGAGACGGAGGCAGATGGGAGGAGAAAATTGGGCCGGTTTAGATGTAATTTCGTAGCACTGTACTAGCTCTATATAATACTGATGGAGAGGCAGAATATCCGCCTACTCGGGTTTAGGTTGCCTTGATTTCTTTTGCTTGATGCAGCGTGCTATACTTGAAAGCAAAATGCAGTGCACGATAAATGTGGTAGAGGGCTATCCAATTCTTTACAATGCCCAGTATGTAAAATGGTAGTAAATTGTGTGATGATAAGGGTGATATATGAACTGCACGATGTGGTGTAAGACGTCTAGACATTTGGGAAGACGTGTGCGTTCATGTTTTGCGAGCTTTGTTTAACCATTTTCCACCGTTGGTGCGACAAATCAGAGCAGGGATGCAGTGCACTCGTTCTCGCGGAGCCTTCTCGTCATCCAACCTATATTTGAAACTGCAACTCTCACTACCAGAGACAGAAAGACAAGTCAACAAGCTACTAATCTGACCGAGAAAATCAGACAAGTAACCCTGGTTAGGGTGATGGGCAGTTAATCAACTTGCTTTTTACGTAGACGTTATATATTGGCTTTTCGAATCGAGCGCAATCAAAAAGCCACGCATAATTTCGGCTTAAACTGGTTGAACAGGTGGAATGGTGGACGGGGCCGCGGCGTTGGTGGTATGCGTGACCAGGCACGAAGAGGCTGTAACCACGAGGGGAGAGACCATTGAGCGGTATTTTCAAGGTTTATCTGGACCTAAGCTTACTGCTGGAACAGACGGAAATAGAAGACGAGGGGGTGGGCAACATGATTGTCGATGGAGGAAAATGCCTTATAGGATTTCTGGGGCTCTGTGGGGTTGATCAAGGCAGCAGTATTTCAACTACTGAGTATCCGGGCATGTTCCAAATTATCAGGATATTATCAATAATGCTAGGTATGAGGACCACGACTGCTGTGTTTTCTGACGCGGGGAGCCGGTCAAAAACATTCTAGTCAACTTTGGTCTTCGTCCTGAGACTATACATTGCACGTGATACACATAGAAACACAGTGTACTTTTGATTGCGACGCAGGGGTAGAACAACGGTATATTCGGCCCATACCGCATCATATGCATTTTTATGTGATCCCGACGGTGGAAGGTATGTGCGATCGCAGTGTCAAACGTGGTTCGGGATAAATCGATATTCAAGCTTGAATCCTTATAGCATGATATATGTATATATCAAGCAACAGCACTGCCTTGAATGTCAGCCATGGTAGAGCAGATGCAATCGGGATCAAAAAGATTGAATATCATCAGATACAGCTCTCGCTAGCGGATAGAGTTTGTGCCAATACTCTTTTGCATCATTAGAAATTGCACCTACCTTGAACAGAAACCTTCTATCACGTGCGATCAGTAGTAGAAAAGGAAATCGTGTTTCGAATGTTCAGCAGGTCGCTTTAGGAGCCACCTAAGCTAGAGAACGAAAACTGATGTGATTTACGTCTTCACATCAAAATCTAGCCTATGGAACCTTTACGATATGTTTGGAGGTTTGACGCCACGCGCACCATGCGTGAATCCTTTCGTACCTGACTTTCAGTGGTTACAACATATACCTCGCGAGTTCCCTTGTATTAAAATTAAAAAAACCGGTAAAAAACAAGGTGTGTATGCGCGGCTACGTTTCAAGTCGTGACACTCTAGATATGGCGGCTTGAAAACATGTTAAGGGCTCAGACAACTCTCAAACCTTGTAGCGTGGCACACAACTGTAAACCTAACTCGGGTACTAAGTGTTAAAATTGGCCACGATTTTCGTTATTATCCGAAATGCCTTCCACTGACGACTCACTACACACCTCACTTACTATGATGGCGTGGCGCCCAAAAGATGCAGCTCATGAACAACAAGTCATGGAGCGGGTTTACGTGCCGGGGACCCGGGTTCTATACTCTAGTTCCAGGCTGCTAGTTCCGCTGAGATACCATGCATTGCGCTAGCAGTGCTTCGGAGCCGTTAAGGAATGCAATTTTGAGCCAGCGCAGGATATAAACTTATTGCGAACGATAAATACTTAGGGAAACAACTTCCATTCGGTCCTTTATATGGTATCTTTCAATCTTTGAAGGATCGTCATGGAATGTTGCGGTAATTTACGTACCTTCAGAGAAGCAATATCTGAATAACGAATTTGCAACCATCCCCATAGAAAATCCCCATCTTTTGTTGAGGTACCGGAGCATGGCATTAATTGTTTGCCAGGTGCTGACTCTTGCTCAATTTGGAGATTATATTTGGCTGAGAATTGCTTCATATGGAGGATTTATCCATTTTAAAATTACTGGGTTGGGTTCATTTTGGCTAATTGCAGTTGTGGTACTCGGTCTAGGAGTAAAGATCGGACATTCTTGTTCTGGCAAACCACCACACAAAAACGGCAAAATTGAGTGCTCTAGAGGTGAGGTGCGATCTGAATATGGCAAAGCTGGGGAGTGAATTAGCTTCCATCTCAGCATTCCCCCTGCGGATATACTGGTCTCACAGCAGAATAGGAGCGTCCGATCCTTTACTCCCTGACCGGAGTATTAACTCGGGCGCCGAGTACACCTCATAATTACTGATTGGTGCATGTTTCAGCTACCTGCATGTCAAGGAAGGCACCTAATCAATTGTCAGCGATTAAATTGTTTAGACTTTCGTCACATGCAGATTATAGCTATTGAAATCTTGACTGCACGAATGGGAGGGTTACCCGAATTCCCCATATTATCAAATGACGCTCATTTATTTTGAAGATGCTACTGCCAGATTAGGCATGGTGCATTGGGGTATCTTCCTATTCGAGAAGCACTCCTAATCCCTGACGGAACACATTTTACTTCCGCTGCAGAATTCTGATGCAACTTACAAGTGTCTTCCGTTCACCGCCAGCTAAAACCTGGGATGGGAACGTGAATACATCGATTTTCAGCTTAAATCAGTACATAAGCTGACCGGTTTTGAGTGTTAGTTGAGCAGCAGTCCTGTTGGAGAGTGAGACTGCATGTTGAAGTTTAGAGAATCACGGAATTGCATTTTCGTGCTGCCATACATCACAATTAGCTCTAAAGCTTCTCAAATATTATCAAGCGGCAGGTATCGATGATGGACTTTCAGTATGATCAATCTCGTTCTTGTATGCGCAGAAGATTTTTGATATCGTATATATCCTGCCCATAATCATTCTGGCGAGTAAGTAAAGGTACCAAGTGTCGCTCGGAGGTATGTCATAGATGATCATTCGGTCCGAATGGAATGTTGTTTCATCTATGGAGGAACTGCGAGTTTTCATTAATATGTGTACTGACATGAACAGGGAGAAAGAGAACCTTGAAAATATGTGTGGAATATAGTCACTTGGGCTGGTCTCTCGCCGTAATCGATGTTCATGATTGGCTTTTGCTGGAATCCATGATACCGAAACTGCGTTGCACACGAACAGTAGGGCGATTCCATGTCGGATCTCGCAGACCTAATTCCGAGATCAATGAGAAGGCTTGGTAAACAATGAGCGCAAAGCGGGTAGAGTGGGTGACAAGGCGATGTTGAGTAACATGCTCAGCACACTCCCTCATCGTCGCAGTAGACGTTCGAGGTGGGCGGGCGCAGCAGCGACGGTGAGGTTTGATGATATGTGCTTCAAAAATCCCACTTCAGTTCGGAGCGGATGATGATTGTTATTGGGGAAGTGAAAGGTAATGGAGTTTATTGCTCCACATGAGTTAGGGCTAGAATTTAGCTGGTTGGCCGCTTGAAGGATAAAGTATGGACTTCTATTGCCGTTTATATTGGGCCCCGAAACTATATGTGCGCGTTTGAATGTCGTGGCCGGCTATTATTGGTTGGTCGCTTCCAGGACCCTGCAAGGCTGCTTGAATTGGACCCCATCAGAATGTCAATTTTTGATACGAGTATGCCGCCAATAACTGTAGTCCCAGCATAACTACCTGGCGTATATCTATTCGACCACCAACGAACACGTATTCACTGGTTTCCAATAATCGGCTGTACGCTGATGCCCCTCCGCCGATCAGTGCTGAATTCGACGTATCGATAAGTCTAGATAATGAACACTTACCCTCACAAATTTTGATATTTTTTCCAAGGTCGGGAGTCATGGTGCTACTGCGTACCCTGTCGCATGCGAACTCGCGAATCAAATAGTATTAGCAAGGTCAGCCGCCAAACAGGCTGAAGGATATACATATGACGTCATGGGATGAACAACGAACATCTAAATCGCATCTCCAGCAACGGATATGCAAACAGCATTATTCTAGTTTCATATACTAGCAACCAGAAGAAGCTTACCAATGAGAGGTTAAAAAAATTCCACAAAACCAATAGGAGCTTGTTAGAGCGCATTGAAGATGACACTACATCCAAATAGGAATTCATTGCAGCAATTGTCCTATTCTAGAACTATACACTAGAACAAGGTTTACTTCCACTGGAGATTTTGAAATACCGCCGGCCAACTACGGGATTCAGGCTCGAAACTTGTGAGTATTCGAAAATTTTGCATGTGGCTGAAACGCGGAGGCGATGAGAGGTGATGCCACTGGATGCTGTCGGCGGGTGTACTTAACTCTGCCGAAGATTATCTGCAAGTTACGGTCATAGTTTGATCTTAGCGCTTCTTGACGCTCCCCTTCATTGCGCCAGCGATTTCCTTTGTCTATGAGCCCATTGTTTGCAATAGTCCCCACCAGACCTCCCAACGATGGAAACTGGTTGGGCAATCGGTATAGAATTGTACTATCCCCTACACGCTCGGTTTTTGTAGCTTGGTGGCAAAACTTTGGTGGCGGAGAAGAGTATCGCTGATTGGTTCAGACGCCGATCTGTGGCAAACTAGCGCTCTTTCATCGGTCATTCCACCTGATCGACAAATCCAATTGCTAGAACGAAGTTCTGTAACCAATATACAAAAACCGAGCGTGTAAGGGATACTGTTTATATCAACTATTTAAGAATTGATACTGCACTGCATGCAGAACCAGTTTAGTAAACCGGTTGGGAAACAGTTAACTGTTTATACTAGTTTGAGCTGTTTAACTAGATTCAACCTGTGCATACTGCTTGATATCTACTAGTAGTTATTAATCATCATGTGTTCATAATCTCTCACTCAACATGGTTGATTACACACCTTGTTGAAAAACTGATAGCTAGAAGATTGTATATTCTAAACTACAGGAACAATCATGATCTTATATGGTATTCAGAGTATGCCTTGTATGCATGCATGCCCACTCAGCTGGAATCTCCAGCTGAGTCTTGAACAACCACTTTCATAGTGAGATTATGGTCTCCATCAGCTAAGCTGAAGTTCATAAGCTGTACATCAGGGAGGTTGTTATATATGCAAAACTCCCCACTCTCGCTATACTCCAAGGAGTAAGAAAACAAAGAAACAAACAACATTTGATTTTGATTGTAGCCTCAAAAAAACACTGCATAATAAGTCAGCACGGAAAGAGTACTACCATACCCTGAGTATCACCATTCATATGAACAAAAAAATCTGTATTTCTGCCCGAACAATGAAAACCACCTTAATTCAATCATCCACAGTGAATGAACCAATTGCTTTTGGGAACTTCATATGAATATTTTTAGTATGCACTTTAGTGAGTATATCCACCACATTTTTGTTTATGTGTACCTAGAGGTGGTTGACTATTTGTCACATGTGAAGATCTGGACACCAGGGATAGCATATGTCGATGTGCTTAGTTCCAGTTTTGATAATTTCCTTGGTGAACAAAGTAAGACCTCTCTCATCCTCGGAGTCTATTTGGAGGAGTAATTCATCTCTGCAATGAATATCTGGCGGTAATTGATGCTACAAAGTCGCATGTCTAGAGGCCTTTGAGCTCGGAATGCACTCAGCTTCAATAGTTGACATGGCAATAAGGCTTTGCTTGTGAGACTGCTACAAGAAAACTTTTTTGTTGGTGAGAAATACAGGCCATCCATGTTATTTGGAGTTTGTACGGTTATTGGCCACATCAGAATCTGTGATACCTGAAATAATATTGCTGATACCAATGTAGATGCTAATGCCAATATCATAGCCATTGAAATATAGTTGAAAATCAGCTGTAGATTTGAAATACTGAAAAGCTCCTTTAGCAGAGGTCAAATGGCTGGTAAATGGCTTCAAAGTGTAATCACAAAGACCAACAACTTCTTATGAGCCAATTGGCCAAGTTGCTAGTGCTGAGTATATGATTGATCCAGTGACTACTTGATGGTCTGTGTAATCATCCAATTTCATCTCCCCCTGATTTACAGCCAAGTCCAACTTGACTTTAGAAAACATGAGTATTGAGACAGTGTGTAAAGGCATATACCCATGTATGGCATTGTAGGAAGGTATATCTGTCGATACAGTTGCAAACATGGATTTCAATAATGTATAGTAGTATATGGTAGTTAAAGAAAGATGATCACAAAATGTCTCAGACTCATGGCGAGCCGACTATATAATGTAGGTGTTACCCGGCCCTGGACACGTCATGTGCAGCCGTGCTGTCACATTATCCCCCTGTCTTGGTGCAGACCTCCTGGGCTGTATAAACCCATACAAGAGTAGGAAAGGAAAGAAATCAATCAAACAACTATTCAACGTAAGCAATTGTATGAACCCATAAGTTCCACAACTGATCGGTACCGCTCAAGGTAATCTTTCACCAGATCGGGCACAGGGGGAAGCTCCACCTGTACTTTACTTATCTCTGGAGGTGGTAAAAACCCATGCCGTCGCCAAATGTCGAGGGCCGAGATCCAAAGAAGCAAAGTAGTTCGGGCAAGAAAACAGAAAGGAGGAACATCCAATGTAACACAGTTCTCAATAGCTCCACTTCCCGAATGGCAGGCATAGTACCATTCAATCTTGAAGTCGTAACTCGTACCCAGTGTAGGTCATTGTACGAATGACACACACTAACCGCGATAACATCCCCAAGCATAGTATGAGCCTCCCCATGCCTCGGCGGCAGGAATGGTGGCTTCTTCTCGCTGCTCATCATTACTATCGCCATCGCCCTCGGCCACTGCATCGGACAATCTAACCTGTAAGAATCCCAGTAACGGGTCATACTCACAATGCTTTCCAGTGCGCTAGCTCTCGAACTCTCGAAATTCCTTGTGTACAACTCTGCAGTCCCAGCCCATCAGTGATCATTGTTGCTGCTCAGGAAGCTGCTTCAGTAGTGCTTTGGACTTAGTCTGCAAGGATGAAGCGGAATTAACTTCTCGGCATGGATTGTAGCATCTGCTCTCAGTATCATAGCGGTCAGTGATGGTCAATGATATATGACCTCGTATCTATCTCATAAGCTTCTCATGAAATGGTGATTCATGCCCTGTATATTCAAACACGTTTGCGCCCTCTTGCACCCTGGTGTGGAGCTTGGTCGGCCAGTCTTGATATCTCTGATCATCTGTTGTAGCCAGTGGTTCTCACATGGTGCCCATCAGTAGTTATATTCATACTCCCTCACCATCAGGTAAGCAGGGTGATAGGCCTGCAGTGTGGTCATTCGGCATTCATTTCAGTAAATCATTTGGTAACAATCCCAGTCAGTGCCTGCTGTAGAGGGCTCCCGATAATCCTATGGTTGAATCGCAATTTTGATTCCTTCGACTATGATCTTGGATGGTGTGTTATCTCACGGATCAGATCTTGGTAGTTGTCCCAACTTTCGCATGATGCCATTCAGTCACTGTCTCTTGCGATGCAGTTCGGTAGACTATTTGGTATGTTCAGACATCATGTTCGGTCTTGTTTGGAACTGCTTTGGTAGATATAATGCACTCATTCAGTATAGATCAAACACACTCGATCTTCTCATCATCTCTCCTGTACTCTTGCAGTCGCACTGATCATCCTCCAAGTCAGTGCACTTGTAGGTACACTCGACATCCGCCCTGCGCTCAGTGCAATTATCTCGAATTGCTGGGTACGCATGCGGGCCTTCCTCCGGGTATGCATTCCGCTCCTTCGCCAGGTGCGCTCGCTGTCACCTGTCTGGGTGTCCAAATTGTCGTTTTGATTGTTGACGGCTGGGGATCTCTGCCAGGGTATGCTCATTGACTAATCTTGAACTGCCATTTTCAGCCAATATGTGCCCTCCAATGTTCTGCCTACCAGGACTTCCGGTACGGTGATTGCTTGCAGTAGGGGTTGGTGTAGATTCCGGTACAGTCATCCCCCTTTTGTACTTTGTTCCTCTGCCAACGACTAATTCAGTATGGCTTTTTTAGGCGCTATATTAGTCTGTTAGGCTGATTTGTGAAGTTGATTCCCAGAAGCTGCTATGTATCTCGGGATTTCCAAGACTGAGTTGGGATCTCATTGGGGATAATATCTGGAACATGCAGCTTCTCGATTCATCAATGGGTGCAGTGTTAGCAACGGTTCCGGACTGTCACTTGAGGTCCCGGTCCGGGTCGGAACTGAACCATTCACAAATTGGCCGTCCGGGTTGTCTATACAGATGTACCGTCAATTCTGGCATGCTTCAGTGGGAATCTCCCAAGTCTTCCGAATTGGCCGGGTTGTCAGAGGGTCGCCCACCAGGTCCATCTGTAGATTTATATAATGTTCTTGTTTTTGCAGTTTGATAATAGTATATTATTAAAATTAGGTATTCGACAGCCAATAATCACTTTCTGCATGTTCTGCAGTCTGCAATGATGATTATTTCGGAATCTGGGTTTTTCCTGTCATTCTTTGTATTTTTAGATAAAAAAGCCGTCAATAGTTCGGTTATGAGCTCATTTATCCGTGCAAAGCCTTGACTACCCAACATGCAAGACCAAACATTGTTGACGCTCCGTTGACACTCAGTTTCATGATGGGGTAACATATGTGTCATGCACTTTTTCAAATGAAAAGGCTGCCACGACATCGCATATGAATTATTGCCACATTGCGACTCTTAGATTAGCCAAGATGGAAGACCAAAAATCATTGACACTCCAATGATGCTCATTTTCAGGATGGGGCAGGAAGCGTGCCACAATTGTTTTTGCCCCTAAAGGCAGTCAATATCTCATTTGAGCATGATTGCAACCAAAAACCACATAGATTACCCTGGATGCGAGACCAATCATCATTGATGCTCCGTTGACACTCATTTCAGGATAGAGCAGGGAGGGCATAACTTTTGGTTTTGGCTTTAAAGGGGGCCACTACCCCATTTTTGGATGTTTGCAAGCAATCACCTGTTAGATTACCAAGATCCAACACGAAAAATCATTGACACTCTGTCGATGCTGATGTTCAGGATGGGGCAGGGAGCATGTCGCTATTATTTGTGACTTGGAAGGCAGCCAATATATCGTTTATGAATCGCTGCAACCAATCGCCACTTACGTTACCCAAGATGCTCAGCCAAAAATCATTCACGCTCCGTTGACGCTCATTTTCAGTATGGGGCAGTGACCCTGTTGTTTACTATTTTGCCAACAAAGCCTGCCAGTACCTTGCTTATGGATAGCAGCGACCAGGTCACTGTTCCATTACCGTACTTACAAGACTAAAAATCGTAGATGCTCCATTGACACTCATGTTCAGAATGGGGCAGGGAGCGAGTTGCTATTATTTTCGACTTGGAAGGCAGCCAATACCTCGTTGATGAATAGCTGCAACCGATCTCAACTTAGGTAACCCAAGATGCACAGCCAAAAATCTTTCATAGTCCGTTGACATGCGTTTTCAGAATGGTGCAGTGACTGTGTCGTGGACACTATTGCCAAGAAAGGTTGACAGTACGTTGGTTACGGATAGAGGTGACCAAGTCACTTTTCAATTTCTGTACTTACAAGACTAAGAATCAGTGACACTCTGTTGACACTCATTTTCTGGATGGGGCAGGGAGCGTGTCGCTACTATTCTGGACTTGGAAGGCAGCCAAAACACCATTTATGAATGGCTGCAATCAATCGCCACTTAGGTTACACAAGATGCACAGCCAAAAATCATTGCCACTCTGTGGACTCTCATTTCCAGACTGGGGCAGTGACCGTGTCATTTACTCTTTTGACAAGAAAGGCTGCCAGTACGTTTGAGATGGATAGCAGCAACGAAGTCACTCTTCAATTACCGTACTTACAAGACTTAAAATCGTTGACACTCTGTTGACGCTCATTTCAATGCACTGACTAGTTATGATCTGCTGCCATTAATAATTACATTCATAACTATTTGAACTTAGTGGTTGCTGTTCTGCCTGATAGGGACTTGGCTCCACGGCGAAGTCTAGCGCAGTAATATTTTAGCACCAGTCGCTCTCATCCTGTTGAAATTTATATATCTTGCCAAATAATTCATATTCCCCACTATACCTATGTTTATCAACCAATATTGTCACGTGACTGCTCAACATTCTCCCGCAATATGTCTCTAGATTCAATTCCCGATCGAGCTACATAATGAAGTTGGTGATAATACCTTGACGCATGCTGTCCTACTTTTTCTTGATCCCCTTATTCCTCCTCGTTTCTATTATATTGATTGTCATCAATGCCTTTTCAGCCTTCGTCTTTGACCGTCGTATAGGCCCAATCAATCTGGGAACATTCAGTGCCACACTCACATTCCGCTGCTGCGGGGTTTCTGAATACTCACTGCCATTGTCCAGTTCTATAACTGATTTGTTGTCTGCCTCCCAGTCGTCTTCGCTGTCATTTGGATGATCCAAGTCCCCATTCCAGTGAAGCCAATTTTCGGTATCTGAAATGCTTTCAGGTGAACGCTCCTCATCACTTTCGGCAGGATGGCGGTCAATTCGTTTGATTAGGCGGACATTCAATACTTCCGTTCGTCCTCCAGGGAGGTTCCTTGCAGAGAAAGCAGGTGGCCCAGATGATCTTTCCGACAATTTAAATGCAACCACACCATCATGTCGAAAGTTTGACCAGGATGCGTTGACAATCTCTGCAGTATATCCTACAGCTGTCAGTTTGTTCTTTGAGAGAGAGATTCCTTCTGTGTAGGTCGGAGGTTTTGGCTACCCTGCCACATCTCCAAAAGTCATGGACCTTGGCCATTCAGTGCAATGTCCTTTGCTCCACCGCTCTATTCATCTCCATGTCATTTTCAGTGCTGGTGGTATCCAACGCTGGGTCGATACCTACCAGTGATCCGGTATTGGCTAGAGCGAATTGACTTACAATGACCATCTTGCAGAGTGTGTCGCCTGCGGTTTTCAACTGCCTCCACCCAATCTCATCTCGCTGAAGGGAAACACTGGCCTCCACTCCGACAGCACGAGGTATGATAGAGAATATGTTGTGAGCGACATTCACGAGATCGGAGTACTTTGAGTGTGGTTCTCCTTGCTGGCGGCACCAGTCGGTGATATCTGGTAACCAAAATGTACTACAAATCTCAATTGGTTTGGAGTGGTAATCATTGAGATTCAGATTAATTTGCCACCAGTTCTATGATAATTCAGGACGTGGATTCGAATAGAGGCTTGCAGCTGTCAGTAAGCGTGCTGCACAATCACTTCATCCAGGTCTCGTTTTGTCCACATTTTTAGGCATTATGTATTCTGCAACATTGCTGGACAAATCATATCGATCATGAGAACATTGACCAGATCTTGGAGCCATTGCGGAGTAGACAAGATTGTTGTTTGGTACGCGTTCGGGTTTGGTGACCAGCAAACCTCTATGTTTAGCGTAGTATTTGTTCCCCACATACTTCAGAAAGGCCTCCTGGTATTGGCGAGTATATGGAGTCTCGTCTTCAGGATTAATATCCATTCCCTTGTCCCAGTTCCTAAACAATCACAACTTCCGCAAATGATCAAGGATATGTGCTACAATGATAAGAATACCAGTTGTACAAGTAACTTCAGTATAATATTTGGACAGCTTCTGCCACGCAAACTTCACAGAAAACTATCAGTCATCATTCTATTGTGACTTTTTCTGTGCCAAATCTCGCATCACGCAATCCATATGATTGAACGTGTCATTGTAGACAGTGATGACGTGATGCAGAGTAAGAGTATCCCTTGTCAACATCCACAGGGTCCAGTACCGGAATGGCCATAAAACTTCCATGACATACTTGACAATGGTCCATTCATCATGTGTTGTGAAGAGTGGCCAGTGATCGATGTATTTTAGATTCTTAAGCCACTGTCAGGTGAATTTTCTTAATCGGTACACGCGCTCAAGCAACTCCAATGTCGAATTCCACCATCTATTCACACCCATAATTGGTGGGACTGCAATTTGTACTTTGGCTTGTTGACAGTCAATGGAGTCGTTTCAACACCCAGGTGTCAGCATAATCAATACACGAAGCATTCTCTGCTATATCAAGGTCAGTTTCAGCACTTTCAAAATATGTTGAAATACGTACTTTCCCAATTATCTATGCCAAACCTGGTCCCATGGCAGACACTTTGTTGATTCTAGCATTGCCGTCTTTTCGAAGTCTTTGACTTTTCCCAATGTCTATGCGTTCATTATCTCCAAATTGCTGATCGCGCACATGGGCTTCCCAAGACTTGGTGTGGCCTTTTACACCCAGACCCCTCTTGAATGCACCCAAAGCAAGCTGAATGACGTGCGCCAAGCATGGTATGTGGCTTCTCAATGCAGGCCACTCGATTCCTGAGGCCTGAAGGGTAGATTGTAATATGCGAGTGGTCGAGTAATATGAGAAAACGATATGTGTTGTAATTCCAAGTAAACGGCCGTCATTCAGCTCAAAACGATCAAGAACTTCTCTCAAATGTCCGGCTAGCCATGCTCCAGTATGTTGACCTTTGACCTGTAATCCTTAATGAGGTTTCGAAATAGGAAAAGAATGGGCTATCAACCTCATCAAATGCCAGTCACTGTACTTCTCGCAAAGCCTAATTGCGATCCATATAATGAGCAATGCCTAATGCTATTCCTAATTTGTTCCTCGATGTCCATCCATCCAAAGCTAAACTAACTTTCTTTCTTGATGGCAATTGCTTCTTAATTGCATCCGCTGTCAGTGTGTATTTCCTCACACGAATGTTGCTCACAGTTCTGGCTGATGGTAACACTAAATCGCTTTGTAATGCATTGTATGAACGTCGTAGACCAAGGTTTGATATTGCGTTTCATGCAATATGAGCTGAAAGAAATCCTAACATGAGGTGGTGATTCCAGGTGTCTTGGTGAAATTCGGCCATTTGAAAGTCCTTTGCTGCCAGTTTAGAGCATTTTGTCTGTCAATTCAGTAAGTATACTTGAAACCTAAATGTGAAATATGAATTTCCTTTGCAAACGTACAATCTGAATACCTTGACTTGCTGGCCTCATGAGTATGGCCAAAGCTGTTTCATCGACCGTAGAACTAGTCAATCCGGTTACTTCTGACTCTGTTAATTTGTTCCACTTTGCGATATGCGCTTTTGCCAGCAAATGTTTGCCCATTGAGCTGGTTCCATGTTCTGATGGATGGCAGAGAACTTGAAGACAAACGATACATATGATGCCATGGCTGGCGGTCTCCTTGATTCCACAGTGTAAATAGAATTGCCACGAAGGTGCATGTCAAGAATGAGTCCAAGCAATGGGCCACTTTGCGCCTACATTCATTGAAGCCAACCAAGCAACAAATATGATTTGCAATGTGAGGTCGCTTAAATCATAAATACAGACTCGGTCATTTGTTGAGGATACCACAACTTCCAGCCACGACGTATTGAAACATTTTCAATCCAACATCACCGTAGGAAATTGAACTCTGGGAATTCGACATAAGTAACTGTCAAAAGATATCGTATGGTCAGGTAGAACGCTGGCTTATAAATATTGACTTTGTAGCGACAGGCTGGAAAAAACATCGGAACCATGAGACATCGCATGCATATTTGCGAAGTTGAATACAAGGACATACAAAGATGAGGCAGTTGCGATATCATCAATAGCAATTTTGCCCATAAAGGCAACCAAAAGTACGATTATGGGTTAACGCCGTTGCATCACCGTCTGATTATCTGAGATGCAAGCCCAAAATGCATTGACCCACCATTGATGATCCTTTCCAGGAGGTAGTAGCAATGTCGGCGCTAGCATTTTTGCCGGTAAAGGCAGCCAATATTGTGATTATAGGTGTATGCTGTTGCACAACCCTTGAATTATCCAGGATGCATGACCAAAAATCATTGACGCTCCGTTGACGCTCCTGTTTAGGATGCGGTAGTCATCTCATCGCTGGCCGTTGTGCCAATACAGGCGTCAAATACTGTGATTATGGCTTAACGCTGTCGCACAGCCCAGTGAATATCCAAGTTGCAAGACCAGATATTGGTGACGCTCCGTTGACGCTCATTTCGAGGATGGGGAAACAAGCATGTTGCTAGCCTATTTACATCACAAGTCGGCCAATTTCTGCTCTGTGGATCCAGGTAACTATGCAACCCATTGATTGCCGAAAAGATCAACCTAAAATCGTTTACGCTCAGTTGATGCTCACCTTAGAGACATACTAACAGTCATTTGGTGCGCAATGATTTTGCATAATATTCATAATGTCATTATTGACAGCCAATATACCTTTTCTATGTAAAATCATTTGCATCCAAAAGCATCGAGGCCTCTCAGTTTCTGAGCCACCACTATTGACGTCAGCTGTCAGATAAAAAACTTAGCTATGTCGCGTTATAACGCTTTCAGCTGGCAGTTTACGGCATACAGATCCATCCAATAATTTTAGACATATAGAGCCCGACTTCATGACATTTCTTTTTCCAGCTTGTTTTCCCAGATTTCCATGACCTACCATAAGCAATTTCCAAAATCTCAACCATGTGCAGCAGGTCTGATCGGAGAGCTATGCAGTTGGCTGCATGGAGTATTGCAGCATGACGGCCGCTATTCATCCGGGTTCAGACTGCACACTGACCGTTCCTTCTATCACTCGTATGACATCACTGACTCAAGTTCTGTTTATACCTGTTGTGTGTAGTTCAGGTTTTGCTTTCTAATGTGACCGTAACAGGCAAGTCCATATCAAGTTTGCTGGCCGTCTGTTAAACAGATTTGGAGTCTAGAACTTTCGCATGGCCCGCACGACCCTTGCACACACACTGATGAAATACCATATCTCACAATGTGGTCACTGAAATCAAGAAAAAGCTGACAAGTAGAAAAAGAGGTGCACAAAGTGGTTTTAAAAGAGATAGGTCGTCGAAATTCGCTATTTGGCTATCTATTCCTCCGGCGACGCGGGAGCTGTCACAATAACTTCGTACATACCCAATTTCTATATGGCAATTCAATAAGGATGTTATATGCAGCGGTAAACAGTTACGGGTTGAACAGGATTTGCATGATGAATGGGTGTCGAAGCGGGCAATGCAGAGGGTGGTGTGGTAGGAGCACGGCTCCGACAACCAGAAATCCACACCATTGAGTGGGTACGTGAGTGGGTTAGGGTTATCACAGCTATGCATCACGCCATCGACCAGGTTGAATCACCTTCGCTGGACGGCATCTGAGACTACGATCAACAGTGACCTCACCAATCATGTACCAATCATCATCCCATCTCTTTTCTTCCTCTCTCTTTTGTTTCTTAGTTCTAGCCAATCAACTATCCCACTGCGGCTACTCCCTTCCTACGCTCCTAGAAACGAAACCTGCATTTTCGTGGCTTCTTACGGAAGCTCCCATGAGTGATCTCCTGTGCGGGGTCTTCCGCCACAGCGGGAGAACCGTTATCAACATGTCCGACTGTCGCTTCTCCGAACCCATCATTGTTTGACTACTCCCTGGTCGGGAAGTCACTGCCGCCATTTCCAATCCTCCACGGAAGATGTCAAGAGTCTGGGTAACCTCTCCAAATGTTGTCAGGGATGGTGTGGCTGCAGTCATGTCGATTTGGGCCTTGACAACTGCCGGAACGTTCAATTCAGCTGTCCTATACTTCATATCTCTCTCACGGAAGAAGATGGCCGTGTCCCCCCATCTTGGTTGCGTCAATTCGTCATGCCTCATCTGCTTCTGCCGAATACTCTCCATGCGGTGCTGTACTGTATTGGAGATTGTGCCCATCACCCAGCGAGGTTCAACATCGTCACTCAGCTTGCCGAGCTCTGTATCATCATCATCTTCCTTGTCTTCCCCATCCTGCTCATCGTCTCAGCTTGCAAGATCGCTCAAACTGTCCCTGATAGCATTGAACATCTCTTGAAATGTTTCTTGGGAGTGGCTGGTTGTCGCTCCCGTGTTTTCAGCAGTACTCATATCATCCTGCTCTTGCATAACTGCTGTCTCTGCGTCTTAAACTAGCTGTCTTGCCAAAGCGGTTTCTCTCTCTACATAATCCTGGATCCATTTCTCTTTCTCATCATTGGTTAAAAACTGTGTTTCTCGTCGTTTCTCCACCGAAAGCTTCTTGTTGGATTGTGAGCTGCGCAATGCTCCCAAAGCTCGGACCCTTTCTGCCACCATGCCGCTCTGCCCTTCTTTCGCTTGATGACGTTGACGTGTGGACTGCATGGTGGATTTACCGTATTTGACTGGCTGAAGTGGCGAAGCATTCTGTTTCGGAGCATTGACCATTGAATCCTGTGTTGTCCCCGTTGTTGGGCAAGATGTTGGATGTTGGAAGATATGGACCACATGGAGGCAGGCTGAGTATTATATGTCAAGGTTCATATGTTTGATCAACTCGAACAAAGCAAAATGTGAGTTTTGACCGTCATTTCTTTCAGAATAGTAACGCAGACCTTACGTTATGACCCGATGGTTAGTGTGTGTTTCATGTAACATCCTGGCGATGTGTTGAGACACACATCACCAGATGTCCTTTTGTTTGAAGAATTTCCTTTTTCTTTCTATCAAACTTGGGATTTCAGCTGTTGTTCATTTCAAAGTATCCCAGCCAACAAACAAACAACATCGGTCCAACTTACTGCAAATCGTCGGCCTGTTGCAATCCCCTGCTACTTGCAGCTAGACGTGGCTGGATATATCTTCAGTAGAATGTGCAAGTTGACTGTCATTCATTCCATTGTGACTTGTAGCCTACTATATATTCCTCAGGACTTCGCACTTTTCGTTATCATCTTCCTCACATTTTCAACAACTGCAAGTCATGGTTCCACAAATATCTCAGCCCGGTGGGATTGAATGTGAATCGTGCTGAACGCCAGGTGCTTCATCGAATATGTCCCTGGCTGAGACACAGCAGCAATGTAGACACCAGTTAGTCCATCGCAACGCTGCAATTGCAGCCACCGAACATGTGACCCAAGACACACATCGAAAAGAAGTACGTAAAACAGGACTCAGCAACAAGTGGAAGAAGGATGTGATCGGATGTGAGTAGCTCCATATTGAGGTAGAAGGCGGTCAACACACAATATAAAGTACCGTTGGCGAATGTAGAGAGTTTCGTGATCAACCCGCCGCTGCCCACTAGGACAATCTTCTGAGGCCCAAAAAGGCATTTGGGCCCACAGCCCGGGCAATCGAACATGATGATGTCGTCAGATGTGGGATTTTCGTGGACAAATTTCGGGAAAACGGACCCAGGGAGTGGACAAAGGAGGCTTCAAAGACCCTAGTGCATGCTACGGAGTCGTATCTGGTTGAGGTAATTGGCGAATCTTCCTCTTGGAAGCAGCAACAAATTTCGGGTAGGTTTTGAAAATATCGGCTACAATGCCGAGGCAAGGAGGTTGGGTACAGCTAGAACAGTCCGACATGCACCGTGCCTTCAATATGAGCACAATTGCCAAAGGGGGTTTTTCGTAAGCCCCAGTCGAGAAAACGGAACAACTATTCAAGAATTCTCATGCCAAAGTCCAACAAGACAAGAAGCGAGAATTTCAGTTTCCTGGGCATAGAGAGGTAAAGGCTGCGTTAGAAAAGCACCCGGCAAGGGTTTATACACACCATACAGATCGCTGTCTTCCAGGCCACAATGCCACTGCAAAAAATATGCAGACGGGCTGGAAGCAGACAGGAACGGGCGCACCGAAACATGATCCGGCGGAACCTCTGCCCGGATCACCGCCTCGGCCCGGATTACCACCTATGCCCGGAATGCCACCACGGCCCGGAATACCACGTTGGCACGGAATGCCACCTTCGCCAGTACCGCCTCGTCGGCCCAGAACGCCACCTCGTCCCGCAACGCTACCTCAGCCCAGAACGCCACCTCGGCCCAGAACGCCACCTCAGCCCAGAACGCCACCGCGGCCTGGAACGCCGTCTCTGCCCGGATCGCCACCTGGGCCCGGACCGCCACCGCCGCCCGGAATGCCACCTCCACCCGGAACACCACCTGCGCAACCTGGTGCCAGTGACGGAACTGAAAGTTATGCAATAGTAGGTATGCCATCCAGGTTTGTGTATATACATTCTCCCCTTCCCAACACTCAATTTTTCAATCATAATGGATATGCCAAGGACAGCAAATGCGATCAAGATGTTATTCCAGATTTGCTGAGTACACCATAAGCTGCGTGTCAATACCTCTGACATTGATTTTGAAGACGAGAGCAGACTTTGAGCGAGTCTGACATTGAAGACGTGCATTGACTGAAAGGAACAGGATTTTTGAGTATTATCATTATCTACAATTAGCAGACACTTTAAAGAATATTTTGAAGCATATATTTATATGCACAATTACAGAACAATGTTGTGATAAAGGAAAACGGACATGAAGAGGATAGAACGACTGCCTGAACCCAGTTATTGATGTTTTCTGTCAAAGTGAATGGTTGCATTATGCAAATACACCTGTGGCAACATGATGGTCAATGCTGTGTCAATAATTTTTGATGCTGTAAGTCAGATTATTACAGTGTGAATTAGTCATTGTTATCTATAATCATTGTATTGGCCGCCTTTATAGGCAAAAGAGAATGCTGCACTCTCCCTGCCCCATCTTGACAACGAGCGTCAACAGTGTGACAATGATTTTTGGTCTTGCATCATGGGTAATCTAGGTGGGAAATGATCGCAGACATCTATAAACAATGTTTTGCCAGCCTTTATAGAATGATGAGCAAGAGATGTTCCAGTGACAGCCTCCTGGACGATCATAAGTTAATTCCTTGTCAAAGCTGCAACTCAGTGATCTTGATCGTTTTAGCGGATGAAACCGGTCAAAACTCCGTATATTGACATTAGTGGCCATCTCGTGCTTTGATTAACCATCATGCAAGGCCAAGGTTCATTGATGCTCCGTTGACACACATTTTCAAGATCGGGCAATGAGCGTGTTGGTTGCTTCTTGGTCTATAAAGGCGCCCAATACTACACTTATCCATAACTAAAAACAAATCACTCTTCCATTACCTTACTTACAAAACTGAAAATCGTTGACTCTCCATCGACCCTGATTTTCAGAATGCGGCAGAGAGCGTGTCACTTGCTCTGTTGCTTTGAAATGCGGCCAATACCTCATTTATGATTGTCTGCATCCAATCACCACCAAGATTACCCATGATGCAAGACCAAAAATCATTGACGCACCATTGACTAACATGTTCAGGATGGGGCAGGGAGCGTGTCTCTCTAGTTTTTGGTTTTAAAGGTGGCCGATACATCCGAAAAGGACATTGGCTTACCAAAGTTAATATTTTGTGATTAGCTGTAGAATATCTAAATCCGACCAGAAATGGAAAAACCCGAAACACAGAACCGGAGATTGGAACTGAGGAATCTACAGGAACGTGGCAGAACCCACGGGTTGACAGGTCCGTGTTTGGGTTTGGCCCACCAAGATGCAGCGGGCCGGGTTTTTGGACTGTTCTGGAGCTGAACCACAGCGTTTTAGCGGTCCGAACCTGGACTGCTGCCAAGTTACCTTCACCCGTTGTCTACACTAACTGTCTGCGTTTGACATCACTTGCCTACAGGCACATTTCACCGCTTGCCATCTCTCGTGTTAATGCGTTTCATGGTGATTCATTCTTCTTCAGCCTGTATGGTAATTGTTCACGGTAGGGGTTGTAGCGATTTCCGCAGTGTCATCCCCCTCTTTAAACATCTTGGCTCCACTGACGACTGATCACAAACGGCTTTGAGATGTGCGGTATTGGTGTTGCAGCTGTGACTTGGGATTCCCGAAGCTAAGTCGGGTTATTATTTGGCATTGTAACTTGGGTATGTTGCTGTGTAATTCGGCATCTCTGAATTGTGGTCTGAGCAGTTCTCTGAGTAGTGCTTGGTATTGTACTCGGTGGAGCGATGCCGCCAGAACAACGGATAGATGAATATCTACATCCCATTGAAATTGGGAATGTTCAAATTGAAGTCGTGATCTCGAGAATGGTATAACTTGATAAAACCTCAATATTTTCATAAAAGGGAAGGGGATGGATTGTCATCCCTCTCCCGTGATCCATCTGCTGAGATCCATCTCCAGTCATCCATTTCCTGTTATCCACCTCCATCATGCATCCATATCTGGTCGCTATTGATATCCTGCCGCGCTCCATTTGCCGATGGGATTCATCTCTTGTTGATCATTCCCAGACGCAATCTGTCTCCGGCCGTGATACATCTCCGGTCACAATCCATCTCCAGCTGCAATCCATTTCCAGCTGTGATCCAGTTGATTCGAGCCATTTGTTTCCACCCTGTGCACAATTGCGCTTCTAGGTGCTGTATTCCCTGACAACTCCTGTAGCTCTGGATGCTCTCTAAAGGTTATCATTACTGACCTACATAATGTCCGTCTTCCATTGACTCTTCCTCGCAGTCCCATAATCCATCTGGTGACAATGTGTCCATCCCACGAGAATACGCACTCATTGACCCATCCATACGGCACTCTATCATTTATTCTAAATCCATGATCCGGCCTCTTGAGCATGTGATCTTATACCCCGCAATTGCAGGAATACCACTCAACTGAACTCCATTAAACTCAATTCCGATAAAATGTAATTTGCCCATCAAGCTAATTCTAGCCAGGCTTCAAATTGATTGCATGGTCAATTGACCTAGGTTGGGGTAGTGTCTCTGCCTTGGCTTTGCCGACAACCTCCATGAAATGGCCGTATACTGCAGCGATAAGAATAGATCCTCCATTGTCTGTAGGCACCATCGTTGTCATTGTGCAAGTTCCATCTGCAATCATTCGTGGTCAATTGGTACCAGATGTGGGGTGGGATGAAAGAATATCCAGGTGACACAATTTAAAACAGTTTGCCTCGATGGGGCAAAGCCCCACCGTCCAGTACTCCCATCACGTTTTGGCGAGCTGGCAATCTTTACACGAGTCTCAACTTGGGTGCCTCGTTGTGCCCGCTGCCACCGCTGCTCGCTGCTCATCAGTGCAGTGGCTGGTACCTATCTCAACTTTAGAGATCCTTTCCACAATTACTCCCAGTAGCCCTGTACAATCTCCAACACTTAGGAGGAATGTCGAAATGACCTGATCAATGGCCAGTACATCGTCAATAGCAGTAGCTCCAAGTACTTCAACATACAAAATACAGCCACCTTGGGAATGCGCCTCATCCCTAGCTGTCATGCAGGTACATTCCCGCGGCATACCTGATTGCCTGCCTGGTCCACTGCCACCTCTTCCACTCACACTGGGGTTGCAGGGCCAAAAGTCAAATGTTTTGCAAGTTGACATTAGGATTCCTGATGTGGTACTCAATCAACTCCTACTACTCTCCAGCTCACACATTGTATCCACTGCAGCTGCCACCATGTCTACAAATCAGTCCACTGAGTGAATCACTACCTTTTCACGCCCCATTGGCACTCTGACAACCAAATACTGTCCAGTCATGGATGGGGATACGACACATCAATTGAATCTGCATGCCTTTAAACCATGCCGAATCCACTGGTCTCCTGGGAGTACCCAAATGGTCCATCCTCCGGTAGCTCCATGGATCATGAGAATCCCAGCGATAAACAAAACGATCTCCACTCTAATCCTAAAAACTCTCATTGTACACCATTGACTGGGTGCATCTGGATTCGCTCATTGGAGTACGTTGGATGAAATTTATTAGAGTTGGCGCAGATAGCTCTCTCTAATGACAATGATTCTATTCGGTCGTCCAATCATGTGCTGTATGTGATCTTTGATATTGGTAGTTGCGAATCATGCCTGCTAGCCACTGTAGAACATTCGGGGGTATTATACTTCCCTGATGGGGCTGCAACACGATCTGCAATCAGTGGTCCACATCGTGAATTCCGCCTGTTGGTAAACCATGATACCTGTAATCATATCGGTAATTATGGTTAATTCATCTCGTTGCTGACCGTATATAGCCTTGTAAGACTTCCTTTGCCTCTGTGGTAAACTCTTAACATAATCTGCAACATATATAATACCATTGAGTCTTATTGACAGCAATTGCGATCGGAACAGCCATCCGTGGCATCGCTAGATGTGAAATGTCCCTATCACCTGAATTTGGCCTGATCTTGCATATGTTCACCGTGTATGTGTCTGTGTATGCTCTTTGCAGCTTCGATTACACTTGTCGGATAAGGATTGAAGAAATCTCGGGAATAGGGCTGGGTTTGGCATGGCCAGTGACCCAACTCTCTTCGATGTATGGGATCTGGAATCGTCCCTGTCATCAACAATTGGCTCACTTGCATTGTAACCTATCAAATCCCAGTGATGCTCCCAATGGGAGCCTTTGAGTTCTCCTATGAGAATTTCATTGAAATTGACTTCAACTGACTTGGTCACTGACGCGTCTCCATGCTGGTTGCCCTCTGGAATCCACTAGCAATTGTCTCTACTATTAATGTCAGTTGGGTGAACTTAGCAAGCCTCTTTGCTTCGGCAAACTATTGCTGTCAACTAAAGACGACTTCTCTGGAGGGTTCGCGATGTGTCACTAGCCGATTGGCCTCGGGAATCTGCATGACATCGTCTCTGTTAACGTCATCCTGAATACAATAGCCATATCTAGACACTCTGCTGATGGAATCAGTGATCCCAAATCTGTGTGATATCTCACAAGTAGACTGCATGTTGAGACCTCCCGGAAAGGGATAATTCATGAAATCGTGTATGCCAAACATATCTCTAATTGTAATAGTGATTATTGTGGAAAGGTATACCCCCGTGTATGGCCTTGTAGGAAGCTATATCAGTTGATACATTTGCAAATGTGGATGTTAGTATTGTAGAGTAGTATATGGTAGATAAAGTAAGATGATTGCTAAAGGTCTAAGACTTGTGGCGAGCAGACTATATCAAGCATGTGTCACCTGGCCCTGGTCATGTCACATGCAGCCGTGCCATTACACAGTGGGAGTATGCTTTATACTAAATTATCTAGTGATTGCAGTGATTTAGGTGTTGCATATGGTGCACCTCTGGTGTACGGCTTCAGTTGGGTTGATACATCATCTTCTTCAGCTGATCGTCATTTCAGAGTCAGCTGGAGATGTCAGTGGACTGTACATGCATGGGTTCAAGACATACTCTGAATATGATATATACAATCATAGATGTACCTGCACTTTAAAATACAAACTTCTAGCAATCAGTACATTTCAACATTAGGCTTGCTGACCCAAACTGATTCCAGTATCTTTGTGGTAGATTTTGATGCTGAGGAATTTGCAATAGATGTACAAAGATCCCAATGATAAAGAGAATACTTATTAATTCAGATATGGCTGCCTATTCAAGTTCTAACCTGCATTCAACCCCTTATGTTTCCCCCAACTACCCCACAGAACAACATCTAAGAGGAAGCCAAAAATCCTAACACTCTACACTAATATCCTTCGTATTCATAATCATATCAAACTCCTCATTGGAGAAAAGACCCATCATAAAATATCGATGAACATGATAATCAATGACTGCGATCACACTGCGGACAAAATCCTTTGAAGATGTGCAACTTGTTCAAAACCTGTAGTTGGGCAGGTACTTCATAGAATGTTTGATATATGTCACTATGATATTTGATTGACTTGCAGATGTACACAGACATTATTACAACAATAGTACATCAAGAAAATGTATTTTGGTCACTGGGAGCCTCTGGGAGTGGCTGAGAGTTGTCCGACCAGAATCCCAGGGTGGTCAAATCCCAGAGTTGACTAGACCGATGTAGTGGCCTTCAGGTGCACCTGGGAGCAACTTGGAGTGCCGGCGAGAAGCCTGGGAGCGCCGACGACAAGCCTGGCAGCACCCGGGAGTGCCGGCAACAAGCCTGGGAGCACCGACGAAACATCTGGGAGCGCCGACGAAAAGCCTGGGAGCACGTCGAATCATCGTAGAGCAGTGTGCGAAATACATCATCTGCTTTGGCAATGCTGCTGGAGCGCCTGGAAATCATAGCTACTACTTATCATTCAACGATTTTTAAAACTCATGTATTCAGTTTGTATTCTAATCTATGTATCTATGGATCTATCTACATACGGTATATCTGGACTAATGGGGGTGGGCTTGGTGGGTTAGTGGCCTTAGTGCCCTCCATGGGGCAGCGGGAAGCGGGAGGAAACGACTTTGCCTGAGTCAGAAGTAGGTGCTGCGTGAGCTAGTTTGGCCGTAGTTTAGCCGACGGATGGACAGGAAGTTTCCGATGGACAGGGGTATAAAAAGATGTTAATTAAAATGCCATGACCACCAGTGGTCGGCCGGCTTATGGTAACTTAGCTGGGCACCCCTTCGGGGTGAATGCAAAATGATTACAAACAAACAAACGGTATATCTGGACTGGCTCCAGGCTGTGGTTGCGAGCAATGCCAGGTGCCCCTGAAGATGACGATCGAGTGAACTCAGAGATACACTTGGAGGCCGTCATCACGTGTACTTACAGTAACTTGGAGGCCGAGATAGAGCGAGTGTGGAGACGCAGTTGGAGGCCATGATCATTCGAACTTGGATGCTATGATCGAGCGAGTTTGGATATACCCTTGAATGCCGAGATCGATTAAACTCAGGAGCCCGTATTCAAGGGAGTTTGGAGAAGCACTTGGAGAACGTAATCGAGCGAGTTTGGAGATGCATTTGGAGGCCACGATCGAGCGAGCTTGGTGATGCACTTCGAGGCCATGATCGAGCGAGACTTGAGGAGTACTTGAAGGTGTTCGATGGGAAGTGGTCAAAGGGAGGCGTGCCGGGTGCTGGGACTATATTCATCAGTTAGTTAATCTGCAACCGTGGGAATGTGGACCATATATCTTTACCTTTCAGCTCTCATGGAGAGCTGGCTGGTGATCTTGTAGGGAGGCGTGCTGGAAGCTGTAGCTACATTCAGAGGTCAACTTGTAATCGTGCGAATGCAGGGAAGACCGACAATCATGGGTGAATGCTGTTCTTGTGGTGTATGCTGTAGTCAGTGTTAACTCATGATCATGTCATAAACAGATAGAGAGGGATGACTGAACTTTCTATTCTGCGATGATGGTAGAGTTGAGGATGAGAAAGAGAGAAGTGGGATGAAGATGGGAATAATATGGAGGATACGAGCGGACATGAGCAATCAGGGGTACGACTTGCCTGATTGGATTTAGAAGACCTCGTATCAGTCTTCTTACCCACCGAATCCTGAGTAGTAACTGCCCTATCGGGAATGGTCATCTGACTCACACACGAACTTCTCTTAAGTCCCAGTTTCTCATAACGCTTTCCCACATATCCTGGTATCTCTCTCTTTCTCGTCCTCAACTCTACCGTCATCTAAGAACACAAAGTTAAGTGATCCCTCTCTATCTCTCCATGCCATCATGGTGAGTTAACACTGAATACAGCATACACCGAGTACTGCATCATCCCATGATCGACTTTCTCCCGCTCCCAGCCAGTCTCTCATCTCTCATCGCTCGGCGGATCATATTGTACTCAACTCTCTACATTCCCACAATCCTGAGTTTGACCAATGAATATAGTTGCAGCTCCCGTCCGCGCCTTTCTCCCAATATACCGCCTCCAGATCGACCGCCTCCATGTGCATCTCTAAACTTGCTAGATCATGGCCTCCAAGTTGGCATGATCATGGCCTCCACGTGCGTCTCCAACTTGCGCAATAACAGCCTGTAAGTGTACACGATCAATGGCCTCCAAACTCGTGCCATTACAGCCTCCATGTGCATCACTCAGTTAACTCGATCTCGGGCTCTAAGTGCGTCACCAAACTCACTCTATGACGGCCTCCAAGTGCATCTCACAGTTCACTTGATCTCGGCCTTCAAGTGCATCTCCAAATCCAATCGGTCATTGTCACCAAATTTGCACTATCAATTGTCTCCACACTTGTTCGATTACGGCCTCCAAGTGTATCTCTCAGATAACTCGATCTTAGGCTCTAAGTGCATCTCAAACCTCGCTCTATCACTGTCTCCAAGTGCAACTCTTAGTTCGCTTGATCTCGGCCTCCAAGTCACCAGGAAAATGTATTGTAGTCACTGGGAGCCTCCAGGAGTGTCTGAGAGGATGTGGAGTGTAAACTTAGATGCGTCAATTTCAGGAGAGTATCAGACCCTAGGAGGGCATTCCGGCCGGCCTGCGGAGTAAGTGGGATCTCTGATGACTGGTACAGGACTACCATGGGAGTGTTTGTGATAAGTTTGGGAACACCTGGGAGCGCCGGAGAGAACTTTGGGTGCACCTGGGAGCACCTGGGAGCGCCGGCGACAAGCCTGGGAGCGCCGACGACAAGCCAGGGAGCGCCGGCGACAAGTCTGGGAGCACCCGCAATCACAGTAGAGCAGTCTGGAAAAACAACATCTTCTGTGGGAACGCTGCTGGTGCGCCTGGAAATCATAGCTACCACTTATCATTCAACGATTTTCAAAACTCATGCATTCAGTTTGTATTCTCATCTAGGTATCTATATAGCTACCCATCTACACACGGTATGTCTGGACTGGCTGCAGGCAGTGCTTGAGAGCAATTCGAGGTGCGCCTGAAAATAACGATTGAGTGAACTCAGAGATACACTCCGAGGCCATGATCCAGTGAGTTTGGAGATGCACCAGGAGGCGGTGAGGGGGCGTGTTTGGAGAGACACTTGGAGGCCGTGATCGAGTGAAGTTAGAGATGCACTCCGAGATCGTGATCGAGCGTGTTTGGAGATGCACTTGGAGGCCATGATCGTGCGAACTTGGAGGCCGCAATCGAGCGAGTTTGGAGATGCACGTTTAGGCTGTGATCGAGCGGGTTTGGAGATGCGCTTGGAGGCAGTAATCGAGCGAGTGTGGAGATGCACTTGGAGGCGATGACAGT
>Ga0307515_10000968_pt1 | contig 65534 bp, 56 predicted proteins | sample 17_EM_MG_FD_194513 | JGI IMG/M metagenome (GOLD analysis project Ga0307515, IMG submission 194513) | Populus trichocarpa ectomycorrhiza microbial communities from riparian zone in the Pacific Northwest, United States - 17_EM | ecosystem: Host-associated > Plants > Roots > Unclassified | place... | reverse complement strand
ACCGGGAATTGAAAGAGCGATGTATTGTACATGAAACATATATACATCTCTTGGTGATTGGACAAATACTCGCAGACTTAATTAGACCAAGCTTTTGTCATTTTTCTCAGTGCCGCCATGGCTCCACAAAGTGACTGGTCAGTTCATGGAGCCCAGTTACTCCGCGGGTTGACTAGTCACTCCGCGGACTGACATCCTCCGTGAACTGACTAGAACATCAAGTCATCGGGCCCAAGTTAGCCAGCAATCTCGGAGCAAGGTAGCAGCGGAGAGACTTACCGGCTGACGAATCAAGCCATCGGGCTCAGGTTAGCCGGTGATCATCGCATCGCGGTGCAGAGTGGTGGCGGAGAGGCTCACCAGCTGTCGAATCAAGCCATCCGGCTCCAGTTAGCCAGCAATCATCGTTCTGCACATTGTTGGCGAAGAGACTCACTCGCTGTCGACCAAGAAGCCAGTCTCAAGTTAGCCAGCGATCATTGCAGTGTAAATTGTTGGCAGAGAGACTCACTTGCTGTTAATCAAGGCATCGGGCTTAGGTTAGCTACTGGTCATTACGGTGCAGGCTATTGGTAGAGAGACTCACTAGCTGCCGGGTCAAGCCGTTTCGGTCAGGTTAGCTACCGATCATCATTATTGAGGGGCTGGTGGTTGGCAAGGTGACTTACCGGCTGTCGGACGATTCAATCGGACCTAAGTTAGCCACCGATGATCATTATCGCAGTGTAGGGTATTAACAAGTAGACTCACTAACTGTTGGATCAAGTAGTCGGGCTCAGGTTAACCACTGATCATCATCATGGCAATGGAGGTTGCTGGCGGAGAGACTCACTAGCTTTTGGATCAAACCATCGGCTTCACGTTAGCCACCGATCATTATCATCACGGACAGATTGTTGGTTGAGAGACTAACGAGCTGTTGGATCAAGCCAACGGGCTCGGGTTAGCCACCAATCATTGCAGGCAGGTTGTAGACTAAATACTCACACGCTGTCGGTTCAAGTCATCGGGCCCAAGTTAACCACCAATTATCATCATTGCGGTACAGGTCTGTGGCGGAGAGACTCACTTGCTGTCAAATTAAGCCATAGGGTTTGGGTTAGCCACTAGTCATCGCTGGGCAGTGCAAGTTGTTGGAGGAGAGACTCACCCGCTGACGGGTCAAGCCATTGGGCTTGGATTAGCCACCGATCACTATCGCGGTGCAGGTCAATGGCGGAGAGACTCACTAGCTGTGAGATTAAGCAATTGAGCTCAGGTTAGCCACCGATCATCATCATCGCGAGGTTGGTTATAGGTAGGGTGGCTAACCGGCTGTCGGATAGAGCCATCAGGCTCAGTTTAGCTACTATTACCTGTAGTGCAGACAGGTTGATGGAGAGACTTACCGACTGTTATGCCAAGTCATCGGACTTAAGTTAGCCACCGGTCATCATCATTGCAATAGAAGTTGTTGGCAGATAGACTCACTAGCTATCAGATCAAACCACCGACCTCCCGTTAGCCGCTAATTATCATTATCGCGTGGCTGGTTGTTGGCAGGGAATATACTAGCTGTCGAATCAAGCCATCGGGCTCTGGTTTAGCCACCAATCATCATCTCAGTGCGGGTTGTTAGCCGGGAGACTCACTAGCTGTCGGATGAAGCAATCGGGTCCAGGTGAGCCACCAATCATCACACAGTATATATTGTTGGCAGAGAGACTCACCGGCTGTCGGATGACGTCATTGACCCCAGGTTAGATACCAATCATCTTAGTGCAGTACAGCTTGCTAGCAGAGAGACTCACGGGCTGTAGAATCATGCCATCGGCCTTCAATTAACGTAGTGCAGTACAAGTTGTTGACGGGAAGACTAACCGGCTTTCATGTCAAGCCATTGGGCTCTTGTCAGCCATCCATTATCATTGTTGGTGAGAAGACTCACTAGCTTTCAGATTAATCGGTCAGGCTCAAGTTAGCTACCAATTATCATCCTTACAATAGAGGTTATTGGGGGAGACTCACTAACTTTCAGATCAAATCATCGGTCTCACGTTAGCCACTAACCATCATCATCGCGGGGCTAGTTGTTGACTGAGAGACTCACTAGCTGTCAAATTAAGCCATTGGGCTCAGTTTAGCCACCAATCATCATTATTATGCAAGTGGTTGACTCAGACTCACAGGCTATCGGATGAAGCCATCGGGCCCAAGTTAGCTACCAACCACCATCATCGTTGCTGGCGCAGAGACTCACCCGCTGTCGGATTAAGGAATCCAGCTTGGGTTAGCCGCTGATTATTGTAGTGCATTCTATGTTAGCGGAGAGACTCACCGCCTGTCGGATGAAGCCATTAACCTCATGTTACCAATCATCATGGAGCAGGTTATTTGCGGAGACTCACTCGCTGTCATTCAAGCCAACGGGTTAAGATTAGCCACTGATCACCATCGCGGTGCTGGTGGATGGTGGGGACTCAACTTGCTATCAGATCAAGCCATCGGACTTAGATTAGCCACTGATCATCGTAATGCATTGTACGTTGTTGGCGGGGAGACTCACTCACTGTCCGACCAAACCATCGGGCTCAGGTTAGACAGCAATCATCGCCGGGCGGTTGTTGGTTCAGAAACTCACTAGCTGTCGGATAAAGCCATCGGCCCCAGCTTAACTACTATCATCAAGGGATAGCGAAGTAAACTTACTAACTAATCATAAATCAACCACGCCAGCTAAGTCAACCACCATATTTGGTATAGAATAGTTTTTCAGAGACCCACATTCTGTTAAATCGATACATTAACTTCACACAACGAGTGCCGTTAATGTATTGAAAAACTCACCGGCTATTCAGCAGAACCATTAAACCTAGGTTAAATCTCGATATTCTGATATAGGGGGCTTCTCCGGTTCTCACCAGCTATCAAATCAGCCTGTTGCCCACACCTACTGTATAATCGTACACGCCGTTTTGAGCCGTTTTGAGATAAGCTTACCTACTATCAAATCGGGTCATAGCGTTCATATTAGAAGTCTCATTGCTACGGTAAACACTACTAAACGGTCCAAACTCACGTTCTATTTGATTCTAATCAGCAAAGCATAGCTTAGTGTGACATACTAGTGCAAATACTTACTTGCTACCCGATCAAACATCGCGCTCTCGTTATTACCTTCTCATCACTTGCCATACGTATGTATCAACGACTTACTCCCTATGAAATTCAGTCATTAAGCTTCAGTAAAGTACGAGCTATCGCAGCAGTATAGTTATTCTGGAACTCACAAACTGTTGAACCGAGACATACATCTCTTATAAGCAATTCATTACCTCAGCAGGGCAGGACTCACGGACTATACCATAGGTTCATTCGTTTCAGGTTAACTCTGAGTAACAGATGGGGTTTGGTTAATAGAAGGACAGAACCCACAATTTCTGAAGAGCAAGTTGCAGTGCTGTTATTCCACGTTTATCTGTGACTGCCTTGTTGGCTCCCCGTTTTAATAACAGTTCAACAATAGCCTTATGTTCATTCTCAACTGCATGATGCAACAGCGTCCGCCCTGCAATGTCCTTAGCGTTTAAGTCCTCATTTCTGTCAAGCAGCACGCTTAAGGCGTTCACAAGCCCCTTCCTCACACACGAAATCAAAATCATTCCACTCCTGGCTTGAGTATCAACATGCATGCATGGTTGTATCAGTGAATCAAATACTTGCAATAAGCCTAGCTTTGCAGCGGTATCGAGAACTTTGTATTTGAAGTCCTCAGGAGTTTTTTGACTGTGATGTATCGCAGAGGTTGAAAATTTGCCATACTCCATACGAAATCCCAAGCAGAATTAGGTCGTGCGAAGTAGCAGGCCATCCAATGCCCAAGGTATTCCGACCCTTGACTCTCAGTCAACTGTTTGATCAGCTCGTTGATTAGCTGTGAAACGCTTTCCGTTTGACCACAAAGACCATGGTGGTATTTGAGATTGTGAAGTGCGTAATAAACCCATGACCACTCATTCATATATCGGGCATATTTCTGAAAGTCGTTCGAATTCCAATTCTTGATCTTCGATAAATTATCTCGCATGGTAGGCTTAGGGTTGGCGAAACAAAGCAGCAGATACCGGACTGAGGTCATAGTAATTGCTATATGGACCTCCTCCTTATTGCTAATTACCAACTTTGAATCTCGATTATTCTTATCAATGCGGAGAACAAACTCGCGAGCAGATTGGTGCATTAGTTGAACAGTTTTATCCGCTACAGCGGTAATTAGTCGTATGTTTGCGATGTCTTTGTCAAAGGAGTACCAGTAATTTCCAAAAAGTTACCTCCACAGTGCATAATTCTCTTCTCAATTTCGTGGTAAAGGCTATCCCTGAATTCCAGATATAAATGGGCCAAACAGTTATCGGATTACTTCGGAGAGAATGAACATGTTGGATTGCAAGAATATGTTGCAGTTCTGCAACAGTCAAGGGGCGATTTGTAAACAGAACGAACTTAAAGATTGTTATTCCATCCTGGATATCTAAGTCGCTGCCTTCACCCACCAGCCTTTTCAGCATTAAGTCGTAAAACTCCATCAGCTGCGTGGGTAGGTCCTTTAGACCATCCATAATTTGCTTATCGTTATGGCCGGTTATGCGCATTCGAAAAAGCTCGGTTTTAACCAGGTGTACCCATACGAACACACCTTCAGCATTGCCTATTATATAGTCGGCTGCATTACGGAGGATGGGACCAGGTAACTTGAGGTCGGGGAGGAAGTCGTTTACAAATTTCTGAATATCATCCTTGTTCTCATTCTGCATCCTAATAACATGATGGCAATCTTCGATCTGGTGTCTGAGCTCGGCAACTGGACGGCTTGAAAGAAAAACCTTTATACGAGAGTCTTTACCCGAACATAATCTGCATATCAGTTGTATGATATCACGTCTGTCCGGTTCATCTGACTCATCCATCGCGTCAAGTATGAGGTAAAGTGGTCTCGTTGGGGGGTTGTTTGCAAAAGAGGATAGAACAGTTTTCAGAGAGTCGTATGGCCATTCTGACAGGTTGGGGTGTCGAAATTTCCGGAATTCTAACTGGAAATGAAAAAATGTTGACTCGTCCTGCTTAAGTATACTGTACAGAATTGACCGCAGCATATTTCCATGAGTACGTTCTAGATCGGTCCCACGGAATGTGTAGAAGTAGTGCGCCACGGTACTTGAGCTGGCAATTGGTTCTCTCTCTACAAGGTTGTTATGGAAATATTTGATAAGGGTGCTTTTCCCACTACCAGGCTTCCCCTCGATGAGTAAAAGGCTGGAGGTTTTTGATGCGGACCATTTCAGGTATTGTGGGTGAGTCCAGAGCCATTCCAACGAACCATGATGCTCTTTCACAATTTTGGCATACTGTGTGTCGTGATGCCAAAGGAAACGAAGACACTCCGGATTAGCTGGTTAGCTAGGATCTAGGCCAGAGAGACGGCGGATAAGCAAACCTTTCCGCTCCTTGTCGTACTCGATGTACGGTAGTCTGCCTAGCGTGTTCTGTAGATCCGAATTTTGTGAGCTTGTAATCAAAGCCTTGGATTTTGGGCTTGTATGCATTGTATGCCTCACAAGGGAGTAGATGTTCTGAACAAACACTACCTCCTCTTGTGCAGTGATGTCAATCCCATCGATGATGACCAACAACTCTTGAATATCTGCTTTCTTAATAGCCTCCAATAAAGCTCTATGAAGTTCTCTGTCAGGAGCATCAAGGATGGTTTCCACTAACGTCGATGGAGAAAGGTTCCCCTTGAAACGCAATAAATTCTCTCCTAGGAGGGACTTAAGGAAAGTCGTAGCGATCGGTTTAGCTTTGTCAGCACTCGAAGAGCGGACAATCTGGTGGAGTAGCGTGTGAGCGAAGACGGTGGAGATCGAACCCCGAGTTGTAGTTGCTGTTGAGCAGAAGAAGTACAGTACAGAACTGTTTGGTTGAACGGCTCTCTCCTTGGCAGCGATGATGTGCGAGGACACTTCTGTCATTCCGCAGTGATCTGGTCCAGATAGCCAAAAAGCTTGCGAACTCTTATTCGATTCCCACTGCGTGAAATCATGGTTTTTGGTGATCCAAAAATATTTTGGCTCGTTCCAGTCAAGACGTGAGATCGTAGATCGATGCTTGTCCTGGTCGGCAACAGACAGCTGGCTCGAGAGAATTTCCCAATTGATTTCTTTATCAACTAGAGCCAACGAGATCAGTTATAAAAACCATAACGCTTCTTGTCCAAAGAAGATCATCTACCTCTCCTTTCCAATTCTTCACGGGTTGGAATGTTATGTTTTCGTGGAATACCCCCTAAACAGAGGGATTGTCAGCTCTTATTGCAACAGTGAAACAGACTGGCGTACAAATATGGAAAGTCGAGTCTTTAACCTCAATGTGCCCCGAGGCTAAATAGCTACGACTGTTATCGATAGTGTTGTAGCTGTTCGCCGCAGTTGTATCGTAGCTGTTCGTTTGTCTTCGGTAATTAGTGCCGCTACTGCTAGCCATAGTGTTGCTAGATTTAGTCGCTGTAGCTTTAAGGATAAGAAGCCCTGGATGTAACTGGAGTATGCTGTATTCTGCGGCGTTAAAGTTGGACTTTGAAGATGGGATCTGGAAAAGGTGCGTTCGGATGATAGTGCGTTCTAGAAGTGGCGCGTTTTGAAGGTTTTAGAAGACGATGTGTGCGAGGGACCCAGAGCACAGGCAATTGCATACTACTCTTTGGCTGTCACAACCATAGCCAGTCGCACAGACTCTATACCGACCATTGGGCGAGAGCTCCGACTAGAGCGAGCAATAGACACCGTCGACGCGTCCAAGAACCCAAAGAATAAAAAAAACAGGTGAGCATTATACCATTGTGCTCTTTTGGTTGCGTACTAGCCTATGGATGAGCGGGGTCAAACATCCCTGTGTCGGATGAACAACTTGTTCGCATGTCGATCGAGCGGCTAGCTGAACCGGGAACTGCTCCTGCCAATCGCAGACAGCCCCATGGTGGGGGTTCTCCCGTATGGAAGACGAAATCGCGAACTTTTAGCCTCAATCCACACAAATTTCCAGCAGGGATAGCGCATTAGCTTGGGCAATGACTGCTGTCTGTGGCCAAGTGGCCTCCAAGGCGATTTACAGTAATACTAGTACATCTACAGTAATTAATTATATCCTCCATCAAAAGCGAAGCGCCGATGATAACATTTTCTCTGTAGTATTGTAGATATGGAGCATAGGCCCTTAGCATCTTACCGTTTCGAACGGATATGAGCCGACAAATGTCTTTAATAGCCATCTCACAATCTTAAATAAAACTTCAGCAGTCTACCGACAATACTAGCCTACGCATAAGCAACGACGATCAAAGTTGGGCACCAAAGAATGATAAGCGGAAGAAAGGAAATTGCTGTATGCGTGTTTCATATTGTCTAGCGGTACTACACGGAGGGGCCAGGATAAGTGGTGGGTGTGGTGGATACGTGGCCGCTTGGACAGAGCGTTTCGAGATTTTAACTAGAGACTTTGCACTGCTAGCTCCGAACAGATTGCCAAAACGCTAAACAAGGGTTGTGATCAAAGTAGCACGAATAGCAATCTCAATTATTTACATCAGAAATACCTAACCCCATATTTCTCAAGGGCCATTTTGAAGCAACCCTTTACTATTCTCTCACCAGAATTTTGTATTATACTCTTCAGAAGGAGTTCTATTTATTGTTGTACTTACTTTTATGAGGCAAGCAAAACTGCAAAATTGGTTGGTGTTTAAAGTTTGGGTATAACTATTGGGCATTTGCTTGTGTGTGGCTGGTGAGCGATCAACATACCCGAGCGCCCTAAATTTCACTCCGGATTTAAAAACGTAAAGATTCTACTATCCCTTCGTGCATCTTCGATTTATGAGGTTACTGTAGTATTGCGCATAGCACCAGTACTATACACTAGTTGCAGTTGAGGGAGCAGTTGGTATGATGCAATAACCTTGAAATAGTGTTTGCGCAAAGGAGACACTTTGAGGCTTCCCAAAAGTCCGTCCGAGAAGGGCGGATGTCGACCCGATCCCGGACTACGATTTGTCGGGCGGAGGGTTTTTGGACTAGGGGACAACTAGGCCTGCACGTAAGCCGAGTGGTAGTTAGGTAAAGCGAGTGAAGGTGTGGTGACTGGCCTTCAATCAGATTTGTGTTCATCCACACCTGTTACAAGGTTCCTGTGCCCAGCATTGGAACATGAGAGTTTTATGCTATGCAATCCGTTACAATATGAGCGGTTTTCGATGTAAAGAACCCCAAGATAGGGAGCAGCAACTCCAGCAGGCAGGCATCCCAATAGTCCGTCCCGTCCGTCTAAGGCCTTGCCCGAGACTAGACTATAATTTTCGGGGCTCAAGATTTTAGGACCGGACGGACCAGGGCACTCCATCACAAGACTACAGGACTGCGGGCCCTACAGTCCATTAATTGGTCCCCACAAAGAAATTGGGTTCCAATTAAATGAAGCTTATAATCCCCGATTCGGTACAAGTTCATCTCGGTTGAAGATTTGTTTCGGAATACGGTACCCCGGAACTCTCATTCCCGAGCTGGATATACTATATCTGACCATAGTCAAGACTACGGTCATCTGTTCGGGGCCCTAGGTGTCTCTACACATTCCCTGCCCTGGACGACAATGGCGTGAAAGACTGGCGGTAGCCCGGACTAATGAGAAGCCCGGACACGTGTTTATTGCTTCTCACTTGTCTTGTTTCGATGTCTCGGCCTCTTCACGAAAGCTGTGTATTCGATGCCTAGTGGTGTGGTGTGAGATTTTTTGAAGGTATGGTGGTGTCTAGAAGATGCTCACAAAGGTAAGGTCCAGCTGCACCCCGCAGAACTACAGCCAGCCAAGACCCTAGACGCATGGCGAGAACGTTCAAATTTCGAGGTGGCAGGACGCTCTTCCAATGGATCCCAGGGGACCTTTCGCAATACCTTGGTTCTTCAGCACTCTCTGACACTTTTAATATTGGAATGGAGTCTATCTCACATTCCCCACGTTGGTGACAGATGCCTTATCAAGAGGTGTGCCTCGCATGTACCAATAGTTGCAGCCGAAGCCGGGAGTCCGTTCACGTCCCCGCTGTATGTATGCCTACGCGTCCGTGTACGATGCATCTCCTAGTCATAAAGGAACTCTTCCCCGTTCAGTGGTGGTGACGGTAATAGTGCCTTGTTTATATGCTCTAGTGAGTTCCCGAAGTAGACTGCTGGTTGAGGCTGATGCTCAGTAGTTGTTGCGACAATGAGGGGAGAACCGTATGCATTGGCTATAGAGCGATGACTGTCTAGGTACAGGTCTAAAGGCCCAAGATGCGTAGGGAATGGAAGAGTAGTGTGAAGTCTGAAAGAGCAGTCACGAACCTTAGGCTCTATCAACAGTATTATGGACTTGCTTCCGTTATTGAGGACGGGGGATGACTCCTCTCTGGGATAGACAGCTGTCTTATTTGGTAGATTCGAACATTGTAGGATCGCTTTAGATGTTATTAACGAGTGAAAACTAAATACATAGTTAGGTCTGTTTAGCATTAATCTTAACCTTCCCTGTTTATCTTCCCTGTTTGCCTTCCCTGTTTAATTGGTCGTGTCCTGTCATGCCGCTTGCGATATCCGGAGAAGCGGCCTGAATGTGTAACGTCAACCACCGTAACTCACTGTAAGGCATATGAACCATGATCATATGAAACTGACTCTCATCCCTGAACCGTTACATATATACCATAGCTAATAATATTCTCCACTTGTGATCAACTTACTGTTACTATATGTTTGCGTCGCGCCCTGCTTATTTTCTTCGATCAACGAACAAACCACTAAAAAATATCATTCGTGACCCTAGACCCTAGACGGGTACATACTCCTAAGTTTTCCCTCAAGCCCGTCCCGCGCTTGTTACGATAGGAGGAGAACCGTGTGCATAGACTTAAGGTACAGAGATGAGAGAAGGACAAAGACTCGAGATATATACAGGAGACATCAGCCCCTGTAGCAGTGACCGTGTATCAGATCTGTAACATGTCTCCGGTTCATTTACATCTGCAACACAGGATGTTGAAATATGTAAGGGGAGAACCGTGTGAATAGACTTAAGATACAGAGACTGGAGAGCAGGAGAAAGACTCGAGATATATACAAGGTAGTTGGGTGCCTTATGCCCTACCGGCTGTGTGCCCTGTCATCAGCTCAATCAGGTTCATGCAACACAGGATCCGACTTTGATCTCGAGTGATATACTGTGATACAGGAAACCGTGCGATACACATCATATTTCCGACACTAGAATTCTGCATCTTTATCCAAAGCTGTTGAAACGGATCAAATACTTCATCTGGGGACGAAGGCCGATCAGTACTCCAGAGAATTTAATGCTAACAATGGCTAAGTCCACATATTTTGCTTTGATCTTCTTCAGAACCGCTCGGTTTAAGACAACGCAGAACCAGGCGTGATCAGGAGACCAAAGCGCACCGAGGGAATGCAAGTGCACTTGGGAGGTTACAAATGTCACTATCCCTCGGGATGTCAAGTACACTAAAGTTTGGACAGTGAAGCAGACGAGATGGTAGTGCAGTTGGCTTCTTGGATGACGAAACCGTCCAAGAAGCTGGATTAGCGGCGCGCTAGGCCACGCATGGTAATAAGGTCACCAACAATGTTTACTGGCTAGACTTGCCTAAAACCTTGCAAACCCGTGATAATTCTACTTTGTCTCTACTAAAATAAAGCCGATTTGGGGCTTGCAGACTCGAGCCAACTCGCATGAGCCGACTCGGCTCACGCCCATCACTGCCAGCCGCTCTCAAGTAAAATAGCGTCCTTATGCACTGCGCTCTTGAGTCAGGTACTCGGTCAGTACCAGGCTAAGGATCCTTGGTCGGGGGATATACTGTGGCATGTGGTCTTGTTCAACCCCGTTGGGGGAATCACTGCGTCGGCAGATAGGGCACCCGGTCTGCGGAAAGGGTGATTTTATTGTGATCCGCTATTGAGGTACTAATTCACGGAATCCGCTAACTGGGGGGTACTTTGTGTGGCAACTTCGGTTGTCATATTGCAACCATAATACCATCACCACTCATACAAATTAGTCCCCAAGTCAGGATGATCATCATCACCATCGCTATTGACTACCGACTTAACACCACCACAAAACCATCATCCCAACCGCCACTACCTATTATACTCTACTCTACCTACCCTAGTATAATACTTGGTACAAAAAAAAGATGAGCAGGAAATTTCTGGTGGTAGTGACACAGTGCAGTGAAAAACGATTTGACGATGGTGGACGTTAACGGTAGTGATGGCGATGCTTCGTGGGCTATTATAATTTGTATGAGTGGTGATTGTGCTGTGGGGTGTTGTGTGGTGGTGACAACCGAAGTTACCAGACAAAGTACCATCCTGTTGGCAGATTCCGTCAATGGGTGCCCCTGCGGTGGATCACGCTAAAACCACCTATTTTGCAGATGGGGCGCTTATTCTGTGGACAGGGCTACCCTGTCCTCAAATGGGGCGTTTGCGTCAACGAGTGGAATAGTCTTGTACTCATCTCTAACAGGTAGCTCTAAGATAGTCCGAAATGTACACCTTTAAGGTATCGAAAAAGGCACTGAACAGTGCTTTTTCCTACGCTAGAAATAAAAGGCATGTAAGTGCAAGAACTGAGTTAGGCGTTCTGTTGTATCGGAGTAAAAGCACCATGGAAATGGACCTGGAAATGGAACTACGCAGTACTTTTCTAGGGATGCCTTATCTTCAGTGATGTTTCTCTCCATTGCTTTCCTGCCTAAGCCTTTAAAATTTGTCGGTGCCTCTTTACCCCACATCTTTTCTTTCTCTTCATGCTTTTCCGCCGCGTGTCTTTCCGTGCCTTTCCTTTTCAAGGTGTATTAAAATTAGCACAGAGCCTTGTTCCACGAAAAGGCACTGACCTAAGGTCCACCAGTTCCTCAACACACCTGTGGCGTTAACTAACACTCACCACTGTCAGTCCCCTCGTTGCAGTTTATGCCCACTGTGCCGTACTCTCTCCTTGGGGCTGCCGCAGTGTTCGCATGACCAAAGCGGAGGAGTTCAAGTTGATCGTTGCAGCGGCAGTAGAGTAGAATTAGTTGCGCTAGTAGTGGTGATGGTGGTAGTGGGGATGGTGATGGTGATGGCAGTGATGGTGGCGGTTTGGCACGGTGATTGTGTGGGTAGACAGTAGTGGAGGTGGCGGTGGGTGTTGTAATGAGAAGGAAGGTGAGCAGCCGATCGAAGCACTCATGGGGCACAAACACGAATTGAGACACCATATAATTCAAGGTACCACCTGTGGCTACCTCTACAGTTGAAGAAAGGCACACACAGATTGTACCTTACATGAAGACGGATAGGATGAGATACAAATAAAGACAGTTTGGGTAGGATTCTAGGTCTTTACAGGCACCATTTTAATGCATGCCTGTAGATTAAGACACCTTTGGTGGGAGTCCAGCACTGTCAAAAAGTTACCCAGCCGAAAGAGCATGCAATAAAAGGCATTCCGGCTTCCAAAAAGGCACCAAAAGGAGTTTTACCATCTTTCTATCCCTTTATTACCATATAACCAGTATCTTTTTATTTTTTATTGTATAAAAAACAAGCACAAAAGCACATATCTAACTCCCTTAAAATAGGGGGAGACCGTCATAGTGACAACTAAAGGTATCACTTACTGGGGGAGATTTCTGGTAGGTAAGTTTGGTAGGTAAGCCTGGCGGTGATAGATAGATCATCAATGTTGCAAGAAGCGATAATCTTAATTACAAACGTCTACGAATATCGCTCAATCAAATATCGCTCCGCAACCGTTCCTACATCTTAGACGTACTGCCACCGAACCGAGGGCGACGGCTTCATACTTGGCCACCAAGCACTACTCAGTAATGCAGGCATTTGAAAAAGAGTAGTGATCCATCGGCTTCAGTATAAACTGCTTATCAAAAGTAGCCTGGTATGAATTAAACCGAGTGCTGTATCGAACGTCACCCAACGGTTGCCGACCCCTACAATATTACTATTGGCATCTGAACGTTCGTATGGAAGGCAGTGTCCATCCCGAGCAAGAAGTCCGAACAGAATCTCCAAGCTCATCTATGTTGCCAAACATCCCCAGGGAAGCAAAAAGTCTATCCGCCCGCCCGCCCAACAGGGCCTGTCAGTTTCGTTAAATCTGGGGCTTCATTCTGGATGAATTGTGGCATGCAGTTTTCGTTTCTTCAGGACCGTAGTACGGTAGAGGGCCTGTGGCTACTGACTGGGAGATTTGAGTTAGCGGTATCACCGAAGCTACCCCTATTAGGGTCTGGTACAACTATAGACGGATTGATTAGCATAGAGTTGTATCGGTGTCTAACATCGCTGTCACAACAACTCTGTGATCATGTCTTGCTGATATGTCGACTACCCGCCCAGTACTCGGTCATCGTTACATCACTCGACTGACTGTCGGGCATGCCGGGTTATTACTCCAACACTTATAATACCTAGGGCGAGCAGTAATATATTGATCTGCCTTATAACCGACGACCCTGGATAAGGGGAACCCGGGCGGACGAGATGGACGGTTTCTATTCTTGAGAAAACCTGACTAAGGGAGTCAGAAATATGCTTTTTAATGGCACCGGAAAAGGCTCTATTCAGTGCCTTTTCTCGTACCAAAGAATAAAGGCATTCGAGTGGAAGAACTAAGTTAGAGGTTCTATTGTATGGTAGGAATTATTAAAAGCACCAGTATAATTGCACGATGGAAATGGCATTGAAAATGGAAATACGCCGAACTTTTATAGAAAACATATTTCCGGCGCCATGGAACAAACAACCGGAAAGATACGGATAGAATGTAGATGGTTACCAGAAAACAGGAGGTGTCACTCTAAGAGCGAAGGAACAGCAAACTGTCACGTGGGACACAAGCACGCATAGTTAATAGATGAGAATTCACATGCTCAAATAAGGTATCCTAGATAACCATTGCGGAGACTTCCGACTTTGCTCCAACATGCCCGAATTAAACCAGCTCGGTAAAATTTCCCTCCGAAATCATCTTAATCCTGTGCCTTGGAGAGGCCTCATGCTCTCGCAAAGCCTGCTCACCCCCGAAACTTTCGCCGCAACAGCGACACACAAAACTATCCCCCAACCCCACCATGCCCCTACCCCCAGGCCGAGAGCCGCACACTCGGACTTGCACCACATCTTCTCGAAAGCCCTCCTCCTCCCGCAGATACTCTTCATACCTCATCCCGACATCCAAGAGCCTATCAACAAACTCTCCATCCTCACAATCCCTCTCCCGCAGTCCACCGTGTACGCTAACATAGCGCCTTACAATTTCCCTCGGCAGGCCGCGGCCAACCATAAACCGAAACGTTGCACCGGAGCACCGCCGTCCCAATTCCCGCATCGTATTGCAGTACTCGCTAATCGACCCACCGTATGCCATCGTTTCCTGCACCTCAAACACAAGCTCCGGTAAACCCAGTAACCCTCTCTCCCGATCCCTCGCCTCCCACACCTCTTTCTCCTCCCGCCTCAAATTCTGCCGACACCACTCTGCAACATCGGCTAGCGATCGATGCACGGTGTTTTCGTGCTCCGACAGGCTGTCTTTCGAATACAAGTCCGTGTCGCATACTGCGCAAACGAACCCCGATGTATCTTCCACCCAACCCGTTTCTTGCCGCCACCGTTTATCGTCCCGCATGACTTCCCACGCCCCTACGGCTTCCGTAATCTGCGCGAAGAACGTGTCGTCATCCGGACCCAGCGGGACGGGTATGCGCGAGCAGTGGTAACGTATTTCGGGAGGTAGGCCGCGCTTGACCAGGTCTCGGAGGGGTGCGCCGGTGAGCTTCGGGGGATTGCAGTTGAGGGTTTGGATATTTGTGCAGAACTCTTGTACGTTTCCGTTGTATCTAAGGGTGCGCATTAAGTCGTAGGGATCGGGGGCAGGCGGCGGCGCTTCCGTTTCTATCGAGGAGTTTTGTGGGATCGGTTCCGGACTCGGGGATGTGATCATGTTTGTTGCTTCTATCGTCAATGACGGTTTCGGTTCGGGTGCGCTTGTATTGAAGGCGCTGGCAGGCGAGATGGGGGTGAAGATTGTGGGCGTGGGCGCGACCGAGGGGTAGTTGTGCTTGCGCGAATAACGAAGGTGTTGCTTTACTGCTTTTCGGCTTGGGAATGTCCGACCGCAGGTGAAGCAGTGGTTTTGACGATCTCGTTTCATCGTGGATGAGGTGGTAGAAGTTGTGTTGAAGGGTACACAGGAAGAACAGTTGTAACAAGCGACCGTTCGAACGATTGAGGCTCTTTTGATCTTTGCTGCGGGGGTGAGCGCAATCTATATTTCCTAAGCGCCGACATAAATATAGTCAATGAGGTGAAGGTCTTGGCGAGATCTGGCAGGTAGTTTGTTCAGCAAAAAGACGCCTCGCCCATGTATCACGAACCGAAGAACGGCATGTTGAATGACCATGAGTTATCTACATCAACTGGTGACTAGAAAATTTTTGGGAGCACAATATGTGACAGCTTTCACTAAGGGCTTTGTTTTCTTCAGCCGTTAAATGCGCTGTGTACTGGGTTTGTGGTGTGAATTGCCATAGTTAATAAACGTAGTTTGTGGGGAGGGTTGTGATATAGCTCAATATTTGAAAATACTGATCACTTGTCACTGTCAGTTGTAGCAAAACCACCACGGCTTCTAAGTACTGCCAGTATCAAACTGCTTTGAACCTTATGCCTGCCTAGCCGGCGCCATCCTAATTGTCCATGAAACGGGTACGTGGTTGTACCAAATGGGCAATACTGCCCGAAGAGCGATGCTAATTCAAGCGCGTTTAATCATGACATATCTACCGCAAGAATATAGGCGTAGTAATGATGCGAATTAGTTTCCTTATCCTAATCTAAGATTTCCACTCCTTTTTGTGCGTGGTGTGGTAATAGTTTGGCGGCAAAAAATCCCTGTACTCTCACTTACAACCCTGTATATTTCAATCACTTATAAGCGGAGTCTTGACACCATATAACTCTGTTCGCTTGCAAACAAACTATTGCAGTCACAACGTTATTCCCGTCCTTTATCCTGTCATTCTGTTCTTACATGGACAAACTCCGAGCACTATTGGGGATCAGCCAGCCGTCCTCGTCTACCTCAACTGAACAGCGCGACGCGGCGAATGCAGCTGCTTCAAATCTGGATATTTCCATTTCTCGTAGCGACGATTCCGGTCGCAGCAACACCCCCATGCCTAATCCTGGGCCAAAGTGCTTTCGAATAGCCAATGTACCACTTACCTGGAGTAAGGATGACCTACTCAATTCTCTTATAAAGATCGACCCGTCGCTAGAAAACCACGAATATAAATTATCCCTGTACCCTGCATGTTACGGCTCCACTCAGACGGCACTGCTGAACATGCGCGGCTGCACTGAATATTTCCAACGGCTCAAGCAGAACGACTTCAACTATGTGCCGATTCCCGACGCCACCGATAGAGCGTATCTTGTGATCGACAGCCATTTCTATGACCTGACACCTTTGAACTCGCCTGCAGAGGGAATAGTCGCAGAGTTTGTTTCGCCATTCCCGGCTTTACCGAGGTCATGCTGACGTAGACTTATAGTGTGGTGGCTGTAACCGGCCTTGCCGGTCACGCGTTTGGTTCCTGGAGAAGTCGTGAGACTCATCAAATGTGGCTCCAAGATTTTCTGCCCGAAGATGTCAAGAATGTCAGGATCATGATCTATGGTTACGACAGCAGCCTCACCGGGCCTGCAAGAAACGATATGAGACTGCTTGACTACAGAAGAAACTTCATCCAGCAGTTAGATTATTCCAGAAGCTCAGCCAAGGTATGAAGCTCTTTGTATTATTATAACGTTCAGGGTTTTCGCTGACTTGGAGATGTGACTTAGAATCGGCCGCTCATTTTCCTGGGACACAGTCTGGGTGGTTTTTTAATACTGCAGGTATGAGTTTGCGTGCTGCCAAAAGTTCCGCTCACCAGCTGACAATCACTGGAGACATTGGTTGTATCGTATCGGAACTCTTCTTACAGATCAATTCTAGATTCAACACATGGAGTCCTCCTTTTCGGAACACCACACCAAGGTCTTCGAACTAATGAACTGGAAGCAATTTTTGACGTTGATTCCGACGAACAAAGACGTAGTTTCATTATGCAACTGAAAGAAGGCTCGGAATACTTGGAGAATTGGGCGGGAGATCTGCTACGCATATGGGAAGCACTCAATGGAAAAGTGGTGGCTTGTTTTTACGAGACCATGAAGACACCGACAGTAAAAAAAGTAAATAATACCTGCCCTACCTCCATGGACTAGTCCAATGATTACTTATTTCGTATAGTCAGAATCAGGCAGACTTGGAAGAGACGGTGCGGAAGTACAGATGGTCCAGAGATTCTCTGCTCAGATATATGTGCCATCCGCATACCGAATCCCTGTGAACAAAAACCATACAGATATAGTAAAATTTGGCACTACAGTGGACACGACGTATATCGCGGTAGTTAGTCACATTAAAGAGTGCATTAGTAAGTGCGGTCATGGTCACTGTTCTGTGATCACAATACAACGAAATGCAATGAGAGTACATCCACTAACTGTACTCATTGCTTTAGGAAACGTGGATACGAACCCTGTGTACCCTACTTCTGGAGAAGCAGCTCCATCACCTGAGTACGGCGTAGTCGAAAGGGTTCCTGGCCCTTCTAGCGGAGCAGATATCGAGTGCGTTTCCAAATATTAGCCCTTAGTGTTCTAGAACTAATGTTACAGTGTTGTGGCTGTTCATGGTTTAGGTGGTCATGCACTACATACCTGGCAAGGACCAAACGGAATGAACTGGATTATTGATGAAGATTTTCTACCAACGGCTCTCCCAAACGCTCGCATTTTTACTTTCGGCTATAATGCGAACCTTTTCGGGGATGTGGTTAGCAGCCGGGTCGCTGATCATGCGGATGGCCTACTTGCTGGCCTCTTACCGTATAGACAGGACTGTGAGGTGAATACCGACTGTTTATGTTTATTCCAAATATAGTACTGACTCTCCTCCCAACAAGGATCGGCCACTTATGTTCATTGCGCATTCGCTCGGTGGAATAGTTGTCAAGAGAGTGAGTAGAAGGTCCGCCGGTGCGTAACGGTTGTTGGGACAAGTTAAAGTTGGAAGTATAGGCTCTCATCACAGCAAACAGTCGGAATGCATATAAATCCATTTGCAACGCCACAACAGCAATTACATTCTTTGGGACACCCCATCATGGCAGTGATGTGGCCGGTTGGGTTGGCGTTGCCCAGAGCATTGTGACATGGGCGCAACTCGAGCATACTCCTACGAACATCTCTAAAGAGCTGCAACCATTTTCGGATACATTGAGTGACATCACCAATGAATTCGCGGACCTTGCAAGCATGTTTGTCATTCGGTCCTTCGCTGAGCAGGAAGCGACCCGTCTTCCTCACTCTAAAGGAGAACGACTGGTACATATTACTTGTATATCAATGTATACATTTGCTGATTTGTCAAAGATTGTCGAACGAGGTTCAGCACGTATGGGACATCCCAGCGAACTGGTGATCCCCCTGTATACCACTCATCAGAAGATGTGCCAGTTTACGACTCCAGAAGACTCTTCCTATGAAACCGTGCGTTCTCAGATTCATTACCTTGCAAAGTTGTCTCTAGAAAAAGTTCAGAGACAGGTGGAAAGTGACCCAGATGAACTAGCAATGAGATTGGCTGGATTGCCGCTACCAAATGTCTCAACAAGATATGAGGAAGTGAATTACAGTGCAACGTAAGTCGTTGTAAAGTGGTTGTGTTTGAACTGGGAGAAGTGGAGACAATATGTTTCCCGAGATTGATGGATTTGCAATCACTTTCACTGTGAATAGCAACGCCATTCCCAGGTTTCCCTGGTTCGATGAATTTACAATGCAGTTGTTATCATATAGCTTTACTGTTTTTTACTCTTTAACATACAATTTCAAGTGTGCAAACTGTTCGAAGTGTCTCTGCCATCCAACGTATTTCTGAGTACTTACCAATCCTCAAACAGCGTCACCTTATTCCACCGTCCAAAACTCACGACGTCTATCATGATCGGCTTCATAGTGTGTTCTTCTTGAGCCGCCTTCCGGTGAGTTTCAAATACTGTACGGGCACAGTGTTTGGGAAGGGGTTCGCGACTGACATCATTTTTGATTGGGACAAGGTTCGCCTGACATATATAGAATTGTGGACGGTTTAAATGTCTGATGGGGAAGGATACTGGGACGGAGTCTGGACCATGTGAAGCTCTAAAGCCCTAACGTGGAACGCCCTGAAGAGAGCAGCAGTGGAGGGGTGAAGTCGTAATTTCAATGGCGTAGAAGCAGTGCAGCTGGAACAGGTGGTGTATAGGGTGTACCGGCTTCAACATCTGCAGTTGTGTCATTGGGTCCTCTGCGCATGTAACTAGCCTTTAATGTACTTGCATTTCCCCAGGCTGACATTTTTTCCATCCTGGACAGACTGAACTGACGCTGACAACTTGTTAAAAAACCTGGGACAGACACCCCCTGCTCACAGCTGATATCCCAACCACTGTGCTCCGTACAGCAATTCAAAATCGGCCCTTTTTGATGTTTTCCGGCGAATGGGGGAGATGGCCGGGGCCAAGTTTCAGTACTGATTAATCTCAATTTTGCGCTGATTTGGGACAAAATACAATCAAATGAGTTCTCATATCCTCGGAGCATCAACTAGGCACGGTAGAGCCCTGTGTCCTATGTGCGACTGATATAGTTTGTATGCATGCCATGGGTTTCACCAACTGCTAGCGATCTGACTTGCTCTGTGTTTTTAAAGCACAAGAGTTTCTCGGCTATCTTCCCCTGAGCATAACCCCGAGGCTTTGTTGTGTCAGCTCTGCAAGTCCCAGTGTGCGGATCAGCCAACATAGTATATATGTTTAGCTACCAGTTGTTTGTGCATTTTGGATAAACGATGAAAATGTTAAATGTATGGTACACGCTTCATAGCGGTAAATGTCTTGGTTAGATAGTGAGTTAGATAGTCTCGAAGTATCATTCAGTCATGACTTCATCACTCGCATCATAGGATTGTCACTCGCTTCACGAGACTATTACTTGGAAATTCCCCACCACCAGTAGCCGTACTCCTGTCAACATGGGATAGAGTAGCGTAAATGGTGTCGAATCCGCACCCCCAAAATTCTCGTCTGGCCGTTTTCGATCTAGCATCATGAAGACTGTGGTGCCCTATAGTCGTATAGTCCAAGAAAAGTTCGCCCTTGTCCAAAACGGTCCAGAATTCTTTGCCACTAAATTTATTGCCTGATCCTGGGCAAAGCCTTCCTTGGACAGGACGGCTGCCTGGAAAAGTCCCACGAACTGAAAGGTGAGCAGTTGGAAGTAGTGAAAAATGAAGTGTAGAGAAGGTATTTGGGAATCTACAAATGCTGAAATCACGTTTCTTCTTTTTCGTAGGCGACATAGTCCTAGATTAAAAGTCTTGGTGATCTTAGCTTTCCCCACCAAAAACCACACTACAATTGCGCTTGCCTAGTGTAACTCTATCCTGAGTACCCTGAAGCTGCTAGAAAAATTATCTTGACTTCTCCGTATATTGAACTCAGTATATAACGAATTTTGGAGAATTTTATTGTTAGGTTGCTGGATAGCAAACAGAACGGTACGGATAATCAAGCACTTAACTAGTATAGGACCCGTTTTGTACCATCTCCTGCGACACCATTCCAAAATCCATCAGATCTGTACCAATTTTTGGCTAGATTCTAAAACTTGGTAAAAGTTTTACCAGTCGTAATATCAAAACCCACACACATTGTTTGCTAATATCCGCCAGTAAGATCGCTTGATAACTAACTTAAACTAGACAGCAGTGGTGTGTGTGGTTCCTATTGGTTATGTGTTTAAGATATTAATTGTTTGGTACATGTCAACTAATCGCTCATTCAATAGTTTGCTAATATCTAACGTCGCTATCCTCTCCTTTCAAAGCCTGTTTGTTAGCGCTGGGGATACTTGGTTTTGAAGGATAGTATTCACTTACGCGTTAGCAGAAGTACATTGGAATTAAATTATTACTTAGGAGCTGCATAGGGTCAGAACTGCGAGACTACGATAGAGAATAATTAAACTGTGCCGACGGCTATCGTAGGACCTTGCAAACCGACTCGAGAAAGCAGGGCTTTCGATTTGTGATCTCATCGACGCTAGTGGCTTTACTACTAGTGGGCTCCGGTTTGTTTCGGCTCATCTGCGGGTTATTTCCCTTTCGCGCGGCTACAGCCGAGTATTCCAGCTAATTGGCACCCGGTTTCGGATCATCTTTCCAGTGCCTCACCTGCAGCGTCAGTGGCACTTCACCACCAACGCATCTGTGTAATACCCAAATTCGCAGATAGAACACAAGAAGAAGAGTGCCAGGAACACGCGGCATTTTTTGAATCAAACTGGCTTGAGATGCCAGACAACTCGTATTGCGATCTGTTGCCACTCTGAAATAAAAGAGTTACGATGAAGTTGCACACACCTAGGCAGCCCAGATATCAGCAAAATGTGTTTTTGGAGTATGGAAGGCTTCACTAGTCTGCCGGATGTATCAGGAGCCACTACTAAAAATAGCTAACCGATCGATGATGGGAATTTTGCTCTGATCGCAACTCTTTTCTGAAATGTGCCACATGCGCAATAATATGCGATCGGCGATGCCCGAGACCCAGCGTGTCCAATCACAAATAACTCCCACTTGCCCTATGATTCCCGATGCACCTCTACAATAAATCAGGCTCCGTAATCATGCATAGTCTGTTTGCCTTATCTGAGTTTTCCACATCCTCACTTTTTGTGGATGGTGTGATAGTATTCTAGAAAAGGATCTTGGCTGGATGCCTTATCTCAGAACCCCGATTTAAATAACAATCGGCCTCTGACTCCATATGGTTCTATCATTTGACAATCAGCCCATTATAGTCAAATATCATTCACATCCATTCTACCGTCGTCTTCGTTACATGGACAAGCTTCGAGCACTATTGGGAATTAGCAGGCCATCATCCCCTACACCAACTGAACAACGTGAATCGAACGTCGCCGGGTCCACTGACAATATACGTACAACTGCTTCGACTCAGGCCTTTTTTACTTCCAGTAGCGGCGATTCAGGTTCTAGCAGCATTCCTATGGCTAATCCTAGGCCAAAATGCTTTCGGATAGGCAATATACCATCCACTTGGAGCGAGGACAACCTACTCAATTCTCTAAAGAAGATTGACCCTTCCCTCGAACGTATCCGTAGCAACGAATATCAATTATCTCTATTTCCAGCATGCCAAGGCACTTCTAAGACGGCAGTTCTCAACCTGAAAACATGTACCTCATATTTTGAGCAGCTCGAGCCAAACGATTCCAACTATCGTGAGACCTCAGATGGAACTTTCCTTGTGATCGATAGTCACTTTCATGACCTGACGCCAATGAACTCCCCCGAAGGCGAAATCGTTGCAGAGTTTGTCTTCTTGGTGATGCTGTATTTTCCGGGTTCTGACTTCAAGTTGGTTACAGTGTGATAGCGGTGACAGGCCTTGCAGGTCATGCATTCAATTCTTGGAGGCACCGTGAGACTCATCAAATGTGGCTGAAGGACTTTCTACCGAAAAATGTCAATAACATCAGAGTTATGACCTATGGTTACGACAGCAGCCTTGTTGGGCCTGCACGAAGTGATGCGCGAATGACCGACTATAGAAGAAACCTCCTAGAGCAATTAGGGAATGCTAGAGCCTCATCGAAAGTATGCAGCTATTTTTCAGTAACATACATACTTTTCTACTGACGCTGGTATTGCTGATCAGGATCGACCCATCATTTTTATGGGACACAGTCTGGGTGGCATTGTGATATTGCAAGTATGAGTTCATATGCTGTAACCTTTTACCTGTCAGCTTACAGTCATGGATGGTAGACATTAGTCGAAGCAAACCGGAATTCACATTACAGTTCTATTTTGGATTTAACCCAGGGGATCTTTCTTTTCGGAACGCCACATCAAGGACTTCAGACTGATGGACTGGAAGCAATTGCTGATTTCGACTCCGGAGGACAAAGGAAAAATTTGATCATGCAGCTGAAACAGGACTCGGAATATCTGGAAAATCAAACGGAGGATCTTATACGTATATGGACAAAATTCGAGGGAAGAAAATTGTTCAGCTTTTATGCGACGATGAAACAGTCAGTGATAACGGTTGAAAACGCACGCTCTGTCCCCTCTGCACGGCTTGAATTGTTACTTACTTCTTGTAGTTGACACCAGACGAACGTGCAGCACAGGTGCAAGTGGTCGAGAGATTCTCCGCACTTACATTTCAGCAATTCGAGCAGCGAGTCGCAGTCAACACAAGCCCTATGGATATAGTCAAATTCGCTACTCCAGCTGATTCGACTTACCAGACGGTGGTTAAGTTTACTAACGAGTGCGTCGAAGTGTGCTATCAACTTCGAAAGCCCGAAAGGAAACTGCAGGAAAGATTGGATAAATTGAAGCCTCAGAATACCTCTACTAGACGCAAGGAAGGAGGTCACCTCACAAAATAAGTGGTTGGAAAGTGGAATTTGTACTGGGAGAATGTGGAGAAGATGTGTTTCCTATATTTGCTGGATTTTAAATCCCTTTTACCTATTCACAGTTCAACCAAATTCATTGAATTTACAATGCGTCGTCATCTCATAGCAGCCTGCTTTCACTCTTTACAAAACATTTCACATGTGCAAGACATATCCGGTTTCTTCCGTTCCTCGCCTATACAATCTGTTCTCGTGCACTTGTAATTCTTACACACCGTTGCCTTGCCTCCACAATGCTCAGGTTTTGTTTGGGGTCGGTATCATAACCTTTACGTTGTGGATATCTACAGGCTCTACTGTGCTAATTTTGCAGTTGTTATGGAGGTGTAATTTTTCTGTTTACTTCTTAACAATGAGTTTCTGGGCGCGTATAGGAGAGTTTGCAACTGCAAATTGCAGCGGGTGACGTTGTGGCGGTGAAGTTACCGATGGCGGTGCCGCCGACAAACATCGCGACTTGCAAAGTTTGGATTCTAATTTCAGCAACCATTACTGACCCAAGTACCAATAAGATTCCACTCCCTATATGACCAGAACTACGCTGGAAATGCATTGGTTTATACGCGGGAAAGTGGATAACTCAGTGTTCCGCCACGTATACGTTGTGTAGAATCGTGTGAAAAATAGCGGAACGTGCTGTGAGTGGATTAAATTGACTCCAAAATGTCATTAACTCAACTAACAAATGTCGTGGCGGCCAATTTTTTGATGTGTCGAAGATCCGGCTTGATGGTAAGTGCGCGTATTTCTGTCAAATGACTGTACCTGAACGTGACTAGGGTAGTAACATGTCTCTACAGGTAATAGTGGCAGCCACATATAGTACGCAGGTCAATTATATACATCAGCATAAATAGTGTTTTGCAGATTCCGAGGTGTTTTTGCCTGTATATTCTGGTGTGCATACCACACTTTCATAGCACAACCCAAGATCAGGACAAACCTGCAAGGAAACGGCGCCATTTCTTCGTACTTCCCCCCCCGATAATTCCTACTCCTTATCTACCATTCCGGTGCTGTAGCCTAGGTAAACGACCACCAATTCCTGACAGTTTAGCCCCGATTTTTGGGGTAAATGCCTGGTAGACTGACTGCATGCATGATTGCCAGGCCCGGAGAAGTATACACACCTAAAAGTAGTTCACAAGGCAACATGGAAGGCGTGGGTTAAACGTATTCTATAAAGAGACCACCCAGTTTAGCTTACCAGGCCTTGAGACTCTACAGGAAACATTTCATTCTTACAGTTGGACTTTGCAGACTGAGATTCTTAACTTCCCATGCGTAAATCAACTAATGCTCTACATCTGTGTTGCTGACATCATAGACACCAGCGCACGATACGTCGGATTTCTAACTGCGCTTGGTCACTCCTACAAGAAATCATAGGAGAGGTTTTCAACTAATGCAACACGGGACGTTTTGAATTGCGTGAGTGGTAACCCATGATGCGGAAGGTATGCTGGCACCCCTTTTTACCATGAAAATGCAGGCAAATTTCCAGTTACTCTCAGAGAATCTTGGTGGGCACATCTCTCCTCTCTCCTATTGATTACTATCGGTTTGTTATAGGTCGTTATACGTTTAAGTGCACAGAGTAGATGCCATTCGTATGAGAGACAACAGAACTAACCCTAGTGTGATGCTCCCCTATCTAATCAGGTATGCTACTGCATGGAATAAACGCGGTAGCTCATTTGCATAGCGTTCTATGTAGGCTAGCGAGGTTAGGATAGTGCACGAGGTGTTTCTGTGGAATACCCTTTGCCTTTGCTGACTATATTTCAGTGGTCGAACTGGCTTCTATGTGGTATGAGATTGATAGTTGATAGCGGTAGGTGTCTATGGAGCAAGGCACTACAGTGATGTGTTAGTTCCGTAAAGTGTACTTGGAACGGAAGTTGTGAAGATGAGTTGCAACTTGTAAGTTCTCAAGTGATGGCGACCGCGAATTTAAAACTATCGTCCAAGCTAGAACAGGCATCATTAAGATATGACTAACCGCTTCGCTGGTGCGAAGGCTTTAGTCTGAAGCAGTTGATTTGCCTCAGTGCACTCTAGATGGTGTGGGTAGATGCGAAGTACCAGCTTCTAGTCACAACCTATAGGTTATGCACTGCGAGCACACGGAGTCACGACAGTGGCGGTTTTCAGTGATTCGCAGGCAGCCATCAGACGGACGGCGCACCTGGACCCAGGGACAGGGCAGCAGCTAGCAAGAGCAGTCAACGAGCATGCTAGGGCCCTCCACGCCCATGGCATCGACGTCGTGATCCACTGGGTCCCAGGACACTCAGGCATCCCCGGGAACAAAGAGGCTGACCGCCCGGCAAACAAGGCACGAGAAGGTCGAGGGTACACAGTACGTGAACGTATATACACTTCGGCCGCGAATAGAGCTAGACGGATCTGCGAAGGATGAACGGCGGCGAAGGCGAAGTGGGAGGCTGATAGGTGCACCAAACACTATGGCTATAGGCTGAAGGGTAAAGCTGGAAGTAAGAGACCTGTCTTAATGACAAGCGTGAAGTTACTGGCTGCGAGGTTCAATAGACTGAAGAGCGGGCATGCCCCGACTGGAGCGTACCTAAAGCTGTTCGGACACCAAGAGGACGACATATGCTGGTGGTGCAGAGGCAGAGCAGTACAGACGCGGGAGCATCTCTTCCGCCACTGCAGCCGATGGAAAGACCAGCAGAAGACGCTCTGGAAGACAGTGGGAAGGCCACAGGCTGGAAAGCGGGCAGATGCCGACATGTGCAGATTTCTGAGCTGTTTTCCATGGAGAAATGCGACCAAGCGGTGATGGACTTCCTGGCAGCTACTGACGTCGGGAAGTTCCCGCCCAAGCAAACAGAGGAGCACAGGTAGGGGTAAGGGTGTCCGGCTGGGGGGTGGTCTCTCTTTTCGGTGATCGCATTTGTTCTTCTCAATCTTTTGCGCGGGCGGGCTTGCTTTCTTTTGTCAAAAGGGGACAATGGGTAGTAGGTGGGAGCTCCGCCACCTAACCGGCTCGCCCGGAGGCGGAGGTGGTGTAGCTAGACTCTGTCATACTCTAATTAGAGTGAATACAGTATGAATAAAACAAAAAAAAACAAAAAAAAAACCTATAGGTTATGATGGTGGGCGCGGATACCGTACTTTGAACCCAGTAGGAGAGCTCGCAGTTGTGGATAGTTGTCTATTTACTCTTGATTAGTAGCTCACTCAACGATGTGAGGGTGTTCCCGTGACCACATGCAGGTTTCAACTCTGTGGAGTCTACTCGTAATCATATATGACCTGGCAGAAGTGGAGACGCTACGGCAACCTTTGATCTGCTAGGTGTCGTACTGTACTATTGATCCGGTTTACACATATTTTTGACCCGTTATGCGCAGTTGAGAGACATAAGTGGCATTATTCTTTCCGCCATCGCTTCACCCTTTTTGTTTGACAATATAATTACGTAGTTTATAGGGCCCCACAAGGCCATTTCAGGAATTCAATGCCCTAGGTCAAAGCAGGCAAGTGTTCTAAGTTGAACAATTCTAATACGAGGTTACGCATGGCAGTACCCGGACGGGACGGACTATTGAGAAGCCAAGCGGAGAACAACTAGAAAGTAAGGAGGATGGTTGTGATTTCGACACCTTGGCGTGGCGGAGTGTTTCTCTGTAGTGGCTTGGAGTGAGTCTCGCCGGTGAGGAGTAAAGGTCCCGCGCAGTACTGCTGACATTTGGATCCTAGAGTGACAGAGAAAGTCTGAAGTGGAAGACGTTGTCTTCATGTACCGGAGGTTCCAAGCAGAACAAGTCGGAAGGAATTGAGTTATCGTGAGCTGAAAGTGAGATCAATGTTTTACGGTACGCTGGCGGTAGTATTTGTACAGTAAGTGATTTTGTGTCTAGGCCGTGAACAGATAGCCGAGGGAACTTGCACACTGAGTGATTTGCGATGAGTCAGCCAATCGGAACGCAGGAGAATTTAATAGAACCCTAATCCTTCAAAGTTCCTCGTTGCGTAACCCCATCAAATTCGTGGAACTCTGTGGTACAACAATTACTCACGATGGTGTCAATGATATGAAGCGAGTATTATCACTTCATCTACACAGGAATGTCAAGACATTGCGCTTAGGCTGCGACCCCTACTATAGTAACGATTGAACTTAGGCTTCACGAGGGTTGTATTGCGTAATGTGTGTGCTTATCTAGTGGAAGATAATGATGATGTGACAAGGACATGATGTGGCGGTTGTGCGGTTGATATATAGGCTTGTCTAAGAGTAAGTAATTGCCGTATGGACTAAACGTTGAGTGTTTCGAGGTTTTAGCTTTGGCACTGTGGCCAGCTATCCGGGTTCGGGTCCGTCCAGACTGGAACCACCTGAGTCCGGCTAGTTCAGTCTGACCTCCCTGCTAGACTGGACCGGAGTGAGCTCTACTTTAGAGTGGGGCCGTTTGAACAACTGGCTACATTCAGCTTTCGAATGCTGTGATGGAGGCTACACCTTACGACTAGGGACGAGGCTCAAGGTTGAGACTGTATGAAAATCTGCTGGGTTCCTTGCTTTGCAGGCCATGCCGTATCAAACCCTTCTGTCAGGCTACATGCTGTAGTGTGGTCGACCTAAAATGGTACGACTGCTGGGAGGTCGGATACTGGATCCTATGCCGATGGGTCACAGCCCGGGTTAAGTGAGAGTGTTTATTTCTTTTCAAGATGACCTTCTCTGTTAGATTCTTTCTCAGGATCTGACACTGCCTCCCAAACATAATCTGACCACTATCCGGAACATGATCCACGTTAACTAGTTATGACCAAATCATGTTCGAGAAAAAAACGCCCGTCCTTGATTTCGGCATTAGCAAGTTATTTCACGATTATACGATATTACGTTTCATTGCATACAGCTATCTCTTTGGAAGTTCGGTATTGTCGCACCCGAATCAGCATCCAGTTTCTGGGTCCGGATTTAGTGCTATTACCATTTAGATGACCAGAAAACAGCTCGCTCCTTGCCAAAGACTATATATTAGTAACGGTTGTGCAGAACTACATCTTATAAAATGCGTATCTCGTGGTACTAAGCCCCCCAACCTTTAGAAGCAAAATTCGGGAGACCCAGAGGCCTCCAACTGGTAAACTTCGCTGATTAACACCAAACGTAGAGGTTTTATGTGACCCTGCTGGTTTCCGGGGCTGAGTGTAGAGAAAGTACGCTCTTTTGTGGCTGTGGTTACTCGACTGGTGTGTTTGCCTCCCGCAGAGTTGGGTAAGCACCCGCGGATCCGAGGAGTTTAGACTTAAGCCAAAACAACTGTGACATTTCTCATATCGCTGCAAATTCTAAGCGATTCCTCTTTATTTACAAAATATCCAATCGATCACACCATTTAAATACAATACACTAAACACCTCCAGTCTTATATTATAATATATAGCAGCTTAGTTACAGACATGTTAGTGGCGCAACAGGGCAGATAGCGGCAGGGCAGATGGTGACTGGTAAGGGAGTAGTGGTGCGGAGGAGCGGAGGAGCGGAGGAACAGTGCAAAGGAATAGGAATGAAAACACAGGAAAGCCGCAGAATTGGAATATGAAACGAAAAAAAGTCGGAGGGAGAACCGAGCAGCCGGATAATGAACCGGGGTAATGGGAGTAATGGTGATGTCATTCAATGTGTACGTTCGTGCCGTTACCTTGAATAACCACCCCTACCCTAGGCAGCCAACCAAACCGCTCGAGTTTATCCGAAGCGTAAGCAGCGGGGTTCGCGGTCATCCGGTACACTCTAGGACCGGTTTCCTATGCTACTATTGGCAACTTCCTATAATTTCCGGCGCCCCGCCACTGCCACCACTACCTACCCGTATCCAAAAGATAAGGACAATTGACCGGGAGCACTATATCGTCGACTAAAATTCTTGAAACGCCCCATAATGAGAGTGCGGTGGGTAATTCACAATCATGCACTTTGCCTATCACGGCATAACCGATTTTGATATCCGTCGCAAAAGCAGGGGCACTGAAAGCGCACGGAGTCACGACAATAGCTATTTTCAGTGATTCGCAGGTTGCCATCAGACGGAGGCAGTGGCTCTGGTGCTACTCAAAGGAGAAGCCAAAATCGAGGCTGAGGACAGTCACGACGGAACACCACTGCATGGGGCAGCACGGCAAGGGCATGAACGCATAATCCAGCTGTTGCTCAAACACGGAGCCAACGTCGAAGGCAGCGTAAAATGCTATACAACACCGCTCCACATCGCATCCTTATATGGCCATGTAGGCATAGCCAAGCTACTGCGTAAGCACGGAGCTGTTGATCACTCTTTCACAAACCTATCAACTGCATAAACTTCGAGAGGGTGTCAAGCCAGCTAGTTTACCTTATTGTTCCTGTTCGTATACGTACGCTTGGAAGCTTTTTGAATCTTATAATCGTTGACGTATATTTTCCTAACAGATTTAATATACCCTCCAGTGTATGCCTCGCCCGTTGGTTTTGTCTACCCCTTCTCTGCTTTCAACTTGCTTCTGAGTATCGAAAACTGTTTCATCTTTTAACTTTGCGTGTCTTGGGCAAGTTAATAGCTGCGCATGGTATTATTTCAGATTTAATAGGTTATTATTAACAGTGGGGTTCTGTCGTGGATTGGATTAAGTTATAGTGCCGGTTTTTCTAGCTTTCTATGATATTGTTGAAACATTGATGTCTGCTATGCATTAACAGAAAGTGATGCGTTAAAGATCTGCTTAGAGTATTATGGTTAAATGGTGCGCCGTGATGTTGCAGGTTTGGATCGCCCGGGCTGCATAATATTCGACTCTGCTTTAAACGCTGCATTGGGCCTAACAGATATACATCAAGTGTTGCTTTGCATATGGTAGGGGTAGCTGTGATGGATTTGAAAGCAACTTCTTAGCGTAGAAGGCTCTTTAAGATAATTAAACAGCCGAAACTTATCAGATGGTTCCAGGTACTTTCATGAGAGGTATGGTTGTGCCGGTTACTACATATTATGGCCGTTGGTAACTGCGCAAGGTGCAACCCGGTACTCGGTGAGCTCATGTAGGAATTGCGATTATAAAATTGGGAAAGCGAAAATGGTAGGTTTGGGCGTCGGAAGTGCGGCGGTACTTTTCATTACTGAGCATACATGCAAATTCATATAATTCGTATCGAGTAGCTTGCACTGGAGAGGAAGAAATCTCATTGAAGAGCATATTTTATTCAGCCGGATCAGGAATCAGCATCTTTTATCTAACCTCTCGAGGCAAAAGGTTTATTACAAGCGCATGAACGTAAAATGAATCCGGTTTTTAAAAATATAGTTCCGAGCAGTTTGTGTACTATAGAGACGATTGTATAGTCTTTGTATCTTTCTGCGACCTAAAAAAATGTTGACCTATCATGGGCTGATAACCTTACATATGATGGGTACATTCTTTAACTTCAAATTTTTTCCTCTTTTGTATAGGCTCCATCATCCTGCCTCAATGAAACACATTCCAAAGTTATATACCGTATCCGGTACCCCCTGGTGGGTTAGTTGATCGCCTACTGCCAAATACAGCCAGTGTTCCTAAGCGGCCAGGCCTCCATTCTGTATTAGGTACATACCTCATAATCAAGGATAAGGAAAGTACCCGCCCCCATCAACATTGAATAGTGCGTGCATACACAAGATAACCCGCAACCTGCCATTGGTCCCTAACAAGAATATCAGACACAGCCGATAATGCCAGCATTGTGATTGATGGATGAGAACTCTTCCTTTTTGCATTGTTCGGTTTATATCATAGAACTCAATGCGGCTGTGGAGTGCCGACGATATGTCGGGAGAGCCAACAACGGGGATTAAGCTAAACAGATGGCATTGCATGCTCGGGTGTACACATGCCTGTTAGAAGTAGCGTACTCCTCGATAGCAACGGTATCCACAACTCACACCAATTCGGCCAATTGCGCGGACTCAGTGGATACTGAGTAGTTCGTAGAGTACCTGATAACAGGGGTGGTTGAAGTAGGGGAATAACACCCATACACATGTAGGTCTGTTCTGGCCGGAGAGTTGAATCACAAACCATCACCATTGCCGCCGAACTCAGCATTTTGTTGAAATGTACTGATTGCTAGAAGCTTATATTCTCAAGTACAGGTACATTCGTGATCTTATATATACGGTATTCGGAGTATGTCTTGTATGTCTTGTACGCATGCATGCGCACTCAGCTGGCATCTCCAGCTGATGAGTCTGGCATCTCCAGCTGAGTCTGGAACGACCATCATCTTAGAGAGATTATGCATCAGCCCAACTGAAGCCATACGCCAGGGAGATAGACCATATATGCAACAGCAGGCCGGCCGGCTCCGTTTCGACTGCTTTTGGTTATTGGTTCATGCTCAATGTGAGCTTCTCTGGCACGAATTCCAAGGCGGTAGATACCTCAAATGTGTCACGCATTACGATGACAACGGCGCAAGATTTGAAAAATCCATATGTCAATGCTAAGAGCAAAGAGCTGACAAGCTTTTCTTCTTTTATAATGGATGAGACCAAGTTATAACCACCCGGCCAATGAACGTTCGAACATACTTTGAAATCTCCTGATAAAATGGTAGTAAAATGTCTGTGGAGAGTAAGGTAGTCGATGACAGCTGTATATCGCAGACATTTAGTGAGATCTCGTTATTATGGGATACAGCTACGGCTATTCAGAGAAGAACCATGGGTTACTGAGAAGGGAGTTGTAGGGGGGTGAGGGCAGCGAGTTTCTTCGAGGTTAAAAATTTAAAGTTTTGGGTCTGATTGTCGATGACGATGAAGAAGATATTGAATACCTCGTGGCGGACATTATCATAGGTCCAACCTATGATGCGGTTGGCTAGGTTATTAATGTAGGGCGCAAAACCCTAATACGGTTTTGATTCCTCAAGGCGCCTAAACCGACTATTCACTACTTTGAAGACGTTCCAACTGAGTATGGTGGCCACAGAGTTTACGAATCCAAATTGGCTATGAGGGAAGTGATCAGGCATTCCACCGAGAATAGCATTGCAGGAGGGGAATAGGGGGGAATAGGAGGATGCTGTAAAAACTCCAGACGGTACTGGAGGATTCAGTCATTTCAAGCGAAGATAAGATTGTGATTACCGCCTCTAAAACTTTCCAACTGCTGAACGGCGGCCTTGGAAACTTTACGGATATCGAGACTTTAAATCTCCGTACTTGGCCCCAGTGCAACCCATGGGATGTGAGGGCTCCATAGACCAAGATAATTTTGCTGCGACCGTCTGCATGGTTATTGTTCAGGGGACATCACCAGAACGTTGAAACGAGGATTATCGTATTGCCTACGGGGGGGCGTCCCGGCCACACATTCCATGACCTCATTCACACCGAGCACCTCCAGTCGGCGCCGAACGCCGACTTGTCCCTGCCTTCGAAGACACCGGGCCACCCCTTCACTATTCATGTCAAGCCCCCTGTGGCTCTATGAAAATCAAGGTCCGTGACAGTGACGGCAGAAAGGTTTAGTGCTGCTACTTTTTGTAAGTGGTATTTACATAGGACAGCTAAAGTACGGTAGACTGCGAAGATAATGAATATCGCTCAATCTCAATCTATCCTCACACTACTTAAGACCGTTGATATCCATCGGGTTCCACCCATCCGTCCACCCATTGCCGATTACTCTCCACGTACGTGTTGTCGATAGATCCGGTGTTTTGCACAGAGTTCCTATACTATGTCTTTCTTTGGAAAGCTTGCATCTAGAATACTGCATTATAGAATCTTCCGTGCAAGGTCGTATGGATGAAACGGGACAGGTATTAAAAAGCCAGGGACTAGCAAGATCGACTAGATCTCAGCTAGCCTGTTCTCGAGTGATAGTTGATGAACCACGTAGGGCGAATGTGTATATCTATGGTAGTTTCTGGAATTGAGCAGCTATTCAAGCCCTTCGCAAACCCATGGTCCGTGGGCGGCTAATATTAGAGCGCTGGGAACAAGTAGCTGAGCGCTTTATCCACGTGCACTAGGTCGTTTGATAGATCGCCGCTAGCACGGACCCGGCAATCACCCCACAATTCTGTCGGCCCGGAAAACCTGGGAAGGGAGGGAATGGGCATCGAGCATCATGAATTCCATGGAATTGTACCTCTCTGGGCGTCGCTGTCAGAGAAGCCTTGAATCACGCTGAAAGGGAGTCTGAATACGCAGACTGAGTTTGTTGCACCTACGACAAAGATGGCAGGTCGACATCTCCGGTTGTTGGTGGGGATTTTCGCTTCCCCACGTAATAATTCAGGAGTTCTTCCGAATTCCTCCCCACGCGTAATACGGGTGTACGTCAATAGAATGAGTCGTTCTGCGCCCACTTCCATTTCTACGATCAACCTCTGGCTCATCACTCAAGCGACCCGGACTGCGCTGACAATATAAGCATTTAAACGACCTGAACTTCCAAGTCGCGACAGAACCCTTGCAGCTGGCCTGTTCAACTAAGGCGTAGGGAAGCTGCGTGACAGGAAATTTCGTGTAATGCTCGCAAATCCCAGTCGCGTCACAACTCCGTCAGCAGGAACGCGGATTGGGTTTTTGCTGGGATAATGGTTGGTTGGGTTTTGTTTTAGGCCAGCTCATACGCGGCTGAGTACACCACACCCCCCTCTCACCATCTCATCCAGCGCCCAGTACGTATATTACATTCGCATCCCCTTCGGACGGTGTCAGGTACAGCATGTGAGATCATTCATTCCATCCGTCATCACCGCCGTCCCTGCTTCACTCCATCCGTCTCAGCCCATGCGAACGAAGCCAACTGGACCAATTCCCCCGCTTTGCTCACCAACATCCTTGACTCGGCCGATCCAAATATCGCACTCGAAATCTGATGCTTTAGCGACACTTCGACTATGAAGCTACTACTTCTTGTATTACTGCTGGCGCTCGTCAGCATAACACTCGCAATCGACCTCAACATCGATGACAAAGGTCCGCGCATTCCCATTTCCCCACTTCCCACCGCTTACTGAGAATCTACAGCCTCCATCAAAAAAGCCGCCTCGCGAATGGCGGTGAAGCTCCGCGCACTCTATCCGACTGGCGAGCCCTGGTTCAACCCCGGCGAATTCGGACTGATCCCCTCAACGACGGGAAAAAATATCGGGTACTACTGGTGGGAAGGGGGTGCGGCTATGGGGGTACGTTTCTCCCTCACGCTCTGTCTGTATTTTCTGACAACAAACAGGCCTGGATCGAGTACTGGGCTGCCACCAACGACACCCAATACAACGGCATAGTTACAGAGGCGCTGCTGCATCAGGTAGGCCCCGACAACGACTATCAGCCGCCGAACCAAACCCTCTCTCTCGGCAATGACGACCAGGCGTTCTGGGCGATCGCTGTTCTCGCGGCCGCTGAGCGCGGGTACCCAGATCCACCAAAGGACAAGCCGCAATGGCTGGCATTAGCACAGGCGGTATTTAACCGGCAAGTTGGACGGTGGGACGACAAGACGTGTGGCGGTGGGCTGCGGTGGCAGGCGGTCGCTACGAACCAGGGATACGATTACAAGAACTCTGTTTCGAACGGGCTGTTGTTCCAGTTAGGCGCTAGGCTAGCAAGGTATACGGGGAACCAGACGTATGCGGATTGGGGGGTTAAGGCGTATGATTGGAGTAAGAAGAGTGGTCTGCTCACGGATAAGTATACAGTGCTGGATGGATTGCATATTCCGGAGTGCTCGGTGTCATCAAAGATTATGTGGTCGTATAATGCCGGTATATATATGGCTGGCGCGGCGGCGATGTATGACTATGAAGTATGTTTGCGTGGTTTCATTCATACTCCTTTACTAGTTTCCTCAGGACACTCGCACTCTCTGAGCACTCCAGCGCCAGAGGTCACTGCATGATCCGAGCTAACCCCCGCAGCTCTCGAGAAAAAACTCCTCCGGCGAGGCATACTGGCAAAAAGAGACCACAGCCTTCCTCAACGCCACAGATGAACCCTTTTTCAACCGCGCTGACGGGCACCCAAACGTAATGCGGGAATCTGCCTGCGAGGCCCGCGCGCCCAAATTCGACACGGTCCCCACCTGTAACACCGATCAGCGCTCCTTCAAAGCCTACCTCTCTCGTTTCATGGCGTACACCTACCAACTCTGTCCCTTTACCCGCGACTACATCATGGCTCGGCTCCGCCCCAGCGCTGTCGCCGCCGCCCAGGCCTGCACCGGACAACCAGACGGCGATACGTGTGGCCTCTCCTGGTTGATGGGGAAGTATGATGGGTCTACGTATGGCATTGCTCGGGGAGGCGTGGGTGAACATATGGCGGCTATGGAGCTGTTTCAGAGTCTTTTGATAGCGGATGTGAAGACGCCAGGGACGAGCGCGACGGGGACGAGTAAGGGGGATCCGTCGGCGGGGACGGGAGGAGGTGGGTTGTCGGATGAGGCACTGAAGCAGACGAGGCCGACGACGACGGCGGATAAGGCTGGTGCTGCGATATTGACGGCGTTATTTTCTGGAGCAGTGTTTGTGCTTACTTGGTGGTTGGTTTGGACGTAGGATACCTTTGTTGTTTTTATGGGGTTTGGGGGGATTTATGAGGATGAATTGTAACACTAGGATTTAATGATCAGGAAATGGAAATAGGGGTTTTCTAATATGCTTAACGCCTACTCTCACTGATGTACTGTGATAAGAGATTCAATACAAATTTACAACCCAAAGAACCAGACCGGCATTCCTTTCACATTCATACCGTTCCCACCACCCACAATCACCATATAAAACCTACGGCCTACGTGAATTCCCGCCAGGTGACCAGTTGTGATGAAATTGTTTGTTTCAACGTATTGATAATGCTAACTAGAGGAGGCCACTGTCATCCTCTGCATCAGAATCATCTACCTTTCATTTCTTTCCTTTCCAAGACCCGTCGGCTTCGTGGGGTTTCATCTGGTATCCATGGATCAAGCTATGATAGTCGCCTGCAATGTTAAATCTATGTATAAAAGTGCGAAAACTAACGGGCTCATAGTAATTTCAGTCCCGATAGTAAAGTAATAATTAGTAGTACACGTATGAGGAAAGAAGTAGCGTACAAAATGAAACTTGGGGAGTGAACTCTCTCCAGAGCTAGTAGTAAAAGAACTAGCAAATACACAAACAGAGAAATTACCAAACAGTATCTTGACCCCCTCATTAAGTCGCTATGTAATGCAGAAGGAGTACCTGCGGGAATCACTGCGAGGCACACGCAGATGAAAATTGAGACTCTTGCATTTCTCGTCTCGAAACCAGGTCGTAGACTTTGTGTAGTCTAGTTTTCCCACGAGACGCATTGGTCATCACCGCACATAACCCCAGGACCTGATCCATCGACTTCGTGAATTTTCAACAAGATGGAAGAATCGAGTGACCTGTTGTGACCATGAGTTTCAACGCCTCCGTGAAAGAAAGGAATTGGTCTCCCGAGTTATTGCGAGGTTCGTGGCAGGACCTATGACTGTGAAGTAGTCATCTGCGATTTGTTAGACGTCGTGCTTTGACAGTAAAAGCGTCATGAGGCTCACAGTATGTGCAGGCCCAGAATCTTGTGGCTTAGCTTCTCGCAGGGATTGATCTCTTGAGAATGGGGCATCAGCCTACGCAAAGCCACTATGAAAAGGACCCGACAGATAGTTCAAAGGAAGACGAAATCGGTGAGGGTCTCATAGCAACCCCCACACATGGAGTTCAAGTTCTCGCATTTATCAACTTGAAAGCAGGTGACGAACTTTACGTAGTGCTGGCAGTATTCCTAAGCTCTCACACTTACCCCAGGGGGGGCGTTGGACGGGGTGCTGTTCCTAGAAATTCCTGGAATTCAAAATAAACCGTCAGACGAGTGAAGAAAGTGAGCGAACGCTTGGCATTTTCGCGACTCACGGGCAACGATTGAAAGCCGATTCCTCAACACAACACAGGTCAATTTGATTAAGAATGAAATAACAAGTAGTATACATATATAAGAAGCTCTACTATCATGTAGGACCACCATTGTTATGAAACAGGGTACAGACCCTCTTAGGCATGCCATCTATCTACTGGTAAATACATTCCCACAACTACTCCTCTCACAACCATTGTGTGACAACAATAACTTCCTCATGGTCATGAGGTCGTTGTTTAGGGTCCTGCATTACTTTTCTGAAGTGTGATTTCTGCATAGACCATACATTGATGATTGTGTTCCAGTCATTGACAATGCAATGTATGGCAGTTTTGCCCAGTCCAGTTTTCTGTTGCATTTCACAAAAGGAATGACCTTCAGACTTTAGCTGAATAGCCCAAATGGGTTCTTCGTGTGTTGACTCCCTTCTCCTGCCATTACGACCGATAGGCATGACTGTGTGTGGGGTGGGAGCATGGGAATGCGTCGGGGGTTGCGTGATGTGAAACTAGCGCGGGTTCGCTCACTTTCTTCACTCGTCTGGCGGAGATAGAAGGATTCGCAGAGATTTTTATTGTCGGTTTTCGATGATAATTAACTATGGTGACATGACGTCATGGCTACTAGGACGAGAAAATCTCGTGATATCATGTCTCTGAAAGACAGAGGTGGTAGGTGGTCCCTGTCTTGCTAATAAATAGCCTTGGGATATCTCGTCCCGTCACCGAAATCTCACCAAATACCAATAGGCGCTAAGTTTATTAGGTGGAGGGTCCCAACTTATATTATACGACTAGAGCTGCGACTTATGCCGAGACAGCCAAGTTTGAGAAGTTGTTGACTATTGTCACGGCCATGATCGTAGTCATGGTGATCGAAATGCATTTAGCGAAGATGTTTAGTTGGGGTTTTCGGTGTTATCGATCATGTTCACGGCGACCAACGCGATTCTGGTCGACTTGTAACGAATCAGCGAAACGGCAACATAAGGACCCCTAATGTCCGTACATGGGACATAGCACGACTGACTCATGAACGTGTCAGTACTCGCGTTCAATTACTTACTCCGCATGTGGCAATTAGGAATAGGACTACCAGTATTCACTCTGCACTAGCGTTATGGATAGTTTGTAGCGCTCTACTTCCAATCATCCGAAAGGAAGTAAATAGTATAAATGCGGAATGATGTGCATGAAATTTGGCTGCAGCAACTCAACGAGGCTGAGGGAGGCGAAGGTGAATATCTTGCAAGTTTTTTTGTTTGTGATGGTGGGGGCGGGCTGGTAAGTGATTTTAGGTGTCGCCCTGCCTGGGGGTGTTGGCGGCTGGGTAATGGTTCTGGGCTGTGGGTAACAAACAAATACGTATACTCTCCATCAAATGCCAGATATGACGAACTCGAGCGTGAATATTCACATTGAGGTTTGTGAATGCTTTCACCAAATGTAGAGTACTCACGACTGTCTTCTGGCAGTGTAGCTACCCATTTGCACCTCGTCCTACACACTAGATTAGATCGGTTGCTAAGAAAACCCCTATCGGAGTTCAGACATGGTACTATGCCTTCTGAATATGCAACTTCCCCACCCCATCAAAGCTGCATGGCTCCACTGCTGTTCGCTCGTTTGCCAAATTTCATCTAGCCATGGAATGCCAGGACTTCCATGAGATGAATGCTGGAGATCGTCCCTAAGCCTAGGCGAAAACTGGTTCTCACAAGTGGGCAATCGGATGCGCATAAAGAAAGTCTTTCACGGGAACGTCTCCGACTAGCCTCCACAACTCCTGATGGCTCGACTGGACTTCCTCCATTCAGTTGTGGAATATTGCCTTTTGGGAAGTTTATCATCTGGCTCTAATCAAGAACTCTGTACTGCAAAATTTACTCTGCCTCCAAACGCAGTTGTGGATGAAGAATCCGATTCTAGGGCTGATGAACATGGCATCCGCCATGATTTGGATCAGCGGAGTGTTTAGTGTGAGTATTCACCTATTATTTATGTCTAGAAAACAACGCTGAGCTTGTTTTTACATAGCACCCATCTTAACATTAATACCCCATTTCCATTCGTTCCCTCCTCCAATCTCCCTACTGCAGTTTCACCCATTGTTCCTAGAACTTTCACCGGTAGAACTATCGATGGAGCCAACGATATATCACAACAGGATACTATTAGATTACCGAATTGTGCTATTCCATTTATCTCAAGTGTAAGAGTCGCCAGTCCAAGTACGGATGTTGTAGTGTGCGTGTAACAGCTATTTCATGGAGGAATATCGCTGATATTTTTCTCCGAATCAACCATACTACTGCAAATCCTCGAGGCTCTCCCTCTGAAGGTAATCCCCATTGAGAATCCAGTGTTTGTGCAGGCCTGTCACTTCAGAACTGGGCGGCAAATGACAAGACGCGCGATTGAACACGACATGAAGCCCTCGCTAGAGGCAGCATCCCTAAGCGGGAGCTAAACCATTGTCGAGGAAACCCTCGGTGATATTGAATTCACAGATACTGTACTGAGCTTTAAGGTTTCAAACGTGGCCTTTTTCTTCAACACCAAATGCCTAAGAGTGCGCGGACTCCGCTATAAAATCTGATCGGGGGACCTATGTTTGGCCTGACGTCGGAATTGCGTCTGTAGAGGCCATGGTGGCTGTGCTGCATCTCTGAATCAGGGCTGAGTTAACTGGTTAAATCCTTTCCCCGCTGGTCAACCCTAGCCCCGCGCAACACAACGCCTAACCCCACCACAACCACACTGCGCATCCTTAACCGCCGCCGAGACGTTTCGCAATGATATATGATCCGGAGCATCTCGTTGTCTTTGCCTTTGCCTTTGCTGAGAGCTGGCTAGACCGGGAGTCTGGTGATCGCCACGGTGATCAGTTGCAATCTGGTCGGCTGCATTCCATTCTCGATTCCCTAGCGTCAATCTGTGTCCGTAAAGGAAAGGGAGAAGTATATGCTATCGCAATACAGCTTCAAGAGCATAACGGATTAGGGGAACGATTACTCTCACCATTGCCGCCAATCACGGTGTCCCGAATGAGGTATCATCGCATCTCCGTAAAGTTTGGCTACAACTTCAGGAGATTGCACAGAGCTATTACACGCATTACGCGAACCAAAAAATTTCGATCCAATACGCCGAAAAATCGCCGCCTGCCCGTGAGGTCCTGGTTGTCGCCAATCCGCTTATCTCACAGTTGAAATTGGTTCTCTACAAACACTCTTTCTCGAAGTTCGCCAGTCGCGTAAACAAGCGTTATGACAAGTTTATCGATTTCACAGAGAAGTTAGAAAAGCATTTGACGATGGTCCCACCTACAGAGCAGCACCATCGAGATGCATGGGACAGCTTGTTGAATGTGAAATTCCTTGTACAGGATATATACCTCGAATTTCTTGCCACCTCCCCGGAAACCCTCAATTTTTCTGAACTTATCAACCACATGAACACTCTACAAAAGCTTGTTCGTATAGTCATGAAATCAGACTGCGTAACCATGTGGTCTGAGGCAGTGAAAGGTAAGACATCGTCTCATTGCCGATTACTCCTAGCCAGCTGACATAATGAAGGAAGTGGGATGCCTTTTCCTCTCGTTCGATACCTTGAGAATGTAATCGCTATTCATTCATACTGCGATGTGCTCTTAAAGTGCGCCCACTCTCCTTGTCTTCGCCGACACTTTTACAATAAAGTGTTCCGAGTCAACCATGTCCAAATCGAGCCAAATAAAATCGCGATGCCTCAAAGTTGGGATGCAGTAATCAAAAAAGCACTAGATAGACAAGAATTCGTCGTCACCGATCATGGATCGGCTTTGATGCAGACGATTTTCGGTGTGTTGAAGGACTTTCCGAATCCCGTCCAAGCTCGCATCCATTGTGAGTGCTTTGATAGACCATTTTTAACGTATGTCGGAATCACAGACTCCCCCATTGGATTACTTAGGCGTGAGCAAATTGTCCTGCAAGGCATGTGCGATGTACATTGAGGCATCTAACAACCATGGTCGCAACAAGTTCTATACTCGAGGATCTCATCACGAATGGTATTTCCCATGGGCTTTGCCTTCATCCAAGCCGCAGGTTGTGGAAGCATTTCATGATAGCATCACTCGCTATATTGCCAACATGTTGAGCAAAAGTGGAGGCGCAAGGCCTAGAAGACTCAGTGACAGCACTACCACGTCGACTGATTACGAGTCTAATGTTGAGTTGAGCGATTATGACGAGGCGGTGCTCGCTAAATCTAAGCAAAGGGTAAAGGCAAGGATAAAACGAGATGCAGCTGAAAAGGAAAGATAGATTTGGATAGCTATAGATCAGGCTAAGCGGTGTGGGGTTTTTCTGGGTCTGGCTATTACTAGCTATTTAAGATACAATGTTGTTTTTACAGACTAAATCGCAGCTTGTGTATTAGATATGCGTTATTACATTGCCTAGTATTGTATATTGTTAACGAAGCTATCGGCTGTTGTGAAGTCTAAGAATACACATTCAATCAACTTATGGCCCCACTTTTTCGAATGTACTAGTCACATGAATCAAATTATTTTATGAGGAACAGCAAAGCTCTAGAGTACTCGAGTACAAGCCTCACTTGAGTCTTACATAACGCATACAGATCCTATAAGATTTTAGCAGTACCAGCCTCACAGTACCAGCCTCACAGTACCAGCCTCACAGTACCAGCCTCATACAGAACCCATTACCACGTAAAATTATGACCATGTCTTACTTACAAGCTACTGAGATTGCGACCGAGCTGCCATAGCGAAGAGTCTGGTGGCCGCTGCTGACCTAAGTGCATAAGGGCTTAAAAGTTCTCAACTGCTAAAATGCCATCACCACTGCCACCACCACCCCGTTTCGAATAATCAGTGCCCACTACACAACCGTATGTATTGAATTTTCATCGCGGAACTCGCTGCAGCTTTCAAAGATCGTGCGAATTTCGGACAGCTCATAAAACTTTTGCAGCTTTCCTGAATTCGGGTAGCTTGTGTCCTTTCGCAGCCTATCTTCATTCCCAGTCTCTCTCCTTTTACACCGTATAGTGTGTAATAGATCTAGTTCCAAATTCACAGGAACTGGGCGCGATTGCGAATAGAGATTCTCTATCTATCTATCTCTATACAAAGCATAATCGCGCACGTATACTTGATAGGAGATGGCGGAGATGATGACTTCCGGCAGGCAGGAAGCTGGCTGGAGACCATTCTTACGTGCACTTGGAGATTGGAGCTGGCTGGAGACCATACTCATAAGATTGTTGAAAGCTGCAGACAGTCTATGTGGGCTGCCTGGAGATGGTGCTTTCGAGCTGGCTGGCGGCGTTGACTCCGAGTCTCAGGAGCTAGCTGCCGATGATCTTAAGGTTCTGTTGGACGATTTCTGGGGGCTTGCACTATCATAAGATTCCGTTGACGAATTCTAGCCAGCGACTAGCTTTCAAGTTTATCTCAAGTATCTTGGTACGTATATATATCCAGCACCGAGCCTCCTCCAGTTTGCCAGTACTCCCATCTCCAAGTGTACCGGAGCATCGTCTCCAGCTAGCTCCCGGCGAACCCAGTGTCGCCTTCGATAGATAGGACAATTGAAATCTTGCAAAGTATACCCTAGAGCTTCCTTCACACATAGTTTCCCACTGAAGCTAGCGACATCAACACCCGCCACCCACTCACTCCTACGGCATAAGTCTCATTTCATAGTGCAGTAGCATCTTTTTGATGCTGTTTTTAAGTGTTCATTTTAAAGTTCTCGATATAAAGGCTTGGTGCGCAGCTATTAGTCCCATTAGCAACAAACTCTCAAAATGTGTCCCTTAGCAGTGGATTTGCAACCTTTATATATGCACCTTACCCACAAAGATCTTTGTTATTAAGCTAGTTATTTTGTCAAGAGCCTGGCTCACTTCCCAAGAGGCAAGCTCTCCAGCTGGGTCGACTTATTTGGTAAGCAGGAGTCTAGATGTTTTTTACTCTTTGTCACGATCATCACTAAAGGTATGAATTACAGCTTTTTTGTTGAGGCTCTTCTCTTCTCGTTTCGCCTCCTCGGATTTCGGACATGACATCGATCCAATCGTTGTCCCATTATCTCTGACTGTCAGTAGTCGTTTCTACCGTACCGAATTGCATCTGTAATCATCGTTTCCTCAGATGACTCTTTTGGACTTGGCAGAGCTCCACAGCACATTTGAGTTGTACGCTGCTGTAAAATCTACATGGCTTGCTGCTGTTTGCAGCATCTCAATTGGGACATCGTGAGTAATGAATTTGTGTAATCGGAATTGCCCTCAGTTACTTTGATCGACTGTTTGCCATGGGGTTGCGTCGTGAAGCATCTGAAAATCGTGAAGGTCTCTGTTTACTGGATATGATAGGTGACTCTGGCGTGGGGTGTGGTGGGGGCGGTTGCCATTGGAGTGGGGCCGAGCGACAGTTTACATGTACTTAGTATTCTGACGATGCTACAATGATATCAATTGCGGACGAGTGAAGAAGGTTATAGAGGGCGGGAAAGAGAGCAGGAGTCGCTACATCGTCATGGGGGCTTGTAATAGAACCAGTTTTGATCTCAAAGCTGGTGACAAATCCTGGTGCCTTCCGACAATTCGAGCCGCTGCTTTTGATACTTTCAACTCAAAGAAAGTAAATTTAAGGTGATAACATTTCACTTTGGATAGGTCTCAAATGGCACTGTTTAAACACCACAATGTACTAATCCCAAAGACACCCCGCAAAGACTGTCGGTTATTCTCCTCTAGTTTTAGTTGTGTGCCGCCCATAATGAACCGCATCCATTCGGGGTCAATTGAATTCTCTCCCTATTCTCCAGTACGCTGTGCTCATTGTGTAGCTGTGAGCTTGTTGCTCTGTGTTGATCCTTTATAGACCTGCCCATGGAAGACAAATAGTCACTCGCAGTTCTTATGGGTGATGGTTGGTAGATAACAAGCCAGACTGAAGTGGCTGTAGGACGTAATCTCACGTAAGTGCTGAGACGTCGCGACGCGCAGTGAATCTAGAGTGAAAAATGTGTGAATTGTAAGGTACAGGTTGAGCTCTCTCAATCTCCCAAAAGTGTTGGAGGACTACTGTGAGCTAGCCCTAAGATGCCCGCCACACACCGCACAACAGTGATGGCCAACAGCAAGATGGGAGTGGCTACTAGATATATCCCATGTATGTATGGGGTGAGTAGAAACACGATTCCAAACAGGAGAGCTTAGAGTTTGAAGGGGACACGACATGACAGCGGATTTTCAAAAAACTATTTCGCCTTTTCTATCAGGATAGCGCTACACCCAATGTTTGATGCATAATAAAAGCTCCATCAGTGGTCAACAACAAAATGTAGTGTTTTGTTGAGCAGGGCCGCGAGAGCTCCGTAGGAGCATTCAATTAATTGAGACATCCGGTAACTTGCGTTGAGTATCACGACAACATCCCTCTTTTAATTGAGGTCTCAAACCGCCGTCTGATTTTGGTTAGATAATTAAAATGAAATTTAAACCAATAAAACTCAATGGAATGGAAAAAGGAGGGAAACCTACACTTCAAGATTTTTGAACCGCAGATATAGTTCATGTTTATCGTAAATGATGATACAAGCAACACATATAGAAGACTGCCTGTTTCTATGAGAATAAGCCGAGCCCTCCTGGCTTGATGAGTTTGTCCTTTCTCTTTGCATCCACTGGTTTCGGAGGGTTAGCTTCGCTATTTGAACAGACTCCCTGCTTATTGTGGATTGATGTCTTACCCTAAGAAGTGAATGGCTTCGCCACCTTGACGTTTGGTGCAGGGATGCTAATTTTCGAACGCATCCGGATGCATATACTCTTTTTATGCTCCTTCCAGAGCAGCTAATATAGATTAATTAATCCACGAAATAAGAGAGGGAAGCATTGGAGATAGACCGGCAGCCGACCTGGAGGAGGTTTCCTTCAGGATAATCGTAAAGTCTTCCGCTTTGGGGTTGTCCGTGTAAGGACTCTCGAAATAATAGCACTGCAGCCTCGGAGGGACTTCCGGCCTATGGTCAGTTGGCGTCCAGATATCGTGGTTGGTGGTAAATGATGCTGCAGGTCATAAGGTCAAGTTTTCTAGCACAAAACGAGACAACCAAGTGATCCCGAGCCCCAAATATATTGTAAGAGAATGACATACCAATAAACAGTAAACCCGAATTCCGTTAAAATTCGGAGAGAACGTAGTCGATCTTCCACACCCTTTGAAGATTTGTTGATCTGCTGCTAGGGCCAGTGATGTGAATCTGACGGCTCCTTTGCTGAAAGGCATCTGAGCGTTGTTGTAATCATTTTGCAAAATTTGTGGATCTGGATATTGCTTGGTCTTCCATTCGGCAGTTAAGTGCAGCCGAAAGTCGTCAAAGTACACACCTCCGACAACACACCACACCACCTTCTAGTTGTGCCAAGACCCTTATCGTCCAATCAATTCTATTATCGTCAGAAAACTTTTGCTTCGGTTTTCAGCTGTTTTCTTCGAATCCAGTTACCTAGGAGCCAAAATGAGCCTCTTCGGAGCCAGAAAGACAGCAGCCTCGCTTAGGGAAAGCTTGGCGAAAGCGAAAGAGAATTTGCAGCAGAGGGAGACCAAGTCGCCTTCGGTTGTAAGCGAAGAAAGCAGCCACATCGGTGGCCTACTCGATAAGATTACCGGACCAGCTACGGTGTCAGATGAATATGGAGCTACCGTCTCAGAGGTAGCCCGTGAGGAGAAGGATTTCTTTGGAACGGCAGAGTACAAGAGACTTAGGGCCGAAGAGAAGAAGGATGAGTTCGAATACGGCTTGCATAAGGCACGAATCGAAGATGATTTGAGGAGACGCGAGCAGAGTCAAGCGACCTCCAGAGTTGAGTCCGGACAGCTACCCAGCAATTTGGACGAGATGAGGGCATATTCCGATTTAACAGGAAAAACTGGAGTTACGGGAATTACGAGACAAAGAAGCAGAAGCGTGGACAGCCAAGAATCGTCGAGGTTGTCTTCTGTTAGGGGTTCTCCTCTAATGAGCGGTATTGATACATGTTGTTTGAAGCAAGTACATGATGACTAGCGGTCACGTGCAAAACACCTACTTGCGCATCAACTCATGTGGTCAGCCAGACGGCCCTTAGCGGGGTTTCATCTGAGCCGCTTGTAATGAATTTGATAAGAACTGTCTTATCAAGCTGATTCGCAAGATGACGCAATTACGTTGCTATAGCCGGGATGTGAAAAACCATCAGCGGTGCGCGTAATTATTCATTACACTTACCACACCTTCGATAGCGGGACAACACATTGCGATGACTAAAAAGTCGGATGTGCAGCACGCGTCATACAATGAGCGATTACGAGGGATCGTCGCACCTATCCCTGAGATAGGAGTAATGCGCGCACCCCCCGGATAGCGGAAGTCCGTATCCTAAGCTCGTAGTGCGTGAGGGATTATTGGCATTAGCTTAAGATAAGCTAGAAGCGATATTGCTCAATAACTTTTGAGTAATCCCTCGCAACCATAGGGTGTCGTAATCTACGTTGGCAGAGTATCGGTAGGTCGCCGATTAAATCTCTGACGCATCGCCGAATAGCCTGAATGGTGAGGCATTAATATCCACGCGATATTATTATGGTGCGATAAAGCGTTATGCGTTATATGGCGCCATACGTTCCAACTACTGAAATGAAACGATAAGCAAGATGTCTAAGTTGAAGTATTGAGTTGGCTTTAGGAGTGCGTTTGATATCACGTCATGATGATGGCCTCATATGAGGAGCGTAACGCTTTGAAACCAATCATGCGTGGACACGATAACCAAAGGGAACTCGTGGCGGTAAAACGGAAGGCTCTTCCGAGATAAGCTATCAAACAAAACCTAATTGTTCTAGTCTTGAGTAGCGGCCAAAATGGGCTAGCGAAAGGGCTATAAAATGCTCACGTCGTCCCCGACGATTGAAAGAAACAAGCTCTAGCAGCGAACAGTCAGAAACCTACCAGCGAAAGAAGACCTTTATTTATTATTGAGTTTTTATGATACCTATACCTATTATTATATATATACAAGAATATACTAGCATAGTACGGCAGCACCGTACCATTAAGTATTCCCTATCGAAGAATAGATGACATTAACCTTCGAAAATAACAACGACGTTATCGTTTACTCTCTTGAGAAGATTATATCGTTTGCCAGAGAAAATCAGTTTATTTTCGTGGCACAGTGTGTCTGGTGGCTAGCTTCGGTTATCGGCCTTAGTCAAGGATTGGTTATACATATCGATAATCTCAGGAGAAGAGAAAGTTTAGTTCATCCCGGAAATAATCAGCAGGAATTGCCAGAGAGAGTCGTAAGGCCGACATCAAAGGATCTTGCGGAAGAATTACGACTTGATCAGGAACTTGCGAGTATAGAGAGGGAAGTTCAGGATTCCATTCGAGACCGAGCTATAGTGCGACAGGACCAAAGGAATCCGTTACCTACGACCAAGAAGCAGCGAAGAAAGGCAAAGAAAATTGAGCGTCGTCAGCAGGGAATTAGAAAGCAGGAAGCTGCACGAAACCAAAGGCTTCGAAAATCCCGAGCTGTTACAATTCAGAATTGTAGCAAGGAAAAGTATCTACGGCAGGGGACCTAAGTATAGGAAAGTCATTAAGTATACTTTGTGGCTTAGGGAAGATACCCCCGTAACAGAACCTTAGCAAGGAATAGGATCCAGGAAGGGAGATTACGCTTAAGACGTAATATTGCCGATAATATCTGAACTCCAGTATTATCAAGGAAAGATTAATTAATCATATAGGTTATATGTATTGTCAGATTTGTTTGACACCACGATACGATCTAGTGACTATCTTGTTGATAGCCTCTGATTCATCAATACATATTTGTCCTTGTTGCGTATACGATTTATATAAACTCCAGGCACCTTTTATCTGGACATACGCTTAAAGGATATAATAGGATCTACGGCCGTGTACCTAGTATCTACTTATAAGTATCTTCGGATATAATTAAGTATAGTTACTTAGGGTTTAGCACCCCCGTAACATCTTCACCACCACCATCAACTACGAATCATGGGGGAAGCGAAATTTCCTTCCCGTCGCAGACACCGAGGGAGAGGGTTTGGTCCCCGCTGCCATCTACGAATTATGAGGGAAGCCTTCTGGGCCTACCTCCGAGCGCTCTCCCCCAGGATCCTTTTTCGACTCCCAGGGCGAGTGCTGGAATTATTGCGCGCAGGTATATTCAGTCGGAGGAAAATACCACACAATACGCCCAAGAGGAGGGGGGAATGGAAGAGACCCTGAGAGGTCACACACCCATTCCGAGAAAATTTGAAGCTAGCGAGGATAGCGACAGCGAAGATGATAAGATGACGGAGGTGGAGTGGAGGGGCGAGTCGCCCTACATGACGCCAACTAAGAAGGGAAAAAAGCGCAATAAGGGGAAGGGAGTTAGGAGGCCGGCAACGCCCGATAGACCAATCCCGAATATGCTGCAGACGCCAAGCAGGAAAAGGCTGGACGCTGATTGGGCCAAGCCTGCAGAGACGTTGACAAATGAGAATGGGCCAGTTAATTTGGAAGCTTTTGTTAGTGAGTATCTTCAGAACACTAATGGGCTGAGGGATTTTATGGCCACTAATCAGCTGCATGATGAGCGATATGATGAGTGGTGCCTAAAACAGGCGGAGTTTATGGCAGCAAGACAAAATCATACGGATGCGGGAGTTACTTCCACCCGTAGGACGGCGGAAAAGATTTTGACCGAGGTTGAGTTGAGCAGGAAGTATGATGAGGAGAGGGTGAGAAAACTTGACCAGAGGTTGGAGAAGATTGAGAAGAAGGTGGCCAAATTAGCACCGGTTAATATGGCTAAGACGATTGAAAATGCAATGGTGGCTTGCATGGAAAAGATGGTGGACCAGTTGACCGATAGGGTGATCAAGAGGTTTGAGGATGCGGCGGAAGAAAGTCGAAAGAAGGATGAAATCCGAAGGGGGAAACAGGTAGAAGCCACCCCTGAGGAGGAAGAGATGAGTGATATAGAATTTGAGCCAGGAGTAACTTTTTCTGTGGAGGAGAATGAGAAAGTGGCAAGAGTTATTAGGGCTGAGATGGAGGTGGACGAGCAGCGTTTGGAGCAATCTAACCATGCACCGGTTATACCGCCCGGAGGAGTTAGACAGGAGTTTCTGCGTCTGCAGGTGGGGCAGGTTACAATCCTGAAGAAAAAACCGGTGGCGCCAGTGGTGCCACAACAGAAAAAGAAAGAGGCAGAAAAACCGGAGGTAAAGGCGGTACCGAAGGGACCAAAGGCAGGAGAAAAGAAGAAGCCGGAGGTTAAGAAGCCTGAACGACAACAACCGGCAAAAAAGCCGGAGGAAAAGAAAAAGGAGACGTGGGCGCAGAGGGCGGCCGCTCCACCATCAAAGAAGCAACCCGAACAGCGACAACAACAACAACAATCGGGACAACAGCAGAAGAAGAAGGGGGATGGCTTTACTGAAGTAAAGAGACAGCAAATAAAGAAAGAGATGAAGCCGGTCCCCCCAGGACAAAATTCGATGGAGAAGAGGAGAGTCACTTTTAAGAGGGATAATGGCCTCCCCCTTTCTCAGAAGAAAGATTTGGATATTTCGTCGGAAGTGAATAGAGCACTTTTCGATGCAAAGGTCCCACATTTTGTGCGCATCCAGGGAGTTACAAAGAACACCCGAGAATGCTTATCAACCATCACGACTCCCGCAGCAACGGCCGAAATGTTGATTCGGTATAGGGAAATTGTGATTAAAGCAGCGAGGAAGGTAGACGCAGGAATTGTGGATATCGAGACAAATGAACTCTGGGAGAGAGTAAAAATGCACGGCGTCAATTTCGATAGGTACTTGGGGAAGAAGACGGGAGGAGGACTTGAGAAATTGAGGCAAGAATTGCAGGCTGAGAACGAGGGGGTGGTGTTGCCCCTCGCCATCAACTGGATCGGAGGACCAAAAGATGTGCAGAAGAAGAAGGCGGAAGGAAAGAAAGCATCGACGGTTGTATTTGCGGTCAAGGGTAGTAAGATGGCCGAAAAAGTTTTGAAGGGAGGTCTGAGGGCAGCAGGCGTGAAGTATGACGTGGAGAAGTTCATGAATGCCGGACCAGATTCCTTTTGTGGAGTGTGCAGCAGATGGGGACATGTTGAGGCAAAGTGTGGGTCTTTGAAGATGCCGGCGTGCATGTTGTGCACGGGGAGACATTTAACGAAAGATCATAAGTGCAACGTGGTAGGTTGCAAAGCTAATGCAGGACAGAACTGCACCCATAATGTCGACAAGTGCATCAACTGCAAGGGAAATCATATTGCGAAAGCCAACTGTTGCGTTAAGAAACAAGAGGCTATTAAGACGGCGAGAGAAGAAAGACGTACCTGGGAGGAGAGAGAGGGGGAGCGTTGAAATGTGACTACGGATCAACAGGAGAAGCCGGATCATACAGAGGATGGGGGACCATCAACTGCAGATGCGGAAAAGAAGGCTCAGGATGATGAGTAAATCGAAAAGGAACCGGAAGTCCAAGTTGTTGCGACACAAGAGACGGAAGGAGAATCTTCTAACGCAGGGACCCAAGAAACCCCCATGAAGTCATGGTGAAATGTGTAATGCATAACTGTGGGAGGGGGTATGAGGCGACTATGATGGCGTTGGAAACAGGAATTGTTTGGGGGGCTGATGTTGTGATGTTGCAAGAACCGTATGTGGAGAGAGAAGGATACAACATTAGTCACCCAGGATTTAGGTTGGTCAGAGGAGGAAGAACTATGACCGCGATAAGAAGAGATACGCACCTGCAGTTTTTGGAAGTTGAGAAGGGGGGAGATGGAGACGTACAGGTGTTTGATATAAGATACCCGTCGGGTAGAAAAATGAGATTGGTGAATGTATACGATCAGCTGAGACAAGAGGGGGGGGTGAGAAGTCAAGACAGACCGGCGCAGACAGCAAGATGGAGTGAAATTATGGAGCAGGAAAAGATTCTTTTGGGAGGAGATTGGAATGCTCACAGTGATAGATGGGACCCGCAGTGCCCACCAAAGCGAGATGCGAACTTTTTGGAAAATCTTATGGATGAGTACGATTTGATCGATGTTACGGACGGGGAAGAAACCCATTCGAATACGAGAAATGGCGAAACTTCAGGATCGCTTATTGATTTTTTCATCACCAGAGCCTTGATGGCTAATAGACTGGAGACATCAACAGATTTGACAACTACTTCGGATCACACGATTGTGTGTGCCCAGTTAAGATGGGACGAAGGGGAAGGAGTCAAAGTGTCGCGAAAAATTACAGGATGGGATATCGATGGGCTCAAGTCTAAGGAGGAGGAAGAAAATTATAAAAAAGCACAAAAAGAATGGAAGGATAAGAGTTCAAAGAGACCTGTACTGGATGAGAATAGCAGCGAACAGGATTTACAGAAGGAAGCTGAGTGGATGCAGCGGAATTTCATTAATCATCTTAATCGGTGTTGCAAAAAGATAAAGGTTTGCGCAAGATCCAAGAGGTGGTGGACGGTGGAGATTGCGGAAAACCGGAAGATATTGGGATCGTTGAAACGAGCCCGAAAGAAAGGGAAAGCATCGCAGCAACAGGTAAAGTGGCAGCGAAGGAACCTGAGAAGAATGATCTGACAGTCGAAAACGGAGATGTGGAGGAAGTTTCTAACTTCAGCCACAAGAGACCAAGTCTGGCAGGCGTTGAGATACACGAAACCAGGCGGACAACAAACAACAAAGACTTTGAAATCTAGGACAGGAGAGGTGGCGGAGTCTTGGGAGGAAAAGGCGGAGTTGATAAAAGAAGAAGCATTTCCGAAACCTTTGAAGGGTGTGGAGAGAAAGGCCCAAGAAGAGGGAGGAGAAATGTGCAAAAAGATTACTGATGAAGACATCCGAGAGGCTCTGTTTAATCTGTCGATTCAAAAGGCACCTGGTCCGGATAGGCTGGGTTTTAAGGCGATATGATTACTGTGGGATTGGGATTCCCAAAGAATAATTAACGTCGTCAAAACATCTTTTAGGTTAGGAGTACACCCGCCAGTTTGGAAGGAAGCAAAGGGGGTGGTTATACCGAAGCCGAATAAACCAGATTACGGAGTCGCCAAAGCATACAGGGTGATAACATTGTTTAATTGTTTGGGAAAAGTGGTCGAGAAGGTAGCAGCCAACGCAATAGCAGAGGAGTGTGAGCCAAGGAGGTTACTTCACGACGGACAGTTTGGATGTAGAAAGAGAAGGTCAGCAATAGACGCGGTTGGAAGGTTGATGAAGAGAGTTGAAGAGGCGTGGGGGAGGGGGAATACCGCGGCAGTGCTGTTGATGGATGTTAAGGGAGCCTTCCCACATGTGGCGAAGGTGAACTTGATAAAAAGAATGGAGGAAATGGGGTTTGAAGCCGACCTGGTGAGGTGGGTGGAAAGCTTTATGGAAGATAGAAAAGTGATAATGTCGATGGACGGAAAGGAAGGAGATAGTATGGATGTGGAAACGGGGGTTCCGCAGGGGTCGCCAGTATCGCCGGTACTTTTCGTTATATACCTTTCGGGGTTGTTCGGCCAAGTTGAAAAGAAAGAAGAAGAGTGTGGAAGCGAGGGTATATCTTTTGTTGATGATGTGGCATGGGTGGTGGAAGGCGAGGATGTGGGGGAATGCACACAACGACTGGAGAGATGCGCTGGGGAAACAACAAGTTGGGCAAAGAAGAATGCCTGTCAGTTCGACATCAAAAAAATGGAAGCGATGTTGTTCACACGACGAAGAAAGAATAAGGAACCAAAGATGAATGCTCCAGTAAGGGTAGGAAATCATGAGGTTCCATACAATAAAGAAGCGACAAGATGGTTGGGGGTATGGCTGGATGGTATGCTTACCCTGAATGATCATACGAAAAAGACCTTAGCAAAGGTAAGGAAGGCGCAGAGTAGGGTGAGATTCTTGATGACGAAAAAGGATTAAGCTTGGAAGGATGCAAACGAATTCAAGTTGCGGCAGTTCAGGCAGTGGCGTTGTATGAGTCTGAATTGTGGTGGCATGGACAAGAAAATCGAGCTCAGGAGGTGCAAAAGTTGTTAAATGAGCAAGGCAGAAGGGTAACCGGATGCTTTAGGACAACACCTCAAGGAGCGTTGATGAATGATGCATGTTTATGACCGGCAAAGGCTCTTCTTAATAACCGGGTTCGACGGTATAAGTTGAGACAAATGATGATGTCCGATGCTCAAGGCGGAGGGAAAATGGTGGAATTACGAAGAAATGTCGTACAGAGGGTGGAGGGGATTGATGAGTTGATCCCGGAGGATAAACCTTTCGAGAGGAGGAGTTATGAATGGACGAGATTATCGATGGAAAAAAGATGCCTTAAAGGCAAAGTGACAATTCAGGAGGAGAAACAAGCGTTGACGGAAGCGAAGTTAGAGAGGGATGGGCTTGTTTTTTGGACTGATGGATCGAGAAAGGAAGATGAGTGGGTCGGGTGCGCAGTGGTATGGAAAGAGGATGGGAGGTGGAATAAGAGGAGGGTGCACTTAGGTCGACGAAAAGAGGTGTTTGACGCAGAAATGTATGCGATGTCGGAAGCGATGAAGATCACGAATGAGATGGCAGAAAAAAAGGAGGTTACCAGAGTCACGGTTTTTACGGATTCTGAGGCAACTTTAAGACGAATACAATCGGACGAGCCAGGACCAGGACAGGTACTAGCACTACGAACGATGAATTGGACCGATGCATTAGCCAGAAAGGATATCCAGGTAGAGTACCGGTGGGTACCTGCCCATAAGGGAATTGAAGGCAATGAAGAAGCGGATCAACAAGCAACAAAGGCGGCGTATAAACATTGCGGTAGTTACACCAAAACGCAAAATCCGCTACCATTTTTAGATTATGTTTCTTTCTCCCATGTTAGCCGAAGGTTGACCAAGGTGAAATGGGAAGAAAGTAAGAAAGAAATAAAAGAGATGTGGAAGAAGTCAAAGCACAGTTACCGGTATGATTTGGTGAAGAGGGGAGGTAATAGTGCGGTGATGGAAGCCAAAAAGACGATTGCGGCGAGGTTTTATCAGCTTAAGTCAGGACATGCACTGATAGCGAAATACCTATTGCGGATCGGAAAAAGAAGTGATATGAAATGTTGGTGGTGCAGGCATGAATATCAGACAAGAGACCACCTTTTTAAGTGGTGCAAAAGATGGAAACGAGAACAAAAAAGGCTTTGGGTTGATGGGCAAGAGGGGGAGGATGGGTATGAGGGCATTGAAAAGGTTTTGAAGAAGCCAAAGATTTCATTGCCAATGTCTCTCGTTTTTGCAGAAGAAAAATGTTCGCAGGCTCTGATGGATTTTTTATCTCGTACAGATGTCGGCAGAATTAGCGGAGTGGTGGAGGAGGCGGAGAACTCAGATCACGAGGAGTCGAGTGATGGGGGGGTGTAAAAGTTGATGTTGTTTTTGTGTGTGGCAGTTTTTTCTTTTGTTGAGGGGGAGAGGACTCGCGACTTTGCTTTTGTTTCTTTATGTTACGGAAGAAGCGGGGAGGAAATGTGTATGGGATATGCCATGGCCGCCAGTGGCCGAATGCAATATGATTACAAACAAACAAACAAAGTCGTCAAAGTACTTTTTAACACTTAAGACGATTTTCTCGAACTTTTCAGACTCCTAAACAAGATCGCGTTGCCCTACTTTCTGTGCCTCTAAAACATCACTACCCCGGTCGAGGAAAGACTGCAGCTATCAAATCGTCAAAGAGTGGTTACGTTTTGTTCGACATGTTGACATCCGCCGTCGGTCGTAAATCCCGCAGTCGTAACTAGAAAGAGTAAATGCGCACTAGAGGAATAAGCAATTGAATTTATCGTGAATGCAATCAAATTGGGGGGGACAGTGGATGCAGAAAGTGAGCCCATGCAGATCGATGTAAGGCGCAGCAAACCCGAACTCAAAGACGCTTCTGCGTCTGCCGATAGCTGGAGATAGTGTTAGACTTACTTTAGAGGCGGAATTTTTCAGTGTCGAGTTGTCGACTTTGGTAAAAGGTAAGTATGTGCGATTTTTTGTCTCTCCGTGAGTCTCAAGAGCAAACTTAGAGAGATCAGTGGGGTGTATTCAGTCGGTGTAAATATTCCTAGGTAGGATGGATGAGTCGCCCTCGGCCATGGACCCCGTACATATCCCTATGCTCCTTCAATTAAACACAACAAGAAATCTGGTCAAAGAAAACTCGCCGAGATATGCCGAGACCAAGAAGAAAAAGTAGGAACGTAGACCCACCCAATTTCCACCCATGTCTCCTCGCTCACCTTCATACAATCACCATTCAGCAGTCAACCACGACAACCAACTTCACAACTGGACACTTCGTTTCACTCAATTCCTGGCAGAAAACTCACATCGAGAACCCTCTCTCACAATCCCATGCGTAAATCCCTTCCACCCTTCCCTTTCTATCCCCTCAAGGCCGATTATGATGTGAGCTAACACTGCCTAACGAACAGCAATCTAGTGGTGCCTTTTCTACTACTACTAAATTTGAGCTTTGGATTGATAGGATTTTTTGAAAGACTCACTGTCGCTTTAACGCAAAGAAACTAAAGGAAAATATTATCCGACATTTTCAATTGATCCAATCTGAACTATCGAATCATTGAAACTAGATACGCTCAACACGGACCACACGACGAAGTTTCAATTGGAAGCCCATTTAAATCCCCACATTTACGCCTACGGTTGCTCAAGTGCGTTCAAGCTTCTAAAAATATTTCATATCGTTGCTGATGCGACATTTGAACAAGGAGTTCAACGAGGAGCAATGTCGCTTTCAAAGTAAGAGGTTCAGAGGTAAACCCGTTCCTTTCGACGATCTAACGAGCCTACAGACACTACCAGTCACTCGATCTAAGGACTACACTCATTGACTGGCACTTATTTTTTCAAATATGTGGGAGATCTACACCCGAATTTCACCGGAAACTTCTTCCACCTCATTCCAAAGATTGGGAATCTTCACCATGGAGTTGAGCCGGCACTGTCGAAGAACCATACTTATGGTTTCTGGAGTTCGGCGATACGAGAATCTTAAGTTGTGATGTAAGTTTCGGTTAATACTTTTATCTACAATATTTCCCAAGTTTAAATTTCATCTCTAACCAACTCGAATGGTCGTTCTAGGTCTCGAATTAAGAGTGATAACGTCGCGCCACCCGGAGGAACAGAAACGTTGCACACAAATATAGCTCACAACAGGGCTCCTGAAAATCCAAGTGGCAAATCGAATTCGAACTGACCGGGAATGAGTAAAGGGTGTGCGTCAAAAGATACTGGAATTGGAGGAAGTAAGTACGGAGCGCGAATTGAGAGGTTGTTGGCGGAGGGCGGTGGTACTCTGTTGGAAATCGAGCGGGCGCCACCAAGGGTAGTCAGTAAGATAGCTATCCCCTCTCAAATTGGACTAATATGTAAGACAACAGCTTTGAAAATCTTGTCCACACCGATCAGAACTTTCTTTTCCTCTCCTTACAGCTAGTGCCTCCCTCCCGCCCCATGGCCTGTGCCCGCAAGCCAATTCTTCCCTTCATCATACTCTCGATTTTCCACCAACCGGTCAACAATCTCGTGTGGGTGAGAGGCTCGGTTCTCAGAGCCGCAAAGATAGCGGATATAGCTGGCGATGTAGTTTGGGGTTTTCTTTTAATGTACGGTTGGGGATCTCCCGGTTGGGGATCTCCCGGTTAGAGATCGCAAATTACTCAAGAAGTGCGTGTGATTCAACAAGATTTGTATTAGGAGGGTCGATTTACTGGGTATGCGGCTATGTTGATTACTATGACCTTTGTTGGGGTGAGTTATTCGGAAAAGATGAGGAGGCTGCTGATGTGTTGTAGGATACTTCGAGCAGCTTGCGGTGGCTGTATTTTTGGTTACAAGGTGGAGGGGTAGAAAATAGTCGAAGAGCGCAATCGGGAGAGTGCAACAATGGGAGTTTCTGAGAAGCAGCCTTGGAGCAGATCCACCAACAAACTCGACGGGAAAAACGCGGCTGCAGTATTCAACGCGGCAGCGACGACCGCAGTTAGCAGTTCTGGGGTCGAGGCGGTGTATATTGTACAGTAATAATGTGAGATACCTAGATGATTTGTTATGCATACAAAAGGATTGAAGATTGAAAAGTTGATGTTGAATACTATGCCATTAATTCGTTCCTGCTACAGCATTCATTTGTAGTTCTTACTCATAATACGACTATTATTTGTATCCATTGTTATGCGACTATTTCGCCTAAATACGATCATGTGTACTCGAAAACCAGCCATCTGACATTGCGAGCGACGAGAAAATCTGGAACGAGAGCAATTAGGTACCCTGACGCTTTGTTCGTTTCTTGAATCGGAATGTCTTTTTTATAGGTATGTACAACACACAAATACTCCAGCTTATAGACTCTTCCAGTAAAAACCCATAATAATTCCCATTCTAAACGATCCCAACAGTGCCAGCTTCCAGTTCAGTTCAACTTAAATCCAACATGCCCAAAGTAACGACTACAACATAATGTCTAAAGTCGTCAAAATCGAATGTTTTTATAAATATGCCAATAACTTAGTTCAAAGCTTGGAGCTCTGGAACAGTTCTTTAACGGTTTAAAACTTACCTTCTCCAGCTGCAACTTCCATAAAAGTTCTAAGCCAAAGGACCCAAGTACAGCGAGAACCCATCGTACCGAAAGATTATTCAGTAATAATAGTGAGAAATGGGGTACAACGCTGTTTGCTTGCCTAGGACAAGCTTGGTTCCCAGAGGCGGCGGCATGGACGGTACCATGCTGTGTGGGCTGCCGTAGTTATGGCCGTTACCAACGCTGATGGCCATGACATTGTTGCAGTTGGCGATTGCATTATTCAGGTTTACAAAGTCGTTACTGATACCAGCCATTATGTTGTATTCGGTTAAAAAGTGACATTGTTGTAATTGTCACGGGCACGATCAAAGTCAGTAATATTATGATTAAAATATGTAAGGTCATTGTTGTATCCGGCCATCATATTGTTGAACTTCGTCCAAAACGAAGTGTTGATCGGAAGACGGGATTCGATGACATGCCGCTTGCGAATTTTCTGTGGGGACGGTCTTACTTTGCCACCATCATTAGCAGGGCAAGGAAGCTTCCAAGATCTCATCTTTATTAATTATTAGGCTAGTAGTAGTAGCAACAGTGGAGGTAGAAGAGGTGGAGAAGGCACTACAGTTGTATTATTGTGACATGGGCGGAAGGGACTAAGGGATTACCTTGTTAACTGAGAGGAATAAGTCGTAGTAATTGATGTTGCAATTCGATAGACTCCTTGAATTCTTTTTTAACGATCGCAAGGCGGGGATTGGTCGTGCAGTCTGCAAGTTTCCGTGCGAACGGTTCTCCAATCGTTAGCAGGGAAGGGCGATAGTTGATCTCATTGACCTCGAGTAATTACTGCAGTAGGTAGTAACAATGGAGGAGGAAGGAAGGTTATAGTGAGTGGGGTAGAGTGAATGTGGACTAGAAAGTCGTCTAACAATATCTTACGCACTCGGCACTACCTTTTTTGTTCTCTTACCATCAATGAACAGCGACACATACTCTACAAATAATCCCTAGAAAGAGCATCCAAGGCATTGAGTGGGGTTGAGACAGCTTTTGCTAATACCTCCAGCCTTGATCTGATTGGTAGGAAGGGTACTCTACGACCAGCACGCAACAGCTCTCCGCCAACAAGCTCTCCATTCACGAACCAGCATACTCGGGTGTCTCGAACAGGTCATGATCATCATAAGCAACATGGTAATCGTTGGGTTAGGGTTTGGCCTTGTCCATCAAGCGCTGATCAGCCGGTATTCACCAAGAAATATTTTTTTGCACATTATATCGACTTCACCTTCGGGCTTCTAGAATTAATGCAAAGATAGTAGATTTCAGGTAACTTTTAGACCCTACAGTTACCTACTTTAACCATTTAACCTCCGACTCCATCTCAATTACAGAACAACCACTTTCTCAAATTCATCACAATGTCGACCACCAATGAATCCACCGCCACGCGCTTCAAATCCTAGCTCAAAAGCTTCATCTACTGTCTCAGTAATGATCGCAACCGAATACACAAACCTCTCGCGGATGGGCCTACACCACGCACCTCCCAATCATCGCCGACCCTGATACTGGCTTCGGCGGACCAATCGACATCCCGCGCACCGTACACCTTTACGAGTCCGCGGGTCGCAAGAATCCGCTTCGAAGATTAGACATTCCCCAAACAGTGTGGACAGCTGTCTGGAAAGAGTGTTGAGTCGTTGGAGCAATATCTCGAGCGTATCCGCACGGCTATGTCTGCGCGGTCCTCGCCAGACTTCCTGAATATCGCACGAACGGACGCTAGGAATGCCGTCAATTTTGAGGGCGAGGAGGCAGGCGCCGATGCGTTCTGCGAGGGGATGAAGAGGCTGCAAGAGGCGCTGAAGGCAGGGGCGGATATGGCATTTATAGAGAGTCCAAGGAGTGCTGAGGAGTGTAAGGAGCTGGTGGAGGCGTGTGCGCCGAAACTGGTGTTGATTAATGTTCTGCCTAATGGGCTTGCGCCGCAGTTGACGACGGGCCAGTACACAGAGCTGGGGTATAAGGCGGCGATTTATCCGTGCACGGGATTCATACCTGCCATGCTAGCGATGCGGGAAAGCTACAAGGCGCTAAAGGAGGTAAAGACGGATTTGGAGTATTGCGGGGGACGGAAGATTAAGGACTTTTTGAGTAGATAGGGCTGGAGAAGGCGTATGCATTTGATAAGAACGTTACCGAAAAGACGGAGAAGGAGGCAAAAGGACGGAAGGAAATTTTGGACTTGTTATTAGATCTAATTGTAGGTACGTTGTGGTCATATTTGTAAATGGTTTTGTGATCATCTAGGATTAGTTTTAGTTTTATAGCTTTAAACTCCTGCAAAATTAGAAATCCTCTATTTGTGTGTTTTCATACCAAAATTGCTTCAATACTTCATATATCCCAGGCTGGAACCCATAAAATTATGAGAAAACTTGACAGCATCATGGCCGATCACCCCGTTTCCGTTGCTCGAGATACTTTGAAGGGTTTTATTTTGTCTCATTCGCATACTATTCCAACGCACGAAAACCTGTAGGATCTTGCTAGCGAGGCAAGGCTCCATTCCAACTCGGGGGCAGTGTTGAGGCAGTCTCCTACCCCCTACGTCATGGGTATCCCTCTCGCGTCCAATTCTTAATCGCCTTCTTCCTTTTTTTTCTCTCCACTCCTTCTCATCCTTCACTGCTAGATTTGACAATTTCAATAGCAATTTCTCTCTTCATTAAAAAAAAATCCACTCTTTCACTTCGAACACAATCCTCTCTGACAAGTCTTCTGGCTTTCAAAGAAATCTTGGTCAATCAACAAGAGATACGCGACTAAAACCCGATCACGTCCTCACTTCTACTACTCGATCATCGTTGTTCGTTAGCAATCCAATCCTTCAACAGCCGAAATCAAGGAACAATCCTCAGTTCTTCATGTAAATCTTCTCTATTCTTTAGTTCCGGCCCCGAAAAACTTCTAACGGTGATGCACTAGTAGTGATCTGAAGTCACCGATTCCTCTTTGAAAGTAGCAGGAACTTAGACTAGTCGACTATCAACTCAAGCATACACTTCAGGTAAGTCTTCCATTTGCATGGAATTCTGTATTCCCAGATTCTAACGATGATAAACACTAGTCCTTCCGATCATTTCATCTTCAATCAGCCGTGCCACCATCACAATGCCTCGGAAAAAGGTAAGTCTCCACTATAGTTACTCCTATTCCTTACTTACAGTGTGCAGATCGTTCTCTTTGGGTGCATCACAGTGAAGCATCCATGGAAAAAACAGAAGCAATTGGTCATTGGTAGTCCCGTGCTTGCTTCAGAACCAACTTCCACCGTTTATCGCGAAGGCTTGATCAGTTTGGAGGAGGCGCGTGAAAGGTATAGAGGCGTGTATCGCCCGTAGGGAATTACTGCCTGTGTCTTGTAGTCTAGTCTAATCTTGAATCAATTCGGCGTTTTGGGGATTTCTAGTGTCTCAAAGTAACTTGTTCACAGTTCATCACTCCCGCTAGTGGTTAGGTTTACCATAGTACAATGTCTCCTTCCCTGCACACCGATGTTCGTGGGCGGTTGATATTTTCTAGACTGTTGTTACTTGGGAAGACCTACCGGAGCGGTGAAAGAGGCGGTAGGCGATGGAATAGGACGATGGGTACTCTAGGGCCCTAGTACTTCATTTAGATGCAAACTTTTCTTCTCTTCTTTCACGATCATGACCGGACTAGGGCTAGTGGGAGGAGAGGCTACAGCTTGGACCTAGCAGCAGCGGAGATACTTGGAAAAGTGTGCCCACGCCACACACATTGCCGTGGGAGGTCCAATGCAAGAGGACTACAACAATACGACGGCCGTGATGCTTTGTTAGGTTAATGTAGATGCTTATGTTGGACTACGAACGAAAGGATCAATTACAAGGTGGGAGACACTCAAATATTTCACCAATAATACCAGTTCAAAATAGAACTATTGTCGCTAACCACAGCTATTCGTATTCAGATTTTCCACCTCGGGCAAGCTTGTTCCGCTATTGGATGTACATGATCAGGATTCATTCGAAAAAGGGACAAAAACCGACCAAAAAGGAACAAGAACAGGTAACAATCTCTAGACAAGACTTAAAGCTTAAGCAGGACGATGGATACCTTTATAGCGTTCCGCAGCTTGCTCCAACGAAATCAAATCCATATCACGGCGATCGTCACCAGTAGTGGCAGAAGCAGTGTTGGCCCCGATTCTGACACCATTGTAATGAACATGCACAGAACTGGTAACAAGCACAGGCCGCCCGATAACAGGAGTCTTCCTGAGCTTCCTTCTGATAGGAATACAGCAGAAGACCCAAACCTGTGGAAGGTGTTAGAAAGGAGCAGTGAGAATTGAAGAAAGGAACTTACAGTTTCGTACGGCATCTTAAAACTTATTGCGGCTGTAGGGAAGATCTAGAATCGGTTTGCTGTTCGCGACGTTAACGATTTCTTGAACTCAAAGAGATCTAGAAATTAGAAGGCTGAGTAGAAAACCTACCTAGTACTTGTAAGGAGCTTCGAGTTGATTGCTTATCGTTCAAGAGTATTGACAATGATGAACGGTGTATCAAAGACTAGAGAAATGGCTTTGAATGGAAGTGAGTAGTAACTTAGTGAGACAGTCTTAAGCTGAAGCAGTGGAGGTGGGGTGCAGAAGGGAAGAAGAAAGAAAAGAAGGAAAAAACGGTTGGTTTTTAAACTCATGCTTCTTGAATGAGGGAGAGATTTTACACAGGTCCAGAACCATTCCTTTAGGCAAGTACCTGGCTCCCATCTATTTCAGCAGGAAAATTTCGCTGCCCATTATACGTCATCTGGCCGAAACCTTTGAGCACTTTACTTTGTGCTCGTTAGGGTTCGTGCCGAAGTGCGCAAGTGGTTTCAGTCAACAACTCAAAGCTCGTGCCGTCGATTATTTCTATCCCCCTCTCTTCACTAGTATTAGACAATACGCTACTTCATAGTAATATTAGATTGTATATCAAAATAGAGCATGGTTATCACCCGCGCAAACGGTTAGGGTTACTGTGACACTTGCCGGAACACTTGTGAACTACTAATATTTTTCTCTGATTCTATATTATCTTCCGTAGAGGGTCTTCTCAATGTGTAGGCTTCGCCTTATTTTAGCAGTCACATCCACCTGCTGGGTGGTGCTGTACGATCGCTGAATTGAGGATCAGACGCGTTCGCCAGTTGTCTGTTAAAGGATCAGCAAAGGTTTCATTGTGGATTTACGCTCTTTGCCATTCGAGAATAAGGGTATTAAGAACACGCTGGCCCACCAGGAAGGGTTTTACATGTAAGTTCTGGTTAGTATCGTACCCCTAGGTCAGGGCGACACCCGCGATGAACCCTTCTACTAACCCACTTACCGCCAACCCAATAGAAAATACAGTGACCTATCTAACACAATACATCCTACTCAAAAATTTCTCTTTTCATACATTTCTATCCACACCGGACGGTGATATTCACATCTCCGCCGCGCATAGGCCACACGGCCACCATAATTGTAGAATCCCCGACACCGTCGCAGAGCGACTACGCTGATGAAAACGTGATGTCACAACAACAGCCCAGCTGGGACTTCATGGCGTTTATAGAGACAGATAACAGCTGCAGGTATAATTTTACAACCATTTATACGACAAAACGATTTCTAACGTTCTAAAGGCTCAGATACCTCAATATTCGGACGAACGATATAGCGGCATTCAAGAATCCTAGCGTCCTCCATCTTCGGTGTTGCGAGTGCAAATGGCGTGTTCGTAAATGAAAGATCGATAGTGGAGAAACACAATGATACACAGCCCGCGCCTCCACTTTACATGTCAGAGTACCGAGAAAGCACGTAATTTCATGTCCCGTCCCGCATCTATAGGAGATCCTCTTACTCGGATTGAAAGTACTGCATAAATGTAACGGCATTACGATTGCTCCAGCTCTCTGTTTGGAGTAAGGGAGATGGATGTCATTGACACCACCGAGGCACGCACCTCACGATCAACCCTCAAAAGCAACGAACCCAAGCTTTGGACCGCAACACCACGTCCTGTCGCTCGGTAGAGGCCGGTTTTTCATGAGTACATGCGAATGACCAAGAACCGTTCAATTTTGATGAGTTCTCTAGCGAGGATGGATGTACTGCGGTCAGTTAGACGCCAGCGGACATACGTTAGGCGTTTCAAGCAAGGTTTCGCCTCAATAGGCCATTGCCTCGCCAGTCCATTACCTCGTCAGGCCATTACCTCGTCAGGTTATTATGATTTTCTATATCTGGGAAAAAGACATACGATTTCCCACGGACAGTACTTGATTTACAACCACTCCTTGAATAGTGGATGAAACTAAAAGAGGGGGCAAGCAAGTGAAAGAGCATTTTGTTAAATACATCTAATAGTTATACACTTGGTTTGTCTGCTCAAAGCATTCTCATTGGTTGATGGTGGTACGTACCATCTTACTGTGGCAAATTACAGAATGCTCATTGGTTGGCAGATGGTCTTTTTCGGTCATGATTAGTGAACCGTGGCGCTTTGCTTGAGTGTGGCTCTCGAATGTCTGGAGCCGATCGAGACGGGCTTGCTCTCTACTGGCTGGATACAATTTGGACGGGTTCGGCTGGCTGGACGTGATCTGGACGGGCTGGCTCTCGAATTTCTGGAGACGATCGAGACGGGTGGACGTGCTCTGGATAGGCTGGCTATCTGCAGACTAGAGACAATTGAGATGGGCTGACTTTCGGCTCGCTGGATACGATTTGGACGGGCTAGCTCTCTGCTGGCTGGACATGGTCAAGATAGGCTGGCTCTTGGCCAGCTTGAGATGATCTGGATGAGCCGACTCTTGGTCAACTGAATATGATTTGGACGGGCTGACTTTTGGCCGGCTGGAGACGATCTAGACAACCCTGACATACTCACTCTGAGATGGTTCTTGGCTAGCTGGATGTGATCTGCACAGGATGGCTCTCAGCTGGCTGGACGCAATCTGGACGGGCTAGCTCTTGGCTGGCTGTACCGGCTGGCTCTCGGCTGGCTGGACGTAATCTGGACGGGCTAACTCTGCGCTGGCTGGACGCAATCTTGATGGGCTGGCTCTCGGCTGGCTGGACGTAATGT
>Ga0307515_10000967_pt1 | contig 65573 bp, 52 predicted proteins | sample 17_EM_MG_FD_194513 | JGI IMG/M metagenome (GOLD analysis project Ga0307515, IMG submission 194513) | Populus trichocarpa ectomycorrhiza microbial communities from riparian zone in the Pacific Northwest, United States - 17_EM | ecosystem: Host-associated > Plants > Roots > Unclassified | place... | reverse complement strand
GCCGGGTTGTATCATATCTTCTCACCTTCCTACGCTCCTCGAGCTTAATGTAGAAGGAACGTGAGGAGAGCTTTTCGCAGCGTCACCGATTGCATTGCAATCCCGATGCAAGTGTGTACCAAATGAACCCATTCCGACGTATGGTCACAGTTGGCCACAACGCCAGAGTGTTTGTTTAAAATAGGAGACCGACAGAGCGAGAAGAAACGGCGAAACGGCGATCGGAGGGCGATATGCAACGCGACGTGTGGTATTGACGCCGGGCGCGGAGTAATCCGCCACCGGGTGTCTCTGACGGCTCTGACGGAGCGCGTCCACTCTGACGCAGCCATTCCGCCCGGACGGAAATGATTTTTGCTGATGTAGCAAATCTTGTGACTGTAACAAAGATGACAATGATAGTCAAAATTCCTTGAGTTTATGGACCTTTAAGAACAACTGCTGTCAGAATCCGGCGGCAAGTTTCCTGCAGAGCTGTGCAGTCGTCTCAGCTGCTCGTGAAGTCTCCTGCAGACCTGCACAGAGGTCTCAGCTGCTCTAACATTTGACCATCCTATAAGTCAAATCTTGTAGCATCTTGAATGCACCTTTATTACTGCAGGTGCTTTCAGGAGCACACCAGAATGCTCTTGCAGAGTCTGAGAGCACTTTGCTTAGCTCCAGCAGGGCCTGGCAGCACCTGGAAACATATAGGAGCACCAGTGTGGTCAACCAGAGTGTGTGGAAGATCTCTGTGTGGCTCCCAGACCGATTTACATTTTGCTGATGGAGTGGTGAACTAGAAAGAATAATGAGGAATGAAGTTGGGAATAATATAGCAAATTTTGAGGGGACATGGGAAACCATCTGTCAAATATGTCCGGTTGAGTTTAGAAAACCTTGTATTAGTAAACCTACCAGCCTGATCTGGTATTGAATCTGCCATTTAAGGAATAGTACATTCACTGAATCATTATATTAATTTAAGTTGCAGGTTCACATGATCACTTGCCCCATTTACCGCCATTGCTCTCATTCGTCTGTTCAATCTAAGCATTCACTGGTAACACACTCTGTAGGTGTCCCTCATTATCTGTCCATACCCTGATTATGAGGCAACCTAGACTACAGCATTCACTAAAGCTCAACTGTCTCCCACTCCCAGCCAGTCTCTTATATGTCATAACTCTTCTCTCATCTCTCATCTTTCATCACTCATATCTCATATCTCATCTCTCATTTCTTATCTCTCATCTCCCATCTCTGATTTTTTATCTCATGTAACTGGTTGTTGTACTCTAATTACCACATTCCCACAACTATGGATTATATGATGAAATGTCTCTCATTTCCTGTAGCAGCTCCCTTCTAAACTATCACAACCAGCTCAACCACATGGAAGTATTCCTATACATATATTCAATCACTACATTGAAGTGCATCAGTTAAATCACATAGTTGCAGCTTTCAATGTCATCGAACTGAAGTCTCCAATTGTGTCTCCAAACTGACTTGATCATGGCTTCCAAGAGCATCTCTAAGTTTTATTCATCTCAGAGTCAAAGTACATCTTCCAACTTGCATGATGATGACTTTCAATTTTGAATTATGACGGTCTCCAAGTGTATCTCTGAGTTCGCTCGATGTTGGCCAGCAAGTTTGCAAATCATGACCTCCAAGCGTATCTCTACGCTTGATGGATTATGGCCTCCAAGTGCATCTCTGAGATTATTTAATCTCGACCTCAAAGTGTATCTCTGAATACCCCTGATTCCGGCCTCCCAGTTGCATCTCTAAGGTTATCTATCAATGGCCTACAGGTACTTTCAGAGTACACCCAATTTCTGCTGCCAAGTGCATCTCTCAGTTGACACCATAAGGGCCACTAATTGCATTTCCAAGCTATCTCAATTACAGCCTCCAAATGTATCTAGAAGGGAACTCAATCAGTCTCTCTAGATGCTCTAGAGATTGCATCCAAATACAATCTGCTGCCAGCATGACCATGTGTCAATATATAGATAGACAGATACAGATAATACATATCGAATGATGATATTGCAAATGTTGTTGTGATTGTGAAACACCACTGTGTAATGAACAGAAATATGATAGATAAGATGGCTTCTGGATATGGAACTCTAAAAATGACTACAGTGAGAACACTGCACCATGATTAATATCTTCTGCAGACCAGTATGGAGGTCTCAGCTGCTCTCATGGTCGCCTGCAGCCCTGAGTAGAGATTGTTATCGGGATATTTAGGCCCAGTAATCGATACAACATTGATTGAACTACATAAAGCCGCCTATCTAAATTAATTGCCCCTATCAATTTCCTCATCTTTCCCAAAACTCAACCTCTTATCTAGTTCCACTAGTAAGAGCTCACCACTCGGCCTCGTCTGTCCAGAGTCGCTCTTTGCTGAACTCTTCCAAGGATAACAACCCTGAAGTGATTTTCCGGTGAACCTCGTATCCAATACCTAGTGTAGTCACATAGTACGAAAGATCTCGGGCGATCGGGGTTGAATGCCGCTTGTTGAAGAATGGAAGTGAATCTCCGATAGTTGCGACGACCTGTTGTTGTGCATATCGAGACGGTGTCAATTTCAATGAACACATATAGCGAATATTCACGTAAGTGAAATAGGGAAGTAATGGTGATGTATTTTAGATAGAAATCTTAATCATATTTTAAGGTGTGCTTTGCTTGTAATGTCTGACTGTGGATTGCTGCGACAGCTTGGCTCTTCACATTGACCGGGACAATGTGAGTTCATTTAGAGTCGGAACCTCAGGTTCAGCTTTCCTTTGGTTTACCGCCATGACACATAGTTTGCTTGATAGCTTATTGCCGAGATCAACTTAAGTGACTCATTGATAGTGCCACAAATTCCCTCAAGGTTATCGTGTTCATGCATGAGTGGTTTCAAGGTATTACGCCCCCACTATGGGCCATCCCCATGATATGATATCAAACACACTGATATGACAACTGATAACTTCGACTTCGACATCTCGCATCCCATTTGTTCAGTAGTTGGAACATCTGACGACTCATAGTCTTATCAGTGCATATCGCAATATATTTTTCATAGCATTTCATTATTCAGTGCCTCGCTTTAATTTGGCATTTCGGCATTGCGTCAGAGATCTCATCGGCGACCAACCAATACTCTGCTAATGTTGATTAAGACACATGTATGGCATTGCAATGCATACTAACTCAAACCAATGAGCAGGGTTTGCTTCTGGCCTCATATCTTCAGCCAATGTGTTCAATCCCTCAGACACCGCATTTTGAGGGCTCAGCCTTCTGTAGACCGGGGAGAGCCACAAGTTGTACTTGCCACTTGGCGCATAAGCTTGCAGATCCAACTTACTAGAATAATGTGTTATCATCTACTGCACACGTAACTCTGCGTAAACGCAACCTAACTGTGTGTTGTCCTGCTAGATAAGATATAGTAGGGGTGGTTAATAATTATGCACTCTGCTGATGGTTTTTCACATCCCAGTAATGGTGACATAATTGCAGCATCAAACTTGACTTCCCTAGTGCAAACAAGTTTGTCACTAAATGATCAACATGCGGCCCAAGTGTAATCCCGCAAAAGATCACTCGGCTCATAACCATGATGATGTTCCACAAGTAGGTGTTTTGCATATGACTTCACATTTAACATGATTGGTCACATGTACTTGCTGCAATCCATTCATGTATCATTACCGCTGTTCAGAGAGAACCCCTAACAGAGATTTCAGCTGCTCCAACATTTATGTATTCTAAAAGTCAAAACTTGTATTATCTTGCGTGTACTTCCACAACTGCAGGTGTATTCAAGATCACCTCAAAATGCTGTTGCATTATCTAGCAATGTGCTTAGCTCCAGGGGGGCCTGGGAATATATGGAATTACTAGAGAGTACCAGTGAAGTCAAACTGAGAGCAAAAAAGGTTTCCATATGGAATCTGGAACAGTATACGCTTTAGTACGGCAGATAGCAATCACTTAGATGGAGTTGACTACACTGTAGTTAACTGAAACTTCCTATAAGTGTGTTTCTGCCATTACAGCATCTTATACTGAATTGACAGTAATAGCAAAATCACATCAATCTCTGATTTTGTCAATACTTGAATAAGATTTGGAGGACTAAGCTACATATATCCACAGCATTCCATTCCCAGTACAACAGACTAGGCCAGAAGGCAAATTGCATTGTAAAATGATATCTCCAGATCTTTGTAGCCAACAATACAAATACCTGAATAAAGCAGCTCTCATAAGCTGAATGTATCTACAATGTCAATAGATTTGGATCCAAGGAACATTTCTTTTCAAAGCTGACAGCAAATACATCACAGAAATGCAATTAGACACCATGGTTGCAATGATAATTGCAATGTCGTAGATGTACCACAGCATAATCTGCAGCTTAACAGACAATCAGATTTCGCATTACACTGCTATGTATTCCTGAAGAGCTGCAGCACAGATGCACAATACCTGAGAATATCCATATAATAAAAGCATATACCCAATGGCAATCATACTGCTACATATTAGGTGACCACAACATGGTGAATATGTGCAATTTTATTTCATATATTTCTTAACTTCTTATCAATAAACATTGCTATTCAGCATCCCTTTGTATAGTATTTACTAATATACATGTACCATAAATTTTACATCAATGTTATACATGTTCATCTCTACCTACCAGATATATAAGTTAATATTTTATGAAGTCTTCAGACAGTCTCAATTATATATCTCCACACAATCTTCTGTCCAATTCTGACTATATTTTCCATATCAACTGCAGCTGATATTGTTCTACCCCAAGTTGAATATTGTCTTAGTACCTTTTTATCAATTTTCATAAACACTTATATTAAATTTCACTTTCTCTGATATATTCCGTTTGCTGAAACTTTCCATGGTATACTGGTCTACAGAATAGCAGCTTCTTTCAGTCCTGATACCATCTGTTCAGAGGTATTATGCATTGCTACTGGTCGGTAACTGCTATATACACTTTGTTCAAACTATAAACTATTAAAGTTTCTAAAGTATTATTCTACAACTATACAACATTCCAAAGATTACTGAATAAAGGGACAATTTCTGCAGTGTCATAAGTGTTTATGTGAAAATATTATTTGATAGGAAATAAAATCCTGCAATATTCAAACATTCTTTCCATACTTACAATATTCAATTTCATAACAAATTGACTTCTACAAAACATTTTACAATGTGTATTTCCATATGTTATATTTTATACCACTCTAATAATTCTTCTTAGTATGACCAGATTACAATTTGTGACAAATACTGTATAGTATAACAGATTATATTACTCTATAATTTCAGATTCTTCATAATTCTATACAACTATGAATTTCTTTAGGGAAACATTTCCTTCTTGCGGAAGATTATAGTACTATTGTAGATATTAATATTCAAATACCGCATAATATCTATAATACTATTACACAATATAAATTACATTTTACAAACATGGTTTATAATGTTGACCAGTCCTGCATACAAGGTCTCATGGTAACTATTTTGAACATGCCAGATATTGGAAAATATCATTGGAGACATTAATCCATCACTTGAATGCTATATATACTCCTAGTACTATTCCTGGAAAGTGCAATATAGTTTTCCCAATAGGTAAATTGCTGATAATGGTATAAGTATATCTAGTAGATTATAGTATATCCAATTATAGCCACTGGTTGGAATTGATTATATTGGATAGATAGAAGCTTGTCAAGTGTAGAATTAATAATAGAGCTTTGTGTGATTATTTCTATTTTTATAGAGGTATGTTGTTGTCATGTGTAGATATAATGAAATGATTGTATTACAATACATTATGACTCAAAATTTCACACACCAAGATACTGTAAAGATATCGCTCATGTAACATTGAAGCTGCATAGCAGTTTCTGATTCTATACTAGAATATATTTTATTCTAGTCTTCAGAATACAGGCACCTGTACTTTTCTATTTCTATGCTTCAATGGATTTCAATTCAGAGATAATAATGAATATTCTATACTATTCAGTTAAAGATATTAATATTAAGTTTTTGCACATTGTTGATCATCTGGGCTATCTCAGTAAACTATATACTTGGGTCAGTATTTAAAACACACAGATTTATTAAAAGCTTTGTCATTTTGTTTCTGTAGTTTGTTGCTGGAAATTATAAATGGGAAAGCCACTTCAAAGTATTTATATACATATATACTCTGGTTTGGATGAAGTAAATGAAGACAGCAGTGAATAATTCCGCTTAACTTGTATGTACAAATCAAAGTATACTTATTAGGTTTAATTTCAGTCTGAGCTGAGACAATTGTTATTGTAAATCTTCACATGTATATCTGAATTACAATCTGACAAAATAATCACTCAGAGTCTGCAGTGTTAACCCATCATGTTGGGTTATATTTTTCCTTTGAGGTAGTATGTTATTGTGATTGTATATTGAAACAAAGTTAGTAATCAAATAATAGGTCAAATATGACAGTTCAGGTATTATAGTTTTCTGTATCAGCCATATTAATGGATAATAGAATTTAGACTACAGCTATTGTATATATTGCAGATAACAAATATATACTACACTAGAAGCTTATGATAGTTTTTCTGACATTGTGATTTACTTGGGTATACTGACAAAGTGCTTTCCAGTTGTTAGCAAGAGTAATTGTATATCACATTGTGGAATCAAGTATACCAGATCGGCATTATGGCAGATAGAGGTATGTTGTTCAATTGTACTATCTTGTCACAATGTAAAGTCAGCTGTCAGAGTCATTGCCCTGCACTTATGTGAGACTCCATATGCTGCTGCTCTGGATTTGGTTAAATTCATGATGAAATAGCAGAATCTTCATATATAGTCACTATGCTTTCGCCAGAGGCGTCTCATGCTATTACTCTGGTTGTGACTGCATGTATAGATCAATATCAGAGTCTATTTATAGTGTTTGTGAGTTGCTATCCAAATAGTAATTTCGGAACTATTTTCATCTAAGAGTAAATTTATTCAGTTTTTCATCCATTATATTCCAATAATATTCCATTAATCTTAATGTGTAATACATTAGTTACTAGCTTAACATTCACATTGTCAATTACCATTGCTGGAACCCACAGTACAGCAGCAGGTGCTTTTCAATCTCTGCAATTGATTGTATTATTTCTATCTATATGCAACTTAAGGATCTTTTGTTACATCCCTAGTAGAATTCATTTCCCTGATTTGAATAGATTGCCATATATATTAATTAAATCTCAGATATGTGTGTTCAAAACAGTGCCATGCATACCGTTGTTTATATTTGCTTTATGTACCACACCAAGGAAACTGCCTCCATCCCAATTGTTAAAGGAATTCTGTACTATAGTTGAAGCAAGTCGCAAACACTGTGATGTCTCCATATTGGCCAAATGAAACCTATACAGACATTTAATAAAGTAATACTGTGAGTTTTTATAAAAGATTTTTGCTATTACATCAGATAGCAGATGTTGCAAAAACATCTCATTTAGTTTCTATACTGATTGGTACCATATTCGTAGAAACTATGGGATAAAGTCTCATTTGCCACTTGCAGTCTGAATGATGATACCAGCATGTGACAGGAGCGATTAGCTCTGTGAATTGCATTTTGCAGTCATCATTCCAAACAATTTGAAGGCAGGTAGTAGATGGATTGGGTGTAAACATAGAAGCATATAGCATGAAATATACATGGGAAGCAGATTGGTTTTCTGAGAGAATAGTTGTGAGTACTTCTGTAAACTATTTGAAATAAATAAATACTGACCATATTAATAGCTACTTCAGAGTCATCAAACATTGAAACTTTGTTGTTTAGAAGTTTGTACACTTCTGTGTAGCTTGCCTTAGACAATGCTTTGATTTCAACTCCACAGCAATCCAGATTAAATATTGAGCAAACACTGTATCACACTCAATGTATAATTAATCTTTTTGCATTCTGCAGTGACCTGTCTTGCACAATTGCCACTGGCTACTATTGTATGGGAACCCATTCAGATTGTACATCTTGGTATTATCTTTGTCAGAGAGGTTGCTCAAAGTTAAAGACAATCGGGACATATTGCTCTTAACTGCACTGTATAGGGCATCCAGTTCTCTGGAGGAGTGTTAAAGCAATTGTAAAGTTGAAGTAATATTACCTAGAGAGTTGAATATTGGATGTGGGTGTGGTTATTACCCCCCAGGATACTGGGAGGAAGAGTGGACAATTGTATCTAGGTATTGTCAGTCAGTTAATGTGGAACTGGATAGTTTGCATCTACTTCTCCACTGCTAGGTGTCGGATTAACTAGATATTCTCAGCTACCAATAGCCAAAACAGAATGCAGACACACTAATTTCTGCTCCTACGTATTTGTCACTGGTTTCTGGAAGAACTAGCTGTTCATCCATAGACATTGTCTTACCTAGAATTCAATGTCAAGCTGGATATATCATTATAACTCCTTGGTTGTTCAAATTAAAAGAAAAACTTATGCGATATACTTTACAGGATATTTGATGCAGAAATCACTGTTGAACATCATTACCACTGTAATCAACAATCGGTTGTCCATTTCAGTTCTGGTTACTGCTGTTACCTAATCAAGATTAGTGCTGTTGTTGGTAATTTGTCATGCACTGAGTTCTGTAGCTACTGCCACCAGCACTGTTATTATTGTGGCTGCTGCTGCTGCTCTCTGGGAATCTACCACTGCTGATGAAATAATTGCAGCTCCTGCTGCGTCTGAGTATTCGAAGATGCTCGGTGGTACTGCTCACCAAACTGGTTCTTTTGCCCATTGTGGATGTATTGGATGTTAATGTTTAGATTTGCATTGGATGTATCTGTGTATTGGCTTCACATGTACATGCCATTCACAGCTCTTTACATTGTATTATTGAGTACATTTATTTCCCCAGTCACTTAGAATATCCTTGTTAGAGTTGAAAATTGAACCAATTATTTTGGTTCCTGTATTCATGTTATGGTGCATGTACAAGTCAGAGTTATACTCAAAACATCAGATTATGCTTGATTATTACAGTTGAAAATGTACCATATACATTGAATTCTCAGTATCAGAGTTATAATAAATAGTATATAGGCTGAGCTTCATTCTGTGTCAGAGTAGGGTAGTTGCTAGTTATGGTGATTGTCAGAGGTAGGGTTATTGTCAGAGTTAGGGTATTTGTTAGAGTGAGGGTAATTGTTAGTGTTAGAGCAAATGTCAGTGTTAGAGTAATAGTCAGATATAGTTCAATTTGCAGATTCAATGTTATATAATATATATAGTATTACTGAAGTCAGAGTCAAACTAATTCCGTGTTCTAGATGAGGTTGTCTTTTACACTAGAGTAAGGTAGCTGTTAGAGTCCAGTCATTGCCAGAGTTACAGATGTCTTCACAGTTAAGATAATGGTATTAGTAGATTTTACAACTTGTACATTAGATCACCAATGTTAGAGATCAAGTTACACTACGCCTTACCATATTCAGAGTCAGTTATAGATTCCATAGGTTAGAATTGATATTATACTACTGTGTTATATTTCAGTAATCAGCTACTCTTCAAGACCAAATAATCACCCACAATCAGCTACGCTAGGTGACTTAATAACACTATTTTCATCTGATTACTGTGGAATTCTGCACTGCGGATCTCACAGTCAAGGTATATCTCAACAACACACAGCAAAGCCCGCACCAATTATGCAATTGAATTAGCACTAATAGTGGTAAATGATATGCTTCTTTTGATTCAGCGAAACCACTCCATGATTGCTCTGTATGCAACATCCGTGGACTAAACATAATAGAAAATGAACTGGAATTATGATAATCTGAGTATTGCACTGCAAATATGACTGTATCATGAAACCCCCCATAGTTGGTGGTAGATTGGATTTGTGGTGTTGGTTTGCAATATACAGGACTAAATATCTAAGAACTAGCAGCAGATAATGTATCAGAATGAGTGTTGAATGTTATTTTTCTCTTCAGGAAGTGGTTTGGATTGGTTAAACTGGATATGAGTTGATAGACAATTATGTTTCAACAAGGGTAACTGAAAAGAGTTTTGTTGGCCTCTTCAAACAGGTCCTATCTATAGCTAACTGTCTATGCAGTAATATTTCTACAGCTGAGATTTCTTGACATCGAGGTATGAACAGATGTTCGGTGACAAAACATTAGTTATGTGGTAAGGCATAGTGTATTTGTGTAAGAGAATGTTGTTGTTGTTGTTATGTGTGAGAATTTTGCCATAATTTGCAACATACAGTGGCAGACAGATGATATCAACTAGCTATACTGAATGGTATTAATATACAATTTGTTGTATGTTGACCAGGATTTGTAACTACTAGTATTCCTGGATTCAAAGTACAGCAAGTAGTTAACATTGGCCATATGTAACGGCCTCCATGCTTCTTGGTGTAGGATGAAGTGGTTAGAGCAATCTGTCTGACACACCTGTGACGGTGAACTGTAGAAGTAACACTGTCCAATCAATCGTGTCAGAGTAAGCTGTTAGAGTGATCAATCGGTAGTATCAATCTACGCAGCCTGAGAGTACAACCCTGCAAAAGCTAGTGTATTCTTGATTGGGATATTTTGCTTATAACTGGACTATGTACGGAAATGTAATTAATGGGAAAGTACGACAAAACAATTGGAGTTTACTGCACAACCCAGGGATTGGGTGTTACATGTGCTGATCTTTGCAATTGTATATTGGGAGTATATAGTGTATATATAGATGATTGAGTACAATGGTACCACCATTACAGGTACTAGAATTGGTATTCTCATACAGTTTAAATTTCCATTCCTTATCCAAAATACTAACAATTTGACTCCTGTTTAGAGCCTGCTCTCACTGGCTAGTAGTCACAAAGCCTCAAATGTTACCAGTCTGATTACACTATATGAGTTAATGTAACCATGAAAGGGGCAAGTACGCTACATATCCAGTCTACTGCCAAGCCCATCAAATGAATCAGTAGTTAAATGCCAATTGAGCACTATTAATTTAATGCAGGTGGGTTATGTTAATGTCTCTCATATTTTTGAAGTGAATACACATTAACACTAAGATTGAGCTTACAACTACCTAGTACAAATACCACAGTGGATAGACTGATCATGCTTAAGGGCTGTATGTAGATTTTGTTCATTTCTCTCAGTCTCCGGGGGAGAGTTATGGCTGTCATTTCCTACAAGGAGTTCTCATTGAGTTTCACATGACAGTGTCTCTCCAATATTCTGGTTGCACTTACCTAAAGTATCAATCATTATCACTTTAACTGTAAAGTAGTTGAAATGAACAACAGTTGAACAGCTATATATGTGACCCAGATTATACATGGTTAAATGATGAGTATATTTCGTTAACTAAGTATGGTTACAGACACTGTTTCCAGTGCTGCAGTCAGAGTAGCTGTCACAGTTGATGTCAGATATTATGTTTTAGAGCTGTTATTGGAGGCAACCTCTGAAAGTAGCTGCTGTCTGACTGGTTGTGGTCAGAGTAACTGTTGTCAGAGTTGTTGCTGCTATAGTGGCTGCTATTAGAGTAGTTCTGTTGGAGTAGCTGCTGGCAGAGCAGCTGCTGCCACAGGGGCTGCTGTTAGAGTGGCAGCTGTCAGAGTTGCAGTGAGGCAATTCGGCAGTTAAAGTCTGCCACAAAACTACCCCATCTATTAGTACTAGTTATCTATGTTAGGCTCAAATCATCTAACAAGACAATACTATGAGATAACCCAAAAGCAATCTGAAATCCAGCTGAGCAAACCCTGAACTCGAAATAAATCTTAGAACTAAAGACCGCAAACCTAGTAAGCTCAATTAGCTGAGAAATGTAACCAGAGTTATTTCAAATTGAAACATGGCAACTATTACATTTAACCTGGAACGGAGCCCTCACCTGTCAGAATTAGGCTCAAAGGAACAACAGTACTGAGAGAATATTATATAGTATGAATTCCCTCCAGCTTAATGAAAATTTCTTACATTAATATATTAATCAATTACATATGACCTGAACAACTGGGGGAATTTCTTTCCACATAAAGTATCATATACCATATCTGCATCAAAATTAACATTCCCATTAGTAGTATTCTGGAGAACTTGTAGTAAATATTGCAATGGTGGTTAATTTATACACAACATGTGTTCAAATAACCAATGAATTGGAATATAGTAAATGAACTGCATTCTGTCTGGCATTCGCAGCCAAGCAGGCCACTAAAGAAGTGAATGTACCTTTATATTCAATGGTGATTTGTACATCATGGTCTCTCTAATGGAACATTGGCAAATGTAATGCAGAAGTAAGTCATTACTGCTTGCTAGATACGAAATGACAATAACGCTCAGCTGCCCATGTGTGATAAATAACTGCCTCAATCAGGCACCTGCAATGGCACTCATTGAACTATAAATAGCAAACAGTTGTAGCCTATGAGGCTGCATTGCTGTGCATGGTTAGTATCAGTCTCATACAAACAGTTAATGTCAAAGTTACTTATTAGTGTTAAATATCGGAGTTGATATTATTTCCAGAAAGTTGGTATCTGAAATGAGTGTTAACCAGTTTGATAAGCTTCTGGGTAAGTGGCCAATATACCCATGGAGTTACATGGTCTTCTTTGTCTTTTGCTGTCGAGGCGTTTCAGAGATATTCCTTACAGCCAAGTAAGCTTTGGGTTTCCAAATAGCAATGAAGTCTCAATCAATCTGAATATCATACTGTTGACTTTTTCAGTGGGAGGTATACTTTCCATATCTTCTGGGAAAGTCCGCGCAACCACCACAATAACTATTCTGAGAATTATTTGGTTCGGACTGTCCTTGTCAGCAATCTCAGAGAGTCGTGTTGTATTATATTCCCATACAGATAATTCCAGATCAGTTGAAGCTGGGCAAAGAATTAGTGTTATGGAAAACACATGAGTAAATTGCCAGCAAGGGCAACAAGGCTTCCTGTTACCCAAAGTTGTAGCCTGGATTGAGGTAACCACTGAAATTATCACACCAAGCACCCTCCAGCTGTCATCAACCGATTCAATGTAGTTCAGTCCAGCCCAGGAGAACTTTCTGATTTCAACATACATGGTTGTAAAATGTAGTGGCCAGATGTCCATCATATGTAGAGGGATGTTGAATTGAGACAGACTTACTAGTACTTATTGGAGTATAAGTGTACATCCAACCACAATTGTGTACAGGATAATGGTTTCTTAGTAGAGGTGCAGTTTGATAACTACATCTAATATATGAGTGGCTCGTAATATTTTCCCCATTTCACTGATTAGCGGCAACATATAAGCATCCCATATAATTGTTGTAAAGTGAACAACTGATCCAAATTCAAGTTAATAATGGTCAAAATTAGCAACTGACATGAACCTGGCACCTAGTTCCATACCAAACACATTACTTCTGTCTCTAACATTCAAGGTGTCACAGTTGACTGAATAGTGCATATAACCGTGAGGATGGTAAAATTTATCCGGCGGCAGCTGTAGTGTAAGTCAGGATGAACTCTGCTGACAATACAGCATTCTGTACAAATCTTCAATGCCATTTCCCAACATGGTTGCAATTATCAACCATGGGTTTTGGAACTCCAGACTAAGTATTTAGAATGCCATATACACATTGTATTTGTGGGTGTCCATCTAACCTAAGCTACTACTAGTATTCAAAAATTACTAATTGTGGTTCCACTGATTCATACACTGTTGGCCTCATTCACATTTACCTTATGAAATTTGCTAGATCTCCAAAATTTAAAGATATCAGATAACTTTTGATTGGACTGCTGGTGGAATATATCAATGGTTCATATCATGACAATTCTCTGTGGGTTACTATGCAATGAACCCCAAGGGGATACTTGACTCCAGGAAGATGTGGTGTATTGGAGTTGTTGAGTCAATCCAGTAAGCTTAGGGACAGCAGCTTCCCATTCTGACAATATTAGTTTAGAACTATTTCAATGTCAGTTTGAAGTCAATATAGTGGTGATTTAAGTTATACCATATAATAAATTATTGGAGGGGAACTTTTCCAAACAGCTTTTGTGGCACCCTTTTAACCTTCTTACCTGGTTCAACTTGTTGATTAGTGGTGATTTATATTAATCTTCTATTTGTTGAACCAAGTAGGTAAATTCTTGATTTTTTGCTTTTAGACATTAAAATGGTGACATAATAATGGCACTGCTGTCAGTATCTGATGATATTGTGTGTGGTGAATAGCATATCTCATAAGCACAATAGGATCTAATGTCGCTAGTTACTGAGTCCACTGCCAGTACACCATTTGTTGCCAAGCTATTCTTGTACTCTGCCATCCAACTTACAGTGAAACTCGGTGCAATTTGGACTGTACGGGCTTGTGGAATAGCTTGAGTATTCTGATCATCATGATGTTACCTAATGGGGCTATTATCTTCTTGAAGTGTACTCTCTGATAGTTCATTTTTCCATAAGTTCTGTCAACCAGCGAGTAAAATCAACTCACAGCTAATAATCTGTCAGCAGTACTGACAGCATCTGAGCTCTGACAACAGCTGTGGCAGCAGCTCTGACACAGGCTGAGCTCGGACGAAAGATGCCACTGCACCACTTACAATGATGTAGCTCTGGCAGTAGCTCTATGGCTCTAACAGCAACACTGTTACATGGTCAGTAACTAACAAGTCAACATCTGCATGATTTCTCTGATCTTGCTTCTGTACTTGTGGACCATACTGGCTGGCTCACCCTAGTTCTATCTTGTTAATATTGATTTCAGTGTCTATCAGATGAAATTTTTAGTGTTTTAAATCTCAAACCCTTGGTCCTCTGGTTTGAGATTTCAAATGTGAAAATCTCTTTATGCTTTGTTGATTGTAATTAGCATGACCCCCAGTTTGGAATTGTCCTGAATCTCCAGCCTCTCCAGTAGCTTTGTCTTCTCTTCTCTTTTCTTCTCCTACTTCTTCTCCTCCTTCTCTTTCCCTTGTTTACTTTCTAAATAGTTCTTAGCAATGTTGTTTTCCTCACTTTGTAATATGTTAATATGAAATAGTAAGCTATCATCCTCCTCTACTTTCACTGGAAAGGTTGATATTTGTTACAGATTGAGGTTGTTGGACTTGAAACAATCTATTTTATTGTCAGTATTGCCCACCATGACAATAATGTTGAGCATAAACCATGTTACTATGTGAATATCATGAAATATAGTAAAGGTTAGTTAGTGGTATGAGAGTATTTGATCCAATGGACTGTTCATCAGCACAAATCTGGATCATGAACTATGTAAATATGTGGATGTTGCACTCACCAAAGATGTTTCCACTATCTGAAACCATATTGCCACATTATATTGCCAAGTTATGCAGGCAGCACCTTGGTTATAATACATGGGTACATTGAAATTCATCTCAAAGTTTCTCAGAACAGCCGGTTTTTTCAACTTTTCTGCAATATCTACCAGGCAGTTATATCCATCCACATATTTAAAAGATAAATATTGTCTTCTTGAATGCATTTTGTATCTGTTTCCAGTCAAGGTGTCAACAATAGAAGGGGAAGGTGGTAAGTTGGATGTACCACAATTGAAATTTCAACTACTGGAATTGAGGTGGTCCGGTTACAAGAGATGTTATATAATATTGTGTCCACAAATAGGTTACCTGAGTGCTCAACCAGTTTTATAATCTGAAAAGAATTGAATCCAAATGAGTATATATTCCTTGAAATTGCCAAAACAGCCTAAATGGTAAAAGATAATACTGTGCATGATACCACCAGCTGTATACACCCTCTAAATGTGATAGTCTTACCCCATAGTATCAAAAATCCCTTTTGCAATAGTCTTATTGAGCTAGAGGTTGTAAACATAGCTCATACAATGTAAAGATCTTTAGTGCAATTGAGCGATATAGCAGAATGGACCAGAATACAGTTTCTCCAAGATGCTGATATAGTCTTCAATGTGGTACAGAGCTGGATGGGGTTGTTGGCATTGCAGTGTGGTTGATTGTAGTTGTTGTCTTTCAGGTAGAGATTGGTAGAACTTTCTTCAGCATCCTGGTGGCCCTGCAGTTGACAATTCAATACAGAATATAAGTATGTAACTAGTTGTTGGATTACATGAATATTAATATCATTTAGCATCGCATCTGATACAAGTCTCAGGAGATCTGGTGAGATTTCAGTAGCTATCCAACAGATATTGGTAAACTCCCATATGTTTGATCAATGACACACAATATTACAGAGTCAATGTGATTGACTTAATGTCAAACACTCAATGTCAGAGTCATGATGTTTGAGACTCAATGTGAGAGTCAGAATTACTGGTTTGGCCACACATTATTGACAAATGATAGAGAGTAATATACTATCTAATATTTATATAAGCAGGGATAGTGGATTTGTTGTACTTTGTTTTCCATTTCTAGAGAGCTGCAAGGTCCTAAGTGAATATCAACTGGCTACTCACAGCATGTAAATTCTGGGTCATTATCTTCAGAACATAGATATAGATTTCTGTATTTTCTGTTCAAAGTGCTGGTATGCCATCTATATGGCACTTACAGTTAGACTATTATGGTATTAATTCACTGTATATAAGAGTTGCTGGGTGGACATGGGAATCACTGAGTGGAATTCATAGTGTTCAAGTTAACAGATATTGATCTCTGTGGATTGGTGAGGATTGTACTTGTTATTTATGAAGTCATTGCTGTGCTCTAACCCACACTCAATGTAGTGACTATATCGGTATATATCATTATCACAACACTCATATGCAACTCAATCCTATTGAATCCCCCCTACAGATCCAAGTGTGGATGGTGTGAACAGACAACAGCCTGGCTAGTTGAGACAGATTGATCAAGTAAACCACAAGATATCGATGGTTTTTCAGTGAGCCAAATATAATAAGGTGCAGAATATAGTCTGGTGATAGTTGTATTGAAACTCTAATAGATTTACAGCTGGAACGTTGATTGAGACTGTTCTATTTATGCATCTGAAAATGGTGCATGAATGTGCAAATTTCCAGCAATCCACAGGAGAAAACAAGGGGACCATCACGGATGCGGAGGCAGATGATGACACAGATGAGGAAACAGCCATCAATATCACCAATTTACACACTACAGAATGGACAATCATACCAGCGAAGCATGCAGATAGTGAAAGCATGCTGCATATGACCTAGACAATGGAGATAAAAACACCTCCAAGAATGACAAACAGACTTGCTACAACTTTAGTTGCCCAGGACACTACAAATCTAATCGTGTCGACTTCAACTGTGCACAAGATCAATTAACCAAACTTGCAAGAAACACAGCGTCAATGACATGTGCGACAGGAGGAAATCATGACCAACCTCGAGCAGCTGACATTGGAACAGCACTCCCCACAAGGTCTGATCCAGCATCAGGAGTCATCGTTTCCAGAGCATTTCACCATATGTGCAATGTCCACACCAGACTCAACTCAATAAAAAAACATTGTGAGCTAATAGTTAATGAGCTAAAAGATGACAATGATGTGTCAGTATGCCGTAATGGACTGATTCACATATCACAGGACTACAATGTCGAGGTCCTCTGCACTCCTACATTTCGGCTCTCACTTCTCTCCATTAATCAATCAATATCAGCTGGATACACATCCGCATTTGGACCAGGTAAGTGCTCCACATTATCTGCATCAATGACCATCATAGGCAATTGGGTGAAAGATCTTGACATGACCACTGCCCCAACTGCAGTCACTTCAGCAGTTCCAAGTGTGTCTATAAAATCCACTTCAAGAAGAGGCATGAGAAAGTAAGAAAGAATATAATCAAGCCCCAATATCACCATATCTCAAAGTGCATCTGCCACGGTGTTTCCAAAGCCCACTCAGAAGCCTCTAACACTCTTTGAATCAATTTTGTGGCATCGCCCTCTGTGCACATTTGTCCTACCGCCCTGCAATTTCTCATTGATGGGTATACAAAAGACGACTCAATGTGCACCGCATCCAACCAGGGCTAGGACAAGCAGAATATCATTGAAGTCAAGACCAAATGCACTACAAAGCCATTTGAACTTGTACATTCGAATGTGTGTGGACCATTCTCCAAGTCCAGCCCTGCTGGGCATCACCACTGCATCCTATTTATCGACGATTACTTACGCCACACCTCTGATTGGGTTCTCTCCAATGAGAAGTCAAAAACATGCTCTTTTGTGTATCAATCATTGCAGGCCCAAGTAGATTCCAAGGGATATAAAGTGAAACGATTTCGGTGCAATAATAGGCTGGGAGAATAGAACAACAACACCTTCCAGCTGATGCTCACTGCCTGTGGTACAACCAATGCACACTGCTCTGCCTATTCAGACTATCAGAATGGGGTTGCTGGATACAGGATCCGAACCCTCAGTGAGAATGCATGTTCGATGATTATTAACTCCCAGCTGCAACCAGTTTCTTAGGGAGAAGTAGTCAACATCGCAGTCTTCCTCCACTAGCAAACTCCAAATGAAGGCCCAATAAAATGAGATGCTCCTGACAGGTATTAGGCATCATATTTGGGAACATATGGGATGCTGCATTCAATTGGCAATTCTACTGATGACAATGATAGTTACGAGATATTGTACACAGCCAACTGCACAGGGGGCAGGACCAAGCAGTCATGCCAACTGTCACCGCGACACATGAATTGCATCACAACCAGTCAGGCATTAAACTCCATGAATGCAGTAATTATTATTGCCAAGGCTCTTGGATCTACAACCATCAATAGCCATCCACTAACATACATGGAAGCAATGGTCTGTCCACAACATGACCACTGGAAACGAGCAATGGATGTGGTGTGCACATCAATCCTGGTCAATGAAACAATCATCCCTATCATCTCCCGGGAAGCAATACAGTTGTGACTCATTCCAAGTGGGTCGAAATGTGTCGGCATGATGAAACACACACCTGATAGCAACACCCAATGCAAAGCGCACCTACTAATTGCAGGCTACAAACAAATGGATTTTGGAGAAACTTAAATGCCTGTCAGAAAGCTCACCACTGTTCATTATCCCATCTCCTGTGTTGGACAACACAGCTTGAAAATCAACAATTTGGATGGAACTTTGGCATTTCCCAATCCTGGAGTTGATGATGCTGATATCTATATGACCCTCACCTAGAGCTAGCTGGAAGGCCTCGATGCACCTGCAATCATCTTTTGACAAAACAAAGCACTTTACAGCCTCAAACAAGCCCTGCAACATTGGTACAATGTTATCAATATCTTCCTTTGCTACCATGTGTTCACAAAGTTCCTGGCTGACCCTAAGCACTATCTCCACACCAATTGTATTCTGATGATTCTGTACATTGACTGCAACTTGATGTTGTACCCGAAAGACACTACCAAAGCTGCAATTGAAGTTCAGGCCTCGCTCACAGGCCCATTCAAGATCACTGATCTTGATTACGCAAAACCATTCCTCAGGATCGAAATCGGCCAACGGAACACAATCCCAGCATTACCCACCCTTGGCTGGAATGCCTTCATCACAACAATTCTCACATCATTCAATATGCTGCGAATGTACCTTGTATCAACTCGGATGGATTATAATGTGAAGTTCAATCTGGCCCAGGATTGGTGGGAGACAGAAGTATAAGATGTCAATGGCTACCAGGTAATTGTCAGCTCAGTGATATAATTGGCACTTGAACCTACGCCCAATATCTTATTCACAGTCAGTGCCCTTTGCTGATACACTTCCCATCCATTCATCTGTCATCTCACCAACCCCAAAAGTGATCTCTAGTATCTCCAATTCGCCGCTGAGTTCCATGTGCACTTCTCCAGGAATGGGAGCCTGATCAACATGCTGCATACACAGACTGCAATTGGGCCAATGACAGTGCCAACGACAAATCTCAAGGTAGTTATGTCTTCGATTTCAGCGTCGCAGCTGTCTGATTACAGTCATGAATAGATGATTTCATCATCATGGCAACCCTTGAAGGGAAACATCGCTACATCAAAAAACTCTTGTGATGCGAACTAGATGCTCCAGCTCCACCAGTATATCTACTGCCATGATGTATCTCCACTCCTGATGAATTCTAAATATCAGGGTATACTTTGCAGTGTCACAACTGGAATCATACAGGCTCGCATGAAGTGTTTTGACGTTTGGTATTGCCACAGTCAAGATCTCCCTGCCCGGATGATGGTTGACCCCTCCCACATGCATACAAACAAGAATGTGGCCGATATCATAGCCAAGCATATAAGGAATAATACACCTGAGAAATCTGCAAAAGCAATGTGGCTATGGTAATAGAGGTCTATTGATAGTTACATTTCAGTTTGTTTCACTTGGGTATGAAGATTGGTTTCTTTCTCTATGAATGTCCATCATCCAGCTACAGTAGTACCCAATCCCTGCCCACTTTCAAAGTGTTGTAACGACGCTATTATTGGAATCTCTTTATTTCATCTTTTTTATGTGTTTCTTGCTCTATGGTCTATACCAAGATGGGGAGTATTTCATGATAGGACTCTGCCATCATATGGCCACAGATCACTCTGATATGGTGGTAGGTGAGTGTCCTATGGCTGGAGGTGATTGTGATATTACCAGACATACCTGTCCGGCTGATGGCATGTAGCCCAATCTATTCATAGATCTGTATGTATGCTTTTACACTTGTATGCCATGTACATCTGGCCTTGGGGCCCTGGTAGGTAATTTACAATAAAGCTTCTCAATCATCACTATTTCAACAAGTACCTTTTGTACAATATTCTGAACATACTAAGAAGATATTGTTGCAGCCATGGCCCCCAATGCAGAGTCTAAATGGATTACTTTAGCAGTCTATGCTGGGATAATTGGTGGGTTGCAGTTGCTATTCACATGAATGTGGTGCTCAGACAGAATACACCTTAAGACACTACCAAGATATCAATTATTAACATTGCTGATCACAGTGAACTTTCCAATTCAAGCCTGCTAATTATACATAACATCATTGGATATTACTCTCAATCAATTTCTGACTGTTTACCTGTTGTATCTAGTCAGGAAATTATTCATTTGCTATATACTATCCCATAACATGCACCAAGGAAAGTGTTAATTTCACTTATATTATCCATAAAATAACAGAAAACTTACATAAATTTAACTAGTTATATCATATATTGTTAGAAGATACTTTGCCTACAACCACAATCTGGCAGTCTTGTTCGCTGGAGAGGTATATGATGGCATTGTTTCTTCGTCTGAATCCCAAGATTACAAGTTGATTGGTTGTAGCACCAACTCCCAATAGTATAAGACTTTCGAATTACATAGTCAGAAATATCAACTGTGTTGTTAATTGAAATATGTTGGCATCTGGTATGGTTGACATCTGACTCTGGTTGCCCCACCCTAACAATCTACCAGTGAACTAAATTGCAGGGATTAGTGTGGATAATAGAAGTCTATCAAGTGCTTCCACAAATGTGGCCAAAGTTACAGCTGGACTAGACAATGTCATTATTCTAGAAGTACTAACTCACAGAACCTTTAATTGAGCCAAGTTAGATCACATTTAACAAGTTCCAAAGTCTCTTGCTGAATGATCTCAGCTGGACATTGCTGATTCCTGGTAATTACCGATTGTAAATGAAAGACACAGTAACAACATCCATACTGATTCCATGATTGTGCGAATCTCTCAGCTACGATTGTAGTGATCACCAAACTGCTGACGTATCTTGTTGTTTTTATCCTTCTGCTTATCATTGTCCTCTATCTGTGAAGTATCAACATACATTACATTTTGTCAAATAATATTCCCAATCTTGTTATATTTTGTTGTAATATTCCATCCACTTTTCCCTCCATTTTAACATTTTACTCTTTCTGTCTTTCTGTATTCACATAGGCACATTGCTGTCCTGCTGTTGCAGTTTCCCAGTCTATGAAAGTTTTCAATCCAGATTGTCAACTTTAACCTAGTTATGAAATTTGTTTCTGACTGATGTATTTCTGCATATTTCTTTTTGAAATGTATCCTCTATTATACTTCAACTGTTGAAACTGTTTTAGCTTCAAACATAGCTTTGCCTTGATTTACTTCATAATGTCATTGGCTGGACTGGTATACTGATTCACCATATTTAATCATCAGAAGTGGCAAAAAGATTAACAGAGTTTGGACTGTTGTATCATGATATGGAATATCATGTGAGATATAGGGTATCAGGCCACACTATTTAAATTAGATTCTGTATGCCGAATGCTGTTGTGTTCAGAAACATTGTGCAAGACTATATATAATTCACACGAGTGAGTGGATTTGAAATAAGTAGGCTTACTGTTCAATATCAATTGAGACTTAGTCAGAGTTTTGATTAAGGTACTGGTAATCTGAAATACAGATAGCCTAGCAACAGCTGCTATTTGATAATCTCACCTGCAAATCAAAATTCATACTGTCTTGCATCATATAGTTTTTCTGCCTTTGGCATATCTCATTCCTGTTTACCAACAATTCACATACATTCCTGTTGGTAAACATAATTTGATATTTCAAGCAATTGATTGTAGAGGATAGTATAAAATATGTTTCCGCTCGAGTATTAAAGCTGACAGCTGATAATTCAACTTGGTTAAACTTGAACATTTAGACCCCTCAGGCTCACTCACTTCTGTTTGCTATCATTGTTTAATCACACTCTTCAATAGTTATCATTGCATCAAACCTACCAGTTTTCAGCACGGGCTGATATATTATTTTGTCTATTCTCTCAGTCAGTATAACAAGTAATGTCATGCAACTTGAGCTTGCAGGGATGGATTTGGGTGCTGCATTCACCTCGATTGGTTTGGAGTGGCGCATGTCAGTTCGACATGCAGTGTAGTTCTTTTCTACATTGCAATTACACTAAGACAGAGAGTCAGAAAGTTAATGTCAATAGAGTGATGCAGGACAGCATACATGATACAACAGGTTCTGAGCCCACCCACTCTGCTGATGGGATGAACTTGACTCAGATTTAGGGCATTATGAACATGGTTTCAGAGGAGTACAGAGTGACTAGATATGTAACATATTTGGCTCAATCGACATCAATCTCAATTGAGTGGTTTGTTGGTACAGACTCCCGGAGCTGGAGTTTAGAAAGTCCAATACTCTTGGAAGAGAAGCAGGTTCTCGGCATTTTCAACAGTGCAGTGAAAGCACTGGATATGTTGGATACAACCAAGGGTAATGCTTGGATGGAGCTGAATGGAATGGCTTGGTGGACAATTCTACTCAGGATACAGTGGAATTTGCAGTGGCAGCATGGTATTCGTAATGATCTGAACGCACTATGGGATCAACTGAAGCAAGACTACATGGTAAGAAGACGTATAATATTTTCGTATTGTGAGATTAAATGTCAGCGGCAGAATGAGGCATCACGACAATATGCAGGATTTTGCATAGAAGATTTGGAAGCATGGGAACAACTGTAACCTCTGTGTGGAGAGTTCTACAGGTACAATGATAATGAGTGAGTACAGCTTCAATATGATGCAGAGCATACCTATGGATAATAATTGGAGGTCTTTCAGTCAGTTGATTTACTACAAGATCTACACCTTGGCTGACAAATAGAAAGAGGTTGTGACAAAGATGAAAACCCACAAAACATGATTTGAGGAGGAGCAGGTGTCAGAGATGGCAGCCATATTGTCAATGTTTGAGGCAAACAGCAGGAAGCAGAATCTGAAGCAGAGAAAGAAGTCACGGATGATTTCTGATAGAGGCAGTGAGAGTGAGAGTAGTTATCCAGATGATGAGAAGAAACATCACTGCACAAATTGGATGGCTACTTAGGAATCCCATAGCTGCCACAATGTGGAGAACATTGCACAGTATTGTCCAAGAATTGCACTGGTCGAGAATACAGCACAGCCAGAGAGTCTCTCTGTCGAGGCAATGACAACATCATCAACTTGGAAATAATCGATGACAGTGATGAGTGGAGAGTGCCCATCGAAAGTTCACCAGTATATTGATTGTGCCACCACTGTTCATATGTATGGTGATTGGGAAATGTTTGAAAGGAACTTGGAGTATACCTAGCAAGAAGAGTGGGAGTTCCATGACTATACTGGAAGAGTAGCAGCAAAGCCATTGGGCATGGAGTGTGCAGTTGAGGCTTTGGTTATGGGGAGGTCTTAGGAATAATGCGGTTGGGAGTAACATTCTGTATGTCAAAGGAGCATGGAACTCACTATGACAATGTTGGGTTAGGGATTGGGGATGGTGAATTGTCCCAGTGGATGGCGATGTATTCACGATATATGACAAATTGGGTGAAGAGGGCACTGCCTATTGCCCACTTTGAGGAAGTCCTCTGCACATGGAACACCTTATTCCAGAGTGATTCCAGCTTGGTGTAAATACTCCAGCAATGAGGTATCAAGTGAAAGGATAATTGTTTCAGAGAAGTACTTGGCATGGTTGGTTATATGGGAGGAGCATAATGCCAGCTCCATCTTTGTTTTCTGACAAGTGTAGCATTGATGGTTGTCATAACAGAGTAGGGGAGTGTGAGGATGGATTTGTTGGGGTTCATCACTTGGGTTGAATTAGCATCGAGTGAAGTGGTGCCACTTGTACTTTAGTTCTTGTGTATGTATCAATCAGATTTACACAGAGAGTTAGTGAGTTTAAGACAATAGATAGATACAGCAGTGGTCACAGTATGACAGAAGTTGAATCCCCCAATTCTTTCAAAACTGCTGCTGGTACTGCCATCCAATATGTGCCTGAGTAAATACAATTACAGTTAGCCATTACTGAAGAGATATATTAACTAAGCAAGATTTTTGGATATGATATAAGTGTTCAAATGGGTGTTATTACCTGCCAATTAATTTGTGTTAATAAAGCTGCAACTTAGATGAAGCTGTAGGAGTAGTTTGGACAGAGCCAATGGGGAAACCCTTCCTGATTAACTCAATCTTTCATCTTGACAGTTATCAACAATGAACACCTCAACCTCATAAGTTCACATAGATTTCCAGATTAATATCAGGCTACTTTGCAGCAAAAATGTATGTGATAAGCATAAAATATATGAAAGATAGCCATTATTGAGGATATTATTTCTGTAACATCTGATATTCAGTTCATGTATCTACCAATATCAAAAAGATCTTTGACCTGTCTGCAATAATAGCTAGATTAAGTGGATATTTCAACTCAAGCTATCAATAATACCTATCAGTTTGAATATGGTTGGTATAGTCAAAAGTTATACACCAAGTGCTGATAATATGTAAAACACATCTTTGTCAAGCAGCTCAATATGACACTATGGGAACGAACAGGATGCAGCGTTAAGAGGTATGGTCATAATATCGAAATAGCTGTGGAGGGCAAACATTGGAGTATAATATTTACAGAGTAAATCGAAGATAGATTTTGATCCAAAAATGTAATGTTTAGCATCTTGCAACTCACTGAGTCTACTGTAACAAAGTTGAGTACCACATGACTCCACTATCAGCAGTTAGGTTATACGAGATAGAAATGATACCATAACTTATAATTACTACCACTTTGTAAAATTCTCACAAGAAGTTTTAAAAAGAGTGCACTATTACCCCAATGTACAAAAATAACATAATGGCTAATGAGCAGCATTGAATTAAAGTAAAGGAGGATGACAATGTAAAAATTAATCAGTAAAACCTGAGGGGGAGATTATTATTACACAAAATAACATAAGTTTGTACTTCTAACTGTTTCTTTATATATCTCGAACTTCTATTGTTTGCTACAATCTTGCTAAATTCAAATCATTAGTTATGTGAATGGAGTGGTCAGACAATCATATTGGAGATACTATTTTATACACTCTGAATGTATTAAGAAATATTCTTGTTGTTCTATCTTGCTGGATTGGAAATTTTGAGTCAAATAGTGCATAAAATATCTATGCTGATAATATCTGTGGAATTCATTTCTGAATAACACGACAGAGTATCGAGTTCATTTGATTTGCTTGGCAGCTACTTGTCAATAATCAGTTTGATATTTGTATTCAGAGTCTATTAACCATTTTTTATACCTGATCTTGATCCCTAGTGAGATTATTCAGTTGCAACTCATTGTATATATTGTATAGCTTCCACTTATAGTACACTTGGTAAAGTGCAACTACAATTGCATGGATTGAGGTAAATATCAATCAAGTGTCGACAATTGTATACACATGGATTTTATCTATAGTGAGATAACTTCACTTATCTGGGATTCTTGTTACATACTACTAAGATTTATATCCAACTCAGTTGGAATAAGTGACCATACATTGAATATGAGTAAAAGTCAGTACTAGCCCTGCTTCGAATTGTAATTTCATTCATAATTTGGTCACTGCAATTAACAGCATACATTGTATATTGTCCTTCTTAATTGCCGAATAAGTATATCACAATAATCATACGGTATATCAATCTAAGTATCAATACAGAAGTACCTGCAGCCAAAGGGACAATTTGAATTATATCCTACACCTCACTCTGTATCATACCATGAACTATTGTATTCTGATCTGTATCAGAAATTCACATTATTCATTCTTTTTATGGTAACATTTTATTCAATTGATCATGGAGATTTAGTCTATACAATGTCCACAATACATGAGAAGATTAATAAAATAAGTAATGAGGAAATTATTTGCTTACATTATTATAGTTTGCTACGGTTAGTGTATTCAGTTTATACAGATCTTTCTATACACTAGGGTATATCACATTCAATGAAACATTTATTTCGGCTATAGAAGTATATCTTGACAGATTGCTTTCTATGTAAGTGGCTGGATGTTACCCCCAATTCAAGGTTATGGCAGTTTCAAGACCAAGACAGACTATTGCAAGACCTTTTGAATTAGATCGCAACCAGAACATTCTCAACAGCTATGAATATGAGTTGCTAGATAGAGGCAATATGTTCACTTGGAATTCAATTACTATTACTGTATCTGAATATATAGAAAAACAATTTCATTCTGTATTTTCATGTAATACGAGAGCTACAATCCGAATCATGAATAAGTCGAAATAACATCATAGCCACTATTGTTAGAGCTGAGCACATAGTGAATATAAGTGTTCTAACCTGTGTGCATGGAATAAATTTTTGTCATGTCAGATATTGTATATAGTGAATTTTATTGTTATCCTTGGTATTTAGAATTGATAAATTGACTTTTGCAAATTACATCCTTTACATTGTAAGGTAAAAACAAATACACATAAGTAGCAAGATTAATTGCCTGAAATTCAACTGCTGTATCAACCAAGGAATTTAGTTTTCTATTGTATCCTGTTAAATGCCTGAACAAAAGATACCGGTATTTACTCATATATTCACCCATTGCTCGCTATAGTATGTGGTGATGTCAATATCAAGGTATAAGCTGCATTGAATGTCACTCATGTTTGATTTCGATAAATCTATTGATTGCGCAATATTGTACCTCAAATAGCTTACTGTCATCAAGCAGTATACCAATTCCAGACAACTATACTACAATATTACTGTAATCTCTATTGACTATAAAATTGAAACTAGAGATAGGTAGCGGGATAAGCAGATCACATCAAAATGTGTATAGAATTGACATATTGAATACAATTATTTATAATTATAGAGAGTATATTTTTAATTAGTAATACACTGTTACTTGTTAGTATTTTGTTCAACTTAATGTATTTTGCCATAATTACCACTAAGAGAAGGCAATTGCCGATGTATATGGGTATTCGAATCTAGCCCTAGGTCTAAAGAAAAAATATACAATTCTTTGTATGTTTTTTCTCTTTCAGTACAAGCTTGTTACATGAAGCTACAAATATCAATTTCCAATGATGAAATACCAAGTATAAGCATAACATAATGGCTTAGACAAATTCAGCAGCAGCATCTAAGGTAGTTCTTACTATATGATCCAAATTATAATTTCTTTACACTCTGTGCTAATTGTTACTGCAGATACTGTTGCAGAATAAGTGTACTACATATTGCCAATAACACAAGTATTATATTCTTTACAATATTGAAAATGGAATATACTACAGATAAAATTGTCCCCAGTAAGGAATGGATATAATATCATACCCGGATAGGTGATGTACTATCTAAGCCTGCAGCATGTACTGTGTGCTACAAATGTTGATTTCACACTTAGGTAATGCAGAGTGAAAGTTCCATGATCTGAACTCTGATTTGAATAGTTTGAGATAGCTAGCTTGTATCACAAATAATTTTTGTTACCCTGATCTACTACACTGTATACTATTGGAAATACTAAAGTACTATCTATAACAACTGTACAATTTTCTTATACAGTAACAGCAACTCATAATATTTAACAGTATTTAACCGTCAGTATCTACATATATTGATGAGAACTCAATAAAATCAATCTATAATGAGGTTGCATATCACAATGATGGCAGAATTGAAACACTTATCTGCTTTTTGTGATATTCAATAATATACTATGCAATAACCTTACACAACTCAGTATAGGGTTGATGGTCAAATAGGGTGCATCTGCTCTCTCACCATGTTCTATATCTCGTATAATTATAGTTTTAATAACACCAGGTCTTGAAATTTAAAAAATGATATCGTACTTTATATTGAAAATTTATCTTGTGTACTCAAGTAATTTAGAAATACTATGGATACAGCTGAAATGTAGAAAAGGAGACAAATAGATTTGTATACATGGAGATACATTGAATTGAAGGAAAATATTCAGAAATCTATTATCTTTGAATAGTATGTAACTGATTATTGCATGCTATGTATCAACTATATAATGTCAAAATGATTTTACAATAACAACAATTGCCACTACACTAAGCTTGATCAGAAACAATATTTCAGAGATAACTTTCAATAGTATAGATTACTTAAATATAAGTCTGCTGAAATTATGAAAGCTTCTGTATGGTGTAATTCCATGATGTATTTAATCTATCTGACTGTTATGTATTATATTGAATTATTTGACTTTTATCTTCAAAACAATGCTTTCATTATGATATTAACCAATCTTAATATCTATGAGAATAACAAGCTGTAATGGTTTTAATAATAATAATACTGATAAGTCACCACCAGAGAACTTCATCTTCCCCCAGTAGCCCAAAAGAAAACAGAAGATTTGAACCTTTGAAGACTTTAGAAGAACATTCTGAATAATACTATCTAAATGGTGGTATATAATTTCAACTATCACATGCTATTCTTCAAAACTATTGATGTCAATGCCTATAGACTGCTGCAAAATGTATCTGCCTGTAACAACTGATTGAATGTTGAAATCAACAATATACATAGTGGTAATATTTTATTGAGACTCAAATACACCAGGTATAAATTTTTTCATTCCAAACCTATATGTTCACAGTAGATGTAGCTGTAGACTTTGCAATTGAAAGAGATCCAGAAACTTCCCTAACATGGTCTGCATGATTTTGTTATAGTATACTGATTTAATTAAGGCTGAAAGATATTAACTCATGCTAAGAAAATACATTCTAGTAACTATACTTTGAAATATCACAGTTTACCTAACATGGTATTCAAAGAGAGTTGATAACAACTGCTCATTTTAATGCAATTGACTTCAGTGAAATCACATGCATTATACAGTACTGGAATTATACTGGAAGTCATTGACTGAGTATCAGTAAAGGGTAATTAGGCAATGTTTTAAACTAACAACTTAGTCATTGATGGATATGTGGAATTTACAACACACAAAAATGTATACTATATGCTGAATAATTAGTTAAATACTGTCGTCAAAAGGTGCATATGGCTTTACACATCTGGTATAGTTTGCAATACACGTATAACAATAATAAGCTCATGTAAGAATCAAGAATTTGTGGAACATATATATAGTTTGAAGTTTAGTAATTACTTTGCTCAGTAAGCTACTTATCCAATGGAAATATAGTGAATATACTTGAAATAACTTTGCAAGACACAGCTGGTGCCGAAACATATAACTTAATTGGTGTTGGAGTATACCTGTTGAGATAGTCCGGAAGCAATATCATATCGATGTGATACGAATACTGCCAGCAGTCATAGAAATACTCTCTTTAAAGATAAACATGTCTTTCAATATTATAAACGCATCCAAAGCACTACTTGCCTTCTAACTTATGCAATCTACCCAGCTACACAAGTTATTTTAAAATCAACAATATAGTCAATAAACTTTAGAATAAGCATTTGTATTACTGTCAATGATTTAAGTACTCTACTTCAGTTACGTATTAGGATGTTGAATGCAAGGTATAATATACGAATGCCAACCAAGCCACCCTATGTAATGTACACAAATTCTGCATTTGAGATATATAAAGTACAGTGAATAACCACAATCGTACCTTGCAATGATTATATATTTCTCTTCTCATATTTCACAATTACTCTACTACACCAAGTTCAATCATCAATGTTTAAAAGAACCTGCCAGATAAAAAACACAATATTTATATTGTGGAAGAAACTTAATAGAACCCATTGATGAGTATTATTTCCTTACACCCACAATTATGGAGGGTTGATGTAAATAGTATGCAATGTTTGGTGCGGGTTACCTGAAAAGGTGAATAGTATTAGGCCGATTGTAATACAGTCCTGTACGATACAAATTCAATGAAGTGAACTGATGTTTGTATACAAATATCTGTTATCTGATGATGAAGTATCTGACATGCTTCAAAATGTATTGTTAGAGAGTATTCATATTGATTTAGTTTTATACTAGATTGTATATTGTTAGGAATATGTTAATCAGAAATACAAATATTGGAACATTGATTGGATGTTCATATGTTATTTTGGTATTACAATATTATTCTTGAATAATATTCTTCAGGCTTGGAAGTATTCTAGACTGGTTTATGAATAGTAGAAACCCCAGCTGCTCAGATGTATTATTAATTTCTAGACTTGAATTTGTTATATCAAATATATCACTTTTGACTCTTGAGAATTCTGTGGTATTGTGCTACACTAGTAAATCAATATGTACTATCTGAGAGTGTTATTGATGTACTTCAAAGGACTGTACAATATATTCAGTGTATATGGAAGTGTCTGGAAGTATCAGCAGGGACCAGTTGAGCTAACTACAGCTGCAGTGTTGTTGCATTATAGCAGTCAAAGCACTGCATATAGTTTTGCTATAATATTGTACATTCAAGCAGTCATGATATTGTACAATGCTATACCATGTTAACATTTTTGCATTTATCCTTGAATTCCCATATTTCATCCACTCCCAGCCATTGTGAAGTACTTCATACTGTCTACAATGGTATTCTAAAATAAGTAATTATTGTCAGTAATTGGGATCAGTACAGTAAATTTGAAATTATTTCCAATAGATTACAGTTCATTGGAATTCCCATATTGAAACTGAACGCATACGACGATATTGTTTGTAGCATTGATTTCAACCCTCACCTTCACCACTGATACTAAATAGTCATAATTAGAATAAACAGCTGTATAAAAAGTACTTCTTTGCACTGTATAAGTTGATACGATTGACTAATAGTGGTAGTAATTAGACATGTTGGTAGAAGTGGTGAAGTTGATAATATTTAGTACAGTAGATGCCAAAAAGGTATAATGTGATTGAATTAGAGTGGAGGAGGGATTGCTTAAGATTATTATTGAATTGTTAACTTAGTCATTCATCAGTTTGCACGGTAATACATGCAGTAGGCAAAAGCATTCATGATGTCCTGATATGTAATCAGTTTTTCTACCACCCTAGAGTGAAGATCTATTATCACCCAATACAGTGCAGGAAATTTTGTCTCCTAGCACCCACAAGCCAATTTCAATTGTGTGAAGTACCATAGAACCACAGTTACATATAGTCACATTCTGACTTGCTAATCTTGATATCATAACCTGAGTAGGAACTGTGCTGCCAAAACAAATACCTAAACTATGTTACTACTGGAGATCCATCAACAAGCTGTTGAGTTCTGTATGATGCTTTACATGCATAGCTGCAGATGTTGTTGAGACATGATTGAATCATTGTTGGAGGGTAGATTTTAAGCCAAAATCATTCAATTTCAATTTCCAACTTGGCAATTCCTTGGCATTGTGAGGCTTTCAGCAACTCCTTTATGCTTAAATTAGGCATAAACATTCTAAAACAGTAGGAATTAACAATTTTATACAGCAACTCGATCCAACAAAATTCTATGTTAACTATAATTAGTGAAGAGATAGTTGAACAGTGCTGAAGTTGTAGGTTTTTAATGTTTTTGGACTAATCATGAATACTTTGATTCAGGGACTAGTCTTATGTTTTGGTCACATGTATATACTGGAGAATAAAATGCATCTCATGAGTACTCTCCATTAAGGCTATGATTTTAACCATATGTCTATGGTATTTCAGTGAGACTTGTTAAATCTTCTATTACAGTATCTCTAGTCCCACATATATTGAATACAAAAAATTTCAATTTCTTCCAGACTACCAAGCTGTATATAAACAATTCCTTATACCTTGTTTTCTCTTGTTATTGTATATTTTCGAAATTTCGCTTGACTTTGTTTACACCATCCTATACATCGAATAACTAAATGTAGTCATATACATCAAAACCAAGCACTGTGGGAGCAGTACAATTTCTTATATTGTGATAATGAATCATTGGTGCTGTGTAATATTCCAGTCAGAATTCATTTGACTTATTTACAATGTTAAGTTTGCTGTAAACTCCCAAAGATTCTGCCTGTAGTACTTTAAAGGCATTACACACTGTGGGATACTCTGCTACAAATCTTGAAAAAGGTGTAGAGTAAACAACACAGTGCAAACAAAATATATCAAATGACAAAATCGTACTTATATAGTGACAATGACTCAATGGCAATACTACAGTGGCGATGTAGACAGTACATCTACTACATTGTCAAAACTGCATTGAAGTATATGCGCAGCGACGATAATCTATGTTGAATGTTATAACAATAATCATATAACTAAACCAAACAGAATCACCATTAGCCAGTATACCACTAACTTAGTGTTAGAAACAGTTCCGGACTGTCACTTCGGGTCCGGGTCCGGGTTCAAACCAAACCGTTGCCAAATTGGCGGTCTGGGTTGTCAATAAACCCGAACCGTCAACTCGCGGACGGTTCAAACGTAACCTCCCAACCCGTCTGAATTCGGCGGGTTGTCAGCAGGTCGCCCAGCGGGTCCATCTATAGATTCAAATAAGGCTCTTGTTTTTGGAGTTTGTTAATTGTATCTTATAAAAATGGCGTTTTCAACAACCAATGATGTGATGTTGTATGCTTTGCAGCTTGCAATATAGATTAATTTGGAATCGGTATTGTACGTTTGGTATATTGTATTTTTGCCAATGATTGCAGTCAATTATTCCGTTATGAACGCGAAGATTCGCGCAATGACTTGATTACCAGATATGCAACAACTAAAACTGTTGACACTCCGTTGACGCTCATTTTCAGGATGCGGCAGGGAGAATTGTGCTGTGGTTTTTGCTAGTAAAGGCTGCCAATATTTGATAAATGGATGTATGGAACCAATTGGAACATAAATTAACCAAGATGCGAAGCTAAAAATCGTGGATGCTCCGTTGACGCTTATTCTCAGAATAGGGTGATGACCGTGTTGCTGTCTCTTCGGCCAATAAAAGCTGCCAATACATCAATTATGCATAACAGCGACCAAAGCACTGTTCAATTACCGTACTTACATAACCACAAATTGTTGACGCTCCGTTGACGCTCATTCTCAGAATGGGGCGATGACCGTGTTGCTGTCTCTTGTGCCAATAAAAGCTACCAATACATCGATTATGCCTAACAGCGACCAAAGAACTGTTTAATTACTTTACTTACATAACCACAAATTGTTGACGCTCCGTTGACGCTCATTCTCAGAATGGCGCGATGACCGTGTTGCGGTCTCTTTTCCCAATACAAGCTGCCAATACATCGGTTATGCCGAACGGCGACCAAAGTACTATTTAATTACCGTACTTACATGACCACAAATTGTTGACGCTCTGTTGCTGCTCATTTTCCTGTATTGTCCATTCAACATCTGCTGCCATCGACAGTAGTTTGCATCATGATTTGAACCTATGGGAAGTCTTTCTGCCAGATTAAGACTTGGCCCTGGGGCAAAGCAGAGTGCAGTAACATTCTTGCACTGTTCGCTCACACATGACTAAAATTTATGTTTCTTGCCAAAAGCTTCATTGCACCTACTATACATCTGTTTATCAACCGATATTTACAAGCTTCTGCTCACCATTCGCCCATAATATATCTCTAACTAAAACACTCAGTCAAGATACATAAAGAAGCTGGTGAAACATTGACGCATTCTGTCCTACTTTTTCTTCACTCCCTTGTTCCTTCTTGTTTCGATTGCATTGACTTCCGGATCTTCGATGCTATTGTCTTGGTCCATATCGGATTCAACGTCCGCCGCATAATCATCTTCACTGTCATTTGAATTATCTAAGTCCCCATTCCAGTTAAGCCAATCTTCAGTGTCCGAAATGCTATCTGGTGCGCTATCATCATCACTTTCAACTGGATGTTGGTTGATTCTCCGGATTCGGCGGACATTTAAGATTTGAGTTCATCCTCCAGGGAGGTCCTTTGCAGACAAAGGTGGTGGCAAAGTTGATATTTCTGACAATTTGAATGCAGCCGCACCATCATGTTGAAAGAGTGACCAGAATGCTTTGACGATCTCTTCGGTGTCCGAAATGTATCCCACGGCAGTCATCAGTTTGTTTTGAGTGCGAGATTCCTTCTGTGTAGCACGTAGGTTTTGGCTGCCCTGCCACATCTCCAAAAAGTTGTGAACCTTGGCCATTCTGTGCAGGCTCCTTTCCTCCGCCTCTTTCTTCGTTTCTGAGTCGCTTTCTGTGTTCGCGTTAACCAATTCTGCATCAGTGCCTGCCAAAATCCCGTTATTGGCTCGAGCGAACTGCCTTACAACGACTTTTTCACGAAGGGTCTTGCGTGTGGTTTTTGACTGCCTCCAGCCGATGACATCTCGCCCAGGGGAAAAACTGGCCTCCACTCCGACAGCATGTGGTATGATGAAGAATATGTCGCGTGCCAATTTGGAGAGATCGGCGTACTTTGAGTGCGTTTCCTCCTGTTGACGCCACCAGTCGGTTATGTCCGGTATCCAGAATGTACTGCTAAACTCCATTGGGTCGGAGTGGTAATCATTGAGATTTGGATTAATTTGCCCCCAGTTCTTTGGTGCTTCAGGCGGCGAATTCGATTAGAGCCTGCCGGCGGTCAATAACCGTGCAGTGCAATCGCATCGTCCTGGTGTCCTCTCAGCCAAATTGTTTGGCGTTAAGTATTCTTCATCATTGCTGGAGAAATCATATGGATCAATGGATGATTGACCGGATCGTGAAGCCGTTGTGAAGGAGATGTGATCACTGCTTGGTAAGCTTTGGTATGTATTGACGGGCACGCGTCGATGTTTGGCGCAGTATTCATTCTCCACATACTTCAGAAGGGCCTCTTGGTATTGAGTAGTATAGAATGTCTCGTCCTGCGAATTGATATCCATTCCCCTGTCCCACTTTCTGAACGATCACAACTTCCGGAAAGGATCGAGGATATGAGCAGGAAGTATAAGCATGCCCGTTGTTGGAGTCAGTTCGGCGTAGTATTTGGACAGCTTCCATCGAGCTATCTTCACCGCGAAAAACAAGTCTTCTTTCCATGGAGTGTTCTTCTTAGATAAACCTCGCATCACGCCATCCATGTGATCAAATATGTCATTTTACACTGTGATAACATGATGCAATGTGACTGTATGCCTCTTCGACATCTAAAGGGTCCAATATCTGAATGGCCTCAATACTTCCATGACATACTTCACAATCGTCCATTCATCATGAGTTGTGAATAGTGGCCGGTATTTGGTGTATTTTGGATTTTGAAGCCATTCACGTGTGAATTCCTGTAATCGGTAGGCCTGCTCGAGTAACTCCAGTGTAGACTTCCAACGTGTTCTCACATCCACAATTGGAAGTACTGCGATGCGGACTTTGGCTTTTTGACACTCAATGAACTCGGTTCGAAGACCAGGTGTCAGCGTAATCAAAACAGCAAGCATTCTCTGCTTTATGAAGGTCAGTTTCAGGACTTTCAAAATATCATGAAATACATACTTTCTCAATTATCTTTGCCAAACCAGGTCTCATGGCCGACACATTGTTGATTCTAGCATTGCCATCTTTTCGAAGTCTTTGAGTCTTCCCAATGTCTATACTTTCATTCTCTCCAAAGTGCTGATCGCGCTCATGGGCTTCCCAAGACTTGGCGTGGCGTTTTACACCGAGACTGCTCATGAATGCACCTGAAGCCAGGTGTATGATGTGCGCCATGCACGGTATGTGGTTCCGCAATGCAGGCCACTCGATTCCAGAGCCCACAAGTGTTGATTGCAGCTCGCGTGTCATCGAGTAATTTGAGGAAGCACTATCCGTTGTAATACAGAGCAAACGGCCGTCGGTGAGCTCAAAACGTTCCAGCACATCCTTTAAATGTACAGCAAGCCTTGCTCCCATATGTTGGCCCTTAATGTAACATCCTTAAATAGCTTTTGAAACGGGAGAAGAATAGGCGATCGACCTCATCGAACATGAGTTGAACTTGACGGAATGCCCAATTTCGATCCATATAGTAAGCAATGACCGACGTTATGGCCAATTTGTGTCTTGATGTCCATCCGTCCAAAGCTAAACTAACTTTGTTTCGTGAGGGCAAGTGCTTCTTAATTGCATCCACTGTCAGTGCATATTCCCTACCGCAAATGTTGCTCAGGGTTGTAGCGGACGGCAGCACAAGGCCATTGCGTAATGTTTTATATGACCGCCGTACCTCGAAATTTGATATTGTGTTCCATGGAATATGAGCTGAAACAAATCCTAACATGAGGTATTGACTCCACGTGTCTTGGTGAAATTCGGAAATGTCAAAGTCTTTATCAGCCAATTTCGAACGTTTTGTCTGCCATTTCAATCAATATGGATTAAACTGGATGTCAAATCTGATTTTCCTCTGCATACTTACTATTGTGATTCCTCGACTTTCTTGCTTCTTCATGATGGCCAAAGCTGTTACATCAACTGTTGTACTAGTCAATTCGGTAACTTCTGTCTCAGTAAATTCGTTTAACATTGTGATGTGAGCTTTTGCAAGCAAGTGTTTCCCCATTGAGCTGGTCCCATGTTCTGCTGGATGGCGAAGAACTTGAGGACAAACGATACATATCATGCCAGGGCTGCCGGTCTCTTCAATTCTGCAGTGTAAATAGAATCGCCACGACGGCGCATCTCTAGAATTATCCCAAATAAATGGCCACTTCGAGCCTTCACTCATTGAATCCCACCACGCATCAAAAATGATTTGCAATGTAAGGTCACTCAAATCACGAATAAAGACTCGTTGATTTTTGGAAGAGATCTTAACCTCGAGTAAAGAGGTGTTCAAAGATTCGGAATCTGACATGGCGGTAAGAATTAGAATCCTGGTTGATCCGACTTGAAAGACTGGTGTAACTGACGATACAGTAAAGCAGCCTGTGACTTCTTAAATATTGTCTCTACAACTACAAGCAAAAAAATCAGATCTGTAAGACATTGCATGCATGGTTGTGAAGTTGTATACAAGGATAGATTGCGAAGACTGACCGCGTAAAACTCTATTTAGGAACCGCACAATGCAGTACATTGCTGTGTTGCGATCTGAGCATCCACCAAAACTGTTGATGCTGTGTGGGCGCTCAATTATAGGAGGCGGACGCGATATCATCACTTACATTGTTGGCATTGAAGGCTGCCTATGAGTTCATCATGAGTTATCTGCGTTCCATTGCCGTTAGATTATCCAACATGCAAGATCAAAAATCGTTGACACTCCGTTGACGCTCATTTGGTGACAAGGTTACGATCGTACCGGAAGCATTTTTGCCTAGAAAGGCGGCCGATAGTTCGATTATGAGTCAATGTCGCAGCACAACCCTTGCCTTTTCCCAGGTGCAAGGCCAGAAGTCATTGACGCTCCGTTGACGCTGATTTTTAGGACATAGTAGCGATGTTGTCTCAACCATTTTCGCTTAGAAAGGCGGCCGATAGTTCGATGATAGTTCAATGTCACCACGCAGCCCTTGCATTTTCCATGATGCAAGGCCAAAAGCCCTTGACACTCTGTTGACGCTCATATTTAGGACATAGTACCGATGTTGTTGCAACCATGTTTTGCCTAGAAAGGCGGGCAATAGTGCGATTATGAGTCAAGGATGCAGCGGAACCCTCTGAATTTTCAATGATGCAATGCCGAAAATTGTTGACGCTCCATTGACGCTCATTTTTAGGAGGTTGTAGCGATATCGCCTGTTGCGTTTTTACCTATAAAGGCAGCCAAAATTATGATTATGGCTAAATGCCGTTGCACAGCCCAGCAATTATCCAGAATGTAAGACGAGAATTTGTTGATGCTCTGGTGACACTCATTTTCATGACAGGGTAATGTGCGTGTGGCTTGCCATTTTCCCTACTAAGCCGGCCAATACTTCTTCTTTGGATGGATGCGACTATGCAGGCGGGTGATTGCTGGAGAGATATGACTATAAATTGTTGACGCTCCGTTGACGCTCCGTTGACGCTCACCTTTGAGCTTACCTTAGAGACCTACTGACAGTCATTGGGTGCACAACAATTGTACAAAACATGCATACAGCCTCTATTGGCAGCCAGTATACGATGTCTATGTAATATCATTCGAATCCACGATCTTCGAGAAATCTTAGTTGCTGAGCCACCACCATACACGTTATTTACAGGATTAATGAGGTAGGTCCATCGCGTTTCAATGCTTTCGGCCGGCAATTTACGGCATAACACTTCATGCACTAGTTTAAGATATTTATAGCCTGACTTCCTCACCATTCCTTATCTAGCTTATTCTCCTCGATTTCCATGATGTACCATAAACAGTTTTCAATTTCTTGACCATGTGCAGGAGGTCTGCGCGAAGAGATATATAGTTGACTGCATGGATTGATGCAGCCTGTCGGCTGTCATGTGTCCGAGTTTTGCATGTGGTTTGACCGCTCCTTCTATGAGTCGTATGACATCACTGACCTACACTCTGTTAGTAAATTTCGTCTCAAATGTAGGTTTTGCTTTATCATGTATCCGTAACAGGCAAAATCATATAAAGATCGTCGTTCGTCACTATGCCTGATTTGGAGTTTAGAACATTCGGATGGCCCGTACGACCCTTGTACACACACTGACGAATAATCCTGTCTCACAATTTGGTTACTGAAATCCAGAAAAAGCTGACACGTAATAAAACAGGTTCGCAAAATGCTTTTACACGAGATACATCGTCAAAAATACCGATTTGGCTATCTACACTTCTGGTGATGCAGGAGCTGTCACCATGTCTTGGTCCGAATCCGATATCTATATGGTAATTAGCTAGGGACACTATATGGAGGAGTAAAAGCTTACGGGTTGAACTGGCTTCGCAATCTCTAGCTGCGACGAATCGGGCACCGCGGCGAGCATCGGCGGTACTGTGTGATCGTCTGCCTGAGGTTTCTCCGAACCCAGCCTCATTTGACTACTTCCCTGTCAAGACGTCACTTGCGGCATTTGTGATTGTCCGGGGACGATATCAAGAGCCTGCATATGCTCTCCGAATGTTGTTGGTGATGGTGTGGCTACAGTCGACTCTGTTTGTGGCTTCCCCACAGCCGGAACCTTCAATTCAGTCGTCCCATACTTCATATCTCTTTCACGGAAGTAGTCGGCCGCGTTCTCCCATCCCGGTTGCGTCAGTTCGTCAACCGTCATCTGCTTCTGCCGAAAGCTCTCCATGCGGTGCTGTACCGTTTTGGAGATTGTGCCCATCACCCAGCCAGGTTCGTCATCCTCGCTCAGTTTGCCATGCCATGTATCTTCTTCATCATCATCCTCGTCTTCCCTATCCTCCTCATCTTCGGAACTTGCAAGATCACTCAGACTGTCTCCGATAGCATTCAACATCTCCTCAAATGTTATTTCAGGCTTTGTGGTTGTCGATCGTCCATTTTCAACATTACCCATATGTTCCTGCTCTTGCATTATCGCTGTCTCTGCATCTTGAACTCGCTGTCTTGCCACTGCAGTCTCTCGCTCCACATAATCCTCGATCCATTTCTCTCTCTCTTCGTTGCATAAAAAGTGTGTTTCCCGTCATTTCTCCGCTGCAAGCTTCTTTTTGGATCGTAAGCTGCGCAATGCTCCCAACGCTAGGACCCTTTCTGCCTCCAAGCCACTCTTGCCTTTATTCTACTGATGACGTCGTCGGGTGGAATGCTTTGTTGATTTGCCATATTTGCCCGCTGGAAGTGGCGAAAGGTTCTTTTTCAGAGCGTTGACCATTGTATCTTGTGTTGACCTTGTTGTTGGGCAAGATGTTGGATGTTGCAAGAAATGGACCACATGGAGGCAAGCTGCGTCTTTTATGTCAAGGTTGGTAGGTTTGATCAATTTGAACAAAGCAAAATCAGCGTTTTGACCGTCACTTCATTGGCAATAGTCATGCTAATAGTACATTATGACTTGATAGTTAGCGTGTGATGCATGTAGGATCCCGGCAATGTCTTGAGACAAACATCACCAGACGTCCTTTCAGTCGAAGAATGACCTTTTTATATCTATCAAACATGGGATATCAGCCATCATTCAGCTCGATGTATCCCTGTAAACCAACAAACAACGTCGGACCGACTGACTGTAATCGCGCGACCGTTGGAATCCCCTGCAGCTATACGCAGCAGGATTCAGCTTCAATTGAACGTGTAAGTTGGCTGTCACTCATTCCAGTTTGACTTGTAGCTCACTATATAATCTTCAGCACTTCCCACGTCTTTCCGTGGTCATGTTCCTCACGTTTCAACAACAGCAAGCCATGGCTCCCGAAACGCTTCCTCCAGGTGCTATTGGAGCCGAATCAAGCCGAACAACAGGCGCTTCACACAATGAACCACTTGGCGAGACACAGCAGCAACCCAAACACCAGTTAGTTCACCGCGACGCAGCAATTGTCGCCACCGAAAATATGACCCCGGACTCACATTTGATAAAGGTACGCAAAACCGGAAGCAAGAAGAATAAGCAGCAACACGCGATCGGATGTGAGTCAATCCATATCTGTGTAGACAACGGTCAACTAAGAATATAACGCACTGCTGGCGTACGTAGAGAGCTCCGTGACCAATTCATCGCTTCCCGTAACAGCAAATCTCCATGGTCGACCAAGGCATTTGTCCGCACAGTCCGCGAAATTGGAAATCACGAGGTTGTCAGTTCTGGGATTTTCGCAGACGAATATCGTGATAAACGTCCCCGGGAATGGATGAAACAGGCTCAAAAGACCTCAGAGGAGGCTATGGAGTCGTATATGGTTCAGGTAATCCCTGGATCTCACTGCAGAAGCAGCAACTAATTTCCTGGAGGTTTTCAACATGTCAGCTACTATGGCAAGACAAGGAGGTCAGGTACAGCTTGAACAGTCAGACATGCGTCTTGCCTTGAATATGGCCAACATTGCCAAAGGAGGGTTTTCACGCGCTGCTATAGAGGAAATGCAACAACTAATCAAGAAACCTCGCGCCGAAGTCCGAGAAGAGAAGAAGCGGAGTGTCGAGTTTCCCGGGCACAACAATGTGAAGGCTGCGATCGAAAGACACCCGGCAAAGGTTCGCGAAAATCAAACGGACGGCTGCATTCCTTGCCAAAATGGCACCGCAAAAATCCACAGACACGCTGGAGGCGCAAAGGCAAGGGTGCACCACAACCCAGACCGGCGCCACCTCGGCCCGAATCGCCACCTGTGCCATCTGATGACGAAGAGAGCTCCGAAACAGAACGTATGCCACCCGCATATATGTATATACATACTCCGCTTCCCAACGCTCGATTTTTGCCAAGGACCGCATTTGCAATACAGATTTCATTCCACATTCACTGACTCATGATGGTCCATTCACAGGTTAGTACACTATCAGCTGCGTGGTAATGCAGCTGTCAGCCATTTTGATGACGAGGGCAGCCATTTGAGTGAATCTAACAGCGAACACGAGAGTTGACTGAAGGGAACGGGAATTTTGACTATTGTCATTATCTACAATTAGCGGACACTTTAAAGTATATTTAAAGGGTATATTTATATGCATCATTAAAGAACGATGTAGTAATAAAGGAGAATGTACATCAATAGCACAGAACGGCTGCCAAAAGACCATTATTGATATTCTATGCCAAAGTGAATGGTTCTATATTGCGGATATGCCTGTGTCAAAATGAGCGTCAACGGAGCGTCAACAATGTTTGGCTCAGCATCATGGTTACTCTGCATGGCGATTGGTCGCAGTGATGCATAAATGACGTACAGGCTGCCTTTATAGGCAAAAGAGAAATTGATACGCTCCCTGCCCGATACTGAAACTGAGCGTCAACAGAGCGTCAACGACTTTTGCTCTTGTAAGTCAGGTAAATAATCAGAGACTTGGCCATCTTGATGCATACTGAGAGTATTGGCCTCCTGTATAGGCCAAAAGGAAAGCAACACGCTCCCTGCCCGATCATGAAAACCAGCGTCCATGGAGCGTGAACAATTTTTGGCCTTGCATTATGGTTAATCAAAGCGCAATGTGGCCGTTAATGGCTATATACAAAGTTGTGACCGTTTATGTAGGCTAAAACGCTTTGTATCACTGGGTTGCAGCTTTGAAAATGGACTGAATTTTGGTTGTCCAGGAGGCTGTCGCGGGAAGGTTGCTAGTTATCTGCCTATAAAGGCTGCCAATTCCTGGTATATAGATGTCTGCGATCATTCGCCAATTATATTACCCAAGATGCAAGACCAAAAATCGTTGACACTCCGTTGACGCTCATTGTCCGAACAGGGCAGGCAGTGTGTCACTTTTTCTTTTGCGTATAAAGGCAGCCGACACGTCATTTATGAACGTCTACATCCAACTGCCACTCAGATTTCCCAAGGTGCAAGAACAAAAATCATCGACTCGCCGTTGAGTGTCATTTTCAGGATAGGGCAGGGAGCAGTTCTCGCTAGTTTTTGATGATAAAGGCGGCCAATACATCAGAAAACGACAACGATATACCAATGTCAATATTTTGCGATTAGCAATAGGATATCTGAATGCGACCATAAATAGATATACCCGAATACCGGAACCAGAGATTGGAACCGACAGGTCTAGCCAAACCCCGCGAAACCCGCGGGTTGACACATATGGGTCCGGGTTTGGCCCGCCAAGATGCAGCAGGCCAGGTGTGTGGACGGGTTCGGAACAGAACCGATCCATTTTAGCAGTCCGACCCCGGACCGCTGGTGGGTTACCCGGACCCTTTGCTAACAGTACCACTAACTTCAAATACAATCTAGTTAATCGAAGTTGCATATATTGGCCTACAAAACGGCATTGAATATTGATATACAATGTAGATGACAGGTCAATGATACACCGTGGATAGTACTTATCTGGAGTTTTTATTAATTGATGGACATGAGTTGTACCATTAGAAATTGAATAATAGCATATTTTTCTCAATGATATACAATTGGCAGCAGATGGGATTGGTATTCAATCCAGTAACCAAGGCATGTATATATATGTCTGTCAAAAGCAATATACAATGTAAGTAATATTGCAATACCAGTTACTTTGATCAATCTTACAAGTACTCTAAGGTTTTTCTTTTAGCTTGCAGGTCTTACCCAAGCTGTGTCAAATTGGGTAAACAAATTCCAAGAGTACTTTCAGCTGCTTCTCAAAGTTTCAACAGGTTTGAAATGAGATCAATGTTTTGACCAAATATGTCGAATTAGTTGCTCCATTTTAAATGCTAATGGAACCTTTGCTCAGATAGTCTAGAGATTTCTTCACTTGAATATATGTGAGCCTACTACTTGAAAGTGTCTTGTTAGAACCAGATATTTAATTTATTACATTTTGCCAATTTAGATTTTTGTGTTTTACAATTACAATAATATATTCTCCCTGAAAATACAGTAAGTAATCACTATTTATTTGTGATATATATATATACTCACAATCAGACAGCAGATTATCCTGAAGTATATTCAAAGCTGTATACCAGAATAGTGTACAAGCCTCAAAAGTTCTATACAAGTCGCTGTCTATTGGTCTGCGTGACCAATAGAAGATGATACTCCTGACTGCAGTTGCAGATTAAAATCAAGCAATCTAAGAAATGTACTTGCCACTTACAGTACAGAAAACTTCACTGCAGTAATTATGTAAATATTGGCAGATACTTGGAAAGACATTAATCAGTTAATCTTCCAGGTGAAATTGTGGATTATACAACCAATTTTACTCTATTGGTAATTGAGTCAAGTTAGAAAAGATACCAAGTTGATGATGCATTGAGGGTTGGCAGCTGGACAACCTTTGAAATATGCTGAGAGGCAATTAAGTAAAAAGACAATAGTCAATATAAACAGCCTATGGATGATCAATCTATAATCTAGGTTAATTAATGCTGAAAGTCTATTTACAAAATAATTTATATTTATGGAAACAAAGAGATACACAAAAGGGTTTTCTGAGCTGGTTGGAAACTGATCATCTCTGTAGTGAATATTAACTAAATATAATAGCCGGTGGAAATAGAGAAAGATAATACGAATTTATAGTATTAGATAATATATGAGTTTAAATAAAAGAAGGAGATATATAGATTGAAGACAAAAGAAGAGAAGAGGGGAATAATGATGTAAAAGTCAATCTGCCAAATTGTATTCAGCAGAACAGATTACAAATTTGATCAGTATAATCAAAAATTCCAAAGTACTTATGCCTAATTAGGCAGATAACACTACTTATTTTGGCTTTCTCCAAACTGTTCTTATATTATTCCACATTTCTATCTGTTATCTCACTTACTAGTGTCAACTATTTAGCCATCATCTCAAATTGCAATGTTGATTTCTTTATTACATTTCCTAATCCAATACTCGTAAAGACACACCAAGTGTGTAAGTAACATATTTCCAGAAATTAGACTATTCTCAGTCTCTCTGCATTCTCTTCATAACTAAACTCCATGCTCCAGATACACCCTCAGGTCTCTCAAAGCCGTCCAGAAGAATAATTCTCTTCAATAAGCTTTTTATAAGTTTTATTGGTCAACTACCCTCACTCTACAATGTTATAATCACAAGTTACAAATTACATGAGTTATAGCACCCAGTGTACTACTATCTAGCTTCATAATTAGAAGCTGAGAAAGACTAATTCTTGTAATTTACATTTTCTGCATCTGATTTTATATTTGTATCTGGTTATAACCTCTGCTTTTAAAAGTACAGAATCACAGCCTTTCAGTATATGTCTATATTTACTCAACGTCGATTCCCATATACAACTAACACCGTCTGCAAGTAATATCTCATATTTACGACAATTCAATTTCCAAGTATATCACTCAGTTTGCTATATTGATATTTCAAAGTTTGGTTAATTACTGCATTACAGCGCAGTCAGAGCTGTGTGCTGATCTACATTTCGGTCTGTCTCCATATATTGATTCCTATTTGTTGAAGTGCTATTCTGGAGGTAAACTTCTATATTTACAAAAGATTCAATTCCAATCAGCCAATATTTGCATTGCATATATCATTAAGTTGACACTTCAAATGATACATGTAAATACAAGCCAACATCCTGAGTACCAAACCATCTCACTACGGAAAGGTATGATAATATCTATCCAAATACTTGTTCAATACATCCATACATTTCGTAATCATTCTACATTTGGCCTCCTGGACAATTACATGGATGGTTTACATGTTTCCAATGCAGTTATACAGTTATTCATAATTCTTTTTTTTGACCCCTTAACTGTTCAGTAACTTTCTATTCGCATTGTATACACTATTTTGTATAGTCACATTCTTGCCTATAGGGGTAGATTCTTCCTGGTGTTTCCAGCAGTTAAGTCAGAAGTTGAATTAGTTCTGCAATGTATTCATTCAATAATTAGGTACCACCCACTTCAGGATCCTTCAGAAGACTTGAAGAGATGAGATTCAATTTTGCTGATGAAGTGTAGCAAAACAATCTGGCTGACAATATTCAGTCAACAAATTAAAATTATATCATACAATATTCTCAGTACAAGTCTTGATGTTATATAGACCTACCTCCATGCATGTGTTTGTTGCTTTGAGGATATGTATTATCTGGTAGTGGCTTCAATATAGAGCTGTGGTTGTTGGGTAAAGAATTTGATCTTGAAGGTTAATAGTTAGCAATATTTAGTTAAACAAAAATACTGTTTATTAGTGACATTGAGAACTTGTTGTTGTATAATACAGAGGGTAAATGGATATATCAAATATCAGTACCACAAGTCAAATCATTATTGAAGTCTTGATAGGCAAATGCAGTACTAACACCTTCCTACTGATTGTATCGTATAGTTCGAATGTATTTTCTGTCAGCACTTTAGCAATGAGAGATATAGGCCTGATAGTTATTAGTGTAAAGTATATTAGAACGAGTAATTGCAAAGTTATATAGTTGTCAAGTCAATACTACTTGTTTATGAGCTAGTACTACTATAATTGATTAAGCTTTGACTTGTATAACTACATGCAGATAAGAATATCTACAATTGGATGCTTGCAAACAACTATATCCAGATTTCAGAACAAACTATTATAAACATTAATTACATTTTGATTAAGAAGACAATATACTGTGGTACAAATACAGGTACATGTTTGGAGGTACAGAGTACTGCAGAAGCTGTTGGGACAAATGGGTTGTGACATTTTATTGAGTCTAAGTTTAAGATAATATATAGATAATGTAGTAGCTGGCAGCCCAAACCTCAAGTCACATAACAACATACTCTAAAAAACCTTGGTCTAATACTCCACTTGGGTGTTATCACATCAGTTTGAATACTCATCTCTTGACCAAACAACCAGAAAACTAACAGATGACAGTAGCCAAACTATGCCATGCTCTAAGGTTCTTCCAAATAACCATTCTGTTGCTTATGCTGTTGAAGCCATCAATTATAGTCCCATGTCTCAACTTTGTAGTCAATTGTACTATCAATATCCACTGTGTTGAGTTTCAGTCCACCGCTCATGTGGGAGAGATACACAGTCTTGTGGTCTCAATGGATGATATCTATATACTTGTACTAAGTCCAGTATAGAATGTTGAAGGTACTACTCCAACCAGCTTCAGAGTTGTTGATTTCAATTTGAAGCCTTTCAGTCTGAAGCATCAGTTGTGCTGTAGAAGTTATAGAACAGATGGATGGACACTATGGCAGAATGCATTTTGCACGTCAGTTATCATACTCTCATTGGACTCTATGTGATGTACCAAGAGCTGCTGTTATAAGTAGAGTAAGATGAAATGGGTTGTTTGGCTTGTAGAGAGGTATCTCTGTGAGAATATTTGCTTCCGCTTGGCAAATACAGTGGAACTATTGATCATTTCCTACTCTGTATACTCATGGACTGGTGAATGGTTATGGAAGTGCTGATGCTCAGGTAGTGAAGTATGTGACAATGTCAGGGTTGAAATTGAAGATACTTCTCCCCAGCTGTATTATGAATTAGAGACTCTTCTGCGGGGTCAGATGCCCATCTTGGCATAGTCTTGGAAACTCATATCGATCGATTGTAGACACTTAAATGAAGCTTGTTGGGTGTTGGAATGGAGTCATTATGCCTTAAGGTTAAGAATTGAAACTGCATACTATTGAGCTCCAAATAATGCTTCATCATTCTAATAGTGGAGGAGTCAACGAACCTCAAAGATCCATTGCTACACTAACCACTGCTAGTAACTCGGGTTGCCAAATCAAATACCTAGCACAGTCTGGCCATCCATTTGCCCCAATCTCTAGGGGTATTGATTTACTGACATCTTGCAGACATCTGCAGTCCAGTATCTACACACATCTCTTCAACAATCAAAATACGTTCCTTTAGGTTGATCTGTTTGGCTGGCAACCGGTTGACCTGTATATGAAATCGCTTCAAATATCATCCGTTGTTGGGCTGTACCGTTACTGCACTGCAGCTAACTCCTCTTCATTTTGGTCATGAACATGTTCTATTACAGTGTCCTTTGGTTTCCATCATCATGTATATCAGGCGAACTCCACACCGCTGCCATTGCTGCAATCTCACCCACTTCCACCATCACAGCAACCGCTCCCAGGAAAGCATTTTGGGGTGTGATAATACTTAGGGGAACTATTGCCTGCGTTTTATAATCATTACTTTTGGTCAGTAAATTGTAATGATTCTGGATGCAGTCACAATCCTTACTGAATGATGTGCCCTCGCTTGTATGGAAATCAGCAAAGTGCATAATTATCTTCCAGCAATATGGAAACCTCCTAGACAGTCCGTTCGATTTCACCAGAGCTTATATGTTATTCCAACCACTTGCAGACCCCCCTGAAGCTAACCAAAGTCCTCTCAGATGCTGCAAAAGCATTCTCAGATGCTCCTCAACGCACCAGCTATAATCCAGGTGAATTCAAGATGCAATGTAATTTGACTGTTGCGATAGTTAGATTTTAGAACTGGTGAAACCTCTGTGTTGGTCTATAGCTGATTTTCAGGGCAGCTGAGACATCTGTGCAGATCTGCAGAAGATCTTAAACATTGTGCTGTATTTGCACCGCAAATGTTATTAGGGTTCCAGGTTCCATAACCAGAAGCAATTTTGTCTTTCATATTTGTCCTCATTGGGCATTTGTGTTTTACAATGGCAAAAAGATCTGCTGCAGCATAATAAGGCATCAATTATCAATGAAAGTCTAAGAATGCATACACCTATGGTTGATCTGGATGGAGAACATCCTCAAGCTCATGTGGCCAAGTATCTGCAGAGACTAATTGGGGAAAACTTGAAACATATCTGAAGATTGTGACTTAGTGAGTTTGCAGATTCCCTTGTAGGCTCGCTTCAAGTGATTTTGGAGATGCACTTGGTGGCTACTATCCAGTGATCATAGAGATGCACTCTGATGCCATCATATAGTGAAATTGGATAAGCACTTATGGTGATTATCAAGTGGGCTTGGAGACGCATGTAAGGCCGTATATCTGTATATGGCTGTGTATGAGCGGATATTGCAAGATACGGTTGCACAGGCGGATATGATAATATAATAGAGGAGTAGGTAGGTAGAATTATCGGTGGCGATCTCAGAGTAATTGCAAGTTGTCTATATAAGGTTGTGGTTACTGGCCCTGGACACATCTTGTGCCATTGGCGAGAACCTAATCATGACTGCCATTACATCATCCCCTGCTTTCGGAGCAGACCCCTTTGGCTGCCACATAAGTGTTCAAACAAGAGAAAACCCATAAGAAAACAAAACCCAAGATGCGTACACCTCTATTCGACATTGATAAGTCCCACAACCAATCAGCGCCTCATGAGTAACCTCACTGTGGATTCGGAAGATGGGGAAACTCCGCCTCCAGCGGTGGGTGGTTAGAACCTGGGCCAACGCCGTGTATTCTGGTCCGAGATCATTATGAAAGTAAAACAAGGTACAACCACATGGACAACATGCAGTCCCTGTTCTCCATGTCCAGTGATCGTCAGGGATTCCTTATATCCTCTCGGTGAACCTCATCAACCACTTCATGCACATTCCTGGGATCCTCGCCAGGTTCACACCGAGTACGTACCTAACTGTAACGTGGTCATTGTACAAGTTAATGGAGCTTCTGGCATGATCGCATATAGTGGAGGATCCTGTCGACATGTCACTCGCCAGAGTCATCGATGACTGTAGGCTGCGGTTCAGAGGCCGGTTGGCCGACAGTGGGTGGTGCATAGCGGTCGAGCCAAGAGACATGGGAAACATTATGCTTGCAGATCGTATTTGGAAGGTCTATTTTGTAAGCATTCTGATCGATGACCTTTGATACCGTGTATGGTCCTGTCCATTTGTAATACAATATCTGTGACGGTGATGTCATTCAGATATGCCGTGTTGAACGACGGTTCTTTTCTCCAACCTTGAAACCAACCTCTTTCCCGCCGGCGTATCTCATCTGACAAGCTGGAGTCTCCTGCAAGTTATTAGGCAGAGTTTGGTGAGTCTCCTCCCAGCCAGCTGCGAAAGTGTCTGCTTATATTTAGGATTGCAGGCTAGATGGTGGCTTCGGGGCCTGAAACTTCATCACCGAATCGTAGTGGTAAGTAGCACACAATGTTGTTATCCTCTTAGACCTGTGTATTGCGTTATTGTAAGCGAATTCAGCTAGTGGTTAGAGTCCAACCCAATTGTCCTGCTCATAGTTGCAGAAAGCCCAAGAATACTGCTCCATCATCTGGTTCTGACCCTCTCTCTGTGCGTCTGTCTGTGGATGTCATGCTGTCGAGACCCGATGGTCAGTACTCAACTGAGAACATACCTGGGTCCAGAAGTGGCTTGTAAACTGGGTGCCACAATCTGTAACTAAGTTGTTCCGAACACTGCGCTTGCAAATAACATGTTCAACAAAGAGCCAGGCCCATTCCGGGGAGTCAACATCTTTCTGGCACAGATGGTAGATTGCCATTTGTCTCAGTTGGTCGATGATATTGAGGATCTCAATGTAGCCTGATGGTGTTGACTCTGGCAAGTCAGTTACAAAGTCTCTGGTGACACCTTCCCAGGCCTGTAATCATGTTTCCAAGGGCATGTTGATCCCGTGCCCGGGGTGCCAATGGGCTTTGATTCGGTGGCATACTTCCCAGCCACTGACATACTTATGTAAGTGCGAGTCCATTGCTGGCCAGTAGAAATCGCTAGATACCAGCTCAGTAGTCTGAAGAGCTCCTGAATGACCAGGTTCAGGGTTGTCATTCAATAGACTGATCACTTGTCCATGTAGGGAGTCGACTGCAGGAATCTATATTGTCCCTTCATGAGTCAGAGCTGCTGTGACGACTTCCCAATGGCTCTCCGTTCCGGCGGTATCTGTGCTGTATGCAGCTCGTCCGTCGACTAGGAATGCGGAGACATCACGCACCAAGCAATCAGAAGACTGAGCTGCGAGTATTGCTGGCATGAGGTCATCGTACATTTCTACAAAGATGGTTGCCACTAAGTGTGCCACAGGCCTTTCCTAGGTGATCTCGTAGTCGGGCTGTCTGGATGGACCATAGGCCAGGGTCTTGCTGCATTCCAGGAGAGCAATGACAAGGTCATGAGCCGAAAGAGTTTCCAACCACCTGGCTTGTCTTCTGGAGAGCACTTTGGATGTCTGGAAGTATTCCAGATTCCTGTGGTCGCACCAAATGAAAACCTTGTGATTAGCTCCCTCAAGGTAGTGTTGCCACTGTTTCAGTGTGTGCATGATGGCCAACAGCTCCCAACGATAAGTGTCATAATTCTCTTCGGCTGAAGAGCACGTCTGGAAGTAGAAATTGACCAGCATGAGAACCCCGAAACCTTCATACTGCTTGAGAATGCCCTCGATTGTGAATCCACTTGCGTCTGTTTGGATAATGATCAGCTTAGTCAGATCAAAATGCTGGAGGTTCAGTGCCTTGGTGACAGTCCTGTTCAGATTCCAGAACACCATTTCGGCTTCCCGCGTCCATTCCCATTTGGCTGCATGTGGCCATTTCTTGGCTCTCAGGCTTACCTCTGTGTTCTTTAGTAATTCCATCAGTAGAAGGGTTACCTTGGAATAATTCCGGAAAAATCTTCGTTCAAAGTGCGTGAATCCATGAATCACCATTACATTTCCAACTGACTTCGGTTTCGTTCAGTCCATGATTGAGGAGATCTGGTCCGCCTCCATGCCAACTCCATCGGTAGTGATCACACACCCCAGGAAGCCGACTTTTGAAACCCCGAACTGACACTTCTGGGCTTTGCAATAGAGGTTGAATTCCCTGAGTCGCTATAGCACATGACGCACATGATCCTCATGCTCCTCCTCGTTTGTCAAATGAATGAGTACGTCATGATGGTAGCATACTGCGAAGCTGTCAATGTATGGCCATAGGCAATCATGGATCTAAAACTGGAAGGTAGCCAGTGCATGTGTTAGACCAATTGGCTTGACCTGCTATTTGAATTGGCTGTAACACATTTGAAAACCCATCTTGTATTTGTTGCCTTTGTTGATCAGGATGAGGTTATAAGCCCTGCAGAGGTGCAGCATCATGAAGATCTTGGCCTTGCACATGAGGTCAAGTATCACTGAGATCAGCGGAAGGGGATACCCATTCTTCACCATCGCTAGATTCAGTGAGTGGTAATCAACACACAGTCTGGAACCTCCATTCTTCTTCATTGCAAAGATTATTGACACTGCCACCACCCATGATGATTGCTGATTACACCCATTGGCTAGGTTTGCCTCGATGTAAGCATTTCATGTCCTGGATTAGAACTCTAGTCGATTGCAAATCTGCCCATATGGCACAGTATAGCCAGGCGCCAAGTCAATTGCATAGTTGGTGGACTGATGTGGGGGCAGGGTGGCCGCCTTTGCTTGCTGAAATCCTCCATGAAATCTCCATATATTGCCGGGATACGTGCTCCATTGTCTAGGCACCTTCTTTGTTGTTGTGCTGGCTCCAACTGCAAACGATAGTTCTCAATTTGTACTAGATATTGAGTGGTATGAAGGAATACCATGGAGCCCCAATTCAAAACAGTTCGTCTAAATAGGGCCAAGCACCACCATCCAGTACTCCCTTTGTGTCTTGGGGAGCTGGTATCAGTTGTTCATGGTCCTCATTGTTGGTACACTCTTCTGCCGCAGCTACTGCTGCAGCTCCCTGCTTGCCCATCCAGCACCTGTGGCCAATCTCACTCACATCAGCAAAATAGATTTTAGTCACTGGGAGCCTCCAGGAGTGTGTGAGAGGAGGCGGAGTGTAAAGTTAGAAGCGTCAATTACAGGAGAGGATCAGACCCTAGGAGGGCATTCCGGCCAGCCTTCAGAGTAACTGGGATCGCTGATGACTGGTACGGGAGCACCATGGGAGCGGTTGTGATACGTTTGGGAGCACCTGGGACTGTCGCCTAACCAATGCAGGAATCCCATATTAACACTGAGAGATGCATGGGTTCTTGGGGATATTCATTCGAAGGACTGAAGGCGTTATCGGCGATTCTCCCGATGTACACAAGCAATAAGAATACCCTCCAGGTATGATGCATAGATTATTATTCATTATCGACTTCTAAATCATACTATAGTACCCAGCATCTCATTCAACATTCTACTGTTTGCATAGCTACATTAAGGAGAACCAAAGAAAATGGCAAGCGATTCAAGAATGAAAGCAGGTAAACCAGAAACAATACCGTGGCGAAGCGATCGAATGATATCAATCGACCATGGTCACAATGTCATCCACTAAATCTCCCATCTCATCACGGCCGATGAACACAGGATCACACAATTCATCAACGGTGGAAAGAAGATGGAGGCGTTCCTGATATTTCCGAATAATTTGGGCCTGGCGAGTGGGCAAAATACAATTCCAATGCTGTTTGGCTCGATTTGTGATATCTAAATGGTTGGAATTGAGAGGTTAGCTCGCGATGAATCAAAATGGAGTTTGAAAGGCAATATGATGAATTCGTGGGGAAAACAAGTGCGCCACCAGGACAGGAGGAGTGCCTGATGTGGAGTGCAGGGTGGGCATGGGGAGAGATGATGGTGATGGAGGAGTGCGGAATGAAATTGTGGGGCGCAAATCCAGGCCAAGGAGCGCCAATCCAGCGGAGCAGCCCATCAATGCTGAGCATCACCGAAAGGGAGGGAGGTGAAGATTCTGGACTGAAATAGAGGTGCTCCTGATCGAGGTCGAGGAGGGGATTGAGGAGCGCCCAATCTAGGGGAGGTGCGCTGACCGAAATGCAGTATGAAGCGCTGAATGAAATATCAAAGCGCCAATCCAGACAGAGGAGCGCCGACGGGGATTGAGCAGCGCCTATTATAGCGGAGGAGAACCATGGGGGGGGGGGGGTATAAAGCAGCACACGATGTGTAATTGATGAGTGCAGTGGCTTCTGCAGTGATACAATCCATCACCGTGGAAGGGCAAATTTACCTCGATATTCATCTTGAGAAAACATAACTATAACCTTCTTTCCAGTGGAATACTCCAACAGCGCACAATGAATAGCGGCGGCCACAAGGGCTACCGTCTGCGGTGTGAGCGGTTGAAAGAACTGCGATGTGGTCGGTTGTCGCCCCAAGGTATTGGCAGTGAAGAAAAACTAATGGTAGGTTAAGTCAAGTACTTCCATCCGCATGAACCAGGACTTCTTATCATCGATGACTTTCGAGAGATAAGCATCATCAAACAGAAGCTCCTTAACCTGGATTCGAAGCCAAGTCTCTGACCCTGAATCCAAGCCGTAATTTCGGACAATGGTTTAACAAGCTCCATCTGCCAAACGCCCTCGAATCATACTAATCTTTAGTTTTAAGTATGCATAGTTTTGAGGATTAGTATCATCACAAGTCCAATCGAGGAGCAGAAGACAGAGTAAACACTTATGGCTTCTCCGGTTTGCGGATCAATTTTAAGAGATGGACCACCGGGCAATTGACACACAGATGGTGTACCTACAGGAGCACCTGCTAATGGCCGCTGTCGATCCTGGGCCTCAATGGCTAGTTTCCAAGCTTCGTCAACCATCGAGTACTTCTAATCAGAAATGATTGGCCAGGGAGTTTTGGTGAATGCGATTGCCTCCATGAACTCTTTCACTACCTCAAAGGTAGCCTTTTGGCGTTGAGGAACGTTGTGATCTCCACCGGCCTTTGGTTGAGGAACACTATTGTCTCAACTAGCCTTGGCGAGCGGGCGCGCATGGGCGGGTACAATGTCAGACTCGCGTAATATGTTGATGGTTGACTTTTGGCATTTGAGGAATGGTGGTGCCATTGCCCCGGCTGGATGTCGCAGATTTGGAAGATGATGTGTGGGCAATGACAGTATCGGCACGGTTCCGTTTCTTTGGCAATGGAACCCTTGTAGTTTGTATTAACTTATCACGGCGCGCCTCGTCTAGATGTAGGACCTCTTGCTGGTTGTCCAAATCATCGTCTTCGATATCGGTTGACACGGTGGACTCTCCAGCGTCTTCATTGTCGTCATTGCTGATCTCCTCCCGATCAGTATCATCATCATCCTGGTTTATCTGAATTATAACGGGACATTTGCTATCTCTAACACTATACACAAAGGTTGGAGTTCAAACATTCGATCGGCAATGAAAAGTGGCTGTCTCCTTGAATGCACCCATCAGTGCTCGCTCAAGGTGTGCTTCTTGATTCTTCTGTGAATAAGAATTCCTCACCTGGCTGGCTGTAGGATCCATGTTGATGAAGTGAAGTTGCGCAATGTAGACAGAAGCATATAAGAGTAAATACAGTAGGAACTTTAAGAGAATGATGGGAAAATAGGGCAACGAAGTAGCACGCGGTCGGAGAGGATGCAATTCGAGCCGTGCATCGAAAGAGTCCGGCAGTGTCTCCGGTTCATATAAATATTGTCGAAGCCAATTCTGTGTTGTGATTGCGAAAGCGTCAGGTGCACCGGATTAGATGGATTCTTCATGCCCCCAATTCCCGAATGTCAGCATTCGTATCCAAATACGGTATTCATGCAAGAATAGGAGGTTCGATCAAGCCAGCATAGCTAGAATTTGAACCAGATGCACCTGAACAACTCGAGGCATTAACATGGGTGTATCACTAGGTAACTCCCAGGGCCGGATATAGGTGGAATACTGAGATTTGGGTTGATCATGATCGCCCCTGCATTTAACTCCGCCGGAGGTAGTTCATTATGCCTCTAGTTCGAGCATATGATAGGTGACCGCGTGGCACAGAATTGTTGGTGTGTTGAACAATTTTGCAGGACTTGGATGGAGGATAGAGTTGGGACCATCGTGAGTGGCAACAGTTGAAGTTACATTGGTTCAAACTGAGTGTGTTGCTGATAGCGGATAAATATGAATCTCCGAATGCGGTATACCTGTCGGATAGACACCCCATTTTGATGATATTCGGTTGTTTTAGGATTCTGCAGCATAGTTAGTGGTCGATTAGGCAATATCGGATGCAGCACTTCATTTTCAGCGGTCTGAGTCTCCTGAAGTTACAATATGCATGCAGTCAGTGTTAGAGAGGACAGAGAATTTGGGTTTACAAAGGAGAGATTCAACATAGGGAAGGAATGGTAAAGGTACGATGAAGACTCAGTGGATATTTAATCGATTCCAGTTCCAGTCAACTCCAAGAATGCTAGCGAATGGGTCATCCATAGTCACTCCCATGAAGATGTTGCGCATACTATCATGTAACCACCGCATAATTTAATCACAAACATTATGAGTCTCAATGATACAATGTTGACTTAACATAAATATTGGCGTGCAAAGCGGTGCATAAGAACAATATGAATGCATCATGAGGCTTCATCTGACAGCGGAAAGACGAATAACAGTATGCAGTTCCGGCCAATTATGGTGCAACTAGCATTGAATTGGCACCCAGGATACAATCTAATAGCTGCAATTGCAGGCTCGCCTTACTTTGTGAGTTAACTTGTACTCTCAGAAACTGCCTTTTCTTTACTCAAGCTTTCATCGCGATTTGTTCTTCATGCACACTTCGGATTGGACGTTGGTGGAAATCAGATATTGTCAGTTATGATTTGTCACAAACTTCAGGCGTTCAAAATATGCGGTGGGCGGGAGCCTGCCGGTCACCGATTGAGCCGCTGAGCAGAGACTTGGATTCAGATTCTATCCCTTCGAGCTCTCTTGATGGAAATCGGTTAACATAATCTATTTCAAGATACGGTTTTTGGCGGCCCAAACATACATGTTAGTGAAAATGTAGTTAAGTTTTCATTAGAAGCGTTGTGAATTTGAGCTTAATCGAGGAAGGGTGGTATACAAGTGAGCGGGAGTTGCTGGTCATCTGTAGAATCGCTGAGCGGAAGCTGCCTTTTGAGGTTCACTCTCTCAAGCAGCAGCTCGATGATGGAGTCTGAATGACAGAAGCTATTTTAGGATCTTGGAAATGTAAGGTCCGAACACACTTCTTAGTCAAAATTCAGTTGAATGTGCGTACTTATCGGCCAGGGCAATGCATTTACGGTAAGTGTGTAGTGGATACCTTCCTCCAAAGGATAGGTTTAGACGGAGCATGGCGGATATAGCGAATGAGTGTCGGCCTTCACATACCTAACACGCATAGATTCAGATATTAGCCGGGTTCGAGCAAGATGAGCCGTGCCTGCACCTACACGTTCAGTGTCGGACAGATGACACTCTGTGTGCTGGCAGCGACAGATTCAAAGATAATGCAAAGTAGGTATTCACGGTTCAGAGGCGTGCCTGGAGTGGGATCATATGTGAATAATGAGTGCTGGCATGTGGAAAGTGGCCGATGAATAGAATATGCGTGCGGTGTCAGATCCGAGACCTTCACACTCGACAGGAGAGTGGATCTCTGGTGTGCCAGAACTTCGTTTCTATGTGAGGAAATACTGGGCTGAATTCTTCCGGTAAGCCTGGAATACGTGAGCCGTGTCCTATGATAAGACATATCAACTTGATATCACTTAGAAAGTCATTCTATCCATGGATGATTAGAGATATACTGTGATGGATCAGTCTCAGGAGAGTCGAGATGTTGATAACAATACTCATGTGCAATTGACTGTAAATTATTCAGCATTCATTGATTCAGTGAATATCCCAAATTCTTTCGCAATTCTAGTGTCTGGTGCGCCTGCAATAGACAAGAAACAAATAATCTGAATCACACATGGAGAGTCTGGCGCACCTGATAACTGGAATCCGGTTCGCAGGATTCAGTATCACAATTCCACACGAACAATCTACGATGATGATGATATGTGACTGCAACTTTGTCAAACTGACACAAAGAGAAATGTATGGCACCGCAAAATTTGGCCTGGTCGGCCATTAAACTGGCACACCTGCTTTTCATCACATATTGGAGCATCCCAATGAGGCTATGTTAACATTTAACAGATATCTGTGGATCATTGACTTGATCCCATATTCATCTCTATAAGCAACTAACATGAAATGGAATCGAGCTCTAACCAATACTCCCCCCGAGCGCCTTATTCTATATACCATTTGCCTATTTTGCATCAGTTGGTGTGATTGTATTGGTAGAATGGTTAAAGAGGCATACCTTGATTACACTGCCCAGATGATTATCGTTCATCCTCACCATCTGACGGCACGAAATCTCCTTGTTCCGTAAGCTGCTCCGTATGGTCTTCGCGACACTCCTGAATCCGGGATATGATCGAAGTGGGGATGTTCGGTCGGCTCATCAGGTCATGCAGGACTGTCATTTGAGCGACTCCCGACCGCTGGTGGAGATCACTCGCTCAGTTATCATAATCACCGGGTCCAGCCTTCAATAGCGAGGTGTGTGGAACTCTGTTTTGCCACAGTCCGACAACCAGTGCAAATGCCTGGCGCTGCTTATTCAATACCTGGAACTTCTGAGTTATTACTGCATGGTTTGTTGCTGTGGGATTTAGGCTTGTCCCACCCACCGCGGGTGTACTTACGAACACAGAGGGATTTCGCGAATCTTGCAATTTGAGCTGCATTTCTGTGCGCCCATTGTTGCCCATATCTGCATGCATGTAGAAAATATCCAAATGATCTGCAAAACACTTTGTGAGCCACCACTTCAAATGACGAACTTGGCCTGGCAGCGGACAGAATAGCACTGCCTTTTGATGAGGAGGTGCATGAGGCAAGGAGGTTTTATTACCTTCATGCTTGAGCAGGAGCGCCTCATTTGATGGTTCATCTTCGTCAGGCTCGGGATACTCCGCAGGTTCTGCAGACAAGCATTGGCAGATATGTGTCTCTCAGCCATCGGAAAATTGGAGAATCCACCCAAGGGTCGAGTGGCCATTCATCGTACAATTGTCCCGAAGCGTCATTCCGATCCTCAGTGTCTCCCAATATCAATGAGAAGCATGCCAGCCGCCATCCATGAACCCTCAATGCTCCTGAACCACCCTGTGAAGTGTATCTCTCCACAAGGGTCTTCAGTTTTACTGCCCTTCTGTAGTCCATTCGAGATCAACAAGGTGTGCATTCTCCTTCGGAATCCAAACAAGTGGTGTCCCATTCGCAAGTTTCGATTCTGACCACCTCCTGATCATCCACGGCTTTGCAATTTGAATCATCCGATGTGCCGGATCCTGTTGAGCGTCTTTTGTTTTCAGTCTGGATAGCATGCATCAAACTCTTGACTGCGGAATACAGTGTCTCGGCGCCGTGCTTTTCTATCACAGTATCATCCTCTGGATATTCTGGCGCACTTGAAAACAGCCATATCGTCTGAAAACACCAGTCATAGAGTGCATGGAAACCCGGCGTTGCAGTGATATGAAGTTCGAATCCAATTCTTGCATTCATCGCAATTTGCCAGCCCACACTATTGTTCGTCTTGTACCGATGAGACTCATCAAATATCCCAAAACTCCATGAACAGTGTGAGAGTTGGCCATTGGTTGATGGTTTCGCTCTGGATGTTAAGATATCATACGACACAAGGTGGATATTCCATTGCTGTTTTGGCTCGTCAAGACTGGTGTTCAGATCCTCATTGGTGGGATTCGCATTTTGCGCGTGCAACAAGTTAATGAGTTTGAAATCTGTTGCAAATGTCATCTCGGGGATGACAATCTTGAACGTCTGTGCAACTCCGGCATTGCCACCACCAGGATTGGTTCAAGCGCGGATCTTAGCGCTGGATGCCCCTCCAGTGGAGTTTTCTGGATCTCCATGGGGCGGCGGGGAACTGAATTATGTCTCCGCAGTGGATACCATTCCCGTTCTTCACTGATTATCCCGGGAATGACATTCTGTACCATATTCACCCACTCGTCAAGGGTATTCCGCCGCAAAATCGACAGTGGTAACCCCATTACAACATCCTCAGGCAGCAGTTTGCAAATCATTGCTGCTGCCACCGAGGTGAAAGTCTTTCCAAGTCCCATTTCATCCGCCACCAGTGCTCCTGGCATATCCGCATCACAAACCCACCTCCTCACGATGAATCAGATTGCCCAAACCTGGTGCGCCAGAAACTTTGTTCTGGGCAGGCCTGGAATTGAATACTTGTGGCCTGGAACACCATCATCTATTGATTGACAAATTGGATGAGCATTCAACAGCCTGGCCGCCTCCTCAAGACAGTCGTGTTCGAATTCATTGTTGATTGTGTAGAGAACTGTATTCAATACTGAACCGGTATTGTCTGGATCGAGGTCCTCCTCGCCATCGACTTGATCCTGAACCTCTCTTGCACCATGGTCGGTCTTCTGTTCGTCCTCAATGATCTCTTTCAGTTGCTCTGATGTAAGTGGGGATGATGCGCTCATACTCTGGCGCTCCTGAAATTCACCTCGATGTTAGGTATTTCACAGACAAGCATTTGGACCCAACAAGTATGTGGAATATAATCAATTCTATTCACTCAATCAGAACTTACATTAATACAACTATCAGTCTCTTTCCCACCTGCCTCCGCATCCAGCACTATTTCATTCTCATCGGCTTCCTCCCAAGTCTAAGTATATGGATTAGCAGAGGGGCATAACTAACCGGGAGAAGGCTAGCGGGGATTACCTTCACCGGTCTAATTACGTGCTCCGCAATATGCGTCCCTGTAGCTACCTTCACTTCGACCAAAAATTGTTTCACATCGTGGTCCAGTTTCAACTTGAAGCCATTTGAACGGGAACAGTGGTATGAAATCTGACCATATAGAGGGTCATTCATCATGTGCCCCGATGCGTATACTCCCATATACTCAGCCTCCAATTCTTCCTGCGTCAAGTTGCATTTGTATATCGCAGTCAGACAGTACGGTTCTTTCGGGCTACAATTTTGTTCGATGAAATCAATCAGCTCCTCCCAGTGCCTTACATCTGAGTACGAAGCGTGGAGTTGAATGCTGGATGTCTGGTCATTGTTGCTGTTCAGCTCTTGACAAATCACAACAATGAAAGTTGTATTCGGCAACTCTGGGACGTTACATCTCTCTGTTTTTGTCCGCCCTCTCACCAAAATCCGTTGCCGGTCGCTTGTTGCGTCGCTTTCCCTTGTTCCTCACCTCCCGAACCTCCCTTGCACATGGCTTCCAACACATCTCCACCCACTGTCGCCAAATCCATTCGCCGTTATCGAAAATTTCCAAAGGCAGCCAGGTCTCAAAAGTCTCCCAAAAATCTGCAACCGCTGTCTCCCAGTGCAGAGGTCAATGTCACAGCTGTTTCAGACGGTTCTGTCCCCGGATAATGGCCTGTTGTTTCTTCCCAAGAAACCCTGCCACCCATACTTTCTTCCACTTGTCAAACGTACTAAAGCTGGGCTGCCCCATCCTTTGGCAAATTGCCTCAAGGTGAATTCCATTTGCTTCAAGCTGATTGGGGCTTTGCCTTCGGCCCCACCCAAGTCCGACAAATCGTCGCTCTCATAATCAGCATCATATTCGTCATAGCAAATCTCTGGCAATGGGGGCAAATTGGCAATCTCGGCAACATCTGTCCTCCGTGGTTCCACAGCAGGCTGAAATCGTTTCGTTGGAAGGATGCTGGGGGGTCTACCAGGTGCGCCGGAAAGTTGTCGTGGAGCAGTGGAAGCGGAAGAGGTCGGTTGAATGACTGGATTGTTTCTAGGTGGTGCTGGAGGCACTCGAGGTGCGCCTGGAGATGACGGCCCATGTCCTGTGAATGGCTGATGGGGGAACATTTGAGGGCCACTATATCTTCCTTGGGGGAAATCGTATCCTTGCCACAGTGGCCCATATTTCGGATTTTGTTGGGTTCCACCAGAGCTTGGTTGTGAGCCTGGTGTCATGTTGAATGGAGCCTGGTGGTGGAACTGGGGAGCGCCTGGAAATGGTGGCTGCGAAGGCGGGTAACTATACCCTGGTGGTGGTGGTGGTGGTGTTGGTGGTGGTGGTGGTGGATGAAATTGATTTCCGGGTTGCCCAAATTGCGAGTCTTTGCTCTGTGTATTACCTCGGTGTATTTCCAGCATTATTATATGGTGCTCCCACATTGTCATCTGGGCGTTGTTGTGAGCCAAACAGCCCACCTGTTGAAGCCATATTGGTTGTCTTCAGCAGAGATCCATTCGTCGACATCGTATGTGAACAAAAGATGCTAGTGATCAATTACTCAATTCAGTTGGTGATTTCGAATGAAGCAGAGTAGGTTGAGAATATTGAAGGTAGCAGTGACTTTGGTGGATGAAGGCCTCGTATATCCATCTTAGTTGTTACAAACTGTGGTGTTTCAGTTCGCCTCTGATCCCACGAAACCCGGCTGAGAACCAGAAATCATAATCACACACATCCCGCCTTTCTTTGTTATATGCTCCAATTCGTATAGTAGGATGTTGGATAGAAGCTCACCTTTGTTCAGTTCATGACTGTAAAGGTCATAGAAGGGATACGGCATGATATCTCCAGAAACCCAACAAGAACTCTATCCGGTTGGAAGGTTAGCACAACTAGGCATTGTACACTCAAAATTTGTATTTACAACCTGCACTTCATTCAATATGAGGCCTTGTTAGTCAAGCAGCAACAGTGATTGCTTCCTTTGGAGCTCCTTGAGTGAACCTCGTTGTCTCCTCAGGATCCACCCACCAGTCAAGGATCGTTACTGATGAAAACGTCCTTACAGCCTATCAGTTCTCAATGATCAATTGAGCGGGCATACAGCCAGCTAGGAAACATACCTATTCATTGTATTGAGATGATGTTATCTGCTGCTTGAGGCTCGAGCGTAGTCATAACCTGCACAATGCCGCAATGACGTGGTATACGATAAGGCCGATCGTAGTAGCACCTGATCAACAGTAATAATAGTCGATTGCAGTGATGACAAAAGACGCTTTCATTTCAAACAATTTTCTGTAGATAATGTGCAGCATTATTGTGCGGGATGTGATGGATAGTTTCCTAGTTTGTGAAAGAAACTGATCGTAATGTGACCTTGCTTTACCCCTCCACTACATTTGGTGGGGTGTGATGCGGCTTTGAAGGTGATACACTTACCTGAGTTAGAGTTTGCTCGCTTTCAAACAAATATCCTTGAGGCTCAATTCCACCGAGAAACCATACCCCCTAAAGCATCATCGTGATTTGTCAGAATACTGAGCATTTGTCAAATACGGTCAACTCTCCCTGGAAATAAGTCAAATGCTTAATCTCCTAAAAGAAATTATGCAATGAGAACCGACTGGAAGCTCACTATCAACATTATCACCAAATATTGATGAATGAAGGGCTATTACCCAACAGGATTCTACCACCTGCAGGCTTCCCTCACCCTGAGCCATCATGGTTTGACTACAGTAGGTGCGCCTGAATGGCCATCGACGAGCTGTCAATTAATGATCTACTCATAGACAAGGTACCCGGTGCACAACCACCTGAAGATACTCCCAACGAAGAACCAATAGAGCCTCCGCAGCCTGATCTCACCTGTACCCCTGATCCAACAAAGACAAAAGCTCATGGGCAGGTAGTTGGTGTAGAAAATGCGGGGGGGAAAGCATATGGCAAAGCAACTGGATTGTACAACAAGCTTCGCAAGTACTCAGAACAATGGAGTCCATGGCATCCATTTCGGTCCGCACCCGACTTTGAGCAGGCTCAACCATTCAGCCCGCAAACAAAAACATGCATGGATCAACATCTCAGGCGTGGACTCGACAACTTCAAAATCGAATCCTTCCAATTTGCAGATACCATACGAAAACTCCGCTCTGACCTCGATTTCGGGCTCGGTGATGATAGCTGGAATGATGATGACTCACATATCTTTGGAACATTATACTCCAGAAATATTCTCAAATGTATCCAGTTCCTGCTGGGACATCTTCCTTTTCAGGCACACCTCAATTTCGAACGGGTGCGCCTGGCTGACTCTGAGGGCCGTTGCATATACAGCGAGATGAACACAGGCGATTGGTGGTGGGATACTGAAGATTGACCTCCTGCCGGAGCGATGATTGTGCCAGTCATTTGTGCATTCAACAATACTGACTGGACAAATTTTCCGGGCGTTCAGCATGCGTGGCCACTCTATCACACAATAGGTGTTATGCGAAAAGATATCCGCCATACAGCTGAAAAGCGCGCTTGGAATCTCGTCGGCCTGATCCTATGTCCCCCGAAAGGTGCCAAACAACACAGACGAAGCATGGCATTCCGCGGTTGGAACTGTGCTGTCTCAACTCAGGCATCTTGACATCGCTGGCCCCAGCTTGAAATGGGATTGTGCTGATGGATTCCAGCAACAATGATACCCGCTGTTGGCTGCCTGGGTCGGGGTTTATCCGGAACAAGTAGTGTTAGCCACAGGTCCGGGTAACCCGCCACCGGTCCGGATTTGGACCACAAAAACGGGTCAGTTCGGTTCCAGACCCATCCAAAAACCCGACCTGCTGACTTCACAAGAAGAAGGAGATTTTTCAAGAACAGAAAATGTCAAAGTCTGCGAAGGCCAGAGTAGGTGATGTGTTGGCGAAGGAATCCCATCAGTTACGCGAACAAAAGATTCATAAGATTCCTGCTTCAATGGAGGCCCTTGTGTTTAGGGCTGAAATGGTTTCCCCCACAGAACGTAGGCAATGTCAGGTACGCCGGATAACAGCCTGGCGAGCGGAAACCACTTGGTCAGATCGCGTTCGTCAGAAGTAGTGTTAGCAACTGGTCCAGGTAACCCGGCAGCGGTCCGGGTTTGGACCACAACAACGGGACTGTTTGGTTCCAGACCCGTCGAAAAACCACACCTGCTGACTGTAGGCGGGCCAAACCCCAACCCGTACCTGTCAATCCGCGGGTTTTGCCGGGTTTGGCTAGACCCGTCCGTTCCAATCTCCGGTTCTGCGTTTCCGGGTTCACATTGATGGTCGCATGCAGATATGCTACCGTTAATCGTAAACTATTAACATTGGTACGTCACAGTTCATTTTCGATGTATTAGCCGCCTTGATGTCCAAAACAAGCATACTCACGCGCCCAACCACATCCTGAAAATGAGCGTCAACAGAGCGTCAACAGAGCGTCAACAGAGCGTCAACAGAGCGTCAACAGAGCGTCAACAGAGCGTCAACAGAGCGTCAACAGAGCGTCAACAGAGCGTCAACAGAGCGTCAACAGAG
>Ga0307515_10000966_pt1 | contig 65608 bp, 71 predicted proteins | sample 17_EM_MG_FD_194513 | JGI IMG/M metagenome (GOLD analysis project Ga0307515, IMG submission 194513) | Populus trichocarpa ectomycorrhiza microbial communities from riparian zone in the Pacific Northwest, United States - 17_EM | ecosystem: Host-associated > Plants > Roots > Unclassified | place... | reverse complement strand
GAGAGGGGATAATGTAACGGCGAGGTCTTAGACTAGAGGTTAGGGTTGGCACGCCGGCACGTCATGCGGCCGGGTAAGCGACAACCTTAAATAGACTGCTCGTGAGGATCATGATCCTTACCGAGAATCTTACCATACACATATACACGTACAATCACTCTGACCTCGTTTGCAACCATATTCCTACCAGTATAATGTATTCTCTTACTTAGCCGGACGCTGGCATACGTGCCCTTACAGGTTTGGACCCGGATCCAGACCCTACGTGAGGGTCCAGAACCGTTGCTATTACTACTTGGAGTCCATAATCATGTGAGTTTGGAGATGCACCCGGAGGTCATGATTGTGCGAGTTTAGAGATGCACTTGGACGCTGTGATCGTGCGAGTTTGGAGATTCAGTAGCAGGCAGTAATCTAGCATGTTTGGAGATGCAATTGGAGACTGTCATCGAGGGCGTTTGGAGATATGGACTGAGAGGGAGTAATTGTGTGAGTTTCGAAATGCCCTTCGAGGCTGTAATCAAGCTTGGTTGGAGATGCACTTGGAGGCCATGATCGAGCGAGATTGGAGGAGTACTTGGAGGTGGTCAATGAGGAGGCGGTAGTTCAAGAGGGAGGCATGACGGCAGCTGAGACTCTATTCATTGGTTAACTGGTAATTGTAGAAATGTAGAGAGTTGAGTAGACATAGTCTGCCGGGAGATGAGACACTGCCTGGGCGCGGGAGACAGTTGATCTTGGGATGATACAGTAAATGGTGTATGTAGTAATCGGTGTATGCAGTACTCTGTGTATACAGTACTCGCTGTATCCAATATTCCGTGTATGCTGTACTCAGTGTTAACTCTTGATCGTAGCATGGAGAGATAGAGAGGAAGGACTTAACTTCGTATTTTGAGGTAATGGTAGAGTTCAGGACGAGAAAGAGAGGATTGTTAGGGGGGTTCCAATGGCCTATGTATAGGTACTTTGAACGGCCCTAGATTCTATCTTGTTTTTTCTTGGGAAAAGGTGCTGTCCCCTTTTCCAATCTTTTCCACTGCAAGCAATCAATAGTCCAATGGCTTCCATTCCTGTCTTGTGGCCAAGCACAACGCTGACACTCTCTGGCGGCCGTTCTTCGTTGTTACTCAGAGCCGTCTATCCCTTGAGGCTGCGTGCCAAATGATTTGCCTGGTTCCTTGGCTCGTCGTTAAATAACTCTACTAGCTTGTCGAGTTTTACGTCCAATATCCTGTTTACACTGTTGCAGGAAGATTTCGCAATTCTCGATCATTTCGTTATGTATATTGGTTTCTGTCGTACTGAACCAATCTTCCTCAGAATCAATACAGGCGCTACTGGACGTCTGGATGGTCGCAATCCGACTTGGATGTATGCAGTGATTCGGTTACTCAAAATCAGGCTGTTCCTTTTGCGGAATATCCACGACTTCCTGAATAACAACTGGACTTGGTACCGACTCTGTTCCCCCAATATTGTCTCTTACTCCAAGGTGATCGATATGAACGACTAATCCTTGTTGCAATCCAAGAATCGAAAAAATCCACTAAACACTTTGCACCAGAAAAATATGCTGATTATTTCTGGCGTACAATATGATCGTTTCAAGAGCATAAACAATAACGTCATTATCATTTTCAAAGGTAATGGACATTCTAAGAATAGCACCTCTCGGTGTGGGGCTGCAGGTACAGAAAGCTAATAGATTCTAAGGTATATAATGATAGATAGGTATAGGTATCATAAAAACACAATAATATTTCAGATTGTTCTTCGCTAGTAGATATCGCTGAGTGTTTCGCTGCTGGAGCTTGTTCTTCTCATTGCCGGAAAGATGTGACCTCTTTATAAAAAGTTCTTCGGATGTTACGCATGCGCACCCATATTTCCTTTTCATGATCCTGATAGCAACATCCTTGCGTCTTAAATTCCTTATCGTCCAGATGCATGCCTAGGCAAGTCGGCAATTGAACGCTCATGGTAGAGATTGCCACATATCCCCATGGTTAACGTGTTCATGCCGGTGTGGTGTTAGAGCGTTACACTCCTGATAAGCATCATGCCACACCCGCACGATATAATCAATCAGGTCAGAACATCAACTTGGATATCTCGCTCTCGTATGGTTCGGTAATCGGGAACAGGTGCCGACATTGCGTACTGTGTCTTCGAGCTAATAAATACTGTAGTATGATTGCATCATATCTTTACATGGCAGCCAACCATTCCTATGCTGATGTAGATTAAATGACTTGCAGTTTCCATACCGTCACTAACCAAAGTGCGGGGATGCTTCAGACATCATCTCAACAGTCAACGTCATAATCCCTCAGTCACATCCTGGTTAGGCCGAGACTGTTCTCTTTGGCCGGGGTGTGCCCAGTACTCCGATGTCACATCAGGCAGCCGGTCTTAAGATCCCACGTAATGGCTTAGACTAACGACTGCCGTGTCTGCATATCGCAGACATAATCACGCTAGTATCTGGAAAATGAATCTGGTTGAAAATAACACGCAGGGCAGGGTTGTAGCCCATTTGATCAGGCAGTGTTATTGCATCGTCAAAACAGCAGCCGCAGCGTATGCTTCAATGAATCCGCTATACAGAAGCTTAATGAATTGGGATGAGTACCACTCTTACCCCGCTAAAGGTATTCGTAACTGAATGTTCTGAGGATGCCTATGGCAGGCATTTTGCATGTCAGGTACCCGAAGGTAACTGACAAGTACCCATCATTGGTTATCCCGGGTTACATATACTCCGCTAGACGAGAACCCCTAACAAGGATATGAGGGAACTCATCATGAGAAACTGGGAATTAAGAGAATTCTGTATGCAAGTCAATTAAGTATCCCGAATACGGCAGGTATCAGTCCCGATCCGGGGTGAAACTACACTGACACGAGGTCTTCCAGACCCCATCAGGCAAGTCGTAACCCTGATATATCATACCCGATTGTATCCTCCACATGTTTCTCATCTTTATTCCCCATCTCCCACTTTCTCGTCCTCAACTCTACCATCACCTGAAAACTTGAAGTTCAGTCGTCGCTATCAAGCTCTCCATGCCGTGACCAAGAGTTATCACCAAGTACAGTACACACCGAGTACAGTATACACCGAGCACACCATACACCAAAGTTCAGCATACACTGAGTACAGCATCTACCCAAGATTGTGTTTCTTCCCTTCATTCTCATGATTAGAAGTTGACCCCTGCATGTAGCTTCAGCTTCAGGTGTACACCCCTACAGGATCGACCGCCATCAGCTAGCTCTCCTTGACAGATCAAATGTAAAGTCCCAGTGTCACATTCTCGAGGTTGCGAGCTAACTCACTGATCAACAGAGTCTCAGCACCAGGGCGCACCTTCCATCGACTGAATTGAAGTACTCATCCTACATGGCACGATTACAGTCTACAAGTTCGCTCAGTCATAGCCTCCAAGTGCATGTCGATTCTTGCTCAATTGCGCCATCAAAGTGGATCTCCAAAGTAGCTCGATCACGGTCTCCAAGTGTATCTCCAAACTCTCTCGATTACGGCCTCCAATTACGCAAAATCACAGCCTCTAAATGCATCTCCAAACTCGGTTGATTGCGGCCCTCAAGTGAATATCACCAAACTGAATCAATCACGACCTCCACCAGTGCTTCCCGGAACTCGCATGATTACGACCTCCAAGTTTGCCCGATCATGGTGTGCAATTGCATCTACAATCTCGCTTGATTACCATCTGAAAGTGTATTTCCAAATACCCTCGATTACCACATGCAAATGTATCTCCAAACTCGCTGGGTGACGGCCTCAGAGTGTATCACTGGGTTCCTTCGATGGTCATCTTCAGGTACAACTCGAATTGCGCTTAAGCACCGCCTGGACCCAATCCAGATATATCCTGTGTAGATGGGTAGCTACAGATATACATAGATACATTGATACATACATACATAGATGAAAGTACAATCTGAATGCATGAGTTTTAACAGTCCTTGAACGATCAGTAGTAGCTGTGATTTCCAGGTGCACCAGCAGCATTCCCAAAGAAGATGTTCTTCGTTGACTGCTCAACTGTGATTTGATGTGCTCCCGGACTTGTTGTTGGCCCTCTGAGACTTGTCGCTGGCGCTGTGAGAATTCTTGCTGGCGCTCTGAAGCTTTTTGTCGGCACACCCAGATTTGTCACAGGTGCTCCCAGACTTGTCGCCAGCTCTCCCAGGTGCTCCCAGGTGCACCCAAAGTTCTCTCGGGCTCTCTGAGGTGTTCCCAAACTTATCACAATCACTCCCATGGTACTCCAAATCCAATCATCAGTGATCTCTGTCACTGTGAAGGCAGGCCGAAATGCCCTCCTAGTGTCTGATACACTCCTGAAAGTGACGCATCTAAGTTTACACTCCGAATCCTCTCAGACACTTCTGGTGACTTCTAGAGACGAAGAACAAATTTGCTGATGGAGGTAGACTCCTATATTTGCGTCCGTGAAAGGATTGGAAACAAAAGGGAGGCGCAGGGCCGACCACACTAGACTCTAAACCCAGACCACACTTGGCGACGAGATACCTTCACAATGATCCAGTTATGGGGTTCACTGCCATCAGATTGAAATCAGATTAAACCGAGCAGTGATATTCGCTGTCACAGCAAAGTCTGAAGGTCTATTTGCACCGTTTGAACGGTGTTTATTCCTTCTTGGTCCAAGTATCATCGTATTGCACTCGTTGGTGGCACAATACTTCCAACCATCATTTGTGTATATCATCAGCTTTGCGGTGAAAATCCCTCTTTGGCAGAGATAAAATTGTCGCAATGCGAAGAATGACATATTCGCTATACTATGACATCAGCTGCATTTGCTTCTTCCCACCACTTGGCGTGGACAGCCGAGTTGGATGGTTGCACAGTTGGGACAACTTGTGAACTACGCGGTGTGCTCCAAGAAGCACAAGGTCTGAAGGGTTCAAGTCGTAGGTGATGCCAAAGCAACGCCCAGCGTCACCAACTGTTCTCACCATGTATGCAAAATATCGTCTTCCGGCTCCTCAATCATGAGGTGCCTGGAGTTTGTACAAGATGAAGGCAGGGCCGTGTTTTGGATATCAACTACCAAAACTCAGGATGTGAACCAAATCGTAGGAACTCGAGTATATTTATCCCTTCTTCCCTCCAATACCTTGATTCCTTTTTTCTCCCGTATTGAACAAACCACCAGCAGTTAAACATGATACCAGCAGCCTGAACAATTTCGATAGCACATGAATTGTACAATACAATGCCTCTTGTTCCAAAACACACCCGATAACCAACACAACGTTGTAAGTTCACTCTGCGCATCCTTCCACTACATTCAATAGTATCATATTGCAAACACCTCGGATGTAGATTGATTTTCAACTCACAGCGATCGCTCCTTTGGGCAGCCGCAAAGCGAAGGGGAACGCAACTGCTAGGGCAAAAATGCGGACTTTGGCTATCCATCGACTCCTGTCGTTGGATCTGGACCGTGTAAAGGGATTTATCTACAAAACACATCCGTGAACTCATACGCATATACAATGTTTGTGGCGTCCAGGATGATACGGCCTGTGACCTCATTGATGATATTATCTTTCTTGATCCATTCACGAATCGCCAATTTCCGCCATTCCAGCAGTTGTGACCGCACCACTGCAGCAGTAGTCCACCATGTCAGGAGTGGTGGGCAGCTTTCCGCGCATATATGGGGAAAATGTTTGACAACACCCGCAATCAAATGAACAATTAGAGGTGGGATGTTGGGAGTTCTGCTATGATAGTGATTAATGGCACGAAAGACAGTCGGGGATACATTGCCATGCAAGATGATTACATCAAGTCTGTAGTATGCTCCTAAGCAGGGGGTTCGAGCCAAACACAGGAAGAATGTACAGAGCCGAGGCTGGCGAAAGCTCTCGCAGCTACAAACCCATACCGGCATAAGCTGGTTCATCAACGGTGCGAGTAGTGCTTATCGTATTTCGCATTCTGGAATCTATGCGAGATATCCATTGTTACATGCAATGCAGTTGATAGTGGATATGCGAGTGAGTGGGCTCCTCACTCCTATGTGTGACGGGCCCCGATCAAGTGGTGCAAGTCCCGGCGAGAGTGCCTACGCGTTGATGTAACTGGTGTAATAATGACATTGGCATTTGCGTTGGCATTTGGCCTAAAACAAACACTGTTCATTGGATTGACAGCATGGGTGTCAGATTGGTCTCGTTCTGCGTTGGCATAGTATTGCCTTGTCGCCAGTTAAATCTATCACGCTATAAGTTCATAACAGTGGGTTGGGTATTAATTAGCATCCAACTACCGATTCATATAATTGCAGGATATCCAAGTTGAAGATATTAATCTCGTGCGGTGGGTGGCCTGATTCGTATCAGCAGTATAATGCTCTAAAAAAACATTGCACGAGGGATTTAATCAACTCGGATAAACAGGTATTTTTTTAAATTTAAGGCGCGAAGATGGGAAGCTGCCACGGAGGGTTGGAGTGGATAGCTGAATAGAAGAAAGCTGTTGCCGTCGGGGATTAAGGGTGGGTGCATTAAACATTCAACGGACCAAACGATACCGACCCAGGAAGAAATATGGTTATTTATTGTTCCACTTTTAAGATACCTATATCTACTTCGATATACGTATAAAATACAATACCTTCTATAGCAGCAGCCCTGCACTGGGTAGTTAACAATGGATAGACTTGACCATCTCCTTCGTGAACAATACCGAGATTGTCGTGTACGCCCTCCAGATGATTATATCCCATGCCAGAAGTAACCAGTATATCTTTCTGGCTCAGTGTGTCTGGTGAAGATCAACTATCATCGAATTACAGAAAGGATTAGTCAACCATATAAATAGTTGTCAAAGCGGAGAAATAGCGGTGACACACGAAGATATCAGGGTTCATCCAGGTCAGGTTTCTCAGGTTTCTACTTACCTAGGAGTATTAGCAACACCACGAGATCTTTCAGAACTTCGGTGAGTGGACCGAGTTTTAGCTCTCCCCAAGAAATTCAGTGCGGAATCAAAGCGATCCTGGAATCAGTGGCAGATTCATCAGGTCAACCCATTTGCTTCTACTAGACCGCAACTGGGGAAGGCTCGGAGAGTTAAGTGACAGCAAGAGGCTAAAACATCATCAGAAGCTTTACAGAACAAAGCTCTTCAAGATATATGCCAAACTGTGATAAGGTAGTTGAGCCAGGAATATTATCTATGACCGTGTACCAAGTACGTAACTAATGGGTACAGTAGCTTAGGGTATAACACGCACCTAATAGGGGACAGCCCCCCTGCCTTGGGGGATCATGATGATTGCTTCAATCCGCCTCCCTGCAGCTCGTGAATGTTGCAAAGCACCAGGGATGGTTTCTCTTGGTACGGTAGCAATGATCTCAGGGCAATGATTGAGTCGCCAAGATGTTGGCAGTCCAACCCAGGAGACTTCCTGGCCACTGGATGACTCAATTGGGAAGAGATAATCGACGAGGATGATGATGATGAGAACGGGGCGGATCCCACAGTGCCGAGCAGTGCATGGAGCTATCCTGGCGAAGATATGGACAATGACAATGGCGAGGCTGAAGAGGACACTCAGGGCAGCAGGAAAGGGACCGAGAAAGGGAAGGGAACCATGGACGGGAAGGGGAAAGGGAAGGGGAAAGGGATGAGAAATGGTAAAGAGAAAGGTATTGTTATACAAACCCCAGCGGGAGACAATATCACTCGTGCTGTTGAGTTCCTGGTGCAGAAGGATATGTATGGGGCAGACTCGGACATGGAGGGCAAACCAGAGCGGATATATTCAGCGCCAGAAGCATTGCCCACCATATCAAATGCGTTATATGAGGATACCGACTCTTCCGAGTCGGACGGCAAATATGCCTTAGAGGTTGACCCTGATGTTGATATCCGCATCTAGAATGATGTGGACGCACCTGACGGCATACATTCTGACAGCCATCTGGATATGGAATGGGACGGTGACGATGAAGAGGAGGTAGATGAGATGTAGAAGGAGGTGGTGGATGAGGATGAGTAAGACAATGAGGATGAGCTGGAGGATAAGGATGTGGACGAGGATCAGGATGAGGATGATGGCAAAGAATCTCAGCCGATTGGCTAGAGTGACATTGTAAATACATCGGCTGATGACGCTGATACCACGGTAGACATTCAGCCAATCGTGCTAACTGAGCACGGCCACCACATGCCCGAGCATTCCCCACTGCCACCACCTCTGGCGCCTACCCCACAGCCAAACCCCCTGGAGTCTGCCGAACGACTGCGAATGCTGGAGACTCATCCTCCCAGTGCGCTTGAGGATTTGAGGAGAGTGACGGTGCTAAAACGGTGCTGGGTGATGCCAGGTCTGCGAAAAGCTGAGGTAGCCGGAAACCCCTTCGGTGTGGATATGGATCAGCAGCTGCTTCGCAAAGCAGCAGATGGCGACCGTCTGCCTGATGTCCGTCTCCTTTTGATTCCTCTCCCCCATGTCCCTCTCACTGCGGCGCACCCGGATGTCTGTGAAGGCAAAGACTGAACCAGTCCTCACGTTTGCTGAGGACACAATCGTTGGTCTGTTTGGGTTAGAGTCGGGTTCTTGTCTTGATGGTTTCCTTTGTTCTACTATACTTATGTCACGATTTGATAATTTCACTTGTCGCGAGGATTTTGGATTGTTCAGGGTTTATATTATTCATAGTATTATGGGCCATTGCGCTTGCAGCGTATATGCAACTCCTGGCGTGTAAGCAACCTCCATGTGATTGTGGTGAAGCCCAATAAATCACTCAAGTTAGCTGAACGTATCGTAAGCTTACACACCAGGCTGCTTAGGCCCAGCACCAACTGTCGTCCCTTTCTACACGGAAGGCTCCACTTCTCGCCTGTCGTCAACAATGCCAGAAATGACCCCATTCCATTGCCCAGAATTTTGATGCCACAAGAAGTTCACCCCACACTGCTGGCGACTTCTACCTATCAAATAACACCATCTTGGATACCTTCAGGTTGCACCCCAGCAAAATGTGACTATTTGCAGCGCTCCCTGACGCATTGAATGCGCTCAGCATTGTAAATTTTGCGGTAACAGAGATTCAGTCGAAGAGTTGGACGCATTTCCCGACTTCAAACCTTTTGAAAACATTGCACACTCAGGGTCTCAACAACTGCCACGTCCGAAGCCGCGGACTGAAACAAACCCCGCCACCAGCGTTCCGCTGAGAGATTACATTGCTGAGCAATGGGAACGTGACACTCAGGGCTGCTTTGAGACAAAACTACATAACACTTCCTACTACCCGTTTGCGACGTGGAAACAGTAGAAATTTACCCCGTCTGGGATCAAGAAGGACGGTATGAAGACATACTACCACACTTTGCTGAAGGTAGAAAACACTGCTCTGGGTGTCCCAAGGTTCGAAAACGGGGATGATGTCCAGTAGCTCGTGGCTAGCATGCCAGATGATCAGGCTCTTAGGGAGAGGACACTGCACACTCTCTAGGATGTGGGATGAGATAGCAATCACCAATACCCTATCAATTACTGGAGTCGAGACATCATCTAAACAATCACAGGGTTGATGCGGTAGCCAGTCTACACCGAGCATCTCATTTATGCCCCTCAGCATCACTTTATCATCAATACCCCACCAAAACGCCCCTATAATGAACTGCTCACTGCGGACAGGTGTTCCCAGACACAGGTAAGCAGAGATACTCACGGATGATAAAGTGGTAATTGAGGTTAAGGCAATGCTGTGACCATGGGATACACTGGTTCGCGTGATCTTCATGTTGAACGTAACACATCTCTTGAATATTGCTGGCACCAAGAAAAAGTGGCCTGTATGTATAACAATTGCCACATTATCTGCGAAGATCTGCCTGATGCCCTCACCGCACACTGTCATAAAGGTGGCTCTCCTGCCAATTCCCATTATGAAACAGAATTTTGCACAGAAGCTGCTGGGTGAGCGGCGGCCTACAATCGGAGAGGTGCTGAACGAAGTACTCCGGCGGGTACTCCAGCCTCCCGCCATTCAACAAAATACCAACGCCGAGAGCGGGTAACGCCAGGTTCTCTGTGCAGGTGGCAACTCCAGGGGTTGTACACCAGTCTTAGGAGCATGATTTGCAGATTGCACTGATTATAGCGACCAACATCATCTCAAGCGGCATGTTTATTTTTGGTGCAAGTATCCAAAGAACGAACAAGGAGATTATGTCCCATTTGCCATGGAATACCCCCAGTACGATCACAACCTCTATGAAACACTGACCCATACCAACCCCAAGGCAGCCGATGATGAACTGTAATCGTGCCTTGTCCAGAGAGGATTCAACGCACTTCGATATATTCCCGTTATTGTCGGCAACCTCCCGAAACCCGACCTCCTGGATATGATGAAACTTGTCATTCGTGACCACCTCCAGAAGTGCATTGTTCACTCCATGAAGATGCACTAATGGCTCGACAAGTTCAATGCAATCTGGTTATCTGTGCCTGCTTACTATGATTTCACACCAAAAGTAAGTCATATGAAGCAATTTCGCAAGGGAATGGGAACGAGATGAAGGAAATCAGCTGATAGCTACTTGGAGTTGAAACCCAGACTTTACAAGGCGGAATCCGCGCTCAGTGTCATAGATACAATAGCGCAATTGAGTGCACACGGGCATTGTTCAAATTGTATATGTTTCCTCAGTTCAAATTTCACGATAATGCGACTTTGAGCTACATGGAGCGTGCCTGGCATTGTTTTCACACCTTCAGGGATGTTTTCTTACTAGGGCAAACCGGCAAAAAGCGAAGGCCAAAGCCAATGCCCTGAGCATGGAACTCATGAAGAAGCGAATGGTAGATGAGGACAGAAATACCGAATGTTGGACACAGTTCAAGAAGAGACACGAAAGAAACATGTGGCGGGATTATATCCGCCCCGAGATAGATGTCTCCAACTAGTTGGATGCCGACTTTGACCATCCGAAGATCTGCTTGCTGACTTAGAGGGTCGAACAGCTTGGTCGATTCGGAGCCTTGCAACAGTACTATGCCGAGAAACATGAACAACCACAATAAACGAACCTCAAGGACGGTTGGAACGCCTCCAAGTACAATCTCAAGTACCAGCTGCAAGTAATCACCTTTCAGCGTTGTATTCGCTGCGTCAGGATAAGAGAGCTCAATACGCATCCACTTGCTCACCGTCGGGAGAAGAGTGCTGCAGCCTGCAAAGTCCTCACTTCCAGTACTGATCTGGATGCCACATTGGGTCCTCAGTCATATGCCAAATCCGAATTCAAGGGGCCCGAAAACCGCTGTGATGTAAAGCATCCTGACGCAATTATCATAGACTTCAAATCATTCCTCGACAATAGACAAGACGTAACTCACTGCAGCACAATGTATAGCGGCACACGCAAGTTTGAGTAGCATACGAGTAGTAACAAGAGGTATATATCGCTTGAACAACTGCATGCAATGGAGCTTTTTATTTCCTATTGTATTAGGGTTCAAGTTGAGGGTTTAGATGGTGAAAGCATATCTCAGATGTATCAATGCACAGGAAGTCAGAGCTAGTGCGGAGGGGATCAACGGGACGACTAGGTATGGTTGAAGCAATGTCCGGGGCGGTGGTTAGGTATGCTGAATTGGAGTCTGCTGTGGCAACTGCAACAAGTATTCAAAACCAAACTCCTATACATGGATGGAGCTTTTGTCGAGGACTGGTTAGCCCTGGGGCTCACCGGAATACCTGAAGTCCTGGGTAACTTGAATCCAGTCTCGAAATTTGTTAAACTGACATAAGGACTAGTACCCATTGTGTTGCAAGTTTTCAGAATGGGAAATATTGTTGGCTGCCCGCACGTCATTCCAGAGATAGCTACTTGTAGATTGACAGGAACAGGACGGAATGAGCGATGAATTGTGCATAGCTACATAGATATGGCCACTTCGAATGATGTGTACAGTTACTGAAGAGAGCAGTGCATTGTATGCAGAGGGAGAAGGAACACAAGGTAAGATTTCGGCAACGTCACCCATCGCCTTGCAATCCCACATAATTAGTCAAGAGACAGTTGCATTTTCCGCACAGGTAGATCTATCTCGAGAACCAATTACTGAAGCATCCCGCATCGCATTCCGATCCTGGTGCAACCAGGTACCTAATGAATCCGATCCTACATATTGTCACTGTTGGGCACATCACCTGTGTGGTCGGTTCAAATCGCAGACCAACAGAACGTGAAGACACCGTGAAACCACAGTCCGAGCGCGATATGGAACACCACGACTGAATTCACGCCGGGTGCAGAGTAATCCGCCACCGGAGTGTCTCCCACGGCTCTGATACAGAGTGTCCACTGTGAGGGGGCCTTTTGGCCCGGACTGATATACTTTGCCCAGATCAATTATACACCGAGCACAGCATTCACTGAGTACAGAATCCACTGAGTTCAGCATCCACCCACAATAGTTTTTCTTCCCATCATTCTCATCATTACATAATGACCACGGAATGTAGCTTGAGCTTCCAGCATTCCTACCTACACAATCGTCCACAAGCCGTAAGCTCTCCATGAGAGCTCAAGGGTACAGTGGGATGGTCACATTCCCATGGTGGCGAGTTGCCTAACTGATGAATAGAGTCACAGCACCCGGTGCAGTCCATCGACCGCCTCCAATGTTTCCTCCGATATCATGCGATCACAACTTCAATGTGCATCTTCAACCTCGCTTGATCACACCCTCCAGGTATATCTCCTGACTTGCCCCTTTTCGGACTCCAAGGCCACATTCAAACTCACTTGATCACAACCTCTGAGTGTATCTCCCGGGTTCCGCAATTCCGGCTAGCAAGTGTGCACAACCGTGTCATACAAGAGAATCTCCAAATTTGCTCGTTTCTTGCCTCCAAGTTTGCATGATCATCGGCTGCAATTGTTTATCTCCAAACTCGCCCGATTACTGCTTCCAAGTCTATCTCCAAACTCACTCGAATACACCCTCCAAGTTCGCACGCTCATGGCCTCTAAGTGTATCTCCAAACTCGCTTGATCATGATCACTGAGTGCATCTCTAAGTTCACTCTATGTCCATTTTCAGGCACACCTCGAATTGGCGTCATGCACCGGCTGCAGCCAGTCCAGATATACAGTCTGTTGATGGGTAGCTATTCAGATACATTGATGAGAATACACACTGAATACTTGAGTTTTAAAAATTGTTGAACAATAAGTAGTAGGTATGATTTTCAGGGGCACCAGCACCATTCCCAAAGAAGACATTGTTCTTCCCAGACTGCTCTAATGCAAAGTGAGATGCTTCCAGATGTGTCACCGGTGCTCTAATGTGAATTGAGGTGCTCCCAGATGTGTCACCGGTGCTCTGCGGCTTGACTTCCGTGGACCCAGGCTTGGCATTGGCGTACCCAGATTCACTGAAAGTTCTCTCCCGCACTCTGACATGCTCCCAAACTTCTCACAATCGCACCCATAGAACTCCAGTACCAGCCATCAGATATTCCGGTTACACTGACGGCCTGCTGAAGTGCCTACCCAGTGTCTGATATTGTCCTGAAATTGACGCATCTAAGTTTACACTCCTCCTCCTCGCAGACACTCCTGGAGTCATCCAGTGACTAAAATACATTTTGCAAATGTAGCATCCAATGAGGATGCTTTAGAAAAAGCCTTTCTGGCTCGAGGAGCCTTGGTAAAGAGTGAGATAATAGGAAGGGATACACAGGCAGGATGAACCACCCAAATTGCGTGAATCAATGAAAGCTTGGCAAGAGAGTGTGAGAAACCATACACATTGCGTGAATCTATGAAAACTCAGCATGGGTGGGTTGGACCAAGAGCTAGGAAGGAAATAATGTGTATTTCATATAATGCGATGATGTCTACCTACTCTGGGATCTCCCCAATATATACTATCCTTCGCTGAGTCCATCCGTTATCCCTGTATCCTCATACGTATCTCTATTGAGAGAGCTTGGTTGGACTTGCCATATCATGATCTAGCAAATCTTGTAACTCTAACAAAATGCAATATGATAAAAGAAATGCTTTGTGGATGTGGAATCTTAAGAACCCCTGCTGTCTAAAAACCACTGCTGTCTAAGAACCACTGCGGTGTGAATTTGGTACCAAGTCTCCTGGAGTGCTTGTGCAGAGGTCTCAGCTGCTCCGAAAGCCTCCCGCAGAGCTGGGCTGAGGTCTCAGCTGCTGTTGAAGTCTCCTGCAGACCTGCGGAGAGGTTTCAGCAAGTCAAAATTTGACTATTGTAATAGTCAATCTTGAAAGATCCTGAATGCACATTCATAACTGCAGGTGCTTCCAAGAAAACATGAGAATGCTCTTGCAGAGTCCGAGAGCACATTGGAAACCTCCAGGGGGGGCTAGGAGCATTTCGAAGTACCTAGAATGACAGCTGGGGGCTACGAGAGTGTCTGGGAAGTTTGTGTGTGGCTTCCGGACCGAATTACATTGTGCTGATATGTATCCAATCACCATTTAGATTAGCCGTGATCCAAGTGCAAAAATCATGGACACACCAATCACTATCATGGTAAGGATCGCGCAGCTAGCATAGCGCCGTGAGTTTTAGTAATAAAGGCATCTAATTCCACGGAATAGGACAATGGTATTCCACAGTCAATATTTCGCGATTTGTTGTTGAATATTTGAATACCACTAAAAATATTCAAACCCAAAACCCAGAACCCGAGATTGGAGCCGAAGGCTCAAGCGACACCTGGGAACGCCCGGAGGTTGATGGGTTCAGGTACTTCTGTGGCCCACCATGACAAAGAGCGTCCGATGTTGGGACCATTCTTGAACTGAACAGAACTGGGATTACGTTCCGAACCTCCTCTGCGGGCAGGTTCCCTGGACCTGTTGCGAACATTCAGCTTTGCTTACCTCGACATCGGGGAAAATGAGACACTTGTATAATCCGAGTCTCTGTTGCAACTTGTTTTGAATTTGGTATTACCGCATATTGAATGCTCGATAGTCAATTACTGAGACCATCTGATGTGCAACATTGAGGATACAACAAGTTCCCCTTGGTTATCGTATTCCTGTACGCGTGACTTTTAGACATTACATCCCTTATTTGGCTATCCTCACGATTTTGATATTGAAGCAAAAATAGCAACTTATAACATCAACATCAACATCTTTCGTGCCGTTTTTGCAGTAATTGGATCATCTCATGACTGATCTTCTTCTAAGTGCTTATCGCAATATATTTCAATACCTCTTCAGTAATAAATTGTTCGCTGTTCAATTTGCCTATTCCGCCCTTCATTTGAGATTTTGCTAGTGCTGAAAAGATACTTTCCCAACCAATATAATGACAGTCAACATGATATCCTTTTAATATAACTATACAATTAATAGGGTGTGAAGCCAAGGAGACTGTTTCCAACTGGCCTCTAATCATCAGCCAGGGTCATTATTCCCTCTGACACCGCATTGACAGGTGTTGAACTTCTTCAGACCGCTCAGTGCAACATGGTGTTCCCACCACTCGGTGTATAGGCTGCCAGAACCCACTTAGTTGTGTATTGCATTGTCGTCTGCTACACACATCAATTTGCGTCATGGCAACATAACTATGAGTTGCCCTCCCAGCGAAGGTTTGATTAGTGTGGACTATAAATATACCCACAGCTGAACAGTGTTCACTTCCTGATTATGGAAACAGAATGGCAACAATATATCACAATGTGCTTGAGCAACGATGATCATCACGAATCGATCGGCACATTGCGCAATGGTAATCCCTCTCCGGTTCCCTTGGCTCACAAACATGTACTTGTCACCGCAGCGCAGGTCTATGGCATATGGGCCATATATGAAAGTCCCATGTACTCGATTGAAATGCAACATGTTCAATTATCAATGCGAATGGAGAACCCCTACCTCGCCAAAATTCTAACTTGGCCAGAAGAAACACACCATCCTCTGAGACAATCTGGGTGACTACAGCAGTACCTCCGGGTAGTACTCGATGCTGTCCGACCCTCCTGCAAGCTATACACCATGCTCTCACACCCTGCAAGCGAATTCTCACGTGCATCTGCATGTATCAGCAGTATTAGAGGTGAATTCAGGATGCTACAAGACTTGAAGTGGAGCATAGTCCGATTGTCTGGCTTCAGCAACCTCTATGGACATGTGTAGGAGACATCAAAACCTGGCGGGACGGCGACACAGCTGCAAAGCAGACTTCCAGAGCAGCTGAGATCGCAGCTTATCCCTGTGGGAGACTTGCAGCCATATTCTCACAGTAGTGGATCTTACATAATGACACAGTATTTCATCTTGTCTTATTCATTATTGTATCAGTGACAAAATTCGCCTCATCACAATATGGCATTCATTTCTCATCTTACTGTCTATATTTACATATGGTCAATCTGGCCACAGATGGTAGTGAAGCATGATTGGCAGAGCACCTGGACACACCGATGGAGAGCAGATTGAAATACACCTCTTTGGATGCCATTGTTCCATAACAATGGAGCTGGAACACAGAGAGCACACCATCAAAGACTCCGCTATACCACTAGCGGCATCACAACAGAATTGATGAGAAAGATGAGGTTCGTTTCGGCAAGAGTAAGAATCAGGAGAGGCCCTATAAAACCACTTCGAGTTATGAATCCAGACAAGTTCATTCAATCCACGAAATCTCGGTCAGAGCACGTGAGACCCACCGAAGAACAAAATAGAGTTTATATATTCATTGAATGATGAGATAAAATTTAAACATGTTTAGGTCAATCGACTCTAGGGTCTGGAATGTTAGGGGGGTGCCTCGAGGTTAAGTACGACTTCTTTTCCAAAGTTCTAGACACTGATGTCCTTAATAATGCTTTCGTTGTGAAACAGGTGCGGTTCCTTTTGCTAGGCGCATCCACCCGAAAATATGTAGAGCAATGTGGCCTATATTGCCATCTGTAGGCCAGGAACAACATTGACACATACCAGCTGGTTGTCTGCATTAAATCTTAGATGCTTCAATCCCTTCTGTTTGAGTTTTATGGTACATAACCACCAGCTTCTGTCCCTTGACATACTCTGCAGCTAGGTCTTTCTTCTTTTGCTTCGGTGACTTTATAGGGAAGTTCTTCCCCTCAGGTTCACATTCCAATAATACTCCCTGGCAGGACTTTAGGAGATGATCCTGTGAAACCTCCTGATGCTGACTCTGATAGGCGCTTTGAGTCGGTTGTGCTCCCTGACACCTCAATTTGACCTCGTCGTTCTGAATGAACATTATTCAATTTAATTGTATTGGTATCCATTGTTGTTAACACCACTTGTACTTAGCAATTATCATTATCTATAATTCACCCCTGTTGTAGCCCAATAATGGATGATGTCCACCCAAAGGTTTGGGCTGCAGAAATATACTGGTTATTACAGGTGAAGGCGATATTGGTTTCCAGAGGGTATAGGATTATGTCGTTTTCGTTTCGAAGGTGATGGTCATTCCCTGGAATACTTTCACCGACTGTCCTGGGCTGGCCCAACAGAAAGCTAATAGATTTGATACATAGATATAGGTATCATAAAAACCGAATACGAAATTCAGGTCTTCTTTTGCTAGACGGCATTTGGAATGTTTCACTAATAGGGCTTGTTCTTTTCATTGCCGGAACAATGTTGTCTTTTAAAAGAAACATCTTGAAATGTTACTCACTCAAATATATAATTTATTTGGATGAATCTGATAGCAATGTGATGTGCAGGTTTCCCAACTGTCCGGAGCGACTGGTGTTTTGCTGGGCCTCGAATGGCTGTTCCGTCCGGGGTTTGTATTTCGGAGCCCTGGTCTTTCCCAGTATGGAATCAGAATACCTAGGGCCCGATATAGATGACTGTAGTTTCAGGATACGGTTTTAGGATACGAAGCTTGGTCTATACGAACTCCAAATTCTGGATGCATCTGAATCCTGCAGCTGGGTGCCTGATGATGCAAGGGTTCACATACAGACGGAAGCGGAGGAGCTACAGTTGTGAATGGAGGAGGCTTGGTAGTGAGCAGAGGGTCTTGTTTGTTTGTATGTTATCATGTTTGTATTATACCATCACCATGTGCAGTGCGCAGTGCTAGACTGCAGAGCCCTACACTCTGTACATCTGTGGCTCTGCTCCCCTAGTCCTAAACTGTCCGTAGTTTGCTTGGAGCGAAAGTTGTCATCTGGTCCGGGGCTTACATTTGCCCCGACGGGACAGACTATTGGGAAGCCTGGTGCTGTGAGTCCTAAATTCCAATTAACCGCACAAAGTAGAGATTGCCACGAATCCGTTTCATTGTTGTGTTCTTGCTGGTGCTGCAATAACAGTATACACACCTGATAAGGATCAGAACACACAGGCACGATAACATATATCGGATCATGACTTCAACATGCATATCTTGCACTTGTGTGATTCAGTAGTTGGAACACATATCGCCAATTCGTCATAACGCGCATTCTGGACATGAATATGGTTGTACAATTGTGCCATAGATTTAATCAGTGACCAAGAAATACTATGCCAATGTAAACTAAATGACACGTACGCATGCATGCTATAGTAAGTGGTATTGTTGCAGTTTCAATTCCATCACAAGCCAGTGTGTGAGGATGCTTCTGGCTTCATATCTACTGGCAACTTCATAATCTATCTGTCACCCTATTCTTCAGCCGGGACTTTTTTCTTACGGAAGAGGGGTGCCAGGATAATGCAACCTAACATATGATGTCCTTTTCTCGATCCAACGTACATGCACAATGGTCAACGACTAACCCGTCTGCTCACAGCAGCAACAACCCCAGTTTCCATCCGACACACCCGGGTGATCCGGACGGCTCTGACAGCTCGAGCTGGACCTCGTACCCTCTGACTGAGACTCAGATCCGACCCGTCACCCAAGAGACGGGTCGCGATCCATACGTCACTTGTACTGGCTATTATACCATGCCTCATATTGTTGTGACACGTCGAATTATCTATTACACTCGCCGCTCGGGCGTGATGCTTCCTTTAGTTTGTATCCGGAATGTGGTGACGTACACGAACCATCAGAACGACATGTATGTTACACTCTTTGCAGAGATTGCAGTTATGCACTAGCGGTTTACACAACGTCTGGCGATGTTTGTGCGTCTCTTCGGGCGATAGCCACATGCAGCACTCTCATTGATGTTTAGCTTTGAGCGTATGTCACTTATTGCAATACAGTCTTCGCTTCAGATACATCGCTTGCCATTGGATTTGCTTTGCCATTATTGTATTTTTCACGTCTGAAATAAACTTTCCAATCTTCACACTCTCTTGTACTATGCCCTCAGTCCTCCACATTCTATGTTGATCCATCATTGGCTTGCGATGCTTCTTTCTCCTCATCCGCATTGTGGCACTCCTCGCCCTCATATCCGTCAACATCTCTGGTTCCCAGGTCAAACCTACTATGAGCTCAGTCCTCTACATTCTACATTAAGCCATCGTCAGCTTGCGATGTTTCTTCTTCCGCATCCGCATCCTCGTCATCGCCATCCTCGCCCTCATACCCATTGACATCACTGGTTCCAAGGTCAAATCTGTCGAGTTCAGAGGTGCCCATTCATCGCTGGCTGGCAGTCGGGATAGGGTCGTGTTCGTCACCTGCATCTTCGAATTACCCACTGCCCGCTGGCATCCCGAAAGGTAGTTCGTCATCCGTGCAATTGTTGTCCATCGGGATGTTTGGGTCACTGCTGTCGATCTCAGATTCTTCAAGCGCCACTTCACACGTCAAATTGTCAACAAGACTAGCATTATCAACAGGCACTACTTCCAAGCTGATCAACATTGCAGCTGTTGGGTTCTCCGCCTGTTGGATCTGACTCCTGACTGTGGCAAGAGTATTGTTATACAGCCGCAGCTCGTAGCTCTCCGGTAGTGTGTTCCAGGTATTCATCAAGAATGTATATGTGACAGCAACGCCAGGTGAGGTTAACAACTTGCGACCTGCTACAGTGCAGCAGGATATGATCTTACCACCGTCATTCTTGCAGTTGAAGTAGGTTGAGCGATCAGGTCTGTCCGCATTCAGCTTTGACTTGGAAGATTTCTCATGAACACCATTGTTCTTTTGCCACTCCAGGAGAGCATGGCACAATGTGATGCAGGTTGACATGATCAGTGGCGAGGGTATATGACCGTCCTTGTTGTCAATCATGGAATTAAAAAATCCATCAGCATACTTACTGCGGTTATTCAGCCGATGATAAAATCTGATGTAGACAAACCGCGGGATTGCACCCGCCAGGAAGTCGAGTGTAACCTAACCATTTGTTTGCAACTTTTGACTCTCTCTGCATTGGATTTGGACCGCGTACACCACCTTCCACAGACTCTGCTATAGGAAACATATACTTATCATCTGCCAGAAGGGAATTAATCAATTCCACATGCTCTATGCCAGATTTAAGGCGGTGGAGATCATAAAGGTCTCCTATGTTGTCCTTTGCTGATTGAATAAAATGGGATTTAACCTTATCGACTTGTGTGTGAGCCTGGTACTGGTTTGAACGTGTAATACCCAATATGGGCAGTTGCTTCTGCATACCTATTCCAAGATGTCCTTTGTGCGGCCATCAAATGCTATGGACCAAATGTTGTTTTGCTGTATTGCGATGTTCCAGTAAATCTCTAGTATCTACCAATGTGGGGCTTCATCTAATGATTTCACAACGCGTCGCATTGCACAACTCACAGTCTCGAAGTCGTTTGCATTCATTCACGGCCTTCTGTTCCGCCTGGAGAGCTCTAAGAGCCTACCCGTTGCAAATTCAAGACGCGTCATGTCCAAATGACCAAATCCAGGGATGCTGCGACATCCGGAGAACAATGATCGAGGTGTAGACACCGCCTGAGGTTGCAGTTGCCCCTGCCTTGGTCTCTGATTCCTGTCTGTATCTCACGTTGCCAGTGCATTTGTAAGGATCACTGGGGCTTCTGTATTAGTGATGGCGGTAGGCAGGTTTTCAGGACCGCTGAGAGGAGTGGGAGTGCGAGCAATGCCGGATGCGGGGCTGGATACTACATAACGCGTTCAGTCTGTCTGTGTGATTCCGCTGGGTGCTGGTGTGGTACAACTGCTTGTACCCAGTGTGGCGGTTGGAGTAATCATTTACCGTTGCTATGTAGCGGACTGGGTGGAAGTCACCCGTTGGGTGATATCGTCATCACGAGAATTGTTCAGCGAAGATGAGGGGGTGGAGTCCTGATCTTGGAATGTGGAGGCTATGGAACACACTCCTTGATTGGAATCCCTCTCGCCAGACGGTATGGAAACAGGTCTCATAGCAGGGGGAAGTTGCGAAACTCCTGAAGGCCTAGGGTTTTCTTGATTCTGACGATTAGCAAGTCTTGAAATATTTCTTACGACCTGAGAGGGGAGAAGGTGTGGGAACTGCGAAGGCATTATCCGATACGGATGTTTGAAGATAAGACCGCAGGCATAATTTCCTCTGAATGCATATGCAACGGCAGGCGAGGTAGACTACTTTGTGAGAGACCCTGGCGGGATTTGACAACAAAGGGCGGCGCGGTGTTGACTGCGCTAGACCCTAAACCGTCACAATACTCGGGGACGAGAGCCTTTCAAAAGCATTCAATCATGGGGTTAACTGCCATTAGATTAAATTCATATTAAGCTCAGAATTGATATTCACTGTTACAGCAACGTCTGAAGGTCTATTTGCACCGCTTGAAGGGTGGTTATGCCTTCTTGGTGTGAATATCATCATATTGCACTCATTCTTGGCACAATACTTTCTTCCATCGATTGTGTATATCTTCAGCTTCCCGGTCGAAATCCCCCTTTAGCAGAGGCAAAATCATCATAAAGTGAACAATGACGTATTCTCTATCCTATGACATCAGTTGCGTCTGCATTTTCCACCGCTAGGCGTTTGTAGCCGTGTTGGATGGTTGCACATTTGGGACACCTTGTGAACTACTCAGTTTGCTCCGAGATGCACGAGGCCTGAGCGGTACAAGTGATATGAGATGAGAAGGAGATGAAGCAAATGAGCCGGTACCTGCTTGGGTTTGTAACCCATTCTCTACAAGGCGGGAATGGCGCTCAGCGTCCCATATTCAATCGCGCAATTGAGTGCACATGGGCATGGTTGGAATTCTATATGTATGCTCGATATAAATCTCATGAGGACGCAACATTCAGCTACATGGAGGACATCAGCAATGAATATTTCCGTTTAGGGGGAATCGCTCCATCGGAGTGGACGCGCTCCGTCAGAGCCGTCAGATATACCCCGGTGGCGTACTACTCCGTGCTCAGCGTCAATACAATCCGTTGTGTTCCATATCGCCCTCTGATCACTGTTTGACCGTTCCTTCTAGTTCTGTTAGTCTCCTATTATAAACGATCACTTTGGTGTTGTGGCCAACTGTGGCCATATGTCGGAATGGGTTCATTCAGTACACGCTTGCATCGGAATTGAAATGCGATAGGTGACGCTGCGAGAATCTCTCCTCGCGTTCCTTCTACCTGCACCCAAAATGGAATATTCTCCCAAGGAATTATACGGGATTGCAAGGTGATGGGTGTCGCTGCGAAAGTCTCTTCTCACATTCCTTCTACCTGGGGGCAAAATGCAATTCACTCGTTACCAATTATACACATCATCACAAGTCACATGATCTATGTGGCTTTTGACAATCCTTCGCTCGTTACGTCCGGCTCCTGTCTTACTAGGTGTAGCTATCTCTCGAATGATATGCGAGCAGCTGAAAATATTTCCCACACTGAAAACTTGTAAAGCAACAGCTGCCGGTGCCCCTCTCACTTGTACAAATTTCAAGACGGGATCCAAGTTACCCAAGGTTTCAGGTATTGTGGTGAGCGCCAGGGCTGACCAGTACTCATTGGATGCTCCATCCGCATTTCGGCTTGTGATTTTGAATAGTCATTGCAGTTGCCACGGGAGACTCCCATTCAGCGCGCCATAACAACTCCCCTGCAGTTGCTTTACCCATTCCCAGTCGTTCCGTCGTTCCCTTCGGCGCCAGCTCTGGCTTTCTGTGCATCGACACATCTGAGATATGCGTTCACCATCTCCACCCAGAACTTGAACCTCAATACCAGGGTAAATACAGAGCGCTGTTGCCTGCAGTTGTTCATCCAATAGATACGTCTTCTTCTGACTCGTATGTTTGATTAACCCCCGCGTGCCGCTGTATATTGCCACGCGGTGCGTTACGTCTTGTATATTGTTGAGTAATGCTCTGAAGTCTTTGATCATGGCGTCAGGATGCTTTGCATCATGGCGGTTTTGGGGCCCTATGAATTTGGGCTTCGCATATGACTGAGAGCCCAGGGGGGCAGCCAGAGCAGCACCGGAAGGGAGGACTTTGCAGGCTGCAGCGCTGTTCTCCCGACGCTGAGCGAGTGCTTGCAGATTGAGCTCTGTGATTTTGAAGCAGAGAATGCGACTCTGAAAGGTGATTACTTGCAGCTGGTAGTTGAGATGGTAATTGGAGTCGTTCCAACCGTCATTGAGGTTGATTTTATGTGCTTGATCATGACCCTCAGCACAATACAGTTATAATGCTCCGTATCGACCAATCTGTGCGACCCAATGGGACCTCAAGTGGATCTTCGGAATGTTGAAGTCGCCATCCAACTCCTTGGAAATATCTATCTCGTGACTGATATAATCTTGTCAGACATGGATTGTCCGCAGCTTCTTGGACTGCATCCAAGGTTCAGCATGTGTTTGCTCGACTACATTTCCCTTCTTCAGGAGTTTCGTTCTCAGGGCGTTGGGTTTGGCCTTCGCCTTTTTGCCGGTTCACCTGAGTAAGAAAACATCTTGGTAGGTGGGAAAACGATCCAACGCGTCCTCCATGTAGGTCAATGTTGCATCATCGTGAGGCTTATAACGTGCATACATATAGAATTCTAACAATGCCCGTGTGCAATTCATTGCGCGATTGAATATGGGACACTGAGCAGGGCTTCCGCCTTGTAGAGACTGGGTTACAACTCCAAGCAGGTACTGGCTCATTTCTTTCATCTCCTTCCCATTCCATTGAGAAACTTCCTCATATGACTTATTTTTTGCTGTGAGGTCGTGGTAAGCAGGCATGGATAACCAGATTGCATTGTACTTGTGAAGCTGTTTGTGCGTCTTCATGAGGTGGAAAATCCACTTTTGGAGGTAGTCAAGCATGCCGATCTGCATTATATGAAGATGGTCACGCTTCGTGAGGTCACTCAGCATACAGGGAATATGTCGAAACACATTGAATCCTCATTTGACATAGCCCGACGAGAGCTCAGCATCGGCTGCCTTGCTGTTAGCATCGCAGAGCGTTCTATATAGATTGAGATCCCGCCTGGGGTGTTGTGTCTCAGCAGGGACATAATCTCCATGTTCATTCTTTGGATGCTCGGACTAGAACCAGACATCCCGCTCGAGATGATGTAGCTCGCTATACTCAGGCCAATCAGCAAGCCATGCTGCTAAAACTGGTTTGCAACGCCTGAAGTTACCATCTACACAGGGAACATTGTAATACCCGCTCTTGGCGTTGGGATTGTGTTTCAATGGGAGAGGCTGGAGTACCTGCCGGAGTACTTCGTTCCACACCTCTTGGTTTGTTTGTCGTTATTCATCCAGCTGCTTCTGAGGAATATTGCGGTGCTCGATTGGAATCGGCAGGACAGCGACCATTACCACGGTGAGCTATGAGGGCATCTAGCAGATCTTCGAAGATAGATTGCCAACTGTCATATATACAGGACATTGTTTTTTGTCGCCAGCAAAATTCAAGAGATGTGTTCGAACATCACGATCCAGGGAGGCAGTGTATACCCCAGTCCGAGCGTTGCCTTAACCTTGATTAGCACGTTATCATCCTCGGTTATCACTGCTTACCTGTGTCTCCCACCAGCAGTTCACAGAGTGCATTTCAGTATTGAGGCGTTTTGGTGGCGTATCGCTGTGAAAGCAACGCTGAGGGGCGCAAATGAGATGCTTGGCGCAGGCTGATTGCCGCATCAACGATCTCATGCTTTTGATGATGTCTCAACTCCAGTATTTGATAGGCCGTTGGTGATTGTCATTCCATCTCATATCCTTGAGAGTGTGCAGTTCCCACTCCCCGAGAGCCTGATCATCTGGCATGCTAGGCAAGAGCTTCTGGATGCTCTTCCCATTTTTGAACGCTGGGAAATGGAGAGCGGTGTGTTGTTCCTTCAGCAGCTTGTCATAGTACGTCTTCATACCCTTTTTCTTGATCCCACACTGGATATATTTATACTCTTCACGCGTCGCAAACGGGTAGTAGGGATTGTTCTGTAGGTTTGTCTCAAGGCAACCCTGAGGGTCGTGTTCCCATGGCTCAGCAATGTAGTCGCTCAGCGGAGTGTAGACGGCGGGGTATATTTCTGTTGGCAGCAGCAGAGGTGGCAGTGGTTGAAAATCTGAGTCTGCGCTATGTTGAAGGTGTTCATGGTCGGGAAACGAGTCCAAGTCTTCGACTGAATCTTTGTTACCATGGAATTCATGACGCTGAGCGGGTTCAACCAGCTGGGGCACACTGCGAACAGTCAGATTCTTTGCACACTTGAAGGTGTTCAGGATGGTGTAATTTGATATGTTTTAGTCGCCAGCTGTCTGAGGTGAACTTCTTTCAGCAGGATAATTTGGAGCAATGGAATGTGGTCTTCTGTGGCATTGTCGATGACACAGAAGGAATGGAGAATTCACTGGAGACAGGAACGAAAGTTGGTGCTGGGCCTGAGCAGTCAGGTGTGGGTATAAGCTCACGATACTTGACTGATTTGTTGAGCCTCAAAACACCACGCCAGGAGTTGCCAAAAACACTGCATGCACAATGTCCCAGAATACTGTGAATAAATAAAATAAAAACCCTGAGCAATCCAAAAACCTCGCGACGAGTATAATATTTAATGCCTGATACATATACATTAGAACAAAGGAAAGGAACAAGTCCACAACCCTAACCCAAACGAACAAAACACCTCCACGCGTGCCTTAATCAGTGCCTGAGATGAATTGATAACAGCAAAGGAAACTCACAAGACAAGAACCAGACTCTAACCCAAACTCAACGTGAGGACTGGTTCACTCCTCACCTACCGAGCCAGCTGGGCGCGCCTCAGGGAGTGGGACATCTGGGAGAGGGACATTGTTACGGGGGTGCTTAATCCCAATAATCAATACAATATGAATTGAATTAAGTACAACCACCTATCTAATTACTCTTTTCCTCGTCTAATCCCGAGACTAAACCTCTTGTGTAACTAGTCCAAGAGCGTCCGAAATCAAAATGTCTGCACTCTCGGTCTCCGAGGTAGATGTGGGTTAAATGTGCTTCTTCCATTTGAGTAATCAAATCTCCGAATAACCCAACTACTTGATGAAGAGCATATTCTGATGCTGTCAAGTGTTTTCCAGACATACACCGCTTGGTCACGGAAATGTATAAAGGGGGTAATTCTGATAGTAATATAGATAGAATTCTTAATAATATTTTATGATCGTCTTCGGCGTTCTGATTGTTGACTGTGGATTGCTGCTTGTGCTTCTTATTCCCATCTCCAAAAAGATGCCATCTTCTTATAGTTGTCTTCGAGGGTTTGTACACCCAAACTTCGACGCTATAACTAAACTTATAACAGATATGTAATTACGACAATGAGCTATTAAAGCCTTATCACTGCTGATAACAATCAGGCCATCCATTGCGCGATTTCTGCGTTATGCAGTGTGTCAGATGAAACTTGAACTTAGACATCTCGCAATCCGTTTGCAGCAATAGTTGGAACATCTGCCAGTCCTGGGAGGCTGTGCTTATCGCACATTAATGCCTCACCCTGTGGGTTATTTGGCTTGCGTCATGGATTTAATAGGCGATCAACCGATATTATGCCAACGTGGATCCTGACGCGTCAGCTCACAAGAGTTTGACGTTGCAATGCATTCTAACTCAAACCAATGAGCAGGGTTGTTTCCGGCCTCATATCATCAGCCGACGTGATAAACCCCTCAGTTACTTCATGCTCAGGCCAAGAGAACCTCTTTGGCCGGGGAGTGCACTACGGACTCTTATCCCCTTTGGCAATAAGGTGATGATCCCTCTTAATCGCATATTGACTATCAACTGTTGTGTTTGATAACAGTCCCGCTAGTATCAGATAAAGTGAACGTGGTTGAAAATCATGCGCATGGCTAAAGCAAGCTTTCCCGCGATAGCGACATGATTGCATCATCTTAAGTGATTCCGCCATGTATTCTTGGTCACTTATTCAATTGACATGCGATTCTGATGTATCCCCGCTAAGTGACATAAGACTGGCTAACTATGCCCGTCATGAATAGGTGTTATACACATCACGTGACTATACCAAGAGTAACTCCGTGTCATGTACTCATATTACTAATGCAGGTACCATTATCGCTGTTATCGGGAAAACCCCTAACAGACATCCCGGAGATGGACATCCGGGAGATGGGCAGCGGGGTCACTGTCGCCGCCTGCCGATTCCCCGAGTAGCTGTTGCTCAACATCGACATCTGAGGTGTTGCCGGCTGCCTCAGCTCTCACAGAGTTGGCGCCGCTGGGCGAGGTTTTTGTGCCGTCACAAGCCCAAAAATCTCTATCCCACTGATGGTATGAGTCTCCGGAGTTGTCGGTTGTGGGGGAGGCTCTGGGGTGTGTGGCCGTGGGGCAGGTTCCGGAGGTTGTGGCCATGGGGTATGCTCGCGCATCTCCTGGCCTTGCTCAGGTAGCACGGTTGGCTCATCGTCCACCATGGTATTCAACATCGTCAGCTGATGTATTTACGATCTCTCCATGGCCAATTGTCCAATGTTCTTTGCCATCATCCTTGTCCTTATGCTCCTCCCCATCGTCATCCTCCTCCTCCACCTCCTCCTCATCTTCCTTCTCTTCATCTACCTCCTCTGCATCTTCCTCCTCATCATTGTCACCATCCCTTTTCATATCCACATTGCCATCTAAATCAACACCGTCCGGTGCGTCCCCATCATCCTTCACATGCATATCCACATCAGGATCAAGTGCTGAGTGATATTTGTTGTCTGACTTCACAGTACAGTCGGTATCATCATCTGAGGATATTGAGACGGCGGGCGATGCTTCCGGCTTTAAATATACCCGCGCTAGTTAGCGCTCAGTGTCTGAGTCTGCCTCATACCTTTCCTTCTACAACTGCCAACCAAAGGCACGAGAGATATCATCTCCCCCTGGGGTTTGTTTAACAATTCCTTTCCCTTTACAGTTTCCGTTCCCCTTCCCCTTCCCTGTCCCCTTCCCGTCCTTTGTTCCCTTCCCTTTTGCAGACACTTGCTCACCACCCTGCGTGTCCTCCTCACCTTCGCCATTGTCATTGTCATTGCGATAGCCAGGACAGCTCCTTCAACCTCTCGGCCCACCGGCATCTGCCAAGTTCTCATTATCATCATCCTCGTTGATTATCTCATCCCAATTCAGTGGTCCAATGGCCAGGAAGTTGCCTGGCTTGTACTGCCGGCAGCTTGGTAGCTCAATCTTTGTACTGAGATCATCGCTACTGGACAAACAGAAAGGCTCACCGGTGAGTTTAATCTTTCCCGAGCCAGTTGACTGTGGATTGGAGCGATCAACTGGTTCCCCGAAGCTACGGGTGTTGTCCCACCTCCAATTGGTCATTTGATCGCGGGATTTACAAACAGTTGCCCCATATATGAGCAGAACGCTGCCCACCACTCCCGACAAGGTGAACTCCTGCTTCTGTGGTTGGGCCACATCAGCTGGAATTGTGAAAAGTGGCGAGTCATAACTGGATCAAGAATGATTATATCATAAAAGAGGACGCCGGCTGTCTCATCCTTGACACCGCAAACATTGTATGCCCGTATGAGTCCACGGATGCGTTCCGAGATGACTCACTATATACGGTCCCGATCCAACCACAGGCGTCGATTTATAAACAATCCCAGCATTTATACCCCAGCAGTTGCGTACCCCTTTCCTTTGTGGTGGCTCATTGGTGACATCCCTGCGAGTTGAAAATGTATCTACATCCGAGGCGATAGCATTATGATAAAGTTGAACGGAGCGGAAGGAAGCCCAGAGTGAACATACAATGTGGTCTTGGTTATCATGTGTGTTTTGCAACGAGAGGAGTTGTGTTGTGCAAGTCACATGATGTCAAGATAGTTCAGGATCCTGGTGGTGTGTTTAATTGCTGGCGGTATGATTAATACGGGACGAAAAGAGCATGGAAGTGTAGGCAGGAAGAAAGATATATATACTTGTGTTCCTGCGATTTGGTTCATATTCTGCGTTTTGTTGACTAATGAACACAAAACGGCCTAGCCTTCGTCTTGCACAAACACCAGGCACTTCATCATTGAATGAGCCTCGACATGAGATCGAGTACAAGTAGTGAGAGGAGCATGCGACGCTGAGCGTCGCTTTGCCATCTCATAACTCTTTTACCGCTCAGACTTTGTGCATCTCGGAGCAAACTGAGTAGTTCTCAAGTTGTCCGAACTTTTCAACCATGCAACCCGGCTACCAACGCCTACCAGTGGAAAAAGCACATGCAACTGATGTCACAGGATAAAGAATACATCATTGATCGTTTTGCGATTCTTTTAGCCCTGCCAAAGTGCGATTTTCAACGGGAAGATTAAGATATACACAATCGATGGTTGGAAGTGTTGTTCCATGAATGAGTGCAATACGATGATAATCGCGCCAAGATGGCTTAAACACCCTTCAAGCGGTGCAAATAGACCTTCAGACTTTGCTGTAACAGTGAATACCAATTCTCAGTGAAATCTGAGTTTAATTCTGATGGCTGTTAACCCCATTATTGAATACGTTAGAAGGGATTTCATCTCCGAGTGTTGTCAGAGTATAGAGACTAGCGCGGTCAACACTGCGCCTCCCATTATTGTCGAATGCGTTCTTGGTAGCTTAAATTGGAGCCTCCCTTGCCTGCCATTGCATATGTATGCAGAGGATATTATTCCTACCTTCTGACGTCGAACATCTATATCTCATAATGCCTTCCCAGAGACCTCAACATGACACCACTCCAGTCGTGTGAAATATTCGAACGTTTCCTAATTGTCAGAATCAAAAGTGTGGGCATTCGGGAAATTCTCAACTTCCCCCTGCTAAGAGAAGCGTTTCCGTACCTGCTGGCGAGAGTGATTCCGCTCAAGAAGGGAGTTCCGCACCATCTACAATCCATGGTCAGAACTCCACCCCCTTATCTTCGCTGAACAATGCTCGCGTTGAAGATATCACTGAATGCATGAATTTCACCCTGTCATCGACAGAGTGACATTTAATAATTACTCCAACCGCCACGCTGGGTACAAGCAGTCGTAACACACCAGCTCCCAGTGGAACCATCCAGACAGACTCAACACATCATGGAGTAGCCAGCCCTGCATCCAGCATTGCTAACACTCGGACTCCTCTAAGTGGTCTTGAAAACCTGTCTACCCCAATCCCGAATCCAGAAGCCCACGCGATCATTGCAAATCCACTGCGAACGCAAGCGAACGAGACGAATCACAGCCCGAGGCAGTGGCAATTTCAACCGCAGGCGGTCTCTACACCTCGATCAATGGTCTCAGACAGTCACAGCATCCATAGAGTTGGTCACTCGGACATGATGCATCTTGTACTTCAAAGGGCCGACTCCTGGAGCTCTACATGTGAAACAGACGGCGGTTTATGAGTGCAAGCTACTTGTACATGGTAAGTTATGCTACACGAGGTATTGCGAAAGCATTAGCTGAAGCCCCACCCTGGCAGTTACTAGAGACGTACTGGAACACTGCTATGCAGCAAAACAACATTTAGTCCATAGCTTTCGAGGCACGCACAAAGTAGATTTCGAATGAGGTATGGTGAATGAATGGCCTACGCTGGATAATACATGCTCTAACCGGTACCAGGTTTGCGCAAAAGTCGATACGGTTAAATCCCAGTATATTCATTCAGCAAGGGACAACATTGCAGAGCTTTATGAACTCCACCGCTTTGAATCCGCCGTAGAGCGTGTGGAATTCATTGATTCCCTCCTGGTGGACAAGACGTATCTTTTTCCGGTTGGAGAGCGTGTGGAAGGTGATGTAAGCGGTCCAAATCTAACACAGAGCGAATCGAAAGCTGATAACGAATGGCTAGCGCCCGCTTTATTTCCTGGTGGATGCAATCCCGCGGGATATGTACATCGAATTGTATCATCTGGCGAATAACCGCGGTAAGTATGCTGATGGATTTTATAATTCCATGATTCACGACAAGGACAGTCATATACCCTCGTCACTGATCATGTTTACATGCACCGCGTTGCTGCATGCTTTCCTAGAGTGGCCAAAGAACAATTGTGTTTATCCGAAAGTTTCCAAGTCAAAGCTGAAAGCGGATAGACTTGATCGCTCGAACTACTTCAACCACAGAATTGACTGTGGTAAACTCGCATCCTGCCATGATGCAATGGGTCGCAAGTTGTTAAATTGGTCTGACGTTGTAGACACGTATACGTTGTTGATGCATCCCTGGAACACACTACCAGAGAGCTACCAAAAGAAGGTGTATAACAACAGTCTTGGTACAGTCAAGCGTCAGATCCAACAGGCGGAGAACACAACGCCTGCCGTGGTGATCAGTGTGGAAGCAGCGCTTGTTGACAATGCTATTCTTCTCGATTATTTGGCCTCCGAAGTGGCGCTTGGAGAGCCTGAGAACGGAAGCACTGACCCAAACATCCCGATAGACAACAAGTGCACAGATGACAAATTTCAATTGCGGATGCCACGCGGCAGCGGTGATTATGAAGATGAAGGTGATGAAACCGAGGATCGCTATGCCATGCCCTCCGCCAGACGGCGACAACAGCCCAGGACGGAACACACAAGGTTCGACCTGGGAATCCGTATTACCGACAGGTAGGAGGGCTAGGCTGGTGACAATGCGGATGCGGATGCGAATGAGGAGGAAGAAGCATCGCAAGCTGATGATTGATCTACGTAGAATGTGGAGGACTGACCTGGGAACCAGTGATGGGAACGGATATGAGTGCGAGAATGGCGACGATGTGGATATGGATGCGAAGGAAGAAGCATTGCAGGCCAATAATGGATCAACGCAAAATGTGGAGGACTGAGGGCATACTACTCAAGAGTGTGAAGATTGGACAGTATATTTCCGACATGTAAAATACGTTAATGGCGTAGCAAATGCATCAGCAAGCGAGGTAGCTGAGGCGAAGACTATTGTAATACGTGACGAAAACTGAAAACCAACCACAAGTGAACGTGCGGTATGAGGCTATCGCCCGAAGAAGGGCCTGAACATCACCAGGCGTTGTGTAAATGGCTACAGCATAACTGCAGCCCCTGCGAAGAGTGAAACACACGTTTCGTTCTGATGGTGCATATATCATGCGCATTGTAATGGAGGTAAGTATGCAACGACACCTTTCCCTTGGCTGACAGGAAGCGTGTAATTCTCTACCAGAGGGAACGAGGGTGGGTCAGAGCCGTCAGAGCCGTTTGCAACACCCGGGTGTTTCTGACAAACAATAGAGTTGTTGCTGATGGACGCCTTGCATCGTTTTCACACCTCAAAGATGTGTTCTTAGTTGGGGGAGCTGGAAAGGGGCGAAGGCCAAAACCAATGCCCTGAGAAAGGATCTCGTGAAGGAGCGAAAGGTACTGGAAGAACCTTATGATGAACCTTGGACGCCATCCAAGAAGCTGCATGTAACCAACGCCTCGCAGGATTATATTAGGCACATTATAGCTATTTCCAAGAAGTTAGATGCCGACTTGAACTTTCCGAAGATCTACTTGATGCCACATTGGGCCAAACTTGTTCATCGATACAGAGCCCTGAGACAGTATTCCACCAACAGACATGAACAAGCACATAAAACAAACCTCAAGGATGGTTGGAACGCCTCCAATCACAATCGCTACTACCTGCCACAAGTAATTACCTTTCAACGTCGTATCCTCTGCTTTCAAATCAGAGAACTCAATCTTGAAGCCCTAGCTCAGCGTCGGGAGAACAGTGCGGCCGCCTGCAATGTCCTCCCTTCTGGTGCTGATCTAGCTGCCCCCCTGAGCCACCAGTCATATGCGAAGCCCGAATTCATGGGACCTCAAAACCCGTAAAATGGAACGCTTCCTGACGCTATGATCGAAGACTACAGAGCACTACTCGACAATACGCAAGACGCAATGCTCTGTCCAGCAACATGCCGTGGTACACCGGAGTTTTTAACCCATAACAGTCATAACAAGCCGTATATATCGGATGAACAACTGCGAGCAATGGAGCTCTGCATTTACCATGGTATTAAGGTTGAAGTGGAGGGTTTAGAAGGTGAAAGCATCTCTCGGATGTGTCGGTGCACAGGAAGGCAGAGCTGGTGCGGAGGGGATCGACGGAATGACTGGGTGTCGGTAAAGCAACGCCCGGGGAGGTGTTGTTGTGCGCTGAATGGGAATCTCCCATGGCAACTGCAACGACTATTCAAAATCTAGCTCCAAAATGAGGACAGAGCTTTTGTTGAGTATTGGTTAGCCCTGGCGCTCACCACAATACCGGAAAACTTGGGTAACTTGCATCCCATCTCGAAATCTGTACAAGTGGGAAATGGTCCGGCAGCCATTGCATTGCAAGTTGTCAGCGTGGGAAACTTCATCGGGTGCGCTCACGTAACTCCAGTGATAGCTACTAGTAGTAGGACACAAGACTGACGGAACGCGTGATGGATTGTCAATAGCCCCATAGATCTGGCGACTTGGAATGATGTGTGTAATTAGTAAAGAGAGAATTACATTTTGCGCCCAGTTAGATGCAATACAAGGAGAGATCTTTGCAGCGTCACTCATCGCCTTGCAATCCCGTATAATTAATAACGAGAGAATTGCATTGTGGGTGCAGGTTGAAGAAACCCGAGGAGAGATTTTTGTAGCATCACCCATCGCATTGCAATCCAGATGCAAGCGTGTTGGCACTGGATCAATTCCGACGTATGGTCACTATTGGCCACAATGCCAGAGCGTTAGTTTGAAATATGAGAGCGACGGAGTGACAAGAAACGGCGAAACAGCGATCGGGGGGCGATCTGCAATGCGATGCATAGTATTGACGCCGGGAGCAGGGTAATCCGCCACCACAGTGTCTCTGACGGCTCAGACGGAACGTGTCCAATCTGACGGAGTCATTCCGCCCAGACGGAAATATTTTTTGCTGATGCAGTATTATCACACATAATCCAGTTACTATGTAGAATCGAATGTCGATGAAAACATCATGCTCGGCCGGATTGTAGCCCTTTCGTCCTCGCAGTGTTGTTCCATGATGCCATCAGCTGCCACAGTTTATGCTTGAATGAATCTATTAAGTCTCAGCTGATGCAATCGAGACTTGTCCTACTCATACCCCGGGCAAGGTGATCGTGACAATCCTTGATATTCAAATGTTAGTGTAATGCCTATCCTTCCCTGAAACGATAGGAATCCAAACCCATCCAATGGACGGATATATTCAGTTCAGGGTGAACCCCTAACATCATCAATATATACTCCCCAGGACTTTGTTAAGCTATTTAACCACGGTATCTCTGTAAACCTGCCTGTTGTTCTTCAGTATTGTAAAGGAACGTACGCCAGCGTTCGGCCTCATAGGCATACGTATGGTAATTATAGGAATACGGTTGCAAACATGGATGCGAGCGATAGTAGATGTAGATGTATACTAAGATTATCGCTAGAGATCTAAGGCTCGTGGCGAGCCGACTATACAGAATGGCCGTTACCCGGCCCCGCGTCACCTGCCACCGTTACATTATCCCCCTCTTTAGGCGCAGACCTCCTGGGCTGCATAAACCGTTCAAGAGAAAGGAAAGGAAAGAAAAGAAAAGCAAACAGGAAACAATCATGCCGCGTACGTACTCGTATGAGATCATAAGTCCCGCTACCGATTGGTACCACTCTGGGCGCCCTTTCGGCGGATCAGGCGCACGGGGAAAATCCACCTCCACTTGACTGGCTCCGAAGGTGGTAAAAACCCGTGCCGACGCCTTTTGTACCAGGCCGAGATCCAATGAAGTAATGAAGTATGGAGAGGACAAGAGAAGAAAAGAAACAGAAGAAAGGAACATGCAATTGATCACTTTTCCTCCGGTTCCGAGTTCCGAAACTCTATTGACCCATTTCCTCCGCTCCTGAGTCTCAGACCTCAATTCCTTCTTATCTGCCCTCCCAACCTCATCCGGCATCCAACGTGCCATCCAGTACCGCACTCGTGGTTCATACCTCGGCGTGGTTCATATCTCGGCATGGTTCACATCTCGGCATGGTTCTTCGTCGGAATCATCAGGGTGGTAGAGCTTCCGCTCATGACTTCGCATCAATGGGAGCTTCCGCTGCCGGCATCGTTCATAGACATCGGTGATCGTCAATCGTATACGTCAATTGTATAGTTTCGTCTTATTCGTCGACATCTGACATGTAAACTTTTCCAAAAATGGTTATACTTAACAAGTTCAAGCGCGCCTGCTCTCCCCCGAGCCTTCGTGCAGTGCTTCGTGGAATATTTCTCTGTCAGTTGCCATCGGTAGGTGGCATTGACTCGGAGATGCTGCTTGCCTCGGTAATCGTCGTTCGAAGTCCGCTTCGGTGACCATCCGCTCGACTTCGTTGTTGCGCTCTCGACAGGCGGCTTCAGTAGAATCTTGGGGGGCTTCGTAGACCTGCCGGTCGACTTATCGGTAGACTTGTCGGTCGACTTGGTAGACTTATTGGTGCGAGTCTCGGTGGACCGCCTCCAGGTGGGCTTTTGACTTGTCGGTAGGACATCGTCCTGTAGGCACGGCTATCTCCCTCTTTGAAAATTCGTTGCTCCGTCGACGACTTCTGGATCATATCGATTGTTGATTGCCATTGTGGCTCGGTAGCAGTGTAACTTGGATCTCCGAATTAGGATTCATTGGTGATGCAGGATTGTAATTGTAATCTGTGATTCGACATGTTATTTGGTTCGGCTTTCGCTTCGTAAAGTTGAGGCTAGGCATAGACCATCATCGGGCTTGGTCGGTGAAATCGTCGATTATCATATGGATCTCATCTTGACTTTAGACAATGATGTGAGCTTCCGCTCCTGGTATCGTCATACACGTCAATTCTCTTATGTGGCTCCCTGGTGACTATTCGAAGGTGGTAGAATGCGCCAATTGCATTGGGCGTGGGGGGTATATCATTGATCCATATCTAACACGTAAGCTTCACAGTAGGTGGTCATACTCACGGTGATAGGAGTGCGCGTTGCTCTCGGAAAGCCGCTGTATGCATTGCATTTGCATATCTCGGCATCGCTTAATTGGGCATTCGGCAGGGTCACGGTGGACCGTTTTTCAGTGAAAGTCATTTGGATGATCGCTTTGGTGGGTTCTTAGTCGACTTCTCTGTGGCCATCTTGGTAGGCATTTGGTAGCCCTCGGGTATGGTCCTTTGGTATTCAGTTCGGTATGCAGTTCTGCGAAAGGTTCTTGATCCTTCGGTACGCCATTCGGTAAGCATCTTGTTCGCTGGCTTGGTACGGTAGGGCTCTCCTGGTAATCCTCTCGATGTCCATGTGAAGTCTTTCGGCAGTGTTATCCGTCTCTGTGAGATCTTGCTGATGATCTCTTGGTATTTATCTCGACTGTCTCTCGTGGTGCTATTGGGTAGACTATTCGGTACGTTCGGTGGTCATATTGAATCTCGTTCGGTGGTCCAATTCGGTTGTCATATTAGAGTTATCCGGTATCTCGTTCAGAACTGTTTCGGTAGCCGTATTTGCGTTCATTCGGAATCTCGTTTGGAATGCTTCGGTAGCTATATTTCACTCGTTCGGCATGGATCGGGCTCATTTGACTTATCATCTCTCCGGTGCATTTGCAGGTATACTGGACGTCCGTCATATGCGAGGTGAACTTATCGTCTCAGATCGCAGGGTGCGCTCTCTGGCTCTCCACCGGGTGTGCTTGTTGATTCGTCTGTAGGTGTGCTTGCCATCACTTGACTCCGTGCACTTATCGTCGTTCTCTGAGTCCACCCGTCGATTTGTCTCCAGGTGCACTTGCCGCTGCCAGCCTTCTCAATTGGTGAATGTATCTCACGGTGCTCCGTTCTGCACTGCCGGTATGGTAATTATTTCCGGTAGGGGTTGCGATTCCAGTACGGTCATCCCCCTCTTTTGAAAGTTGTTGCTCCACCGGCGACTAATCTCATTCTGCTTCATAGGGAATATCGATTGGAAGGGTGTGATTCGGTGCTGATTCCGAAGTCGATATGTAGTCGTCAATTTTCATCTTAGTTGTGTAGCTCTAGATCTCCGAGTCTGAGTCCGGATCTCATTCGGGATAGTATTGTCGGTAATATAACTTTGTAACAAATTCGGCATTGTATTGGGTGTTGTATGTGGCATTGTAATTGGCATTGTAATTGGCATTGTAATTGGCATTGTAATTGGCATTGTACTTGGCCATACGGTACTTGATTTGGTCTCTTGAATAGTAGTCGGGATTGTACTTGGTACAGCAAGGCCACCGGTACGTATATCTGCATCTCTGCACACAATTGCTAGTCTCGTAGATTGTCATTGTCATCGAAAGTAAGTATATTAGATAGGGTAGAATTCCACATAACTTCATGTATATCACCATACTCAAAAGATTGATTGTCATCCGTCTCTGAGCATTGATACATCTCCGCGATGTGCATTTCGGCGCTCGTAAGTCCAATTCTCATAGTCTCAATGATAGCTCCTTTCCTTGATAAAGTAGCGTTCCGAAGGACCGTCGTCTCTCGTATCTGGGGCATTATCTGGTGCCCGAGCTTCCAATTGTAGTTTATAAGTATTCGGCGCTTCCAAGTGCGCTTCACCGCTATGAATAGTCATTTGTCTGTGGGGGTTATCTCTGAATTGTGTTGGTTCCAGTAACTGAAACGTTCACTCTCTGAGATCATTGTCGCTCGGCCTGTATGGCATTCTCGTGCCGGGGCTTCCTCATAAGTCTTCGGCGCTTCTAAGTGCGTTCTCAATTGCCATTTGTCTGTCGGCATTATCTCTGAATTGCAGACTTGCATGGATTCGTACGAACTGCTCCATCTATGTTAGCCAAAGGAATCAAAGAAAGGATGGAAGCCGTGGAAGGGATAATCCAGGAGGCCTTGTCATTAACGTTTCGCTCTCAAGGAGCCAAGCCCCGCCGTCCCGTCACTCCCTTCATGTCTCGGCGAGCCGGCAGCAGTCATTCAGGATTCCCATGTGGACCCCCTTCTGCCTCAACTACTGCCGCTGTTCCTTGCTCGCTGATTCAGCCTGCGAGGGTTACCACTTCTGCTGGCTCACAATGCTGCATCCATAGGTCCCTATACCGCAGCTCCCAGCAAACTGGTGCAAACCCCAGACCGTTGGGCGAATGCCATGATAACCACCTTCAAGTTGGCAGTCATCATGCGGTCCCCAAGTTGGTATCCCAGGAACAGGTATGTCTTACGACGGTGCAGAAGCTTGATGCTTGTGAAGAAGAACTCCTCACCGCGATTGTCTCAGTAGCATATCTCGCGCTACTGACATGTTTCCACTGCACGATAGCATCCGCATATCAACTTGCTCAAGGGCATTCCATAAAGGAGGCTGCGAGAGAAGTATATTGGTTGGAGGTAGGACAGGTGCAATGACCGATCGACCATTACCGGTTTGGGGCCCAAAACCGCGGCAGTTTGGTACCACATCCATCGAGATGGGCACATCCAGCAGATCCATTCGTAATTCCGAGTCCATTCACTATCACAATGAGGACTGGTGATGTATGCCGGTTAATAATAGTAATTTTGCTGGTAAAGATATATATTGACGGAGTGCCGTGGAATAGGTAGCAGCATTAATGAAAACTTGTATTATCCATATCTCATCGATCAATTGGATCCTCCAATTAGTGTCCTGAAAGTGGTGCCTCTGGAGGTGGTAGTCTCGAATCATAATGTCATCTCTCCCGTAGCCATGGGTGCTGCCGGAAGTCCAGAGCTTATTCGGTCTGTATATAATAATAGTCACGTGTGGCCTCCGTTGCCGTTAATGTAAATGCAGTCGACAATCGTTGACAGTAGGTGGACTTCGATGGTACATAATAATTGTGCTCCGTAAATGCACTTTACGCTGTGCAATGTATCGCCGCTATAAGTTCTCTTCAATCGAGGGAAAGCTTCTCTTCGGGAATGTGCTTCAATTGTAGGGTGTCTTCTCCGTAAGTGCACTTCGCTCGTGCAGAGGTTCGTGGGGGTTTGGGTGCTTCATTAGTAGACTGATCCTCCTGTGTAGGTGGGTATCGTTTGTAGTATTGTCTATCTCCGTAGGTGTGCTTCGTTGGAGTAGCGTATGCGTAGGTATAATTGGCCGTGCAATGAAATTCAGGTATGTGCATATTGCTCGATTGGACGCAATGTAGTCGTAACTGTGCTGACTCGTAATTCGTCTCTCGACTTCGCCTTTGGTTCTCGATATGGCCGCATTCAGGCGTATGATCACTCCGTCCATTGTAGCATCTCGGGCTGATGATTGTGCTCAATTGACTCGTAGGAGTTGTATTCGAACTCAATTAGGTCGATTGCATGCGATTTCTCTCATTGGCATGGTCGAATAGTCGTATTCTGTACTCTTGATCGTCGTCATCATTGCTCGTGACGGGCTTTGTGCGCCAATTCATCTCTGCACTCTACTCCCCTGCCGTCAGGTGGTTCAATGGAATGATGGAACGATCAACACTCTGTGCATCGCAGGAATGATGCTTTGATATCTCGTTTGGAGGGTTGTATTCTCAATTGTTGACTTCGTGTTGTCACGCGTCGGAAAAAGGGGTAAACTCGCGAAATCATGTGAGCGAAACGTATCCGTTTACTGAAAAAGCAATAATAGTGTAAAGGCATGTACACCAGCGTTCGGCCTCATAGGCATACGTGTGGTAATTATAGCAATGCTGTTGCAAACATGGATGCGAGTGATAGTAGATGTAGATGTATAGTAAGATTATCGCTAGAGATCTAAGGCTCGTGGTGAGCCGACTATATAGAATGGCCGTTACCAGGCCCCGCGTCACGTGCCGCCGTTAAAAGTATTTAGTTGAAGCTTGTGATGAACAGGATTTGGAGATGAACATTGTTGCTGAACTCAAGCAAGTTTGGAGATACTCGTGCAGGGAGTTGTTGGGTAAGTTTGGAGATACCCATCGATGCCGTAATCATGTGAACATGCAGTCTGTAATACGTGTGAGGTACAAGATTCACTGGGAGTCAGGTATGGATTGAGTTTACAGATGTATTAGCATGAAATGGTAGAGCAACATTTGTGGAGTACTAGTCAGCGGTCAATCTGGAGGCAGTAGATTGGGATGCTGGCATGACAGTAGCGGACGCTTTATTTAGTGGGTAACTTGGACATGAGGCAATGTAGAGAATGGTGGACAAAATTGTCTGCCAAGAGTTATTAGACTGGCTGAAAGCAGGAGACAATCAATCTTGCAATGATGCAGTATGAGGTGTATGAAGTATGACGTATATACTGTACTGAGTGTTAACTCACAATCATGCCATGCTGAGATAGAGAGTAATGGCGTACGTTTCAATTTTGAGGTGATAGCAGAGTTGAGGATAACAAACGGAGAAGTGACAGGAGATGCAGGAAATCTTGATGAGAATCTGGGACTGAAGAGAATCTTGTGTGACAGTCAATTGTCCTTCTCAAATACCGCTGGCATGTATCTCAATGTGGCATGAAAAGACATCAATATGAGGTCGTTCAGGAAGGATCCCCTTTGTCATACTGATTTCTCGTAACCACTTATATCCTCCACATAGTTCTCATCTCTCTCTGTCTCATCAACATTACTCTCATCATTGCTGAAACCAATGTTAGATCATACCTCTCCATCTCTCCATGTCATGATGTTCAGTTGACACCAAGTACAGCATGAACTGAGTGCCCACACTCAGTAGAGCATCCACGCAACTCATTGAGACTTCTCTTCATTCTCATAATTATGACTCGACCCCTGATGCTAGGTTTAGCATCTGATGTGGCACCCTACACAAGTGACTGGTATCAGCCAGTCCTCGATGAAAGCTCAATCGTAATATACACTGTTCACAATAGCATACATGCGTCTTACTTGTCAGAAGAAAAGACTGTTAGCACCAGGTGAACCGTCCATTGACTGCCAGAAAGTACTTCAGGTGACTCACAAGCTGACGGCATTCAACTGTATAACATCATTCCCTGGAAGTGTATATCCAAGCTCGGACCATTACGGGCGTGAAAGTTGCATCATCATGGCCTTCTGTTCAATCTCCAAACTCACCTAATTACATTCTCGATGTTGAGACAATCATGTCTTCCATGTGTGTCTCTCTAAGACTCAACCTCTTGTCCTATTACATGAGCTACCTATTCTCTTCACTCTGATTCAAGAGCAGCTGCTTCCAAACTCTCCAAATCGAACCTGTGCCAAAGGCCCTGTCCTATATGAACAAATATTAAGTATCCCCGTCGAACAACCACGCCTTGGAAAATGCCTCGTAACGTAACGCGCCGGTGTGGAGATATGTCAGCACCAGGTGGTCAATGAGCTCGAGTTGACGGAAACGAAATGCTACAGGGTAAGTGTGGGGTAACCGGTGCTCCGCCGATTCGAAAAGCAAATTGCCGAAACTCTCCACACTCTTCTGCATTTCGTACTCGGCTGGTGTGTACTGATGTCCAGGTATAAATACTCCAGTCACGAGTATATATTAGGGAAGTAATTTTGATAGACAGAATTCTTAATAATATTTTAAGGTGTTCTTCGCTGGGAATGTCCCACTGTAGATTGCTGCTAGAGCTTGATTCTTTTCATCATCAGGAACGATGTGAGCTTTTAATGATCGGACCCTCAGTCGAAGTTAGACTTCGGATTTCCGTTATGTCCACGTTCTTGCTTGATAGCTAATCTCCAGAAACAACTGATGTGCTCGTTTGATAGTGCCACGAATTCTCTTTCGTTATCTTGTTCATGCATGAGTGGTTCGTAGATATTACATCACCTTCCGGGCCATCCTCATGATCAGCATATCAAACGCAAATAATGACAGCTCATAACGTCGTGTTCAACATCTTGCTTCCTATTTGTTCAGTAGCTAGAATATCTGACGACCTTAGTCTTATCAGTGCTTATAGCAATATTATATTAATTGCTCTTCACCAGTAATTGCCTCACCATTAACTTGGCTATTCGGCATTGCGTCAGAGATTTAATCGGCACCCACCCTAGAGTAGATAATGACACGTCAAGCTCATATTGACACCGAGTATCCCATTGCAATGCATACGGTCTTCACTCAACAAGCCGGTTTGCTTCTGGCCTAATATCTCCAGCCAATGTGATTAATCCGTCAGACACTGCATGCTTAGATCTTGACCTTCAGTTGACCGGGGAGTACCACCAGCGCTCTCACCACTTAACGCATGAGTTGGCAGATTCCTCGTTATCGCAGATTGCAATATTGTCAGCTGCGCACGTAGTTCTGCGTAATCGCAACTTAACTCTGCGTTGTCCCTCTAGACAAGATTTAATAGGTGTGGTCAATAATTATGCGCACTGCTGAAGATTTTTCACTTCGCAGTTATGGCGACATAATTGCATCATCATAGTTGACTCCGCTAGTCCGATAGTAGTCTTCACTGATTGATCGACACATGGCCCAAGTCTGATCCTGCTAAGGATTACTTTACTGACAAACATGTTCACGTATTTTGCAGGTAGTTGTTTTGCGTACAAACATCCCCAAGGATACTTCGCATGTACCTGCTTGTTTCAAACATGTATCATTCCCGCTGCCAAAGGAAAGCCCCTAACACTACCTCCCTCACTAGGACCTGTGACCCAACGGTAGCTCAGTCTGAAGAGGTGAACAAAACCAAAGATACCACTCAGATAGCGAAAAAAAAATAAACAATTTTAGCAGAGTAGAACTTAGGCTGTTCTGCGCTTCCGTGTCTTTTTCCTTGCTACGCTGAGCGCGTTTTTCTGTCTTGTCTTTTCCTTTCCAAATCTTGTTTCCTTTTCCATATTTGCATTCTCCCCATAATACTCCTCCAACAATTCTCTCGCTTTCTCATTGACATTCTCAAATATTTCGCATGTATTTTTCTTGTGCGAATAACCTTCCCACTTAACCAAATGCACATGCTTCGTCGCATCTTCGTTCCAGGGACCACTGGCTATTTTCTTTTCGATTTTCCATCCAGCATTGTCAGCCTCAATTTCAATAACCTCCGTCTCTGGGTTCTTCCCACGGTATTGTTCGAACAATGCAACTTTGAATGTCTGATGTATTGTCCAAGAAGTTGGCAAATCCGATTTGTAATAACGATCGTTATGTCAAATTGATCACATTTTAAAAGGTCCGTACATTTTGTCGACTAGTTTGCAGAATCTTCCTTTTGACCGAATATTCTTCCCGTGAAGCATCACTAATTCCCCCTTTTTAACCCGCTCCATTGTCATTCGCTGTTTATTGTAACATTTAGCCATTGCTTCTCGAACTGTTTCCAACTGTTTGCCCAACCTCTCCTGTACCGCCATCATATAATGACCATACAATTCTGACACGGGATTTTGGAATTGAATTTCAGTTGGCCAATTGGTTTGTGGTTGGTAGCCATATTTTGGATCGAAAGGGGATATCTTGGTTGGTGAATGGTTTGAATTACTATATGCGAATTCGGCCATTGCTAAAATCTCCCCCCAGTCATTCTGTTCATAGTTGGAATAGATTTGTAAATAATCTTCGATTACTTGGTTGATACGTTCGGTCTCTCTGTCTGTCTGTGGATGAAATGCCGTACTCATCGACCGTTCAATGTCTATAATATTATATTGATCCGTAAAATACTGGCCTGTAAATTTCCACCTCGGTCTGAAACGACATCTGCTTGGATCCCGTGGTACTTCCACACATTATTGTGGTAGGCCTTAGCTACCCATGACGAATCTTTTTTTGATATTGGGATACTGTGAGCCATCTAGTTGAACGTGTCGACTACCACTAGTATCGTCGTATACCGAGATGACTCAGGAAGATCCGTAATGAAATCTGGCCATATATACGTCCATGGTTTACAAGTTAATTCGAATGGATGTTACAACCCATGCTTCGCGTGCCTGGCAGCCTTCGTCCTTTGAGAATTATCACACTCATTGCAATATCGTTGAATATCATCCTCCATCTTTGGCCAAAAGAAGTTTCGACTAATAAGTTCCATGGTCTTAGCTTGGCCGAAATATCCTGCCACCTTTGAATCGTGCTCTGACTTCAAAACATTTTTCCTCATTGCCTTTGTTATATATATTGTTCTTTTTCAAGCCAGCAGCTCCTCTTGTATCGAATAAATGCCAACAACATTGTCTCCTTTCGACACTGCCTTGCATAACTGCATATACTCGTCATCTAGCTTTGCATCTTGAATAATAGCTTCTTTCTGATCCGAACTCAGCAGCGTAATTTCGAATGCACCTATATCAATATATTCCAAAGTTTCGTCGTATATTTCGATTACTCCAACTTCTAACCATTGAACTGGCCCTAGCATTGAATTTCCGAATATCGCGGTTATACCTCCCACTTTAAAGGTGTACCCCGGACATCTGGATAATACATCCGCTGTCGCATAGAGCAAACCTTTTCACTAGATCATAACGAAGTCAAATTCGAGAACAATTTCCGCTCACCTAGTTTGCCTCCTATTAAGGTTTGCTGTGTTTGTGAAATATTGGAGATTTTGATGATCCGAGAATATCATAGTTGTATTTGCTGTTCCTAACACAGAATATCTCCATTTCTGAAGGGCATAAACTATCACTGGCATTTCGTTATCGAAGATGTCATAATTGAATTCTGCCAGTGGCAGCTTTCGAGACAGAAAAGCGCATGGATGTATCTTGCCGTCTGCGAACTGTTGGAACAGTACCGCTCCAATGTCAAAATCCGATTCATCTGTTTCTATCAGTGCTGATCTTTCCTCATCAAAATGCCTGAGTATTGGTGTATTGCCAGACATAAATAAAATGACAATCATAAGGAAAGATGCATCCTGTGCTTCTCCAAAATGAAAGTCTTTGCCGTTTCCCTGGAGCAGATCTGTAATTGGTGCGACAAGCTGAGCATAATTAGGAATGAATCTCCGATAGAAATTCTATAACCACAATAGTTGTTATACTTCTTGCTGATTCGTAGGTCTAGGCCAATCAACTATGTCCTGAGCCATCGCTGGACCCATTCGAATTGATTGCCTGCGAACAATAAATCCTAGAAAACATGCTTTGGTTTGTTTGAAAACACACTTATCGATCTCAACACTCATCTGATTTTCCAATAGCAAGTTGAAAACCTTGCCCACTTGTCGGAGATGTTTTTCAATTGATCCTTTGGTGGCTGTAATGATATCATTGATATATGTCACAACCACCATTCCTTCATCTTGGTCTATGTGTATTGTCGTATTAATAACCAGTTTGATCCCCAATAGCGGTCTGAGGATTCTGTTGATTTGTCGCTGAAACGTAGCCGGTGCAGTAGTCAAGCCGAAAGGCATAACTGTATACACCAACAATCCGAAGTTGGTTCGGTATGCAGTATAATTTTCGTGACCAAGCAACATTCGTATTACATGGAAGCCTAATTTAAGATCAACCTTCAGAATGAAATCTGCACCGTAAAGCCTATCTTGCAACTCGTGCAGTATAGGTAGCGGTGTTTTATCCTTAACTGTATTCTGATTATGGTGTTGATATTCCGCACACAACCTCAATCCTTTGACGTTTGGTTGGGGGAGAAATGGTATTGGACATCCGAACGGGCTTGATGATGGCCTAACGTTTCCTTCTTGTGTCATCCTATCCAGATATTCCTTAAGAAGTCGTTCTTCCTCCAAAGTCAGTTGATAAATAGGGCCCATCCTCAGGTTTTCTTTTGCCGTCTTTCTGTCTATGCGACGATCGCATTCCTTATTATCTGGCAGCTTCTCGGACTCCTGAGGGTCAAATATAAGTAGCTATTTATGGTATTGGAGTGGTAGTTTCCTTAGCACATCTGGATTGTCGAATAATACTGCTCCTATATGAATGGCATCAGGCCTTAATGCCACCCATTTATCCTAAGTAATGATATATTCGGGATGTTATTTTCCTTTTGAAACCACTGTTCAGAACATATTGGAAAATGTAGTCGTTCCTGCGGAATTCCCTGAGCCTTATTATTATCCGAAAACCAAGCTGGAATCAAATCATCATACACTGAAGAAGTTTTAATAACTTCGAATGCATGACCTGTCTCATCTAAGGTCCAATGATTTCCAAAGGATAATTTAAGAGGTATTGAATAAAGGCCTTCAGTAGTTACCCGGGTTCCCCAACATCGGAAGCTTTTGTCGGTAATTTTCTTTTTACCACCGGAATTTTGAAGGCTTTTGCTGCTTCTGGTGAAATAACAAAACAAGTACTTCCTAAGTCTAGCATGCAGCGTATTGGAAAGTATTTCCCATCGAAATCTATACAGAATTTATAGATTGGTCATTTGCCTATATTTGTGAGTGAAATTTGGTGAACTTTCGCTCCCTTGCTTGTGGCCATGTGGTAAACGTAGCCGGTCGAGGTGTTTGATTTTTTGAGAATTGCTGGAGCAAGCTCCATGGTTGCTTTGCGTTTTGACATCGCTATCTTTTTGACAATTACATAACCACAACGGGTCAATTGAGGTGAGGTAGGTTTAGCATAGAAGGAGTATGATATAATATCTGGTTGTAATCGTATCTTCTTACTTGGCAAGCAGTTTCGACCGTCCGGTCATCCTCAGAGGAGAAAATTTTATTGTAAAATTTTTTCTTATTCTGCTGCCAGTCCTAACACTTAATCTGACAACCAATTCGCCATGCTTTGTGATGACAGCTCTGACCAACTTGATTCCTTCGATGATTCTGATTCCTCCGATGATTCTGATTCATCTGATGCGGTATACCTAAGCTCCTCGCTATCAGATTACTCTGTATAAAGATCCTTCTGATCTTCCACCAACTCATACACTCCTACCATCAACTTCTGATATTCCTTTGCCTTAGGAAAATGTACTGTCCCTGTATCGGTCTTGACCGGTCCATAGCAATCCATTGTTTTATGATTGCCTTGTCTATCAGCCGGCCAAGCACACATCATACATTCTCCAGCCTTTGTCGTTCTGTCGAATTCTGCTTGTCGAACTCCTCCGGTTTCCGTTTCACAGGTTGTCATTGATCCTCCAACCTTTCGGTCGACAAACTTTCGTTCCTTCAATTCTTTTCGGGAATTAGAATCCTTTTTCACCCGAATCTTGTTTATGGGTTTCCATTCTGGCTTTTCTCTGGGCTTCGGAGTTCTTGATCGCAAATTTTTCCTGGCTTCTTCCCATTTTTCCGCAGTTCGTCCAGCCTTGGTGACAATATCAATCATTTCCTGATCAGTTTTGCCCGTCAGGTCACCAACATGCATTTGCGACAAGACATGGTCAGGTAGACAATCCAGAATGAGCGTTTTACGGCTGGCTCCCATGGGCTGAGCTTTATCGTTGTACCTCTGGACTTTCGTAAACATATCCCTGATGTTTCCCTCATATCGGACCTTCTCACAGTCCACATCAGCCTCAGCTAGAGCTTCTATATCTTCAAACCTCAGCATCAAATCTTTTTGATAGGTTGTCCATGATTTCCGAAACTTTGCTGCCAAAGCCTGCCTTTCCCATTGCACATGCCAGGCTGCCGCATATTTTTTCAAAAACCCTCCTATCCAATTGATTGTTCTTACAGAATCATCGACCTTTTCTGGTTGATCCTGGATCCAACTTTGTACAATGATCCACCATGCATCAAAATCTTCTGCAGGATTTCCTTTGGACGGATATGGATTTTTCAGCATAATTGGCTTAACCTTCACCCTTCGCTTTGTCCTTTCTGAAAGTCCTGGTGGATGTGGACCCGGAGGTCCTGGTGGAGCGGGACGCGGTGGCCCCGGCGGAGGTGTTTTATCCTCCGCAACATTTGGATCTTCTTCTGAATCACTACCGTCTCCGCCTCTCAAGCCGTACTATTGGCTTGCATCATCCGGAGTACTTAATGATGATTCGTACTCAAAATGATTTTCCACTTGGGGTGTTCTGTTGGGATGCGTATAACTGGTCCCGGCTTTTACAGATCTGGGTGCGTGAGTGGTGCTTCCTAACATTTTCTACTCTTCCATATGCACCGTTAAACCAGTACCAACTTACTGAATTTTTGCTACAGCCTCATTTATAGCTTTAGCGTGTACTGACAAATCGTCTTTTGTAGGTAATGTCTTTAAAGCCTTGTCCATAGCTTCTACCTTGGATGTTAAGGATAGATTTGACCAGGTGATCTTTGTAATATCTTCCTGACACATCATGAGGGATCTTCGATGGTTAAGTAGTGTTGATCCATTCTTGGTTTGTATTTCCAGGGACAAATGTATCTGCTTATGAATCCCCTGAGAAATATCTCCGGCTTCCTTAATTATGACAGTATCCTGTTTCTGTAGTATCATAATTCCTTGCCGCATTTCGCTAATCATTCCTTGTTGGGGTAACATATGGCCTCCAACTGCGGAAAGTTCTCCTTCAATCCGAGCTTTCTCGGAGCATATTTGCGCTTCCAACAACTCTAAATCTTGTTGTCCGGCGGCAAATTCTTCCTCGATCAGCCCTTTTTCCTCATTCCAAGCTTGTACTAGGTGTACCATTTGCTGGGTTAACTCCTGCAACATGGTTTGGACCTGATCTTGTTCCCACATTTGGATTTGTCCTAGCCCTTCCTCGGCTTCCTCCAGTTCACCATTCTCTCGCAATAGCCGAACCTGTTTTCCTGCTGCCTCCAGTGTCAGTTCGTACCCTCTGCACCATGCTGAAATCTGTGGAACTGCCGGGGACATGTCGGAGCTCCTCTTCTGGATGCTGGATTGTTTCAAGACTGAGCTCCCGTGCAAATATGTAAGCCTGCTCCTCAGGGTAGCCATCTCTAACCACCATAGATGAATGATTTATTGGTATAGTTAATAAATCAACTTTGTATCTTGACGCTTCGTAATGTTCTTGACAGATAAAGCACTGGCAATCTGCCTGTGGACAATGTGTTTGACAGATTCTAGCGATTCAATATGAGCTCAGTCATTCAGACTTTGTGGTTCATACCGAAATATAGCAACAAGTGTCGTTACCGCAAAACCTGCACTGCTGTTGTTATGTATCTCGTACCCTTCTTCGTATAGTGCAGCTGATGCAATAACAGTTGATTCTGCTGCAATGATGGTTGCAGAATCTTTCTCCATTAATAATGTTACAGTACCTCTGTTCTCAATCCTGACAATCGGTTAATAAGCGGACTGTTAAAATATTATACTGTTACGGGGGTATTCTTATGTCCCAATAATCGATACAATATTTATTCGACTAAATACCGCCGCCTATCTAATCTCTTTCTTTCCTCGTCTTATCATAAGACTCAACCCCTTGTGCTAGCACAAGTGCTCCCTGTTCTCTTCGCTCTGACTCAAGAGCGGATGCTTCTAAACTCTCCCAATCGAACCTGTGCCACAGGCCCTGTCAACTATAGACGAAGATTACGTTTCTCCATCGAAAAACCACTTCTTTCAAATTTCCTCGTAAGGTACAGCGCCAGTGTTGAGATAGTTCAGCACCAGGTAGTCGATATTCTCAAGTTGACAGTAATGAAAAACCATAGTGTATGTGTGGGTTAACTTGTACTTGGCCAATTCTAAAAGCAAATTGCCGAAACCCTCGACACTCTTGTGCAGTGCGTACTCGGCTTGTGTCTACTTGTGTCCGGGCATACACACTCCAGTCACGAGTATATATTAGTGAAGTAATTTTGCTAGATTCAATTCTTAATGATATTTTGAGGTGTTCTTCGCTGGTAATGTCAGACAGTGGATTGCTGTTAGAGCCTGGTTCTTTTCATCATCGGGAACAATGTGAGCTTTTTATCATCGCACCCTCAGTTCTGGTTAGACTTCGGATTTCCGTTATAACAATTTCCTTGCTTGATAGCTTATCTCCGGAAACTTGTGCTGTGCACCTTTGACAATGCCACGAAGTCCCTTTGGTTATCGTGTTCAATCATGAGTGGTTTCTAGAGAGTACGTCCCCTTCCGTGCCATCCTCATGATCATGATATCAAATGCAGATAATGACTGCTCAGAACCTTGTGTTGGACATCTTGTTTCCCATTTGTTCAGTAGTTAGAACATCTGACGACCTTAGTCTTATCAGTGCTTATCGCAATATTATATTAATAGCTCTTCACTATTAATTGCCTCATCATTAACTTGGCTATTCGGCATTGGGTCATAGATGTAATCGGCGACCAATCGCTACTCCGCTAGGGTCGATAACGACATGTCAACCTCGTATTCACACTGAGTAGAACGTTGCAATGCATACGGTCTTAACTCAATACTCCTGTTTGAGTCTGGCCTCATATGATCAGCCAATGTCATTAATCACTCAGACACTGCATGCTTAGGTCTCGACCTGCGGCAGACCGGGGAGTGCCGCCTTTCCTCTCAGTGCTTAGCACATGGGCTGGCAGATCCCTCGTAATCTGATATTGGGATATTGTTTGCTGCGCACGTAGTGCCGCGTAATTGCTACTCAATTATGTGTTGTCCCGCTAGACAAGGTTTAATAGGTGTGTTCAATAAATACGCGCACTGCTGAAGATTTTTCACTTCCCAGTTATTGCGACATAATTGCATCATCATAGTTGAATCCGCTAGTGCGACCGTAGTTTTCAATAATTGATTGACCCACGGCTGAAGTATAATCCCACTAAGGATTACATGACTGAGAAGCATGTTCACGTATTTCCTAGGTAGGTGTTTTCCATATCAACATCCCTATGGATACATCTCATGTACCGGCTTCGTTCAAACATGTATCATTACCGCTGCTACTGGAGGCGCCCTAACATCGTCTACCATGGTATAATTGTCGTGAGCCGATGTATTGACCATCTCTCCCTGGCCAATCGTCCGAGGTTCTTTGTCATTATCCTCCTCCTCTTCCTCCTCATCCTCATCCACCACCTCCACCTCCATCACATCTTCCTCCTGTTCATCTTCCTCATCTTCAACGTCCCTTTCCATATCCACATCACCGTCTGAATCAACGCCGTACGGTGAGTCCACATCATCCTCCATTCCCTTATCCGCATCAGTATCACGTTGTTAGTCATATTCACCGTCCGACTCGGTAGAGACGGTATCATCAACTTACCAAATTGACACGGCAGGCGATGCTTGTGGCTAAAACTATACCCGCTCTACTTAGCTCCCTGTGTCCAAGTCTGCCTCTGACAATTCCTTCCGCAACTGCAAAACAACGGCAGGAGAGAAATCATCTCCCACTGGGGTGTATTTGACAATACCTTTCCCTTTATAGTTTCCTTTCCCCATCCCCTTCCCTTTCCCCTTCCCGTCCACAGTCGTCTTCCATTTACCCTTCCCAGGCATTGATCTCTTCCCGTTCCCGGTCCGTTTCTCACCGCCCTGTGTGTCCTCCTCACTCTCGCTATTGTCATTGTCATTGCCATCGCCAGGACGGCTCCTTCCACTGCTCGCCCCACCGTGATCCGCCCAGTTGTCATTATCATCATCGTGGTCGATTATGTCATCCCAATTCAGTGGTCTAATGGCCAGGAAATCACCTGGTTTGTACTTCCCCCAGCTTGGTGGCACAATCTTTGCCTTGTGATCTGCACTACCATACCATGAGGAACGCTCACCGCTGCGTTGAACCTTCCCCCAGCTGGTTGTCTGCGGATTGGAGCCATCAACTGGATCCCCGAAGGGACGAGGATTGTTCATCTCCAATTGTTCATTTGGTCTCGGGTATTGTCGAACATATGCCCCATATATGAGCGGAAGGCAGCCCACCAGTCTCACAAACGCGAACTCCTGCTGCTTCAGTCCGGTCACATCCACTTGAATTGTGAAAAGTTCTGAGTCGTGACTGGATCAAAAAAGATTACATTATAAACTAGGTCCCATGCCCTAACAGCCATGATGCCACAAGCAATGTATATCCGTATAGGTCCATGGATGTATTCCGAGATGAATACCTGTATATTGTCCTGATCAAATGACAGGTGTCGATTTTTAACCGATGTTGGCATCTTTGCCCTAGTGTTCCGCTTTCCTTTGCTGCTGCTCATTGGTGCCAGCTGTGTGAGTTGAAAATGAATCTACATCCCAATCGTTAGCATTATGATACAGTTGTAGCTGACGGAATTCCAGAGGGAAAGTACAAAGTTGTGTAGGTTATCTGGTGTGTTTTGGAACAAGAGGCGGTGTTTTGTGCAAGTCACGTGATGTCGAGATCAGGATGCTGTCGGTGTGTATAATATGGGAGGAAAAAGAAAGGAGGTGCAACCGGACAGAAGGGATATCTATACACGAGTTCTGGCGATTTCTTGGTTCAAAGTTCAACATGTGAGTTTTGTTGGTTAATGAACACAAAAGGGCACGGCCTTCATCTTTCAAAACCACTGGGTACCTCATGAACGACAAGCCTCGAGAGGAGATTTAGTACTCGCGGAAATGACAGTTTACTACGCTGGCCTTTGCTTTTGCATCATTCATCATTTTAACCAGTCAGACCTCATGCATCTCGAAGCAAAGTGAGTAGTTCTCAAGTTGCCCCAACTATGCAACCATCCAACACGGCTACCAACGTGTAGCAGTGGACAAGGCACACACAACTGATATCATAGAATAGAGAATACGTCATTGTTCGCTTCGCGATGCTTGTAGCTCTGCCAAATCAAGATTTCCACCAGGATGCAGAGGGTGTGCACAATCGATGGTTCGCAGTATTGTACCAAGAACGTGTACAATATGATTACAGTCACGCCAAGATGGCATAAACACCCATCAAGCGGAGCAAATAGACCTTCAGACGTTGCTGTAACAGTGAATATCAATGCTGAGTATAATCTGAGTTAATCTGAGTTTAATCTAATCGCTGATAACCCCATAATTGAATGCTTTTCAAGGGATCTCGTCACCGAATACTGTCAGGGTTTTGAGTCTAGCGTGGTCCACGCTGCGCCTCCCCTTGTTGTCGAAACCCTCCATTGTCGCTCAAATAGGATTCTATCTCGCCTGCCGTAGCATATACATTGACAGGCAATTATCCCTACTTTCTTAACGTTGAACATCTAAATTGGACTATGCATCCCCGACGCCTTCACCCTGACACGACTCTGGTCATAGGATAAATTCGAAATATCGATTAGCGTCACAATCAACAAAAGCATGGGCCTTCAGGAAATTCTCAACTGCCGCCGGCCCAGAGAAACATTTCTGTGCCAGCTGGCGAGAGCGATTCGTCTGAAGGAGGGAGTGCTGTACCCTCTACAATCCGAGGTCAGAACTCTACCTCTTCATCTTGGCTGAACAATTCTCGCGTTGCTGATGTTATTCAATACGTGACTTCCAGCCATTCCGCTACACAGCAACAGTCAATGAATACTGGAACAGTCACGCCAGGTACAAGGAGTCATAGCACACCAGCACCCGGAGGAACCTCAATGTGTCGGGTTGAATCCAGCACCTCATCCAGCATTGTTATCACTCTCACTCTTCTCTGAGCTGTTGAAAACCTGCCTACCCCCATCCCTAATCCTGGAGGCCCGCGCGATCAGTACAAATTCACTCCAAACACGAGCTACTGAAATGGATCAGAGACAGATGAAGTGGGAATTGGCACTGCAGTCTGTGTCTACATCTCGACCAATGGTCTCCGGCAGTCGCAGCATCCATTGATTTGGTCACTCAGACATGACGTGTCTTGTGTTTGAAAAAGGTTGCCTCCTGGAGCTCTACATGTGGAGCAGAAAGCCGTTTACGATTGGAAGCGACTTGGAGACAGTGAGTTATGCAACACGATGCGTTTTGAAAGCAATAGCTGAAGCCCCACACTGGCAGATACTAGATATCTACTGGAACACCTAGTGTTAGCAATGGGTCCAAATTCCCGGTTCGGTTCCGGGTCCTGTCCCTACCTGGCACCGGACGATGGCAACGGGTTGTACCACACCAAAAACCCGGACCATTGCAATTGGGCCGGGTTTCCACCAACAAGCCGCTATTTCAACCTCAAAGCTTGAGCTCGAAATAAGTATCTGAGTTCTGATCGTATTGTGACATGTTCAAGATGTATCTTGTGCAGTTTTACCAGCTCTTTCACCTCCCGCATTCATATTTGCGATCCAACCATTATTCGTTGAGTCGCTCTTAAAAAACAGGAATTTTTGTTTGCAATGTGGTGTCATTTCATAGCGATTTAATAAATATTGGTCCGATCGCAAATCTGAATGCGGGAGGTGAAAGAGCAAGTAAAACTGTACAATCTATGTCTGGAACATGTCACGATACGATAAGCACTCAGATACTCAATTGGAGCCAAAGTTGCAGGAACCATCATGTGGAACCACCGAGCGGGTAAAATCCAGCCAAAACACCGCTGGGTTACGTCCGGTCCGGGTAACATCCCTGCCAACACAATGCGGTCTGGGTTTTCGGGCGGGTCTGGAACCAAACCAAACCAGACTGCGGTTCAGAAACCAGACCACTGGAGTGTTACCCGGACCCTTTGCTAATAGTAGGAACACCGCTATGCAGCAAAACAACATCTGGTCCATAGAATTGGAGGCATGCACAAAGAAGATCTTGAAAGAGGTATGCTGAAGCAACGCCGCCCGTTGGATATTACACGCTCAAACCGGTACCAGGTTCGTGCACAAGTCGATTAGGTTAAATCCCATTTTATTCAATCTGCAAGGGATACAATTGCAGTGCTTTATGATCTCCACCGCTTTGAATCCGCCATACAGATTTTGGAACTCCTTGATTCCCTTCTGGCAGACAATTAGTATCACCAAGCGAATAATGACGTTAAGTATGCTGATGCATTTGCTAATTCCATGATTAACAACAAGGATAGTTATATACCCTCGCCCCTGATCATGTTTACCTGCAACACATTGCGCCATGCTCTCCTGGAGTGGCAAAAGAACAAAGGTGTTCATCCCACAGTTTCCAAGACAAAGCTAAATGCGGACAGACCTGATCGCTCAAGCGATTTCAATTATAAAAATGACGGTGCGAAGAATGCATCCTGGTGTGCTGCAATCGGTCACCAGTTGATAACCTCGCCTGGCGTTGCAGACACGTAAACATTCTTGATTAACACCTGGAACACACTACCGGAGAGCTAGCAACAGAGGGTGTATAAAAACACTCTTGCTACAGTGCAGCGTCAGATCCATCAGGCAGAGAACCCAAAGCCTGCCATGGTCATCAGTGTGAAAGCAGCAGGTGTTGACAATGCCAATCTTCTCGACAATTTGACCTCCGCAGTGGTGCTTGAAGACCCTGAGATCAGAAGCCCTGACCCAACCATCATGATAGACAACACTTGCGCGAACGATGAACTGCATTTCAGAACGCCAAGGGGCTGTGGGGATTAAGAAGATGAAAGTGATGAAACTGACGATCGCGATGCCATCCTAACCACCAGCGAGTTCCGACGGCCTGCGACCGAACTAGAGTAGTTTGACCCCGGCACCAGGGATCTCGACGGGTATAAGGGCGAAGATGGCGACGATGAGGATGCGGATGCGAATGTGGGGGAAGAAGCATCGCAAGCCGATGATGGATCAACGCAGTATGTGGAGGACTGACGTGGGAACCAGTGATGTTGACGAGTATGAGTGCGAGGATAGCCACAATGTGGATACGAATGCAGAGGAAGAAGCATCTCAAGCCAGTGCTGGATCAACACAGAATGTTGAGGACTGAGGGTGTAGTACTAGAGAGTGTGCAGATTGGACATTATTTTTCAGACATGTACAATACATTAATGGCGTAGCAAATGCAATGGCTAGCGATGTTTTTGACTATTACACTAAGTGATAATCTTTTATAGCTAATCATAATTAAGAGGGCGGTATGCAGCTATTGGCCGAAGAAAGGCAGTAACGCCGCCAGTCTTTGTGTAAACAGCTGCGGAATAACTGCAGCCCCTGTGAAGGATGAAACACATGTGTCGTTCTGATGGTGCGTACACCAGGCACAAAGTAATGGAGGTAAGTATTCAAAGGAACACATCACGCGGGTGACCGGAGGCGTGTATTTCTTCATCAGAGGGAACAAGGTTCCAGCAAAGTCGTCAGAGCCGTCAGGAATATCCGGATGTTTCAGACAGAAACTAGAGTTGTTGCTGATGCTCTTGCACCATTAGGCAAGACAGTGCTAAATTAGACGTGCTCCACAGACCCTCTCCTTCGTATAGGAAGATTAATCTTCCCCTTCATGCAACCACCTCTTGGCACACTGCTCGAATGGTGGTGCACCGGTGTTCAAGTTCCTCAACACCAGGTAATCGAGATTGTTGACTTTGTAGAAAGGCCAAATGTCGTGGTAACTGCGGCTTAAACCAGCATCGGGAATGTGAGAAAGTAGTTGGCCGAATGATACGACAACTTGGGGCAGAGCGTATTCGGATATTGTCAATTGTTGACCGGGCATATGTTGCCTATTCACCAAGAGGTAGGAGGGTAGAAATGGTTGTAGAGTAGACAGAATTCTTGATGATATTTTAAGATCATCTTTGGTGTTCTCTGAAAGCTAATCTTGTGGATGATGTCCCCTTAATCCTTTGACCGTCAGTGGCTCTTTGTAGCCCTCAATCTGTGTCAGGTGTGATAGCGTTATCTTGGCCACGCGTCTTAGCGCCCGGTGATAAGTTGCCTCGAAACCTACAGGTAATCTCATCCTGGCAATGTGGTTTGAAAGCGTTACGCTCCTGATAACAATCAGGCCACCAATCAGACGGTCTCAGGTTCTCCTTTTCTAACTCTGACATCTTTTGCAAATGTACGAGTCGGTAGTCGGAAGATCTACCAACTAAGCTGACACTGCTAATCGCATCTTAAATCACTCACATAAGTCAGTTATCTAACTTCATCATAGATTTGATTGGCGACCAACAGATACTATTCCAACTGAGAGTATTGACGTGTTTGCTCGACTCGAATTGAAGGTTTCATTTCGATCTAGACCCCTCGAGTCACTCGTAGTGCACGCACTAGGCCAGTGCCTACGTCACTAATCCGTCAGTTACTGTCATGCTAAGGTCGAGTCAATCTCCAGACCTGACCGTGCCTCTCCGAATCCTAGGCCGTTACAGGTCGGGAAGAAGAGTATACTTAATCGCGTTTGACTGGCAATTGCCGTCCATGATACAATGCATGTCCCGCAGAGAATCCCGGTGTGAACGAAGTACCCCGAATTCGAATCGATAACATGAACACCCACGGAAGAGCATGTTACTGACCAGGTGAATAATATATGCATAGGTGTTTATCCATATCATAGATATGTATGCATCATGTATCGATAGTCAAGTATCATTACCGAGGCTAAGAGCAAACCCCTAACATATTCATTGTTGGAAAAATGAGACTCCTTTATAGCTAGTTCATCGGGATGTTACCAATGTGCAGCGATGTTTGCTTTCCATGATTTGATAGTAACGAGCTTTGCCTCTTGCGTTCCAAATGTATGAGCCATGGTAGAGGTTACCAGGAAATCCTATGGTGATCGTGTCTATGGAGGTGTGGTATTAAAGCATTCTGCTCCTGACAAGGATCGGACCTCACCCACAACCTATAAGACATCAGATCATAATATCAACTTGGACATCTCGCTCTCGAATGTTTCGGGAGTTACGAAGCTCTCCCGACATTGCTATTGTTTCTTCGTGCTAAGCAGTACTGGAGCATTATTCCATCTTAGATTCTCATCGCGACGTACAACTATTATGGCAACGTACATTAAATGACATGTACACATGCATCCTATCGCAAGTGGTATTGTTGCAGTTGCCATTCCAAACCATGTCAATGTGCTGGGATGCTCCTGGCCTCGTATCACCAGGAAACGTCAATATATCTCAATTACACCCCGCTCAGGCGGAGACCATTTTCTCTGGCAGAGAACTGTCCAGTATTCCAACCTTGCAGAAGACATTGGTATAAAGCTCTCACATCATTGCTTAGGGTAACGACTGCTGTGTCCACATATCAACATATTCCTTAGTATGAAGAGATATTATCCCAAAAGTATCTGGTGAATGAATCAGGTCAAAAGTAAGACGCTTGGCAGGATTATAATGCTTGTAATGTGGCAGTATTTAGGGATCATCTAAAAAGTTGCCACCGCATAGTGGTCAATGAATCCGCTAAGGCGTAGCGTTTTCCAACAAGAGCAATCCCACACAAACCATGCTCAAGGTTATACTGACCGAGCATTGTGAGGCTGCCTATGGCAGCCATTATTCCAGCCAACAGCGGAAAGGTTAATGAACAGTAACCAAGATTGGTTATAACAGGTGACATAGACTCTGGTAAGGGAGAACCTTGAACAGATATGTATGATGTCGGCAGATAATCACATCAAAATTCAAATGATGTCTCGACGTAAGAGAAACGACACAATGTATAAAGTCTTTATGTATTATCATCAGCATTCAATTGACGTTTCAAAATGAAACAAACGGAGATATGTATGATGTCTCAAAGTATTCTAATTGATATTCAAAATAAGTTTCGACATAAGAGGAACGAAGATATATATGATGTCATCAAGTATGCTGAGGTATTTCTGAAGGACTTTTTGACATAGAAACACCACAGTAATGTATGATGTCTTCAGGAATTCCACTTGATATTCAAATTGTATTTCGACATAACCAAAATGAAGAGACCAAGTTAAGTAATCTTAATCCTATGTGGAGCATCGCCATAGTTATTACTAGGTTATTCTTACTAAGGAGACGGAAATATACTATTATTATTTCCATTTATTCTTGCATACATGAACATATGATACTATTATCTTATTGAACATAATAAATGGGAGAAATAAGCAACATAATTTTAAGAGCACGTATGTCTGTGTTCAGACTGTTAGGTAAATCTATGGGAATTATACAGATACAGTTGCAAACATTGATCGGAGTGATAGTGGATGTACATGCATAGGCAACAAAATGGCTAGAGATTTATGGGTCATGGCGAGCAGACTATGTAGAACAGCCGTTTCCCGGCAAGGGTCATGTGCCCCCATGACACTATCCCTCTTCTTCGGTGCAGACCTCCTGTGCTGTATCAACTGTACATGAGAAACGGAAAGGAAAACATTAATCAATCGTGCCGCATACATACAAGTACAAACTACAACAGTCCCGTTACTCATTGGCGCCGTATAGTAATCTTCCAGTGCATTCAGCGTACGGGAACACTGCATCTGTGTTTGGCAGGAATCCTGAGGAGCTTCTAACCTGTCGTGATGCCATCTGTACTGCACTGATATCAAAGTGAAGTCGTATTGAGAAGAGAAGAGATGCGAAATAAGGAATGCAACAATCATCTATCTACGAAATCGTACAAACCCTTAAGTCCTACAACCAATTAGTACCAGTCAGGGTGACTGTTCGGCGGATCTGGCACAGGGGTAAACTCCACCTCAATTTGCAATTGCTAAAAACATGTGCTGATGCCATTTGTACCATGCCGAGATCCAAAGAAGTGTGACAGTATGAAGAAGAGAAGAGAAGAAAAATCACATAGGAAAGAAACACCCAATTGATAACTTTCCTCCAGTCATGAGTTCAGAAACTCTGTTGACCCATTTGTTTCACTCCTGAGCCTTGGACATCAATTCCCCTAATCCCCACCTTGGCAAGGATTGTGCAACCCGCCATCCAGTATCGCACTTGTTGCTCGTGTATCTTGGTGTTGATCATGATAAGAATTTGTGAGGGGGCTGGAGCTTCCGCTGATGACGCGGTATCGATTAGAGCATCCACTGATCACTTGCCATCAATTGGTTCTTTGGCTGCCTGTCTCGGTTATTGCCAACGATTGTATATGTCCATTGCGCAGTCTCATTCCCTTCATTGACAACAAGAAAGTGTGCGTCTTTAGGATGGTTATACATCCGAAGTTCAAGCGAGCGTTCACTTGCGAAGCGCTAGAGAATATATCTTGAAGCTGGTATTCATCGATTGGTGGCGTGGAGTCCGATATGCTGCCTGACTCAGTATTCGTCTTTGGAAGTCTACTTCAGTGGCAATCCAGTCTAGTTCCAGATTGCGCTCTCGGCAGTGGGCTTCAGTTGATTCATGGGTGACTGCTTTGTAGACATGTCTGTCGACTTCATGGTAGACTTGTCATGCAACAGCTTCCTAGACCTTTCAGTGTTTGTCACGGTAGATTATCTCAGGTGGGATTTTGGCATGTCAGTAGTACTCGAAGGTCGGTTTTTGACATGTCTGTTCATGACTCTGTAGACTACCTCCAGGTGGGCTTTTGACTTGTTGTTTGATTGTATAGATACAGCTATCTTGCTCTGGTGATGTTTCATTGCTCCGTCAATGATTTCTACATCATCTTGATTGTCGGCCACCATTGTGGCTCGGTAGCAGTGCAAGTTCGATCCACAAATTAATACTCGGATTCATTGGTCATTTGGAAAGGTAATTAGTATCTGGACTTCGGCATGGAATTCGGTTCAAACTATGTTCCTTCAGATCAGTTCATCCTTCTGCGTCGTCCACTGTCCAGCGACTATTGTGAATTGCTCAGCCTGTGGACCAACTGCCATATGTGACGTCCAAATGCGCTCAATCTCACCATGATTGCAATTGTTATGTCTCCTCGTGTTTTGTTGTGCCTGTTGAATTACTGTCCTATAAGGCATCCCAATGCGCTCAATCGCAATGTTATTGCAATGGCGCCTTGTCGTGAGTTTGGGCAATGATGTGAGCACTCGCTTTTGGTCTTGTCATTACCAACGGTTCTCATGTGACAGGCTGGTGACCATTGGATGATGGTACAATATGCCGGTTGCATTAATGTGGCAGTATATCATTGATCCTTACTAACCATGTAAGCTTCACAGTAGGTAGTGATACTCACTAAGATAGCATTGTGTATCGGCTCTCGGGCAGCTGCTATGCATATGCGGATTCCTGCATCTCTTGATTTGGCAACTGGCAGGGTATTGCTTGGCCAGTTCTCCATGGAGGTCATTCAGATAACCACTTCGGTGAGTTCTTAGTCGACATCATTTGGCCATTGTCAAGCAGCTTCAGTCGAATATCTGTTGGTTTCTCAGTTGTCAGTTCTTTGACTTGAACCGCATTCAGCTTGCAATAGCGTTCATTGGTAGTTTTTAATTCTTCCATATGGCATTCGGTAAGCGGCTAGGTCAGTGGCTTGGTATGGTAGGGCTCCCGATAATCCTCTGTATCCCAATCGGGAAATCTTTTGAAGTGAGATCCTTCGCTGAGGGACCTCTGTGGTCATCTCTCTGAAGTCATCTTGACTGTCACTTGTGATGACATGTGGTGTACGATTTGGAAGACTAATCAGTACACTTGGTCGTTTTTTCGATCGCCTCTGGGACCACATTGGTACCCATAATGTAGTTATTCATTATATCATTCCTCACTGCTTTCGAAGCCATATCGAACACGTTCCGCATGGATGAAGCTGATTTGAGACATTTTCTCTCTGGTGCATTGACAGGTCTAGGGGATGTCCGCCGTCAGTCAGGTGAACTCATCGTCATAGATCGGAGGATGAGCTCGCTGTCTCACCTCGGGGGGGCTTGTCGATTCACCTGTAGGTGTGTTTGCCATCACTTGAGTCTATGAATTTACTGTCATTCTCGAAGTCCACTAGCAGATTTATTTCCACAGGCACTGGTTGCTGCAATCATTCTGGAACGTTGTAATGGTGAGGTCGTGAACTAGAGGTTAGGGTTGCCACGGCAAGCACGTGATGCGGCGAGGTAAGTGCAACCATATCTCGACTGCTCGTGAGGACTTAGATCCTCACCGACAATCTTACTACACTTCTACACCTAAGATCACTCGAGGCCACGTGTGCAACCGTGTCTCTTATATTACCACCCTGATCCCTACGCAGCCGGAGGCAGGCGTACGTGCCCTTACTATATTATCGGTTTTTCAGTAATTAGATACGTTTCGCTCACGGGATTTCAAGAATTGCGATTTTACCCCTTTTTTCGACGCGTCACCACACGTACAAGAACGAAACAATTCCACCACTACAATGCCTCCTAAGAAGACGAATAGATTCCCACTTTGCACTGCTAATGAGCGTGGAAGTGCAGAGACCATTCGGGCATCGATCGGTTATGGCACTCCAAGTCTCCCTAGTCGAATTACCCCTATTGAACGGCCTTCTCCGAGAGTTCTCCCATAGGCTGAAATCGCCAATATTTCCGATCAAGAACGCCTAATTGACAACGAGACTGATGATCGCAAAACCGATGATGAGGAGAATGACGACAATGAAGATGTTGATCCACGCGCCCCCTTACGACAGATTATCAATTTGTTAGATGTAGTGGAGTAGCAGCGAGCTACGGTGGAACGACAGGAGAGAATGATCGAATTCCTCTTCCAACAGAATACCGAACTACTCTCCCGACGAGAATCGACAAGCAGAAATGACAAATTCGACATGACTCATCAAAGACGATACTGCGGAGGCGCACACGAATTAGACACCTTTCTCGGCTCTCTTCGCTCGAACCTCCGCACTCACAGCCACCTCTGCTCCGATGGTGATACCGACAAGGTTCAGTATGCGCTCGATCACCTCGGAAGCTGGCGCAACCACCGGGATTATACCGTACATAAGACGAGCATGATCGACCCAATCACCTGGGGTAAGGACCTACTTACCAACGATTCCCCATGCATTCACGACTTCGACCTTTTCGTTAACGAAATCCAAAGGATGTACGGCGAGAAGGACCGCAAACTCAATGCAGGCACTCAACTCTACCATGAGTTTCGCCAAGGTCACCACGACCCCGATGTGAGCGTACGAGCATATGCTAACCGACTACAACGAAACTGGAGAGAAGCTGGCTGGGATGAAGAGCAACAGAAGCTATCGTGCTACCATAAGATCTGGGCGGGCCTCAAACCCGGACTACATCCAAAAATCAGGCTCTTTTCCAATGATGACAGGATGTTTGACAGTATCGATGGGCTTTTCGATCGAGCAGCGGATGTCGAAACCAAACCTCAGAAATACGACAAATCACAACAACAAAGGCAATACGGAGAAACATCCTACAAAGGCGGCAGAAAACGCGGATACCGACCATCCATTTCAGAATCGGAGGATGCACCGAAGGAAGCACCAAAGCCCGATAGGCCGAAGCCGAGCGGCGGCGGGAAACGATCCGATTTACCCCCAGCACCGTGGGTATCATCGGAGGTCTATGAGAAACGAAAGGCTAGCGGAAAATGCTCACGTTCCGCCGGTGATCACATGTCATTTAAGTGCCCGAGATACTCCCGTGCGACTTTCCCCGATAAACTCACTCCAGGAGATGGCAAAGAGGGCGGCAAGCGACAGATCAAAAGGCAGCGATCATTCGATACCCAGCAAGCAAAAAGCTAATGTACCTCTCCCGGTAGTTGGCTCGGCGGGGGAGGTTGGACGAGAGTGAGCTTGAGTTGGGAAAAGTGGTGTCGCAGGCGTTGATGGCAACTTTGGACGAGATACAACCTCATCGGATCGCACTACAATCGAGGGTCATCCTGGAGAGCCCGAGAGCACAAATGTTAAGTCAATATCTATGCGGTACAGAAACACCTGATTCTGCTCACACAATCCACGAGATTCAGACACGAGAAAAACACGGCGAGATGCAACGCGTACGTGCTCTTATCGACTGCGGAGCTACAAGCATTGTTATGGCTCCAAGATTACTTAAGAAACTCGGGATATCACATGAAGTGGCACATATTACTACACTCGGCTTGGGCGGACAGATTGTGCAACATGGGAAGGATAGCCGAAAGACGTCAACAACCGTTCAGTATATGGAGCATCTTGCTCGAGTTACAGAACCGGAAGTGCTAGTCGTACCGATGCAAGCCTACGATCTAGTACTTCGACAACAGTGGTTCAGGGCCCCGAACCCGGAAATTGATTGGAACCTCCGCCCATTGACTGCCTTACGGTCACCTATCGGTCCTCAGGCTGCGGATATATTGGGTGGTGAGGACAAGCCTCCTCCGGAAGCACACGAGAAGCTACCGGAACGTGACGAGGACACGCCTGCTCCAGATATTGAACTTGTTGGAGCTACCGCATTCGACGATCTCTTAGCTGGCGAGGAGGTTGTTGAGGCATTTGCCCTACGGATAGAGGAATGCACTGGTCTGCTGTGAGCGACTATGGAGATCACCACGTTGTCAGGTGAGAATCCCAGGCGCTGGACGCGATGAGCAGGGAGCAGCGGCGGTAGTTGCGGCGGAAGGGGGTCCACATGGGAATCCTGAATGACTGCTACCAGCTCGCCGAGACACGAAGGGAGTGACTGGACGGCGGGGCTTGGCGCCTTGTGAGCGAACCGCTAACGACAAGGCCTCCTGGATTACCCTTTCTTCACTTCTCTATATCCCATCCCTGTAAATACGGCATGGACTAACATTGCTAGATGGAGCAAATATGGAAAGGATATCCACAGACGATGGGGGCTTCATTCCCGTGGTGTACTCGGGATTCGCGGACGTTTTTAGTAGAGCCAAGGCGGAAACACTCGCGCCGCACCGTTCCATTGACAATGCGATCGACCTGGAACCAGGCTTCAAACTACCATATGGACCAATCTACACTCTCTCAGAATTCGAACTTAGAACGCTCAAAGCCTATATTGAGACGAACCTAGCCAATGGCTTCATCCAGCGGTCATCATCCTCGGCGGCGGCACCGATCCTATTCGCCAAAAAAAAAGAATGGAGGACTACGCATTTGTGTGGATTACTGGGCTCTCAATCCGGGGACAACCAAGAACCGGTACCCCCAACCTCTGATCTCGGAAATGCTCGACAGACTACGCGGAGCTCGGATTTTGACCAAACTGGACCTCCGGAACGTCTATCATCTGATCAGAATCAAAGAAGGCGACGAGTACAAAACCGCATTCCGAACCCGGTACAGCCAATTCAAATACCGAGTTATGCCCTTTGGCTTGACGAATGCACCTGCAACCTTTGAGGCCTACATCGATGACTGCCTACGGCCCTATATCGAGGACTTCGCCGTGTGTTACCTGGATGACATACTCATCTACTCGACCAATGAGAAGGAGCACAAAGATCACGTACGGAAAGTGCTACAAAAGCTACAGGAATTCGGTCTCTTTTGCAAGGCCGAGAAGTGCCA
>Ga0307515_10000965_pt1 | contig 65641 bp, 62 predicted proteins | sample 17_EM_MG_FD_194513 | JGI IMG/M metagenome (GOLD analysis project Ga0307515, IMG submission 194513) | Populus trichocarpa ectomycorrhiza microbial communities from riparian zone in the Pacific Northwest, United States - 17_EM | ecosystem: Host-associated > Plants > Roots > Unclassified | place... | reverse complement strand
AGGCACTCCGTGCGTACCGGACATCCGGTGCACACTGCCTTCGCCCTGTTCTGCGCTGCTCCTTGAACGAACAGTTCATCCGGATCGGTAGTGCGGCAGGCCGCCTGCGCACTCCAGTCGGTAACCCAGCCCATACCGGCGCCGTCCTCTCCCGAATCGAGGCTCCCCCACGGCGGCAGCGGCATATTCACCGCCGCCAGTTGAGGACGTTACGGAAGGTGGGCACAGCGCAACACCCCCTTCGGGCCCAATCTTGAATGGCCCGAACGGACTATGGGTAAGCGGCAGATCACCCGGGGGAGTGAGCTGACGACATGCGTGACTTTCCCGGCAAAGCGGGACAGTTGACATGCGCCACAAGGGGCACCAGGTGACACAGGAGGCGGATTCGGACACGCCCCCGACAAAAAAAGGGAAACGACCGGAACGATTCGGGGTCGCCGGACGTATTGATACGTGACCGCTCTGCTGTGACAGTTGAGAGCAGCTTAGGCCAAGGCCTATACACGTGTCCGGCGAATGAGAACGTAGGCTGCCCCTATGCCAAAAAAGCGCTCGGGTGGTGGTCTGTCCCCTCTGCAGCAGGCCACCAAGTTCCTCGGTGTCAGTGTGCTCGCCGGTGCTGTCATGGCCGGAATCGCGATGCCGGCGGCCGGCGCGCTGGGTCTCGCGGCCAAGGGATCGGTCCAGGGGTTCGACGACATCCCGGACAGTCTGAAGAGCCCTCAGCTGAGCCAGCGCACCACGATCCTGGACAGCAAGGGCAACCAGATCGCCTCGGTCTACTCCCGTGACCGCACGGTGGTGGAGCTCAAGGACATCTCGCCGTACATGCAGAAGGCGATCGTCGCGATCGAGGACTCGCGCTTCTACCAGCACGGCGCGATCGACCTGAAGGGCGTCCTGCGCGCCCTCAACAAGAACGCGCAGAGCGGCGGGGTCTCCCAGGGTGCCTCGACCCTCACGCAGCAGCTGGTGAAGAACTACTTCGTCGAGGAGGCCGGTGACGACCCGACGAAGGTCGCGCAGGCCACTCAGCAGACGCTCGGCCGCAAGGTCAAGGAGCTGAAGTACGCGATCCAGATCGAAGAGAAGCTCGGCAAGAAGAAGATCCTTGAGAACTACCTCAACATCACCTTCTTCGGAGAGCAGGCCTACGGCGTCGAGGCCGCGTCCGAGCGCTACTTCTCGAAGCACGCCAAGGACCTGACCCTTCCGCAGTCGGCGCTCCTCGCGGGCATCGTCCAGTCACCCACGCGCTACGACCCGATCAACGACGAGGCCGAGGCCAAGAAGCGGCGCAACACCGTGCTGGCCCGCATGGCCGAGGTCGGCGACATCTCCAAGGCCGATGCCCTCAAGGCCGAGCAGAGCGACCTCGGCCTGAAGGTCAGCCAGCCCAAGAACGGTTGCATCACCGCCGTGAAGGGCGCCAGCTTCTTCTGCAAGTACGTCGAGAAGGTCTTCCTGAGCGACCCGGTCTTCGGCAAGACCAAGGAGGCCCGGGCGAAGATCTGGAACCAGGGCGGCCTGACGATCCGTACGACCCTGGACCCGCAGGCGCAGGACTCGGTGCAGGCCTCGCTCAAGGAGCACATCTACAAGTCGGACTCGGTCGCCGCGGCGGCCACCCTCGTCGAGCCCGGAACCGGCAAGATCCTCGGCATGGGCCAGTCGAAGCCGTACGGCTACGGCAAGAACGAGACCGAGTACAACTACTCGGTCAACGCCGACATGGGCGGCTCGAACTTCGGCTTCCCGACCGGTTCGACGTTCAAGCCGTTCGTCGCGGCGGCCGCGCTGGAGCAGGGCCTGCCGGCCACCCAGCAGTACCCGGCGCCGTACTCGATGGACTACCCGAGCCCCGTCTCGACGTGCAGCGGCAAGAACTGGGTCAACACCGGCGGCGCGACCGTGGAGAACGAGAGCGAGTCGGAGAAGGGCCCGTACGCGCTGAAGGAGGCGATGGCCAAGTCGGTCAACACCTACTTCGTGCAGATGATCTCCGACATCGGTCTGTGCCCCGTGGTGAGCATGACCAACAAGCTCGGCGTCGTGCAGGGCAACGGCGACAAGATCCCCGAGGTCCCGGCCATCGCCCTCGGCTCCAAGGGCCTCTCGCCGCTGACGATGGCCTCCGCGTACGCGACCTTCGCCAACGAGGGCACGTACTGCACCCCGATCGCCATCGAGTCCATCACCCAGAAGGTGGGCAACGAGCAGAAGTCGCTCGCCGTCCCCAAGTCCACCTGCTCGCGGGCGATGAGCAAGAAGACCGCCGACACCATCAACACCGTGCTGCGCGGCGTGGTCGACTCCGGCACCGGCCAGGAGGCCGGCCTCACCGACCGCCAGAGCGCCGGTAAGACGGGTACGACGGACTCCCGCAAGAACGCCTGGTTCGTCGGCTACACCCCGAACCTGGCCGGCGCGGTCTGGGTCGGCAGCGCCAAGCAGAACATCGAGATGACCAGCATCCGCATCGGCGGCGTCTGGCACGACGAGGTCTACGGCGCCGACACCCCCGGCCCGATCTGGAAGGACGCCATGACCGGCGCCCTGGAGGGCAAGCAGGTCGAGAACTTCCAGCTCGTCAACATCCCGGACCCCGTCAAGAAGGACAAGGACAAGGGCAACGACGGCGGCAAGAACAACGACAACGGCGGCGTGACCACCGACGGCGGCACCACCGGCACGACCGACGGCGGCACCACCCCGACCCCGACGTTCTCCCTCCCCGACGGCTTCATCCAGGGCAACGACAACGGCGGCAACAACGGCAACGGCAACGGCGGCAACAGGGGATAACTCCCCGTCGGTCACCCGCTGTTCAGGCTTTTCGTCTACGACGACGGGGGCGCCCCTTGCGAAAGGGGGCGCCCCCGTCGTCGTAGAAACACATGGGTGGGTCAGCCGGCGAGGAGCTTCTTCACCACGGCGGCGACGCGGCCGCCCTCGGCCAGGCCGGCCACCTTCGGGTTCACGATCTTCATGACGGCGCCCATCGCGCGCGGGCCCTCGGCACCGGCGGCCTTGGCCTCCTCGACGGCCTGGGAGACGATCGCGGTCAGCTCCTCGTCGCCGAGCTGCTTGGGCAGGTACTCGGCGAGGATCTCGCCCTCCGCCTTCTCCTGCGCGGCCGACTCGGGGCGACCGCCCTGCGCGAAGGCGTCCGCGGCCTCGCGGCGCTTCTTCGCCTCCTTGGTGATCACCTTGAGGACCTCGTCGTCGGAGAGCTCGCGCTTCTCCTTGCCGGCGACCTCCTCCTTGGTGATCGCGGCGAGCGTCAGCCGGATCGTGGAGGAACGCAGCTTGTCGTGCGCCTTGATCGCGGTGTTGAGGTCTTCCTGCAGCTTCGACTTGAGCGTGGCGGTCATGGGTCTGATTCTCGCAGGTGCGCAACCGGCTGCGCCCACCGATTTACCGGGCCCTGGCCGACGGGGTGTCAGGCGTGTCAGTGGGGTCTGACACGATGGAGGAATGCGCGCGCGATATGGAGTACCTCTGGGAATTGCGGCGGCCGGCGCCGCCGGTCTGGTCTACGCGGCGGGCTTCGAGGCCCGCTCCTTCCGGCTGCGCCGGGTGACGGTCCCGGTGCTGCCGGCCGGGATGCGCCCGCTCAGAGTCCTCCAGGTCTCCGACATCCACATGGTCGGCGGCCAGCGCAAGAAGCAGCGCTGGCTGCGCTCGCTCGCGGGCCTGCGCCCCGACTTCGTGATCAACACCGGCGACAACCTCTCCGACCCGGAGGGCGTCCCGGAGGTGCTGGACGCGCTCGGCCCGCTGATGGAGTTCCCGGGTGCGTACGTCTTCGGCTCCAACGACTACTACGGCCCCACACCCCGTAATCCCGCCCGGTACTTGTTCGAGAAGACCGCCGGCCGCCACGGCCTGAACGGCAACCCGCCCGTCGTAGGAGCCATCCACAACCCGTGGGAGGACCTGCGGGACGGCTTCGACGCGGCGGGCTGGCTGAACCTGACGAACACGCGGGGGACGCTGAAACTCGAGGGCGCGTCGGTGGAGTTGACCGGCCTGGACGACCCCCACATCAAGCGTGACCGCTACGCGCGCGTGGCCGGCGGCCCGTCCGACGACGCCGACTTCTCGATGGCCGTGGTGCACGCGCCGTACCTGCGCGCACTGGACGCCTTCGCCGCGGACGGCTACCCCCTGATCCTCGGCGGCCACACGCACGGCGGCCAGCTCTGCATCCCCTTCTACGGCGCCCTGGTCACGAACTGCGACCTGGACACGGACCGGGTGAAGGGGCTGTCCCGGCATACGGCGGAGGGCCGGACGTCGTACTTGCACGTATCGGCCGGGTGCGGGACGAACCGATACACGCCGGTGCGGTTCGCCTGTCCGCCGGAGGCGACGTTGTTGACGTTGGTGGGCGAGGGGTAGGAGCGGGCGCGGGCGCGGGAGGTATCTCAGGACGTAGATACCGGGGGATACCGGGGGCTGCGGTGAGGTACCGGGGGCTGCGGTGAGTACCTCGTCCAGCCCACCCGTATCGCCCCTTTCGTCCCCGCTGCCTAGCGTGAGGGCATGACCGCCCCGATACCCAGGGACATCCCGGACCTCCCCGCGGTACCCGGCATGCCCGCACTGCTCGCCTCACCCGTTCCCGCCACCGCGGTGGTGGCCCCGTACCGTCGCCCGCTGACGGCGGCGTACCGACTGCTGGTCGCGTTGGTGGCGGCAGCGGCGGTAACCGTCGACCTGTTCCTCGGCAGCCCGATCCGGGTGCTGACCTACTTCACGATCCAGAGCAACATCCTGCTGGCCCTGGTCATGATCGCCACGGCCCGCCGAGCCTGGACGGCCCGCCGCCCCCTATCCCCCCTGGTCACCGGCGCGGCACTGCTCTACATCACGATCACCGGCCTGATGTACCACCTGGTCCTGGCGCACGCGTCGACGCCGTTCGCGATGACGGGCGGCCCCGTCAGCGGCTGGCAGGCGGTGACGAACCACGTCCTGCACACGGTGATCCCGATCGCGGCGGTGGTCGACTGGCTGTTCCTGACCGCGCCCGGCCGACTGCATCTGCGGATGGCGGCGACGTGGCTGCTCTACCCGATGACCTACCTGGCGGTCTATCTGGCCCGGGGCGAACTGATCCTCCCCGGCACACCGGGCCGCTACCTCTACACCTTCCTGGACGTCGAACAGCACGGCTACAAGAGCGTCCTGGGCAACGCCCTCCTCCTCGGCCTCGCCTTCTACGCCCTCTCCGTCCTCCTCGTGGCCATCGACCACGCCCGCCCCAACCCGATCCGCCACCGCGCCAAAACCGGATTTCGTCTCCAGCCACCGGTGGGCTAAAGTAAACGACGTCGCCACGGTGAGCAGCAGCTCGGGCAGGACAAGTGGCGACATCGGGGTGTAGCGCAGCTTGGCAGCGCGCTTCGTTCGGGACGAAGAGGTCGTGGGTTCAAATCCCGCCACCCCGACAGCTAGACACCAGGTCAGGCCCGGTGCTGAGAGATCAGCACCGGGCCTGATTTGCTTTGCGGGGCCGTTCGGGGTGCCATTCGAGTGCCAGCTGGGTGTGATCTTCGGGATCCGGCTCCCGGTCGCTCCTAGCGAGCAACGTTCGCTGCACCTTTGAGGCACGGCCATCATCCGGACCGGCCTGAACCGGCCCCGCCGCTCTGCGAGACGTGACCAGCGCTCAGTAAGGCTCAGTAAGTCAACGCATCCTGCGCATCCGACACCCAGTACGTCACCTTCAGCGAGTCGTCCACGTACACGCCCTTCGCCGGCAGAACCGGTGTCGCCGCCGGGCTGATGCTGTTGTTGTCGCGGTCGAAGAAGTAGACGGAGAGGGACTTGGCGGTGCGGCCGTTGGTGCCGGTGCCGTTGTCTCCGTTGGAGAGGGCGACGCCGGCGTAGCCCGCCTGGCCCGGGGTGAGGGTGGTCACCGCCTGGGGCTGGGAGTCCTTCATGACCGGCGGTACGGACTGGGCGTCGTCGAAGTTGACGGCCGGGTAGTAGTAGAGGTCGCAGGTCTTGGAACTCGTGTTGGTGACGGTGAGCAGCATGTGGTTGATGGGGCGTGAGACCGTCTGGGCCGTCACCTTGGTGTTGGCGCCGCTGCACGGGATCCTGCCGCTCGTGGAGGTCCCCGAGCCGGAGCCCGTGCCCGAGGCGGAACCCGACCCGGAGCTCGAACCCGTGCCGCCGCTCGTCCCCGTGTTGCCACCCGACGTGGACCCGGTGGAGCCGGTGGAACCCGTCGACCCGCCGGTCTGAGTCGTCCCGCCCGTCCCGCCCGTCCTCGTCCCGGACGGTGCCGGCGTCGCCACCGTGGAAGAGGTCGGGTTGCCCGCGCCCTCGTCCTGTACTCCCAGCTTGTCGTTGCAGGCGGTGAGCGAGAGCGCGGCCAGTGCGACGGTGGCGGCGGCGAAGAGGCGGGTGCGGGGACGGGCGGTGAACGCGGACATGGCTGTTGTGCCTTTCGGAAGGTGGGAAGTGGCCGCCGCCCAACCGGTCGGCGGGCGGCGTGCTTTGATGACCGCAGCTTGTGCCGCCTTCCGTCCCACCCGCTACGACAGCGAGCAGGTACGGGAACCTGGAACGTTCGCACCGGCTCTTACCTGGGGGAACAACAACCCCCTGGAACGCTCGACTGGAATGGGGGCAGGGTGGCAGGGCCTGAGGAGACCGCCGATTTCGCGGCACTGATACGGGAGCTCAAGGACCGGTCGGGGCTGAGCTACGGCGTGCTCGCGAAGCGGCTGCACATGAGCACGTCGACGCTGCACCGGTACTGCAACGGCGATGCCGTACCCACCGAGTACGCCCCCGTCGAGCGCTTCGCCCGGCTCTGCAAGGCGACCCCGGACGAGCTCGTCGAGGCCCACCGCCGGTGGATCCTGGCCGACGGGGCACGCCAGCGGGAGCGGAGGGCTGCCGCCGGGACGGGTACAGGGGCAGGGACGGGTACAGGGACAGGGACAGGGGCAGCGGCGACTTCGGGGCCGAGCGCGAGCACCGGCACCCCCGCTTCCACCACCCCCTCCACTCCCACTCCCCCTAGTCCCACCACTCCCGCTCCCCCTCCCACCGGCACCGGCACCGGCACCGGCACCGAGCCGCCCACCACGCCCATCCCCACGCCCACGGCCACCCCCGAGGCAAGCCCCTCCGACGCAACCCCACCCGGCGCGAACCCCCCGGAGACAAGCCACCTCACCACCCCCCGCCCCAGCCCCCGCAACCGCCGCCGCACCACCCTCCTCACAGCCGCCGCCGTAGCCGTGGTCGTCGCCGCCACCGCGCTCGTCCCCCGTCTCGTGTCCGGCGGCGGCGACGGCAGCGGCGACCGGAAGCAGGATGCCGGGGCCGTGACCTCCACCGGACGCGGCGCCTCCCCCTCCGACCCGTCGAAGTCGAAGGCGAAGGCGACCTCCTCGCCTTCCTCCTCCACCTCGCCCTCCGACAGCGCGAACCCCTCCGGGTCCGCCACGGCGAAGACCGGCACGTCCGCCACCCCGAGTGGCAAGTCCGACGGCGCCGCAGCGACCGCCGCCGTTCCGCTGACGGTGACCTCACGGCCGTACGCCTGGGAGAGTCCGTGCAGTCAGACCTACCTGGTCGACGAGGACGCGGCCAAGGTGCCGCCGCCGCCCACTGAGCAGGACGCCCCGAGCTGGGTGAGCGCGCTGGGGGCCGTGTCCGCCGACAGTCAGTACCTTGAGCTCACGGTTCAGGGCACCGGGCAGGACACCGTCGTACTCGAGTCGCTGAACGTGCGGGTGGTGCAGAGCGGAGCGCCGCTCGCCTGGAACGCGTACACCATGGGGTATGTGGGGGTCGGCTGCGGTGGCGGGGTGCCCACGCACTCCTTCGACGTCGGGCTGGACGCGACCCGGCCGGTGGCTACGCCGAAGGCCGGGCAGACCGGGCTGCCGTACAAGGTGAGCGAGAGCGATCCCGAGGTCCTGTACATCACGGCCGCCGCGGCCTCCCACGATGTGCGCTGGTACCTGGAGCTGAACTGGACCAGCGGCACCCGGCACGGCGTGCTGCGCATCGACGACCAGGGGAAGCCGTTCCACACCAGCGGGATGAGCGGGCGTCCGCAGTTCGGATATTCGCTGGACGACAGCGAGTGGATACCGCATCAGGCCGACTGAAACGACCACAACACCGAAACCGGTATCCAATAGCCGGAAACGGCTCCCGGCATATCCCTTCCCGGCAGTACGCTCGTCGTACGGCAGCCCCGGACCCCGGCCCTCTCCGTGCAGTCTCTTTCCGCGCAACAGAGGCCCTGCGCAAGAAGGCGAAAGCCACTCTCTTACAGGGGAGATGGGGCACATGGGCCCGCATTCTGATCTGTTCGACGAACCGTTCGACGAACCAGACGAACTGCGCGTGGTCCGGGCCGGCGGTGAGCTCGATCTGACGACCGTGCCCGCCTTCGCGCAGGAGCTGAAGGAAGCCCGGCACGGTACGGGGCGGCTCTTCGTCGTCGTCGATCTGCTCGACGTGACCTTCATGGACGGCAGTGTTCTGGACCCGTTGTGCGCGGCCTGGGAGGAGTGTCGTGGGCGGCTCGGGTGGCTGCGTGTCGTGCACTCCCGGCCCGGTCCGTTGCTGGTGTTCCGGGCCGCCGGTCTGGTGGGGCGGTTCCCGCGGTACGCGAGTGTGCGGGACGCGTGGACGGGCGTGCTCGCCGACCGCGCGCTGGAGCGCCGGGCCACGTAGGGTACGGCGGAAGCCGGTCGGCACCTCGTCTCGACGTGCCCCGGCGGCCGCGGAACGGAGCACGGTGATCAGCGACGGCATGGCCGAAGTCCTGCGGTCACTGCGCCTCGGTGAGGGCGGCGATCCCGCGCGGGCCTGCGCCCGGGCGCTGGATGCCGCGGGCGTCGCCCTGTCGCTGCTGGTCGGCGCCGACCGTACGGCCGAGCCGCTGTGGTGCCATCCCGAGCTGAGCGCCCGTTTCGAGGAACTCCAGTTCACCCTGGGCGAGGGCCCGGGCCCGGAGGCGGTCCGCACCGGTGCGCCCGTGCTGGAGCCGGACCTTGAACGGGTGCGCCCCGAGCGGTGGCCGGTGCTGCTGCCGGCCGCGCGCGACATGGGCGTCCAGGGTGTGTGCGGGTTCCCGCTGGGCATCGGGGCGATCCGGGTCGGCGTCCTGACCGTGCTGTGCGACGGGGACCGGCGGATCAGCGAGCAGCAGTACGCCGACGCCACCGCCCTGGCGGCCGCCCTGACCGGCGCGTTCCTGAACGGAACGGGGCACGGAAACGGGGAGGGAAACGGGCACGCCAACGGCACCGCACCCCGGCCGGACCGGATTCCGGACTGGCCGACCGGGCTGAACCGCCCCGTCGTGCACCAGGCCACCGGCATGATCAGTGTCCAACTGGGCGTGCCCATACAGGAGGCCCTGTTGCGCCTGCGGGCCCATGCCTACGGCAGTGAACGCCCCCTGGGGGAGGTCGCGGCGGACGTGGTCGCCCGCAGACTCCGCTTCGGGGACGATCTGGACGACGATATAAGCGGGCCGTATTCGCCCGACACTGGAAAGGGATGATCGCCATCGCCCGCGAACGACGTCTGGCCGAGATCTTCGTGGAGGTCGCGGACTCCCTGGTCGAGGACTTCGACGTCATCGACCTGCTGCACCGGCTGTCCGCGCGCTGCGTCGAGCTCCTCGACGTGTCGGCGGCCGGCATCCTGCTCGTCGACGCGCACGGCGAACTGCAGATCATCGCCGCCTCGGACGAGCACACCCGCCTGCTGGAGCTCCTCGCGCTCCAGCACGACCAGGGCCCGTGCGTCGAGTGCTACCGCACCGGCGCCGCCCGCACCAACATCGACCTGACGCGGACCGAGGTGACCGCGGCCTGGCCGCGCTTCGCGACGCAGGCCCGCGAGACCGGGTACGTCAGCACGCACGCCATTCCGCTACGGCTGCGCAACCGGGTCGTCGGCGCGCTCAACCTCTTCCAGAGCACCCCGCACCGCCTCGGCGACGACGACATCGCGCTCGCCCAGGCGCTCGCCGACGTGGCCACCATCGCGGTGCTCCAGCAGCGCACGCTGGAGCAGTCGCACGTCGAGAACAGCCAGCTGCAGAACGCGCTCACCAGCCGCATCCTCATCGAGCAGGTCAAGGGTGTGCTGGCGGAGCGCTGGAACACGTCCGTCGACGACGCCTTCACCGCCTTCCGCTCCTACGCCCGTGCCCGCCATCTGCGCCTCTCGGATCTCGCGGCGCAGATCATCGAGGGAGACTTCGACACCAGGACCATCCCGGCACCACCGCGCGCGTCGTAGCAGCATCGTGGCCGAGGTCAGGCGCGGCGGGCGGCGACCCGGTCCGCGGTCGGCCAGTGCACGTCGTAGGCCCAACCGGCGTGCTCCATAAGGCGGATGACGGCGGCCGACGGGTCGATCTGGCCGCGGTCGACGCCGTGCCGGGCGCTGGTGGGGTCGGCGTGGTGGAGGTTGTGCCAGCTCTCGCCGAAGGAGAGCAGGGCCAGCGGCCACAGGTTGGTGGCGCGGTCGTGGCGCCGGGTGCGGAAGGGGCGCTCACCGATCATGTGGCAGAGCGAGTTGACGCTCCAGGTGACGTGGTGGAGCAGCGCGATGCGCACAAGGCCCGCCCACAGCAAGCCTGTTACGCCGTACAGCCAGCTGCCGCCGATCGCCCAGCCGAGCCCGAACGGCAGCGCGAGGGTGAGCAGGCACAGCCACGGGAAGGCGCGGGAGACGGCCCGGATGTCGGGGTCGGCGACGAGGTCGGGGGCGTAACGCTCGGGCGGCGACTGCTCGTTGCGGAACAGCCAGCCGACATGGGCGTCCAGCAGTCCGTGCAACTGGCCCCACAGATGGGTGCCGTAGCGGTACGGCGAGTGCGGGTCGCCGGGCCGGTCGGTGAAGGCGTGGTGGCGGCGGTGGGTGGCGACCCAGCCGATGACATCGCCCTGGAAGCTCATCGACCCGGCCACCGCGAGCGCGACGCGCACGGGCCGGATCGCGCGGTACGAGCCGTGGGTGAGCCCGCGGTGGAAGCCGACCGTGACGCCGAGGCCGGTGACCGTGTAGAGCACGGCCGCGAGCACGATGTCGACGGGGTGGATCAGCCGTCCCCACAGCAGCCAGCCGGCCAGGCCGAGCCCCACGAACGGCAGGACGACGATCGCGGCCGTGACCCCGACGTATATCCGGTCCCCGCTGTCCCGCACGGGCGTCGAGCCCTCGTCCGGCGGGAAGGGGGAGGTGCCGTCGTAGGGCGGGGGTGGAGGCGGCGGGTCGGTGCCCGCCGGGATCCCCTTCGTGGACGGGGTGGAGATGATCGACATGCTGGGACTCCTCGGCCTCGCTGCGGATGGCGCGGCCGGGGTCACGGGCTGCCCCTGTGAAGGGAAACGCGAGGGCACGGCGCCGGAGCGGGACATCGGCGCGCGAAGGCCTCGGACCCTCCACCGTACTCCGGCACGCGCCGGAACGGGTCGGCCGGGAGCGCGTGACCGCCGCGTTGACACGAACCGTCGCCGCACGTTGACTGGCAGCACGGCGCAGGGCAGTGGCCGGTGCACGGACGATCCCAAAAACGCCTTCGGGCGGGACGGAAGCGACTCCCGATGATGTACGACCAGACACGCGCCCAACAACCCGCGGGCCAGAACCGCACTCCCTCCGAACGCCGCACCCCGGGCCCGGAGCCGCTGCTCCCGTCGAGCGAACGGGACAAGGTCCTCCAGCGCCTGCGCCACGCCCTCAACACCTTCGCCGACACCCCGCGCGACGCCCTCGCGGAGGCGGAGAGCGCCTACGACGAGGCCACCGCCCAGCTCGTGACCGCCCTCGCCGCCCGCCGCGACCTCCTCCGCGCCGCCTGGGCGGACCAGGACCCCGAGTCCCAGGCGCAGTCCCCGTCGGAGGCCGAGTCCGAGGAATTCCGCAACGCGCTGCGGCAGTACCGCGAGATCACCCAACGGCTGCTCCAGCTCTAGCAGTTGGTCGTACGGGGAGGCCTCACGCGGAGGTCGGTGACCGTCATCCCGGGCCGCCGCTCGCCCGGATGATCGCCGACTCCACCGCTGCGACCCGCTCGGCCAGCACCCCGAGGGCCGCCACCGCGTGACTCAAGGGGTCGCCCTCCGCCATGCCCCGCGACCGCACGTACGCCGCCTTCAACTCCCCCCAGCGCACGGCCTGTTCGGCGCTCAGCGTGCCGCGCAACTCCCCCAGCTTCAGCAGGTTCGCCTCGGCGCCGGTCCCCAGGGTCTGCGCCTCGGCGGTGTAGTGGTCGTCCAACACCGCTGACAGCTCAAGGGAGTTCATCACCGGCTCGATGCGCTGGGCGATGCGGTTCATGGTGCGATACGCCCCCTGGAGCCGGAACGGCGGTTCCGTGCGCGCCGTGTCCGTCGTCGCCGCCGACGCCATGTACGCGGAGTTGACCGCGAGCACGGTGTCCCGGGCGGTGATGAGATGCCTCAACACCCCCACCATCCGGGCCAGTTCAACGGGCTCGCAGGCGTACGACAGCCGGTCCGCGCGGGCCGTCGCGTCGCCCTCCGCCAGCCGGATCAGCAGGTCCAGGTCGGCGCGGTCGCGGCCGGCCAGCGGGGCGAAGACCGGGTTGGAGGTCAGCGCGTTCTCCAGGAAACTCAGCGCGAACACCGCCTCCTTGCCGGTCAGTACGTCGCCGAGGTTCCAGACGTCGGCGCGGTTGGCCAGCATGTCGGGCACCCGGAAACGCCCGCCCGACTCGGTGTAGGGGTTGCCGGTCATGCAGACGGCGAACCGTTTCCCCCGTAGGTCATATGTGCGCGGCGCCCCCTCCCACACGCCCTCGACCCGCCGCGTCGCATCGCACAACGGGATGAATTTCTGCAGGAGTTCGGGGGACGTGTGCTGGATGTCGTCGAGGTGGAGCAGCACGTTGTTGCCGGCCGCGAGCGCGAAGTTGACCTTCTCCACCTCCTGCCGGGCGGTCGCGTTCGGCGCCTCGGCCGGGTCGAGGGAGGTGACACCGTGCCCGAGGGCGGGCCCGCTGACCTTGACCAGCACAAGCCCGAGCCGGTCGGCGACGTATTCCATGAGGGTCGTCTTGCCGTACCCCGGCGGCGAGATCAGCAGCAACAGACCACCGCCGGCGCCGGTGCGCGGCCCCTCCCCCGTCGTACCGATCTGCCGCGCCAAGTTGTCGCCGACCAGCGGGAGATACACCTCGTCGACCAGGCGCCCCCGCACGAAGGACGACAGCACACGCGGCCGGTACTCGTCGAGGCGCAGCCGGGCACGTTCCGCCGCGACCAGTGCCGTACGGCGCCGCTGGTACGCGCGATGGCCGGGAACGTCCGTCGCCCTGAACTCCCGTGTCCGGGCGAGGAGTTCATCGACCCGGAGCGACAGCGCGCCCGCCTCGATGCGCGGGTGCGTGCCCAGCAGTCCCCCGACCGTCTCCGTCAGCCGCGCGTCCGACTCGTACCGCACGGCGTCCGGGCAGAGTTCGGCCGCGACCGCCTCCGCGAGGTCACCGGGGTCGGTCTCCGTGCCGGACGCCGTCGTGTACGCCGTCAGCCACGCCTCCACCAGCTGACGGCGCGCGGCCAGTTCGTCGACGGCGAGCACATCGTCGTCGTAGGCCGAACTCCCCACCGTGCGGCGGAACTTGTCGAGGAGGGTGCGTGCGGTGGCGCTGATCACGAAGCCCTCGGGGCCGGTGGTCAGTTCGTCGAAGAGGTACGCGGCGGCGGGCTCGCCGGTCCGCTCGGTCAGTTCCGCGAGGAATTCGGCGACGGCCGGGGTGGGTCCGAAGGTGTCGCGGGCCCGCGCGAGCGACCGCGCCCGACGCGTCCAGCCCGCACGCGCCTCCGCACTCGTGCCGTGTGTCCAGAACAGCAACGCCCTTGCCCGGGCGGCCGGTTCGTACCGCAGCAGGCCCGCGCCCTCGTACCGGCGGAGCAGCACGGCCAGGATCGCGGTCGCGTCGTGGTCGTGCACGCCGCGTTCGTAGCCTTCGTCGTACGACTCCTGCGCGGCCCGGCGGACCAGGGCGGCGAGGTCGGGCTCCTGGGCGAGGGCCTGGGCGCCGTGTTCGTCGAGGAGGCGGGCGGCGAGGTGTTCCGCGCGGTAGACGCGCGGCGACTCGGAGGGCAGCGGGCGGTCCCAGAACTCGCGGGTGGCCGCGAACTCCGGGTCGGTGACCGGGGTTCGGTAGTCCGTGCCGGTGAGAGCGAAGGCGAGGCCGTCGCCGACGGCGACCAGGGTGAGGTCGAGGGGCTCGGTGTTCACGGCGAAACGGTGGCGGCCCAGGCGCAGGGTCCGGCCGCCGTCCGCGTAGAGGTCGGCGCGGTCGCGCAGGGCACGGACCGCCTCCTCACGGGCCGCCGCGAGCCGGCCGGTCAGCTCCTCCGCCCTCATCCGGTCGCCCAGGTCCCGGAGTTGGCCGACGGTGCGGCGGACCTTCGTCACCATCAGGTCGGAGGCGAAGTACGTACTGACCGCGTCGGCGTCGGCGAGCATGGCCGCCCGACGCCCGACCGTCTCCAGGACCCGGACCGCCGAGTCCGCCAACTGCTCGGCCCTGCGGGCGCGTTCGTCGGCCAGCGTCTGTTTGCGGGCGGAGAAGGTCTCGTAGATCTCGGCGCGTCTGCCGGTCAGTTCGGCGAGGAAGTCGTCGAAGTCCGTGAAGCGGGCTTCCAGGTTCTCCAACTGCACCAACAACCGTGCGAGTTGGGCGTCGCACGTCTCCGGTGTCGCCGCGTCCGCGAGCGCGCCCGACACCGACTGGCCCAGCAGCGCGAACTCGGCCGCGAACTCCGCCCGGCCCTCCCGGTCCTGAAGTTCCCTGCGCCGGGCGTCCAGCGTGGCACGGGCCCGGTTGACCCCGCCCAGCACCTCGGCGATCCGCTCCAGGATCGACGTACGGACCGTGGCGTCCCCGATGTCGAGCCCGGCGATCACCTCGGTCACCGTCCGCAGCCCGTCGGTGAGTTCGTCGAGCCGGGCGGCCACGGGCGCCGACTCGGCAACGGTACGGAGGGCCCCCGCCTCCGCGATCAACTCACCGATCACCTCATGGTGCCCGGCGAACGCGTCCTCGCCCGCCAGAAATACGACCGCCCGCTGCCCGAACGCCCCGAGCTCCGCCTCCGCCCCGGCCGCCGACTCGTCGATCCGCGCGAGGTCCGCGTACCGCATCTCCTTCAACGTCAGCAAGTGCCCCTGCGCACGCCGGAGTTCGGACAGCCCGGCGACCCACCCCGCCGCGTCCCGGGGCGCCTCGCCCCGCAGCCGTCGTACGAGCCCGGTGAGCCGCTCCGTGGCCTCGGCGAGGGCGTCGGCCGCGCGGGCGGTCAGCGTCCGGACGGTCTCGAACTCGGCCAGGACCTGCTCCGCCGTGACCCGGACGTCCTCCAACGGGCCGCCCAGATCCCCGAGTTCGGCGTCCCCGAGCCAGTGGTACGAGTCCGCCGCCCGGACACACGCACCGGCCAGCGCCTCGTACACCTCCGCCGTGGGCTCCATCCCGGCCACCGCACCCGCGAGGGACAGACAGTCGGATATCCCGCGCACGAGATCGGCGTTCCCGATGCGGAACAGCGGCCCGGACCCGACGAGTTGAGCGGCGGCGTAGGTGTCCGAGACATACGGAGTACGCCACACCCGCAACGGATGAACGCGCGCCGCCTCCCCCTCACCACCCCCGCGCAGCACCATCAACACACCGTCGTCGAAGAGCGCCCACCCCTGGCAGGACAGCGGGTTGGCGACCTCCTTGCGGATCATGTTGTACGGCAGCAGGAGGCTCCGCCCCGGCACCCGCGCCCGGTACGCGAACAGCACGTCCTCCCCGTTGGGCGAGCGCACGACCCGCTCCAACTCCAGCCCTGCGGTGTCCACTTCGAAGGTCTTCCACACCCCCGTGACCAGGCAGTACCCGCCCGGGAACACGATCCCCTGCTCCTCGGGAAGCCGCTGACACGACAGCCCGATCCCGTCGAGCCGTACGACGGACTTCGTGAGCGTGTTGAAGACCAGGTAGCGGTGGCTCTCCTCCTTGTAGGGCCGCACGCACAGCAGTACCAGCGCCCCCACCCGCGCATACGCGATCTCCGCGTCGGCCGGCGACTGCAACGGCTCGTCCACCGGTTCGGAGTAAATCCCCTCCCCCGTCTCGGTGTTGTCCTCCACCTTGACGGTGAGAGCGCCGCCCACCGTGTCGACGTACAGCCCGTCCTGGATCCGGACGTGCGGGTGCCGGCCGGGGACAAGGTCCTCGCGGGTCGTCTCCGCCCAGTCGAAGTCGTACGGCGGCGGGAGGACGTGGTCGCGTTCGCCGTGCGCGTCCAGGAAGTTCGCCGACCGACTGTCCTCCGCGAGTGCCCAGCACAGGACGCGGATGTCGTCGGCCTTCTCACCGGTGCGGAAGACGGCCAGCAACTTGCCGTCCAGGCGCCGGAGTTGGAGCAGCCGAGCTTGGCGGTAGTACCGGTGCAGGGCGGTGAACTCCCGCACGAAGTCCGGGTCGTCGAGGAGTCCGGGTACGGCGTCCTCGGGCAGTCGGCGCAGGTCGTGGCGGTCGTGCAGGGCGAGGACGTCGGCGACCGTCGTCTCCCGGGTGACACCGAGGGAGACCTGGCGGCCGAAGAGGAGGGTGTCTCCTACGGCGACGAGGTCGCGCGGCGTTGCCGGGTGCTCGGTGTCGAGGCGTTCGGTGCCGGTGAGTTCCAGGCGGGTGGAGCCGAACTCCTCGGTGCGGCGGACGTTGAGCGTCTCCGCGCGGCGGGCGAGTTCGGCGGCCTGTGCGGCGAGGCGGTCGCGCAGGACCTCGTAGGTGCCGGTGTCCAGGCCGGTGGTCATGGGGTCCCTCTCAAGAAAGCGCGATCAGTAAGGAAGTCGGAGCCAGGAAGGTCGGGGGTGAGTCCGGAACTGCCGTCCCCTGTGCGGCAGTTCCGGACCGTCTGTGGGGTCGGGCCCGTCAGGCCTTCGCCGGGTGCCCGTTGAGCGCGGCCAGCGGAGTGTCCGCCAGGCCCAACTCACCTGCCCTGTCCAGCAGTTGCCGTACCTGACCGGCGTTGGCCGTGTCCGAGGTCATCAGCTTCATCAGCAGCGCGGACACGGTGAGGTTCTGCACATCGGCCGTGGAGACCGACCCGAGGACCCGGCCGAGGTCGTCGGCGATGTTCGACGTGCCGTCCAGCCAGGGACGCGCCAACGCCTGTGCCGTCTGGGAGTTGGAGACGAAACCGTCGACGCCCTTGCCGAACGAGATCGACGAGATCAGCCGGTCGAAGAAGACCGAGTCGCCGCCGACGATGTCGATGTCGGCGTGCTCCAGGCCGGTCGCGAGGACCGTGGCCTGCGCCTCCGCGACCTGCCGCTGAACGTCGAGACCCGCCAGCCGGATCTCCTTCTCGGCCTGCAACCGCAGCCGGTACTCCTCGTGGCCGCGCGAGGCGTCGTCGAGGGCGGCCATTGCGGCGGCCTTCTCGGTGAGGCCTTCCGCCTCGGCCTTGAGCTTCTCGCCGATGCCGGTGGCTTCCGCGAGCGCGTTCGCCCGTACGCCCTCGGCCTGCGCGAGCACCTTCGCCTGCGCGCCCTCGGCCTCGGCGAGCGCCTTGGCCCGGGTGCCCTCGGCCTCCGCCCGCAGCCTGGCCTCGGTGCCTTCCGCCTCCGCGCGCAGCCGCGCCCCCGTGGCCTCGGCCTCGGCGCGACCGGCCTTCACGGTGACCTCGGCCTCCTTGTCGCGGACCTGGACCTCGGCGAGTCCGGCAGCCGCCGCCTCCGCCTGGATGCCCTCGGCGAGCCGCAGCTTGGCGCGGGCGTCGAGGTCTGCGGACTTCAACCGAGCCTCGGCGAGGGTGAGTTGCTCACCGGCGCGGTGCTTGGCGGCGGCCTCCGCGGCCTCGGCTCCCTTGATGTCCTTGACCAGTTTCTCCTGCGCCTCCGCCTCGGCTGCGATGATCACGGCCTGGCGGGTGCGCTCGGCCTCCTCGACGACCCGCAGCTTCTTGATCGCCTCCTCCTGCTCGGCCACCGTACGGTCCACGGCGATCCGCTCCCGGACCACGTCGGCGACCTCGCGCCGCTCCGCCTCGACCTCCTTGTCCTTGGCGATCCCGGACAGCGAGGTCTCCCGTTCCCTCGCGATGACTTCGAGGAGGCGGTCCTTCTCGATGCGCTCGTTCTCCACGGCGATGACCCGCTCGCGGTTCTTCTGCGCGACGGCGATCTCGCGGGCCTGGTTCTCGCGCTGGACGCCGAGTTGCTCCTCGGTGCGGAGGAACGCGGCCTGCGCGCCCAGCCGTTCCTCCTCCTGCACCTTCGCGGTGGTGGCCTCCTCGCGTGCCCGCAGGACCTCCACCTCACGGCGCTGCTTGATCTCCGCCTCGGCCTGTCGGCGCTCCAGCTCCAGGATGGTCTCCCGGGCGTCGACGTTCTGCCGGGTGATCTCCTTCTGCTCGGTGCGCTGGAACTCATTGGTGCGCACGTGCTCGATCGTCGTCAGCTCGGTGATCTTGCGGATGCCCTGCGCGTCCAGGATGTTCTGGTTGTCGAGCTGGGTCATCGGCGTCTGCTCTAGGAAGTCGATGGCCGCGTCGTCGAGGTGGTAGCCGTTGAGGTCGGTGCCGATAACCTGGATGATCCGGTCCCGGAACTCCTCGCGCTTGGTGTAGAGATCGACGAAGTCCAGCTGCTTGCCTACGGTCTTGAGCGCCTCGGAGAACTTCGCGGCGAAGAAGTCCTGGATCGCCACCGGGTCGCTCGCGGTCTGGGTGCCGATGGCCTGCGCGACCTTGATGACGTCCTCGACGGTCTTGTTGACCCGCACGAAGAAGCTGATGTGGATGTCGGCGCGGATGTTGTCCTGGCAGATCAGGCCCTCGCGCCCGGTGCGGCGAATCTCGATGGTCTTCACCGAGATGTCCATGAACTCGGCCTTGTGCAGCACCGGCAGCACGACGGCCCCGGTGAAGGTGACGTCGACCTTCTTCGTCTTGGAGACGATCAGCGCCCGCCCCTGCTCCACCTTCCGGAAGAGCCGGCCGACCACCAGGAGCAGGGTGAGCGCGATGAGCAGGACAACGGCGACGAACACACCGATGCCGACGGTGATGGCGTTCATGACATGGGTCCCCAAGGAATGAGAAGGGTGATGAAACGGGCGTGGGCCAACAGAGGTTGACCAACAGGGGTTGACCAACAGGCGTAGGCAACAGGCGTGGGCAACGGCCGTAGGCCAACAGGCGTTGGCGGCCTATCCCGTCGTGCCCGGGCCGGTCCTCGGGTCCAGCGCGCTGTCGTAGGGCGCGACCCAGAAGAACTCGCCGGTCTCGTCGTAGGCGTAGAGCAGTCCGGTGCTGCCACTGGCGAGGGCGCCCTGCGCCAGGTCGCCGTCCTGCTGCCGGACCTGGACCACCGCGGCCGAGCCGTCCGCCGACCTGACCTCGGCCTGGCCGAACCCGGCATCCACCCGCCCGGTGCGGATGGTGCAGGTCAGCCCGACGAAGTCCAGCCGGGACGGCCCGTGTTCGTCGGGGAACAGGCGGTGCAGGGGTCGTACGAACAGCTTGGTCGCCTGCCAGGAGACGTACACCGTGCCGATCAGCACGACCGCCCCGACCAGGATTCCGACCGGGCCCGAAGGGACCAGCAGCACGCTCGCGCAGTAGCTGACCAGCCAGCCGACGGCGACGAACAGCGAGAAGGCGAGAGTCACCGGCACCCCGCCGAGCCCCCAACCACCGCTGTGCGCACGGGAGTTGAGGTGGGCATGGGCATGTCCGTGGGCGTCCGCCGCGCCCAGCGCGACCAGCAGCCAGAACAGGACGACCACGGTGAGCGCGGCGGTGAAGACGACGGTGGGAAACCCGATCGCGGCAGCGAGAAACGCCCCCATGATCCCGGCCCCCCGTTCCCTGACTCGCCCCGACAGTCCACGGGGATCCGCGGCTCGCGGAACCGGTGCGGGACACCTGCCGGTGTCCGGCACCGGAACCTTCCGCGGTGCTCCCCTGGCGCCATGGTGCACGCGGGGTGCGCGCCCGCGCATTGCCGGAACCCGGCAGTGTTCATTAGGGTCTTGATGCCGGTGACGCGCTAAGAAAGCGTCACCGGGGCGTCAAGAAAACGGGGGGGGCGGAGTTGCCGGAGCGCGAAATGCCTGAGCACTATCTGGCGGGGTATGCGCGGCTCCTGGCCGACGTCGCCGGCACCGGACGGCGCCTGACCCGGGCCGAGTTGGAGACCCGCCGCGCCCTGGGCGAACAGGCCGCCGAGGCCGGCCACGGGCTGCGCGCCCTGGTCAGCGCCCATCTCACCGCCACCCGCACCGCCTGGCCGCAGACCCCCGGTGCCGCCGACTGCACCCTCGCCGCCATGCAGCAGGTGGTCGACGCCTTCACCGAGGGCTACGAACGCGCGCAGCGTCTCGCCGTACGACAGGAAGAGGCGGCGCGGCGGGAGTTCATCGACGACCTGCTCTACGGCCGCAGCGATCTGGGCCGGCTCGCGGAACGCGCCGAGCGCTTCGGCCTGCGCCTCTCCCACTCGCACGCCGTCGCCGTGGTCCAGGGCCCGACGCCGTACGACGAGAGCGCGCCGGTGCCGCGTCAGGTGGAGCGCGCGATGATCAGCCGTTTCGGTGACCGCAACATCCTGCTCACCACGAAGGCCGGCCGGATGCTGTGCGTCGCGCCCGGCGACCAGGACGACATCCTCGCCCACTTCGCCAAGCAGTCGTACGCCGCCGCGGAGGGCACCCGCGCGGCGATCGGCCGGCCGCAGCCGGGCGCGGGCGGGATCGTCCAGTCGTACGAGGAGGCCCTGAACACCCTCGAACTGGCCGAGCGGCTCAACCTGGAGGGCCCCCTCCTGCGCGCCGCCGACCTGCTGGTCTATCCGGTACTCACGCGCGACCGGCAGGCGATGACCGATCTGGTCCTCGACGCGCTGGGCCCGCTCACGAAGGCGCGCGGCGGTGCGCGCCCGTTGCTGGACACCCTGTCGACGTACTTCGACTCCGGTTGTGTGGCGGCGGAGTCCGCGCGCCGGCTCTCGCTGAGCGTGCGCGCGCTGACCTACCGGCTGGAGCGCATCCACCAGCTCACCGGCGCGGATCCGACGGACCCCGGCCAGCGGTACACGCTGCAGACGGCGGTCATCGGGGCACGGCTGCTGGACTGGCCCGACAAGGAGCTGTGACGGCCGTGGATCCATCCGGCCGCGACAGATCCATCCGGCCGCGACGCAAAGAGCGACCTCGCGCCCGGATGGATCGATGGCGGCGTGGTCGCTCGGGGTGTGCGGGGACGTGCGGGCGGCGGCGTCAGCCCAGGGTGGTACCGATGTACGAGGTCGATTCCGGGCCGGAGTCCGCGGAGGTGTCAGTGGTGCTGTCCTCGGCGGGGGCCGGCGAAGGCGCGGGCGCGGCGGGAGTCGCGGGCGCGGGCGGCGTCTCGTGGCAGGTGAAGCCGAGCCGGGTGAGGGCCCTGGTCACCTCGAAGGCGGTGAAGTCACGGCGGTCCTGCTTGGTGATGACCTCGCCGACCTGCTTGACCGGGTACAGCTTGCGACTGATGACGGCGCACTGGCCGGTGACGGGCTGCTCCGGGCGGATGCCCTTGAGCATGTCCTCCACCTCGCTCTTCGTCAGATCGAAGGGGTAACGGGCGATCACGCAGCGCATGGTGCCTCACCAAGGGTTCGAGCGGGAGGAGAGGGGAGGATTTCTCCGCGGGGAAAACCGGGAAGCCGGGGAAGCCGGAACAACGGCCGTGGAACGGCCCAGAACAACGGCTGTGGAACGGCGGGTAAATGAGGAGATACGAAAAGGGACCCGCACCCAAGGTGCGGGCCCCTGTTTCGCAGCTTCGCGTGCTTAGGCGGGAACGATGTTCTCCGCCTGCGGGCCCTTCTGGCCCTGCGTGATGTCGAAGGTCACCTTCTGACCCTCCTGCAGCTCGCGGAAACCCTGGGTGGCGATGTTCGAGTAGTGGGCGAAGACGTCAGCGCCGCCGCCGTCCTGCTCGATGAAGCCGAAGCCCTTTTCCGCGTTGAACCACTTCACGGTACCGGTGGCCATGTCTTAACTCCTAGGCAGTGCACGAGATCCGCACTTTACGAATCTCCTCCATCGCCGTGATGATCACCTGCACCGGAGGTCCGGTTCAAAATTGGCAACCACAACTGCAACTGAAGTCAGCCTAGCACGGAACCCATTTACCGGGCGGGGGAATTGGGCGGGAAAAGCGCCGTCCGAAACGGTGAATTTCTGTTTCGCCGACATCAGATTTTCTCACCATGGGACGAGCCGCGCGGCTCGTCGTTTCCCTGCGGCTCCTCGTTGCCACGCAGGGCCTCGTTGAGACGCAACGCCTCGTCGAGGCGGTCCTCCAGGCTGATGATCCGGCAGGCGGCCTCGATGGGCGTCCCTTGATCGACCAGCTCGCGGGCGCGCGAGGCCGTACGGAGTTGATGGCGCGAATAGCGGCGGTGACCGCCGTCCGACCGCTTCGGAGTGATCAGCCCGGCTTCACCCAGTGACCGGAGGAAACCGGGGGTGGAGGCGATCAGCTCGGCGGCCCGGCCCATGGTGTAGGCGGGGTAGTCGTCGTCGTCGAGCCGGTCGGCCGCGGGCTGCTGGCTTTCTGCGGGCATGTACACCTTTCCTGCGGGCCACCCGGGCGGGGTCGGCCTGCCGCGGGAGCTGGTTCCCCCGTACGGGAACTCTAGTCGCACCCGGGGAATCTCTGTCACGGCGAACACAGATGTACTGCCACCGGTTGACGCGCTCAGTGACGCAGAACCAGCACCCGGCAGGGGCCGGGGAGCCGTGGATCAAGAGCATCCGGGCCCGCCAAGGGGCCCCGTTCGGGGGCTCGCGCGGGGTCGGAAGGCCCCCGAACGGGCCCGGATGCCGCTCGTACGGACTCGAACGCGGGGCCCGTCGCGACGTCCTGCCAGCCCCAGGCCCGGTAGGCCGCCAGGGTCTCGGTGTCGGTGCGGGGTATCAGGGTGACGCCGAGGGCCGGCGCGTGATCGGCGAGCAGCCGACCCTGGAGGCGCCGGGCGAGGTTCCAGTCCCGTTCCTGGTAGTGGGTGCGCACGCGGGGCGGGACGACGATCCCGGAGACGGCGAAGAGTCCCCCGGTCACCGCGAGGCCGTGCAGCAGCCGGGGCAGCCGGGTGTCGTGGCCCTGCCACCAGGGATCGCCGACGCGCACGGGGAAGCCGTAGGCACAGGCCGTCAGGGTCGTGTTCTCGGCGATCAGCAGGGCGAAACCTGGCCGTCGGACATCACCGGCCAGGCGCCGCAGGAAGGCGGTACGGGAACGGTTGCCGGTGCGGGCGCCGCCGCAGGTCTCCTCGTACAGGACGCCCAGGTCCTGGAAACGGTCCTCGATCTGGCGGCGGCTGAGCGGGCGGACGCGGTCCCCTTCCCAGGGCGAGGGGCCGCGCTCGCGACGGGACGACCACGTCTGCTCCCCGCGCGTCCCGTCGGCGCCGCCGTGTCCGACGAGGGCCGCGGTCACCGGCCGACCGGGCACATTCACGGTCATGGGCTGAGCCCTGCCCCGGGCGCGGAACACATCCGCCCCGGCGTCGTGGTTCGCCGAGAACGGCACCGGTGCGATCCGGCACACGAGAAATCCTCGGTCCTTTCACGGTACGCCCGCGGGCCACGGAGGGCCTCGGAGTGCCTCCGGCGCAGACCGGCCCGCGCGGGGCGGGAGTACGGTGAGCAGTACCGGGAGTTCTCCGCACCTCGGCTCTGGCGCCGTCGTCGTTCCCAGTGCACCACGGCACCGGACCGCCGCACGACGGACGGCCGGGGACAGGGACCGCGACATGAACGCGCCCACGGACACCCATAGTTCGCCCGCCACGGACACTCCCGCTTCTTCGCCGGACGTGGAGCAGGCCGCCCCGCCCCTCCTCCGGCTGCGCCTCGCACCGCACACCGCCGTACCGCGCCGCCTCGACGGAGCCTGGTGGCCGCACTCCTACGACGTGCTCACCGAGGTACCGCGGCTGCTCGCCGGGCTGCCCCGGACCTGGGGGCACATCGTCAGCGTCATGGTGAACGGGACGATCTGGTCCGCCGCCCCCGGCCGGATGCTCGTGCACAACCAGGTCGTACGACTGCACAGGACCACCGCCGTGCACGCGCCGAACACCGTCACGCTGCTCACCCCGGGCCGGGGCCGCTGGGACCTGCTGGTCGTACCGCCGGAGCTGACCGAGGAGGCCGCCGAGTCGATGATGGCGACCGCGGTGGCCAACCTCGGTTGAAACCAGGGGAGTTACTGGTTCCAGCTCTCGTCGTACGGGTCCTTCGGCGTCGGGACCGGTTTGGCCAGGGTGACCTGGAAATAGGGGATCGGGCGGTTGTTGATGGGGTCCTTGGTCTGCTTGGCGCTGTACGTGCCGGTGACCTCCAGCCAGGTGTCCGGCTGAAGTACCGGTGGGATCTTGCCCGTCAGCGCGATCTTGACCGGTTGGGCGTCCGCCGCACAGCAGTTGAGGGCCATGCGGACGAGGTACGGGGAGCCGGACTTGTCCAGGGCTATGAAGCCGGTGACCTTGAGCTGGCGGGTGCCGAGGGAGTGCCCGTGGTCGTAGACCGCGCGGGTCGCGTAGTCGACCAGGCCGATGGTGAGCGGGTTGCTTGCGGGGAGCTTGGAGAGGCCGTAGGGCTGCTGGATGGCTGTGCCCGTGCGGACCGCGCTGTAGGAACCGAGGGCCGGCGGGGCGACCAGGATCAGGGCGAAGAGGGGGAGGACCAGGAGCCAGGCGATACGGGGTTCGCGGTGGACGTGGCCCTCGTGAGCGGCGTCTTCGTGGGTCTCGGTCTCGGTGTGGGTCTCCGCGTGGGCTTCTGCGTGCGCCTCCGCGTGGGCCTTCTCCATCCGTGCCCGGCGCCACTCGTACCAGGCCGTCGCCAGTGCGGCCACGATCAGTACCGCGCCGGAGAGCAGCAGGAGGGGCTGGAGTCCGGCCTTGACGTAGCGCAGGTAGAGGTTGGTGAAGCCCGCGTGCAGCAGGGCCGCGCCGACCAGGAACAGGACCGCCGCCTGTGCTTGCCGGTTCACAGGAGCACCGCCCCGGTGACGACCGCGCCCGCGATGGCGAGGACGAAGGTGGCCGGTGCGAAGCGCAGCGCGAAGCCGCGGCCGAAGGTGCCCGCCTGCATGGCGAACAGTTTCAGGTCGATCATCGGGCCCACCACCAGGAACGCGAGCTTGGCCGTGAGCGAGAACTGGGTGAGCGACGCGGCCACGAACGCGTCCGCCTCCGAGCAGATCGACAGCAGGACGGCGAGGATCGAGAGGGCGAGGATCGCCACCACCGGGTTGTCGGCGGCCGTGCGCAGCCAGCTCGCGGGGGCCACCGCCTTGAGCGTGGCCGCCGACATCGCGCCGAGGACGAGGAAGCCGCCGGCCTGCATCACGTCGTGCCGGACCGAGCCCCAGAACGCGGCGCCCTTGGTCTCCCCCTCGTGCGGTTCGTGGGCGGGCAGGCGCAGCCAGTCGGTACGGCCGATCCGCTGCCACAGCCAGCCCATCGCGCAGGCCACGAGCAGGCTGCCCGCGAACCGGGCGAGCACCATCTCGGGGTTGCGCGGGAACGCCACCGCCGTCGCCGTCAGGACGATCGGGTTGATCGCCGGGGCGGAGAGCAGGAACGCGATCGCCGCCGCCGGGGTGACCCCCCGGCGCACCAGCGCCCCGGCCACCGGCACCGACGCGCACTCGCAGCCCGGCAGGATCGCGCCCGCCATCCCGGCCACCGGCACCGCCAGTACAGGGTTGTTGGGGAGCGCGCGGGCGAAGAACGTCGGCGGTACGAACACCGCGATGGCCGCCGACAGCAGCACGCCCAGCACCAGGAAGGGCAGTGCCTGGACGACCACGGCCACGAACACCGTCATCCAGCTCTGCATCACCGGCGCGGACAGGGCCTGCCGGATCGGGCCCTGCGCCAGTACGACCAGGAGCAGCACCATGGTCAGCACGAGCGGGGAGTTGAGCTGCCAGCCGTCCTTCGCCGCCGCGTTTGCGGGCGCGTCCGGTGACTCCTTGGCGGGCGCGGCCGACGACTCCTTGGCGGGCGCGGCCGGCGTCGCGGGCGCGGGTGGCTGCTGAGGCGGGTCCGTGGTCGGCGCGGCTGGTTCGGTGGTGATGGCCACGGGTGAGATACCTCCGGCAGACGCCTGTTTTCGCGAGTTTTGCTCCCTGTCTCTGCATACGGCAGTCGGGGCACGGGTGTTCAGCGGAATACTGGAACCACCCGCCTCCTTGGGGCAGTCTTTCCCCTCGTGGCGAGCAGCGTTCCGAATCAGACCCCTCCGGGCAGTGCCCGGGCACACATGGTGGTGTGCGGCGACGACGCGCTCGCGCACCGGCTCGCCGTCGAACTGCGCAGTGTCTACGGCGAGCAGATCACCCTCGTCGTCCCGCTCTCCGAGGCCACCGCCCGCCAACCCGTCGTCGGCCGCGCGCGTGCCGCCTCCGCCGCGCTGCTCGACCGGGTCAACGCGGCGGTGGGCCGGGCCAACGGCAATGGCGGCGCCGGCGGCACCGCACCTCTCACCCCCGAACCCCCGCGCGGGGAGCGGGTGTTGGAGGTCGCCGAGCTGACCGAGGCGGTGTTCGCGGAGGCGGGTGTGGAGCGGGCGACCGCGCTGGCCCTGGTCTACGACGACGACGAGACGAACATCCGCGCCGCCCTCACCGCCCGCCGCCTCAACCCCCGTATCCGGCTGGTGATCCGCCTCTACAACCGGCGGCTCGGCCAGCACATCGAGGAACTCCTCGACCAGGCCGCCGCGTTGGCGACCGGCGACGGGACGAGTGGCGGGCCCGGTACCGGGTTCGACACCTCGACCACCGTCCTGTCCGACGCCGACACCGCCGCACCCGCGCTGGCCGCCACCGCGCTCGCCGGTACCAGCAAGGTCGTCCAGACCGACGGGCTGCTGCTGCGCGCGGTGGAACGACCGCCGCCGGGGCCCGGGCAGGTCGCCGATCCGGGCCTTGCCACGCTCGCCCTGCTGTCCGCGACCAGCAGCGACCCGGCCGGTGCGGACGGCTCCGAGGGCATGGGCGAACAGGGCCCGCGCCTGCTGCCCGACGCGGCGGCCGTCGCCTCCGCCACCGGACGCGGGACCGTCGTCCTGGAGCAAGTGTCGTACGCCGGGCCGCAGTTGCCGGGCGGGCGCGGGGGCGGTGTCGTACCGGCGTTCTCCTCGCTGTTCTCGCGACGGCTGCGGTGGTCGCTGGCGGGCATGGTGGCGTGCGTGGTCGCGCTCGCCGTCTCGCTGTGGCTGGTGACCAAGATCCATCCGCTGACCGCCTTCTATCTGACCCTGCTCGATCTCTTCGCGATCGACGACCCCGCGATCGGGGCGCCTCTGGGCCGGCAGATCCTTCAACTCCTCTCCGGTCTCGTCGGGTTGCTGATGCTGCCGGTGCTGCTGGCCGCCGTGCTGGAAGCGCTGGGCACCTTCCGTACGGCGTCCGCGTTGCGCAAGCCGCCGCGGGGGCTCGGCGGGCATGTCGTGCTGCTCGGGCTCGGCAAGATCGGCACCCGGGTGCTGACCCGGCTGCGCGAACTCAACATCCCCGTGGTGTGCGTCGAGGCCGACCCCGAGGCACGAGGCCTCGCGGTCGCGCGCCGGCTGCGGGTGCCGGTGATCCTCGGTGACGTCACCCAGGAGGGCGTCCTGGAATCCGCCAAGATCCACCGCGCCCACGCCCTCCTCGCGGTCACCAGCTCCGACACGACCAACCTCGAAGCGGTGCTGTACGCCCGCTCCGTGCGGCCGGATCTACGGGTCGTACTCCGGCTGTACGACGACGACTTCGCCACCGCCGTGTACCGCACCCTGCGGGCCGCGCACCCCGGTGCCCTCACCCGGAGCCGGAGCGTGTCCCATCTGGCCGCGCCCGCGTTCGCCGGGGCGATGATGGGGCGGCAGATCCTCGGGGCGATCCCTGTCGAGCGGCGGGTGCTGCTGTTCGCGGCGATGACTGTGGGCGGGCATCCCCAGCTGGACGGGAAGACCATCGCCGAGGCGTTCCGGGCCGGGTCGTGGCGGGTGCTTGCCTTGGACACGGCGACGCGGGACGCCTCCGAGGACGTACGGCGGTCGGGGTTGGTGTGGGACCTCCCCGACACGTATGTCCTGCGGAGCTCGGACCGGGTTGTGCTGGCCGCGACTCGACGAGGGTTGGCGGAGTTGCTGGGACGGCGCCCCCGGGACCGGGCGGGGGCGTGACGGCGCCCTGAGCTGGACCGGGGCTTGAACAAGTGCCCGGTGCCGAAGCGGGCGTTGCTGGGGGCTGCGCCCCCAGACCCCCGCTTCGGCCTGAACGGCCTCGTCCTCAAACGCCGGACAGGCTGAAATTGCCGACCTGCGTCAAGAGGTCGCCCCGCGGATCAGTGCCCCAAATGCCGCTCCGCGAAGTCCAGTTCGAGCTTCACCTGCTTGATCCGCTCGTCCACCACCAACGACCCGTGCCCCGCGTCGTACCGGTACACCTCGTGCACCGCACCCCGCGACTCAAGCCGCTTCACGTAGTTGTCGATCTGGCGGATCGGGCAGCGCGGATCGTTGACGCCGGCCGAGATGTAGACCGGGGCCGTGACCTCGTCGACGTAGGTCAGCGGGGAGGACGCCTCGAAGCGGGCCGGGACCTCTTCCGGGGTGCCGCCCAGCAACGTGCGGTCCATGGCCTTCAGCGCTTCCATCTCGTCGTGGTACGCCGTGACGTAGTCGGCGACCGGGACCGCCGCGATGCCGAGGGTCCACGCGTCGGGCTGGGTGCCGATGCCGAGGAGGGTGAGGTAGCCGCCCCAGGAGCCGCCGGTGAGGATCAGGCGGGCGGGGTCGGCGAGACCGGACGTGATCGCCCACTCCCGCACCGCCGCGATGTCCTCCAGCTCGATCAGGCCGACCCGGTACTTCAGGGCGTCGGTCCATGCGCGGCCGTAGCCGGTGGAGCCTCGGTAGTTGACCCGGACGACCGCGTACCCGTGGTCGACCCAGGCCGCCGGGCCCGCCGAGAAGGAGTCGCTGTCGTGCCAGGTCGGGCCGCCGTGGATGTCGAAGACCGTGGGGAGGGGGCCCGTCGCGCCCGCCGGCTTGTGGACCAGGGCGTGGATGCGGCCGCCGGGGCCTTCCACCCACACGTCCTCCACCGGGACCGAGCCGGGGGACTTCAGGCCGGGCGGGTCCAGGACCACCTCGCCCGTCGTCGAGCGCACGGCGGACGGTTCGGCGGCCGACGACCAGAGGTATTCGACGCTGCCGTCGGGGCGGGCCGTCGCGCCCGAGACCGAACCGGGCGGTGTCGGCACCTTCTCCAGCTCGCCCGAGGCCAGGTCGTAGCGGAACATCTCGCTGCGGGCCTCGAAGCTGTGCGCGATGAGGAGGGCCGAGCCGTCCGGGTACCACTCGGCGCTCACGTCGCCGGGCAGGTCCAGGGACAGGTCGCTCTCGCCGCCCTTGACCACGTCCCACACCAGGGGTTCCCAACGCCCGCGCCGCTGATGGCCGATGAGGAGGCGGGTGTCACCGTCGACCGGTGCGAAGCCGAGGACCTCCAGGCCCAACTCCTCCGTGCCGCCCTTGGTGTCGTCCAGGTCGGCGACCGCCGTGCCGTCCGGGCGCAGGACGCGCAGCGCGGAGTGCATCGCGTCGCCGTGCTCGGTGTGCTCGATGGCGATCAGCGAACCGTCGTGCGAGAGGTCGCCGACGCCCGCCGACTCGCGGTGCCGGTAGAGCAGCGTGGTCTCGTCACCGGTGCGGGCGAGGTGGATCGTCGTACCGTCCTCGTCCGTGGAGCGGCCGACCACGGCGGTCCTGCCGTCGCGCGCGAGGGCGAGCCCGGCCGGGTAGGACGGTTCGAGGCCGGGGACGGCGGGTTCGTCCGGTCCTCCCTTGAAGGGCTGGCGGCGCCAGACGCCGAACTCGTCGCCGTCCTTGTCGTCGAACCACCAGATCCACTCCCCGTCCGGGGAGAGCACACCGTCCGTCGTGCCGTTCGGCCGGTCGGTGACCTGGCGTTGCTCGCCCGTCGCCCGGTCCCAGGCGTACAGCTCATACGTCCCTGTCGCGTTCGACACGAACAGGGAACGGTCGGGTGCGTCCTCCGCCCAGTCGGGCAGGGACACTCGGGGCGCCCGGAAGCGCTTCTCCCAGTCCGGTGTGTTCTCGGACCCGTTGCTCTCAGTCATGGCCCCATACTGCCCGCCCACACAGACATTGCACTGGTCGGATCCTCAGCCTGTGGATAACTTCGACCAAGACCCGGCCGGAGCATTGCCGACACCGGGTGAACCATCGGGCGGACCCCCGGGCCAAGGCCCCCGCGACAGCCCCGTACCGTGGAAGGCGTGTACCGGTTTCTGCTGACATCGCGCTGGTGGGGCATCAACGTCTTCGTACTGCTCGCCATCCCCTTCTGCATCTTCATGGGGTCGTGGCAGCTGAGCCGGTTCCAGGCGCGCGTGGACAGCAGTCACCAGGCCACCAAGCAGGTCGAGACCGACCGCACGGAAGCCGCGCGGCCCCTCGCCGAACTCCTGCCCGTCGACCAGAACACCTCGGGTCGGCAGACCACCGCGACCGGCCGCTACGGCAAGCAACTCCTCGTCCCCGACCGCCAGTTGGACGGGAAGAACGGCTACTACGTCCTCACCCTGCTGCGCACCGACGACAGCAAGGCCCTCCCCGTCGTCCGCGGCTGGCTCCCCGGCAAGCCCGACGCCGCCAAAGCACCGGCTGCGCCCACCGGCGAAGTCACCGTCACCGGCTCGCTCCAGGCCTCCGAGACCCCGGGCGACAACGGCGTCAGCGCCCAGGGCGGACTGCCGTCCGGCCAGACCGCCGCGATCAGCGCGGCCTCGCTGGTGAACCTGGTCCCGTACCACCTGTACGACGCGTGGATCACGCTCGACAAGGGCGACTCGGGGATGACGGCCGTACCGGCGAGCGCGCCCGCCAACACCGGGCTCGACCTGAAGGCGTTCCAGAACCTCGGCTACACCGGCGAGTGGTTCGTCTTCTCGGGCTTCGTCGTCTTCATGTGGTTCCGGCTGCTGCGCCGCGAGGTGGAGTTCGCGCGGGACGCGGAGCTGGGCCTGGTGCCGGAGGACGAGAACGACGAGAACGAAGAAGCGGCCCACGCGACCGTCTGACGTGGCCCGACACAGAAACAGCCGGGTCCCCCGACCCGGCTGACCACCTGTAGACCCGTAGTCCGGCCTACGACCCCGCCAGCACACCCGTCCGGTAGATCGTCCCCGCGCACGCGTTGGACACCGTCGCCGAGACCGTCGGCGAGCCCGTCTCCGCCGTGTGGGAGACCACGACGCTGCCGTCGAGCGTGCCGTCCTCGAGGAGCTGGGCCGACGTGCCCGTGTCACCGGCCGTGGACCCGCTGCTGGTGCTGGTGTCATCGCTGGGCGACGGGCTGGCCGTCGAACCGCCGGTGGTGGTGCCGCCGGTGCTGCCGCTGCTGGTGGGGCAGGTCTCGGAGGGCACCCACGCGAACTTGACCAGATAGGAGGAGCCCGGCAGGAGCACCAGCTGGGAAGGCTCCGTCGACGGGTCGGGCAGCCCGGCCGCCACATCCCCGGAGCTGTGCAGCTGCACGCCGATCTTGGTGGAGTCCGCGGCACCCAGCGTCGAGAAGCCCACTTTTCCGGCGCCGCCGACCGTACAGCTCGTGCCGGAGGTGTTGGTGACGGTGAACGTGCCGTAGACGATGCCGGACGTGTCGGGGGCGTCCACCGTCGAGTTGCTCGCGCCGAACTGCTCGGCCGTGCAGAGGGGCGCGGCCGTCCCGATGGTGGCCGAGGGGTTGGCGGTCACGGTGCCGCGGCCGGGTGACTTGCCCGTGCCGTCGTTCTTGTGGCCGCCGGGGTTCTGCGTGGCCCGCCCCGAGGTACCGCCCGAGGTGCTGGAACCGCCGTCCGGGTTCTTGCCCTGGCTGGTGCCGCCCTGCGCCTGTGAGCTGTTGCCCATGATGGACGGATCGGCGTCGGAGCCGGTGGAGTTCGAGACGTGCACGAGGGCCGGGATGGCGGTGCCGAAGAAGAGCACGGTGGCCGCCATGCCGACGAGGGCCTGGCGCTTGCGGGCCCGGCGGGCCGGTACCGCCTTGCGCAGGTGGTCCAGCGTGCCGTCGCGCGGCTCGACCTCCTGGACCGCCTGGTGGAGCAGTCGGCGCAGCGCCAGCTCGTCGGGGTCGAAGCCTTCGGCGCCGAATACGGCGGCGCCGAATACGTCATTGCCGTGCGGGTGGTTGCCGTGCTCGCCGGGGCCCCGTCCGCCGGAGCCCGGAGGTCCTACGGGTCCTACGGGGTGCCGTCCCTCGATGTCCCCGGAACCCCCGGAGTTCTCAGGGTTCTCGGGGTTCTCGGGGTTCCCGTCGAGGCTCGGCCCGTTGGGGCTCTGTTCGTCGGGGCCGTGGTTCACAGTTCCGTTCCCAGCATGTGTTTCGTTCGGCTGTTCCTTGCGCGCCCAGGTCGGGCCGCGCCGGACGTCCGGCGCGCGCCGTTCACCCGCGCCACTTCCCTCGGCCGTGCCATTTCCCTCGGCCGTGCCATTTCCCTCGGCCGTGCCGTTTCCGTCGGCCTTGTCGCTCATGCGGTGGCCTCCATGGCGATCCGGAGGGCGGCGATCCCGCGCGAGCCGTACGCCTTCACCGAGCCCAGCGATATGCCGAGCGACTCGGCGACCTGCGCCTCGGTCATGTCCGCGAAGTAGCGCAGCACCAGGACCTCGCGCTGGCGGCGCTGGAGTCCCTTCATGGCCTTGATGAGGGAGTCGCGCTCCAGCAGGTCGTAGGCGCCCTCCTCCGCGCTGGCCATGTCCGGCATCGGCTTCGAGAGGAGCTTGAGGCCGAGGATGCGGCGACGCAAGGCCGAGCGGGAGAGGTTGACGACGGTCTGGCGCAAATACGCCAGGGTCTTCTCGGGGTCACGAACGCGTTTGCGCGCCGAGTGGACCCGGATGAACGCCTCCTGGACGACGTCCTCGCAGGAGGCGGTGTCGTCGAGGAGGAGTGCGGCCAGGCCGAGCAGCGAGCGGTAGTGCGCCCGATAGGTCTCGGTGAGATGGTCGACCGTCGTTCCGGCCGCGACGGCGTCGTCGACACCGTCACGCTGGTTCGGGATGCGGGCGGGCCGCGCTGCGGGCATCGGCGCGATCACCGGCATGCCGCCGGGCGCACGGGATCCACGCGGAGGCCGGAGGGCCGTTCCGCGTGCCGCAGTGAAGTCGAGTACCTGAGCCACGCCAGTTGGACACACTTCCCCCCTTGGGGGTTGTACGCGTCGGCCGTCACATTTACGTCAGACGAAACAGACAGTCCACACACCTGTCTCCCGCCACCGCCCACCTGCCCGGCGTCATCACCCACCCGTCTGGTGTCAGGCAGCACAACCGGCAGTGCGTCGAACACCCTCATGCCTACCCGCTCTTCCCCTGTGTCACGAAATGTCCGGGACGTCCCCACGTCCCTTACCGCATCACCACGCGCCCACCTGAAGGGCGTTCGCAAAGACGCTCCCCGCTCACCGCGCGGTTGCGGAAAGCGGGGAGTGAAATCTTCGGATGCGGAGGTGGCTGGATTCAAGTGGTCCCAACCATTAATCCGGCCACATCGCGCACACTGATCCTACAAACCCGGGCGCCACTGGCCAGCGGATTTACGGCGGGGCAGGGCGAGTTGGGCCCGTGCTCAGGCCAGTTCGCGCGCCACCAGCTCGGCGATCTGCGCGGTATTGAGGGCCGCTCCCTTGCGCAAATTGTCCCCGCAGACGAAGAGTTCGAGCGCGGTCGGGTCGTCCAGCGCCCGCCGCAGCCGCCCCACCCAGGTCGGGTCGGTGCCCACCACGTCGGCGGGCGTCGGGAACTCCCCGGCGGCCGGATTGTCGAAGAGGACGACACCGGGCGCCGTAGCAAGAATCTCGCGCGCCCCGTCCACGGTGACCTCGCCCTGGAACCGGGCATGGACGGTGAGGGAGTGCGTGGTGACCACCGGGACGCGCACACAAGTCACCGCGACCGGCAGCGCGGGCAGCCCGAGGATCTTGCGGGACTCGTCCCGCACCTTCATCTCCTCCGAGGACCAGCCGTCCTCGCGCAGGGACCCGGCCCACGGTACGACGTTCAGCGCGACCGGCTCCGGGAACGGCCCGGTGTTGTCCCCGACGGCCCGCCGTACGTCACCGGGCTTGGTGCCCAGGTCCGTACCGGCCACGAGGGACAGCTGCTGGCGCAGGGTCTCCACCCCGGCCCGGCCGGCCCCGCTCACCGCCTGGTACGACGACACCACCAGCTCGCGCAGCCCGAACTCGGCGTGCAGCGCGCCCACGGCGACGATCATCGACAGGGTCGTGCAGTTCGGGTTGGCGATGATCCCGCGCGGGCGGTGCCGCACCTTGTGCGGGTTGACCTCGGGGACCACCAGGGGCACCTCCGGGTCCATCCGGAAGGCGCCCGAGTTGTCGACGACGACCACGCCCTTGGCGGCGGCGATCGGCGCCCACTGGGCGGAGACCTCGTCGGGGACGTCGAACATCGCGACGTCGACGCCGTCGAAGGCCTCCTCCGTCAGGGCCACCACCTCGACCTGCTCCCCGCGCAGGACCAGCTTGCGGCCGGCCGAGCGCGGAGAGGCGATCAGGCGGATCTCGCCCCAGATGTCCGCATGCTGGGACAGGATCCCGAGCATGACCGTGCCGACGGCCCCGGTCGCTCCGACAACGGCGAGCGTCGGACGCACGGTCGCTCCGGTTGTGGCCATCAGCGGCCGGTGCCTCCGTAGACGACGGCTTCGTCGCTGTCGGAGTCGAGGCCGAACGCCGTGTGCACGGCGCGGACGGCCTCGTTGACGTCGTCCGCGCGGGTGACCACCGAGATACGGATCTCGGAGGTCGAGATCAGCTCGATGTTGACGCCCGCGTCGGACAGGGCGGTGAAGAAGTCGGCGGTGACGCCCGGGTTCGTCTTCATCCCGGCGCCCACCAGCGAGATCTTCCCGATCTGGTCGTCGTAGCGCAGCGACTCGAAGCCGATGCCGCCCTTGTTCTTCTCCAGGGCGTCGATGGCCTTGCGGCCCTCCGCCTTGGGGAGGGTGAAGGAGATGTCCGTGAGGCCCGTCGAGGCCGCCGACACGTTCTGCACGATCATGTCGATGTTGACCTGGGCGTCGGAGATCGTCCGGAAGATCACCGCGGCCTCGCCCGGCTTGTCCGGCACGCCGACGACCGTGATCTTGGCCTCGGAGGTGTCGTGCGCGACACCCGAGATGATGGCCTGCTCCACCTTCTGGTCCCCAATCGGCTCACTGCTGACCCAGGTGCCCTGAAGTCCGCTGAAGCTGGACCGCACATGGATCGGGATGTTGTATCGGCGGGCGTACTCCACACAGCGGTGGAGCAGCACCTTGGAGCCGGAGGCGGCGAGCTCCAGCATGTCCTCGAAGACGATCCAGTCGATCTTCCGCGCCTTCGGCACCACTCGCGGGTCGGCGGTGAACACACCGTCGACGTCCGTGTAGATCTCGCACACCTCTGCGTCGAGCGCCGCGGCGAGCGCGACGGCGGTGGTGTCACTGCCACCCCGGCCCAGCGTGGTGATGTCCTTCTTGTCCTGGCTGACGCCCTGGAACCCGGCGACGATGGCGATGTTGCCCTCGTCCAACGCCGTACGGATCCGACCGGGCGTGACGTCGATGATCCGCGCTTTGTTGTGGACCGAGTCGGTGATGACGCCTGCCTGGCTACCGGTGAACGACTGGGCTTCGTGCCCCAGGTTTTTGATCGCCATGGCCAGCAGCGCCATGGAGATCCGCTCTCCGGCGGTCAGCAGCATGTCGAACTCACGCCCGGCGGGCATCGGAGATACCTGCTCGGCGAGATCGATCAGCTCGTCCGTCGTGTCGCCCATCGCGGAAACGACGACGACCACTTGGTGGCCGTTCTTCTTCGCTTCGACGATTCGTTTGGCGACGCGCTTGATGCCCTCGGCATCGGCTACGGAGGAGCCTCCGTACTTCTGCACGACAAGGCCCACGTGCGCTCCTCGCTCAGTCCTGGTGTGTCGGCTCAGTTTAACGAGCACCCGAAATTCGCTTCCGTGGTATCGCATGGTGAGATTCGGAAGCTTCGGACGCCCAGGTCAGCGCATGCCCACTTAAGGGGTGCCGGAAAAGTGCCGAGCGTCACAAGTGAGAGCTGTGAATTAAGTTTCAAGCATTAGGGTGCGCCGTGTGCGCGTACTTCTGGTGGAAGACGATGAGCCGGTCGCCGAGTCCCTGCGACGCGGACTGATCCGCTACGGCTTCGAGGTCGACTGGGTCACCACGGGCGCCGCCGCCCTGGCCCACTCCGCCCCCTACGACGTCGTCCTGCTCGACCTCGGCCTGCCCGACACCGACGGCCTGGACGTGTGCAAGGCGCTACGCGCCCGCGGCGACGTCCCGATCATCGTGATCAGCGCGCGCAGCGACGAGACGGACCGGGTGGTCGGCCTGGAACTGGGCGCGGACGACTACGTCTCGAAACCGTTCGGGGTCCGGGAGGTCATCGCCCGCATAAGGGCGGTGATGCGCCGCGCCCAGCCGCGGGCGGCTGCGGAGGCCGCGGGCCCCGACGCCTACGGCACCCGCCTCACCATCGACCGCAAGGCGGCCCGAGTCCGCCTCGACGGCGAGGAGGTACCCCTGGCCCCCAAGGAGTACGACCTGCTGTCGTTCCTCACCGAGGAGCCCGGCGCGCTGATGTCACGCGAACAGATCATGGAAGCGGTCTGGGACGCGAACTGGTTCGGCCCGACGAAGACACTCGACGTCCATGTGGCCGCGCTACGGCGGAAGTTGGCGGGCGCGATCACGATCGAGGCGGTACGGGGGGTCGGTTTCCGCCTGGAGATCGTCTCCTCCGGCGATGGATCGTCGCCGTCATGATCCGGCAGCTCATCGTCAGCTACGTCCTGCTCGTGGCCGTGGCGCTGACGGCCTTCACCGTGCCCGTCGCCTTCACGCTGACCGCCCAACTCCGCGGTGACACCGAGCAGTCGGTGGAACGCGAGGCGAAGACCATGGCCCTCCTGCTGAGCGGCGACGCCGCCTCGCGCGCCGCGCTGGACCGCATGGTCGTGGCGTACGCGCAGGAGACCCCCGGCACGGCCGAGGTGCTGCCCGCCTCCCGGGCGAAGACCGCGACGCACTGGGGCGACGGGGAGTTGGAGGTGACGGCACCGGCGCAGCGCGACGGCCGGACGGTCGGCGCGGTACGCATCACGTACCCGACGTCCGACCTGACCCGGCGACTCTGGCAGATCTGGGGCTTCCGCGCGATCCTCGCGGTAGGGGTCCTGGCGGTGGCGGCCGGACTGGGCGCGATCGTGGCCCGCCGCCTCACCCGCCCCCTGCGCCAACTCAACGACATGGCAAGCAAGTTCAGCGACGGCGACCTGACGGCGCGTACGCCGGTGACGGGCCCGCACGAGACCCAGACGCTGGCCAGGACGTTGAACCAGGCGGGCGAACGCCTAGACACCCTCATCGCCTCGCAACGCATCTTCGTGGCCGACGCCTCCCACCAACTCCGCACCCCGCTCACGGCGTTGAGACTCTCGCTGGACAACATCGCGGACGGCGTGGACGACGAGTTCGTACGGGAGGACGTGGAGCAGGCGACGGCGGAGGTGGTCCGGATGAGCCGCCTCGTCAACGGCCTGCTGGTACTGGCGCGAGCGGAGGCGAAGGTGACAGCGGCGGAACCTCTCCCGCTGCGGGAGATCGTCGCCGAACGCCTCTCGGTGTGGAGACCGGCCGCCGACGAGCGCGGAGTACACATCGCGCTCGGGGGGAGTGTCGTCGACGGCCGGCCGCTGGTGCTGGCCAGTCCCGGTCATCTCGAACAGGTCCTGGACAACGTGCTGTCGAACGCCCTGGAGGTGTCACCGGACGGCGCGACGATCACCGTTCGGTCCGAACTCCGGGGCGACGAGGTCGAGTTGACGGTGTCGGACGAGGGCCCCGGCATGTCCGACCCGGACAAGTCCCGCGCCTTCGACCGCTTCTGGCGCGGCCAGGGCCTCACCGGACGCTCCGGTTCGGGCCTGGGCCTGTCCGTCGTACGCCAGTTGGTGACGGACGACGGCGGAACGGTGACCCTCAGGGACGCACCGGACAGCGGCCTCTCGGTCGTGATCACCCTTCGGGCATCACCGAGGAGTGGTGGTTGACGATCAGCCACTTGCCGCCGCGCTTCTCGTACTCGTAGGTGTAACGGGCCTCCACCACACGCTTCTTGCCGGTCTTCGGGTCGGTGAGCGTGATGTCGTAGGCGCCCGCGTCGATGGCCGAGTCGCTGTCGAGGACGTTGATGTACGTCTCGACCTTCTTCGCGACCGGCTTGTTCGGCAGGAAGTGCTCGAAGTAGTCGACGATCTCGGCACGGTCGGTGCGGATCTCGTTGGAGACGGTCGGCAGGAGCACGGCGTCCGGCGCGTACCGGTTCGCGACCTTCTTCGGGTCACCGGTCTGCAGCGCGGCGTTCCAGCCGTCGAAGAGGGCGGCTATCTGCTTCTTGCTGGGCTTGGCGTCGTGCTGGGGCCCGGCGGTCGCGGCGACGGTGCCGAGGGTACCGAGGGCCAGGACGGAGGTGACGGTGACGACGGCTGCACGCTTGCTGATGGATCTGCGGGTCATCTCAACTCCAGTGGTACTGGTGCTCTTTGGGATGACTCCAGACTCTCTTTCCGCTGGTTAGGGCCCGTGCAGCGGACGTACAGGGGGCGGCCAGGGCTCGACCAATTAACGGGGTGTAGCGGCCCGCACCCCCTCCCCTGAATGATGTTGCTCCATGACCACCGACATACTCCTGGGCGGAATCGTCCTCCTCGGCGCTTCCGTGCAGTGGCTCACCGGCATGGGCTTCGCCCTGGTCGCCGTACCGGCCCTGGTCCTCCTCCTCGGCCCGTCCCAGGGAGTCGTCCTCGCCAACTGTGCCGCCGGCGCGATCAGCGTCGTGGGCCTGGCGGGCGGTTGGCGGCAGGTACGGGCGCGCGCGATGGTGCCGCTGTGCGCGGCGGCGGTGTGCACCGTACCGGCGGGCGCCTGGATGACCCGCCAACTGCCGCCGCCGGTCCTCCTGTTGGTGATGGGAGGGTTGGTGACAGTCGCCGTCCTGCTGGTGATGCGCGGCGCCCGGGTGCCTGCCCTGCGCGGCACGAAGGGTGCGGTGGCGGCGGGCGCGGCGGGCGGTTTCATGAACGCGGCGGCGGGGGTGGGCGGGCCGCCGATCTCCCTGTACGCGGTCAACGCGGGGTGGACGGTACGGGAGTTCGTGCCCAACGCGCAGTTCTACGGCGTCGTCGTCAACGCGTTCTCGGTGGCGGCGAACGGGGTGCCCAGCTTGCGTACACCGCAGTGGGTGGCCGTCGTCGCCGCGATGATCGTGGGCGGGGTGATCGGGCGGGGGCTGGCGGGGCGGATACCTGAACCTCGGGCGCGGGTGCTGGTGTTGTCGCTGGCGTTGGCGGGTGGGGTCACGGCTGTGGGGAAGGGGGTGTGGGGGCTGTGACCCCGACTCCACTCGCAACGGGCAGACTCCGGGTAGACCGTGAGACTTCCGCGGCCTGGCTCAGGATTCCGGGCGCGAGCTGTTTGGTCCCTGCGGATGCGTGACTACTTCGAGCTGTCTTCGATGGCCTCGAAGATGTCGGCGTCAGTCTCCTTCTGCCAGTCGGGCAGGTCCGGCCAGTCGGCGACATAGCCGGGCTTGGGGTCCTCGAAGTGGCGGTACATCTGGGCGGTCCAGCAGGTAGCGACGAAACGGCTCTTCTGCTCGCGGGTGAGGCGTGAGGCGTGGCGATCGCTGAGGTCGAGGAACTGGCGCACCTGGTCGTGGACGGCTCCGGCGGCCCGCCGCTCCCACTCGGGGGTCTCTTCCCAGGGGGTGACGTAGCCGGGCTTGGGCTCGCCCGGGAAGTGCTTGTGCACACCGGCGATCCAAGCCTCGCGGAACACTCGTGCGCCCTCGATCTGCGACATGCCTTCCCCTCTCGTCATAGTGTGCGCAATGCGTCGATCTCGGCGCCCAGTTCGACCACCCGGGCATCGCGGGCGAGCGGACCGAGGTCGATTCGTAGCCTCTGGAGTTTACGGGCGACGTAGCCGGAGGAAGTTGCTCGGGCCAGTTGCACCGCTTCCCGCCCGTAGACGATGACCTGGTCGGGGTCCTGGCGCCGGGCAGCGGACCGGGCCCCGACTCCGCCGCTCCGGTCAGCCCGTGGTCCCGCCCGTGGACGGGACCAACCAAAGAGGAAGCCCGAGAACTGTTCCGACAGCAGGCTGAAACCGCCCTCGAACTCCACCTGTGCCGCGAGCGCCGGCGAGCTGCCGTGCTCGCCACGATGGGCGTGGACTACCCCTACACGTACGAGGGCGCTCCATTCCCCGCGTCCGCCTTCGAGGCTGCCGGGGTGGTGGCCGCGTGACCGCCGACGGCCTGACCGACGGGCCTCCGCCCGCTCATCGTGCGCCGTGCTGTCACTGCGGTCGCTGGACCGTGGCGGGAATGGCCGTCCGCCATATCGAATCGCGATGTTGCCCTCGTCCAGCGCGGTCCGGATGCGCCCCGGCGTGACGTCGATGATCCGGGTTTTATTGTGGACCGACTCGGTGATGAACGACGACGACCACCTGGTGGCCGTTCTTCTTCGCTTCCACGATTCGCTTGGCGACGCGCTTGATGCCCTCGGCATCGGCTACGGAGGAGCCTCCGTACTTCTGCACGACAAGGCCCACGTGCGCTCCTTGCTCAATCCGTCTCTGCACCGCACAACTGCAGTCCGCTCAGTCGAACGAGCGGCCGGAATTCCCTTCCCAGGTATCGCATCATGAGATGTCCCGCTCACGACCTGATCACTCCGGCAGGCGCGGGCTCGGCACTCCGGAACGTGCGCCGTGTCACACGGAGGTGCGGGTCCGGCGGCGAGGGAGAACCGGGTCAGCCGGACTCCCCGGTGAAGAGCCGCGAGAGCAGCGAGAGCAGGTGCTGTGCCTGCGGAGTGCTGCCGAGTGCCCGCTCGATGTCCGCCTCGACGTCCGGTGCGAGCGCGCGGGCTCGCGCCTTGTCTCCCGCCCAGTAAAGGAACGCGACATGCATGGCTCGGGCATACAGGGTGAGTATGGAGGTGTCGCCGTACCGCCTCCGGAACGCGGCCACGGCCTCCTCGGCCGCCCGGACGGTCTCGGCACGGTGCCCGGCGTCGTGGTGCGCGAAGAGCAGCTCCATTCTGAGGTCCGCGACGGCCGCGTCGCTCTCCCCCGACTCGGCGACCGCACGCGCGAGCTGATCCTCGACCTCACGGACGCGCGCCTCCGCGTCCGGTTCCGGTTCCGTGTCCGTGCGCGTGTCCGCGTCTCGCCGGAGTTCTTCCAGCACGCTGCGGGCGTCCTGGGTCGTGGGGTGGGAGCCGCCCAGGACCCGCGCGGCGACCTGGGCGTTCTCGTGGGCGAGCGTGAGGGCGCGCTCGCTCTCGCCCGCCCAGGCCAGCGCCTGGGCCAGCTGACCGCGCACCTCGAACGTGTCCGGGTGCTCCGGCCCCAGCGCACGCTCAGCATCCACCAGTACCTGCGTGTACAGAGCGAGCGCGCGCTCCTGCTCCCCAGCCATCTGAAGGCACCCGGCCAGCACGCCCCGGGACACGCTCGTCATGGGGTCGTCCGCGGCCAGGACGCGCACGGCGGCGCTCAACGCACGCTCAGCGAGCGCCACCGCGCGTACGGGGTGCCCGTCCACGAGGTACCCGGATGCCGCCAGGCCGTAGAGCTCCACGTCCCGTTCCGTGTCCCACTCCGGTACGGATCTCGTCGCGAGCGCCTCAACATGGGTGGCCCAGACCCGGCCGGGGCCCTCCGTCCCCCTGTCCGACGCAAGCTTCAGCGAAACCGTCTCCAGCAGCAGCGCGGCCATCTCTCGCTCCTGCCAGATGAGTTGGCGGCTCTGGGGCAGGGCGTCCGCCGCAGGCGTACGGGCCACCGCCTGCACCAGCCGGTGCACGGAGATCGTGTCGCCGTGCAGCGTGATCATGCTGTGCGCCGCCAGCCGCCGGATCGCCTCGGTGATCTGCGGTGGAGTTCCGAGCGGTGCCAAGTACGAGCGTGGAATCGCGTCCGGCGCCCACCATGCTGTGACCGCCAGGATGTTCCGGGCCTGGCGGTGGTCGGCGAGCCGCTTCAGCGTCACGTTCCAGACGCGGGCCGTCGTGCGCTGCGCGTCACCGCCCTCGGCGCCGGCCGCGTACATGTCCGCCGGGTAGTCGGCGAGCAGTGCCAGGTACTCCCGCGGGGTGATGCCCGCCTCCCGGCAGTACGCGGCTGCCTGGTCGATCGCCAGCGGCAGGCGGCCCAGTTCGGCGCACAGCTCCGGCACACCGGGGTCGTGGCTGTCGTGGCCCTGGTAGATCTTCGTGAACAGTTCTACGGCTTCGGCCGGTCCGAGTACGTCCAGGTCCAGCGGCTCGGCGAGCCCCCGCCAACTCGTCGCACCCCGACGCGTGGTGATCAGGAAGCGGCCGCCCGGCGCCCGCGCGAGCAACGGCTTGATGTCGGCGGGGTCGGACACGTTGTCCAGGACGAGCAGCCACCCGTCGTGCGAGGCCAGCCACTGGACAGTGCGCTCACGCAGCGCCTCCGCCGGGAGGACGCCGACCAAGGCGGGCAGAAGGGCGCGCCCGAGTGCCGCGATCCCGGCGTCCACGTCGGCCGGGGATTCCGCGCTGATCCACCAGACCGGGTTGAAGTCGCCCACCCGGCCCGCCGCCCAGTGAGCCGCCAGCGTCGACTTGCCGATGCCGCCGAGGCCGTGCACGGCATGGACGACCACGCCGCCCGGGTCACCGAATGCCGCCTCCAGAAGCGCGAGTTCGCGTTCCCGGCCAACGAACGACCCTGTTTTCTCGGGCAGGTTGACCAACTTCGGTACAACCGCGGGGAATTGGTACGCCTCCGCGGGCAGCGTGAGCGACGTCTCGGCGTACATCGCCACCGCGCCGTCCCCGCTGAGCGCCTGCCGGATGGACTGCACCGCGGCGATGGAACGGTCCCCCGAGGCCTCCGCGGACCCGTACGGGGGGCGCTCAGGCATCGCCCGTGGAGGCCGAGCCGATGTCGCCGCCCGCGGCGATGGAGCGGTCGCCGGAAGCCTGCACGCCGCCGGGGCGCAGCGTGCCCGGAGCGGGCAATGCAGGCGGGGCGGGCGACGGGGCCGGTGCGGGCGTCGCCGCGTCTCCCGTCGACGCGGAGCCGATGTTGCCGCCCGCCGCAATCGACCGCTCCCCGGCCGCGGCCACTCCCTGCGCCGCGGCGGCGGGCGCGGTCCCGAACTGCGCGTACAGCGCGAGCGCGAGGCCGGCGAGCCCCACGATCCCGCCGATCACGCTCGCCGTCTGATCGGCCTTGCCGACATCCACGACAGCCACCACGACCAGCGTGACAGCGCCCGCCACGCACAGACCGACTCCGGTCCACAGCAACGCCTTTGGACTCATGTCTCCCATGATGACGTCCCGCGAGTGGATCGCGCCCCCCATCGCGGGAGAGGATGCCGAGCCGTGACGGGCGGCGGATGGGCAGAGCGCTTTAGGGAAGGGGGTCTGGGGGCTTGGAGGCTGTGACCCTCGGCTCCCCCACTCCATGGGCGTTCAGTCCACGAGCTCTTTCAGGGGCTCGGTGTCCAGGGTGATGTTCACGGGGTCCGGGATCTTGATGGTCGCGCCGAAGGGGGACTTCTCCTGGTGGCGGTAGCGGCCGTCCTCGGGCTGGTTGAAGAGGACGACCGAGAAGTCGTCACGGTCGATGAGGAGGTAGACGGGAATACCTGCTGCCGCGTACCCGTCGGGCTTCTCGACCCGGTCGCGCTGACTCGTGTCGGAGTCGTACGACGTGACCTCCACGGCCATCAACACTCCGTCGGCCTCAGACCACTCCCCATGCCCCTTGAGGCCGCCCTTGGGCATCAGGATCGCGTCCGCGCGAGCGCGGCCCTTGCGGTAGGCCTCGGTCTTGAGGCCCCGCTCCGGATAGAGCCGGAGGTCGGGACGCAGGTGCATGCACCGCTCCAGTAGCCACATGTAGACCTCGCTGTGGTTGCCGTCCGGCGCGGGCTTGACCTGGACCTTCCCATTGATGAACTCCAACCACACGGTCTCGGGGGCATGGCGTTCCAGCTGCTCGAATTCCTCGACGGACATCTGGGGCTGCTGCTCGGTCCTGGGGGTCATGGCGCCGCCCTCTCCTCCGTGCCGCTTCCCGACCGTCACGGGTTCCACCGCCTCGGCGGGAGACCGTTCGCGATGCGGTCGCGGTTGTCGCGGTAGTGGTAGTGGACGCGGTCCTCGATCGGCACGGGGCGGAACGTGTCGGGCACGGGCCCGCCCGTACGGCGTTCCAGCTTCTGCTTCAGGAAGCGGGCCGTCGTGGTTCCCAGGTAGGCGATCTCCTCGAACCCCTTCTTGATCTCCTCCTCGCTCATCTCCGGCTCCGCACGGCATTCCTCGCACACGCCGTTGATGATCTTCGCCGTCCGCTCGTCGGCGTCGCAGGTGGCGCAGGCCATGAGCACGCGGGTCACACGGGCGCGGAGGGGGCGGGTCTCGGCGTCGTCGTTCTTCTTCGGGGGCATCTTCGTCTCCAATCGGTTGCGGGCCAGTCCGCCCGGGTTCGTGATGGTGGGTGGCAGTCCGTCGGTCAGCGCGCGGGCCATGCCGGCCGGGGTGGCGCCTCGTGCCAGCCACTCGGCGGCGAGAGGTTCGAGGGCTCGGCACTCGGCTTCGGAGAGCGACATGCGGGGGTCTGTGGCGCGGAGTTGGGCGAGTGCGCGGTACGCGGCGCTGGGCTCGGGGGTCGGGTCCGTCGCCGGTGTCCCGTCGGTCCCTGTCCCGCTCTCGGTCCCGCTCTCGCTCTCCGGCGCAGGGGTCGAGGTCGAGGTCGGGTCTTCCGTCCTTGCCAGGCCCGGCTGGTAGTCATGCGTGACGTCCCTGCCGTGGCGCTCACGCGCGAACTCGGCCCACCACCGCGCCGACCTGGGCGTACGCGACCAGTACGTCCGCGTCACCCACCGCATCGAGTTGTCCTCGACGGTGATGTGTTCCTTGATCCAGCGCAGGTGGCCGGCCTCGGTGAGGCTCTTGAGAGACGTACGGCAGGCCTGCTGGCCGTAACGGGGATGCTCGGCCGCGATCACCTTGTGGCCCATGGCATGGCCGTCGTCAAGGTGGTCGATGAAGACGGCGATCTCGGCGTCTCGCGGGAGCAGATGTGCGAAGTCCGGGTCGGCGTACGGTTCTTCGTCACCCGTGGCGCGTTTTCCGTAGCCCGTATTGGCCATGGGGTGCGACGGGGACGGCAGGGCAGGGCTAGGCTGGGCGTAAGCCACGATCGACTCGCTTCGATTCGTAGGTCCAGGCCCCGGATCTGGTGCTACCAACACCTACCGGGGCCGATCTATTTGCTTGTTTGCCGTGAACCTAGAGTGGCTTTACGTTGCAGCGCAAGCTGATCACCGAACGTCACCCGTTCGGGTTAAACCCCCCTCAACTCACGTACGGGCCTGGTTGGTTGGGTTGTTTTTACCCAGCCCAGAACCCAAGAAAAGAGCTCGGATCCCGGGGCTCAAGCTCCGGGGTGAGCTGCGGAGACTCCGGAGAGGAACGCCGTCCAGGCGGGGGCGGGGAGGGCAAGTTCGGGTCCCGCGGAGTTCTTGGAGTCGCGTATGTGGACGGTCAACTGCGGTGCGGGGAAGGCGACCTCGACGCAAGCACCGCCTTCGTTGTCGCTGTAACTCGACTTGAACCACACAGGTTGTTCTGTCATTACTGTGCCGCAATCCGTTCGAGGAACTGGACCGTCTCAGCAGGGCCGAGAGCCATCGTCCGAAGCAGGCTAAGACGCGCCAGATAGTTGCTCACCACTTCTGGGTCTGTGGTGAGTTGCCTCATCGCCTGCCCTGTCGAGTAGGCGTGCCGTTCATGGTCGGGGGTCTCAAGCAACACCATCGGTCCGATGAGCGCGGTGGAGACGAACGACTCAAAGGGCAGCACCTGGACCAGAACGTTGCTGAGCCGCGCCATGTCCAGGATGTGTCCCACCTGTTCCCCGTCCACCAGCGGGGTGCGCAGCGCCGCCTCATAGACCAGGAACACGAAAGCCACCGGAGGAGTGCGCGTAAGCAGCGACTGACGCTCCAGGCGGCCCGCCACTCGCTCCTCCACCGTCTCCTGGCCCACGGGCGGATAGCGTCCCTCCATCAAGGCCCGCGCGTATCCCTCCGTCTGCAACAGCCCGGGGATCAGGGTCGCTTCGTAGGACCAGTGGCTGATCGCCTCCTGCTCCCGCTCCATGAAGTCCTGCGCTCGCGCCGGAGACTTCTCCTTATGCAAGTAGTCGTTGGCCGCGCTCAGCATCCCCTCAGCCCGACACATCCCATCGGCCACGTCGAGCACGCGCGGCGTCGGCATCCGTACGCCCTGCTCCATGGACTTGATGGTGTCCGGCGAGTAATTGGAGGCGGCGGCCAGCTCCTCGCGACTCACGTTGGCCTTCGTGCGCCACCGCTTCAGCTGGTTCCCGCTGTACCGCCAGGCCACAGGCGGCAGGGAGTTGGCGTTGGACTGGCCCGGCACAGCACCCACCTCCGACCGATACACCCCGGCGTGTATCACCTCAGTCACTACCGAGCGTAGCTTCGCAAACGCCACCGTGTGACCATGACCGACTCACTGGCCCACTCAATTCACCTGCCGGACTGGATTCCCGCGTCCGGTCACCAACTCCGGCTCACCGGCGTCCACTTCGACGCCGTACGCATCGAAGGCGTACGGGGAGAACGGGTCGCCGAGCGTCTCATCGAGGCCGCCGACGGGGATGCGGGGCCTGTTGTCTGCGAGGCGGCGGGGTTCCGGTGGATGTACTTCCTGCTGGCGCCCGGGGAAGTGCGCCGGCACAACTGGCCTTTGGGTGTTCAGCAGTTCGGGGGACGGGGCGCTCGTACCGTCACGTACATCGGGATTCCGGCGCTCTACGGGAACACGTGGCCGTTGCGGTGGTACAGCGAGCCTACGGTTACGGCGCCGTTTGCGGAGGCGGGGCGGTTGGGGGCGGTGCTGGAGCTGGTGGGGGCGTAGGTCAGGGCTGTTGGGCGCGCGCGGAGGAGAGATTCGCGTGGACGGTCAGTGTCGTCGGGTGGTCCTCGCCCAGTACGCGGCGTCCCCCTCGTCCCCGTACACGCAATGTGGGGCGCAGCGTACCCGCCGCACCCCACAACCTGCGTGAAAAGACCGCTGATTGACTACTTCACCGGCCTGATCCCCAGCGGCTCCCCGATCTCCTCCGCCATCACCGCGCCCGCCTCGAACTCCAGCGTCTCGTCGCCCATGACGCTCACGTCCGTGTCCAGGCCGTCCAGTTCCGGGAGGGGCTGGTTGAGGCGGACGTGGGCTACCAGGGACTGGAGGGCGCGGAGGGTTGCCGAGGCGGTGGAGCCCCAGTTGGAGAAGTAGGAGAACTGCCACCACCACATGGCCTCCGTGGTGCGGCCGGCGCGGTAGTGGGCCATGCCGTGGCGGAGGTCGGTGATGACGTCGGCGAGGTCGTCGGAGATACGGGCCGGTACCGGGGCCTTGCGCGGCTCGTAGGGGTCGAAGACCTCCGAGTACACGTCGATCGGCTCCAGCATCACCGCGAAGCGCTCGCGGATCTCGTCCACGTCCGGCTCCGGGCCCAGGTCGGGCTCGTAGCGCTCGTCCGGGAGGATGTCCTCGTGCGCGCCCAACCGGCCGCCCGCCAGGAGGAGTTGGGACACCTCAAGGAGGAGGAAGGGGACCGCGGAGTCCGGGTCCTCACCCTTCGCTACCTCGAACACGGCCACCAGGAAGCTCTCGATCTGGTCCGCGATCTGGACCGCGAAGTCGTCCGGGTCCGGATCGGTGGCATGCAGCGTGGCGTCAGACATCTAGGAGTCGTCTCCCCTCGAAGGCGCGGCCGAGGGTCACCTCGTCCGCGTATTCCAGGTCGCCGCCCACCGGGAGGCCGCTGGCCAGGCGGGTGACCTTGAGGCCCATGGGCTTGATCATGCGGGCGAGGTACGTGGCCGTGGCCTCGCCTTCCAGATTGGGGTCCGTGGCAAGGATCAGTTCCGTGACCGTACCGTCGGCCAACCGCGCGAGAAGTTCTCGTATACGCAGGTCGTCGGGTCCGACGCCTTCGATCGGGCTGATCGCGCCGCCCAGGACGTGGTACTTGCCGCGGAACTCACGCGTGCGCTCGACCGCGACCACGTCCTTCGGCTCCTCGACCACGCAGATCACCGTGAGGTCGCGGCGCGGGTCGCGGCAGATGCCGCACAGCTCTTCCTGCGCGACGTTTCCGCAGGTCGCGCAGAAGCGGACCTTCGCCTTGACCTCCATCAGGCACTGCGCGAGCCGTCGTACGTCCGTCGGCTCCGCCTGCAGGATGTGGAAGGCGATCCGCTGCGCGCTCTTGGGACCGACGCCGGGGAGTCGCCCCAACTCGTCGATGAGGTCCTGGACCACGCCTTCGTACAACGGACTGCCTGCCCTTCCGTGGAGTCATGCGGTACGCGTGACACGTACGTACCGTAGTTGGCCGCGGCCTGTCTTAGAAAGGCAGACCCGGGATACCGCTGCCGCCGCCCAGTCCTTGCGCGAGCGGGCCGAGCTTCTGCTGCTGGAGGGTCTGCGCGTTCTCGTTGGCCGCCTGGACGGCCGCGACGATCAGATCCGCGAGGGTTTCGGTGTCCTCCGGGTCGACCGCCTTCGGGTCGATCTTCAGCGCGCGCAGCTCGCCGGAGCCGGTGACGGTGGCCTTGACCAGCCCACCGCCCGCCTGTCCGTCGACCTCGGTCCGCGCCAGCTCCTCCTGCGCGGCCGCCAGGTCCTGCTGCATCTTCTGGGCCTGCTGCAGCAACTGCTGCATATTGGGCTGGCCACCACCGGGAATCACGATCAGCTCCTGGTTTCGTACGGCTGTACAGGCGCGGTTCCGCCCGCTCGGCACGAGCCTACGTGGTCCGGGCAGTCATCGCTTCGGCACTCTTTCGAGTGAGTCTTCATCGTGTCCTATACCTGATCAAGACCCACTTCCGGGCGGAAAAGAGGTGAAACCAGATCCTTCGCCACCCATTGGGCGGTAGGAAGGGGCGCGGTAGGAAGGGTCCGGCGCATCAGCATCAGGTGTCACACGACGTAAGGGAGTGCCGGGTGGGTCAGCCGGAGATTCAGCCCGAAGGTGGCGATCTGGCCGGGCGGACGTTTCCGCTCGGGGACTGGGGCGAGCCGACGGCCCGGCTGGACGAGCTCTACCGGTGGGTCGAGCGCGGGGCGCTGGAGACGGCGGCCCGGTATCTCACCGAGCGGGTGTGGAAGCGGCGCGGGGCGCGGGTGCTGCGCGCGGGCGCGGCGCTGGGCGCGGTGACCGGAGTCGCGCTGCCCCTGCTGGACCTGGCCGGGGTGGCGGGTGGGCTGGCCTCCTGGGGCTATCTGGCGCTGCTGCTGGGGGTGGCGTGCGTGGCCGGGGACCGGTTCTTCGGGATGACGTCCGGCTGGATGCGGGACGTCGCTACGGCGCAGGCCGTGCAGCGGCGTCTTCAGGCACTCCAGTTCGACTGGGCGTCGGAGGGCGTCCGGGAGTTCCTGGGCCCCGCGGAGGGCACGGCGAGCGAGGCCGCGGACCGGTGTCTGGGGGTGCTGCGGCGCTTCTCGGAGGACGTGACGGAACTGGTCCGGGTGGAGACGGCCGACTGGATGGTGGAGTTCCGGACCGGGTCGGGGCCACTGGGCATCCAGTCGGCGGCGGTCCCCGGCAGCCGGCAGGAGGGGACCGTCGTGCAGGGCAGGTTCCCGCAGCCGCCAGGGCCGGGTGGGCCGGGGGGCGGCAGCCGACCGAACATGCCGAGGCAGCGGCCACCCGAGCCCCGGTGAGGTGAACTCCAGCCCGACGCTCAGCTCGACGTTCAGCCCGGTGTTCAGCCCGCCTTCGTGTACGTCAGTTTCTCCCCGTTGCTGGTGCTCACGCGCTCCAGCGTGGTGTCCGACAGCAGGGTGATCTCGGTGGCGGAGCCCGGGTTGCAGGACGACAGCGGCTTCCCGGCGGTGACGGTGGAGGCGCCGATCGCCAACGGGCTCTCGCCGCCCGGCTCTTGGGTCAGGTCGGCGCTGAACTCGCAGTGGTAGTTCGGGCCGTCCGCCACCAGGGTGAGCACGGGATCCCCCACCTTCCCCTGCCGGATGGTGAGTTGGCGGGTGTTGTGGCCCGTGTCGTTGTCGATGGACGCGTTCCAGGTGCCGAGGTATCCGCTGGGCACGGCACCCTTGCCGGTCGGTGTGGCCGAGGGCGAGCCGGACGCCGACGGTTTCCCGCTGGTCGCGGTCGACCCCGGGGTCGTGGGCGCGGCGCTGCTGGCGTGACCGCCCGGACCGGCCGCCGTACGGCTGCCGTCGCCGCCGCTCTTCATCAGCGCGTACACCGAACCGCCCGCCCCCAGCGCGACGACGAGCGCGACCACGACGAGCAGCGCGGTCGACCTGCCGTTCCGGCGCGGCGGCTGGGGTTCCCCGTACAGCGGGGCCGCCCCGACCGGCCCCGGACCGTAGGGCGGGGTGGCGCCGAGGCCGCCGTTGTGGGGGTAGGGGTTGTACGGCACCTGCCCGCCCCAGCCGACGAGTTGGCGGGCCGGGGGCTGGGGATAGGTGTCGGGCGGTGGTGGCGGGGGGCCGTAGGCGGTGGAGGGCTGGGGATGTTGTTGCGGGTAACCGTAGGCCGGGTGCGGGGGCTGTGGGGGCTGCGCGGTCGGGGTACGGGGCGCTCCGGCCGGCACCTCGACCTCCGCCGGGAAGCGGTCGTCGGGCGTCGGCGCGGGCGGCACCGGGGAGGAGTCGTCGGAGGCCGGGGCGTGCTCCGGGGAGGCCTCGGAGACGGTGGCGGGCGGGATGTGGAGGAGGTCCGGCTTCTCCTCCACGGCGGTGGGAGTGGGGGCGGAAACAGGGGCGGGAGGCGGAGTGGGAGGGAGAGGGGGAACAGGGGCGGAGGCAGCAGGGGCGGAAGCCGCAGCAGCGGCGGGAGCAGCAGCGGCAGCCGAACCAGGCGCGGCCTTCTCCAACTCCGCCCGTTCCCCTTCCGCCCGCTCAAGCTCAGCCCGTTCCACATCCGCCCGCTCAGGCTCCACGCGCTCCACATCCGCCTGCTCGGGCTCCGCGCTCCCCGGGTCGATCCTCGGCAGCTCCGCCGTCTCCGGGTCCTCCGTGTCCAGCAACTGCACGGCGTGGCGGCCGAGTTGGGCGACCAGCGTGCCCGGCAGCCACGGGTCGCGGGAGCGGCCGCCGGAGACGGTGTCCTCCGCGCCCGTACGGTCGAGGATGCGGTGGAGGGTGGGGCGGGTGGCCGGGTCCTTGCGGAGGCAGTCGCGGACGAGGTCGGCGATGCCCTCGGGGACGCCCGACAGATCGGGTTCCTCCTGGGCGATGCGGAACATCAGGGCGTGGACGCCGCTGCCGGCGCTGCCGAAGGGAAGGGTGCCGGTCGCGGCGTAGGCGAGGACGGAGCCGAGGCAGAAGACGTCGCTCGCCGGGGTGACGCGGTCGCCCCGCACCTGTTCCGGCGCCATGAAACCGGGCGAGCCGACCAGCGAACCGGTCCGGGTGAGCCCGTCCCCGGCCTGGGTCTCCAGGGCCCGCGCTATGCCGAAGTCGATGACACGGGGGCCGTCGATGGTCACCAGCACGTTGGACGGCTTGAGGTCGCGGTGGACGATGCCGGCGGCGTGGATGTCCTGGAGCGCGTGCGCGAGACCGGCCGCGAGGATCCGTACCGAGCGCTCGGGCAGCGCCCCGTGATCGCGCCCGACGACCTGTTGCAGGCTCGGCCCGGCGACGTACCCGGTGGCCACCCACGGCACCTCGGCCTCGGTGTCCGCGTCCAGCACGGGCGCCGTCCAGTGGCCCCCGACCCGGCGCGCGGCCCGCACCTCCTGCCGGAACCGCGCCCGGAACTCCTCCTGCGCGGCGAGGTCCTCCCGCACCAGCTTCACGGCGACCGTGCGCCCCCGGTCGGAGCGGGCCAGATATACGTGCCCCATGCCACCGGCGCCCAGCCGGGCCAACAGCCGGTACGCCCCGATCCGCTGCGGATCGCCCGCCCCCAGTTTCTCCACGACCGCGCCGCCTCCCCTGAATTCCCCGGTCACGCCCCGGTCGCACCCCCGTGCTCCACGACAGACCGAGAATAGTGCGGGGACAGGGCGGGATTGGCCGGGGCGGTGTCTACGGTTCCGTAACGGGAGACCGGCCCGGCCGACGGAAGCCCGGCCCCGCCCCGCACCGGATCCCGGCCCCGCCCCACACCGGATCCCGCCCCCGCCCCCGACAACCTGTCGCGGAAACCCCCCGACCACAGACAGGACGCCGATTCCGTTTCCGCATCGCGGACATTTACGCTCACCCGCATGACCCCTCAGCCCAACCCCCAGGCCGGCGCCGCCGTGAAGGCCGCGGACCGCGCGCATGTGTTCCACTCCTGGTCCGCGCAGGAGCTCATCGACCCGCTCGCCGTGGCCGGCGCGGAGGGGTCGTACTTCTGGGACTACGACGGCAAGCGCTACCTGGACTTCACCAGCGGGCTCGTCTACACGAACATCGGCTACCAGCACCCGAAGGTCGTCGCCGCGATCCAGGAGCAGGCCGCGACGATGACGACCTTCGCGCCCGCCTTCGCGATCGAGGCCCGCTCGGAGGCGGCCCGGCTGATCGCCGAGCGCACCCCCGGCGACCTGGACAAGATCTTCTTCACCAACGGCGGCGCGGACGCGATCGAGCACGCGACCCGCATGGCCCGGCTGCACACCGGGCGGCCGAAGGTGATGTCGGCGTACCGCTCGTACCACGGCGGTACGCAGCAGGCGATCAACCTCACCGGTGACCCGAGGCGTTGGGCCAGTGACGGTGCCGCCGCCGGGGTCGTGCACTTCTGGGCTCCCTTCCTCTACCGGTCCCGTTTCTACGCCGAGACCGAGGCGCAGGAGTGCGAGCGCGCGCTGGAGCACCTGGAGACGACGATCTCCTTCGAGGGACCGGCGACGCTCGCCGCGATCGTCCTGGAGACCGTTCCGGGGACCGCCGGGATCATGGTGCCGCCGCCCGGTTATCTCGCCGGGGTCCGGGAGATCTGCGACAAGTACGGGATCGTCTTCATCCTGGACGAGGTGATGGCCGGGTTCGGGCGGACCGGTGAGTGGTTCGCGGCCGATCTGTTCGACGTCGTACCGGACCTGATGACCTTCGCGAAGGGCGTCAACTCCGGCTATGTGCCGCTCGGCGGGGTCGCCATCTCCGGCGCGATCGCGGACACCTTCGGCAAGCGGCCCTACCCGGGCGGACTGACGTACTCCGGGCACCCGCTGGCCTGTGCCGCGGCCGTCGCGACGATCAATGTGATGGCCGAGGAGGGCGTCGTAGAGAACGCGAAGACCCTTGGTACGACGGTCGTCGAGCCCGCGCTGCGGGCGCTGGCCGAGCGGCACCCGAGCGTCGGCGAGGTGCGGGGCGTCGGGATGTTCTGGGCGCTGGAGCTGGTGAAGGACCGGGAGACGCGCGAGCCGCTGGTGCCGTACAACGCGGCCGGTGAGGCGAACGCGGCGATGGCCGCCTTCGGGGGCGCCGCCAAGCAGCAGGGGCTGTGGCCGTTCATCAACATGAACCGCACGCATGTCGTGCCGCCGCTCAACGTGACCGAGGCCGAACTGAAGGAGGGCCTAGCCGCCCTGGACGCGGCGCTCTCCGTGGCGGACGAATTCACCGCGTAATACGCCACCGAAAACGCCACCGAATACACCTCTTAACGCCCGGAATGGGCGGGTCCGTTCAACTGGTGCCCGCATTCGGGCAGGGCGGGAACCCGAACGCGTAAGGTGGCGTGCTCGTAGACATATACGAGTACGCCATCGAACGCGATGAGGGAGACGCTCCGACGATGCCCGGAGGAAGCAGCGGCAGCGGCGCCGTGACCCGCAGCACCCTGCGGCAGCAGATCGCCGACGCGCTTCGCGACGAGGTCCTGGCCGGCCGGCTCCAACCCGGCCAGGAGTTCACGGTGAAGGAGATCGCCGAGCAGTACGGCGTCTCCGCCACCCCGGTCAGGGAAGCACTCGTCGATCTCTCCGCGCAGGGCCTCCTGGAAGCCGACCAGCACCGCGGCTTCCGCGTCCACGAGTACTCGGTGACCGACCACCGCGGGATGATCGAGGCCCGCGCCCTGGTCACCGACGGCATGTTCCTGGCCCTCGCCGGCGGCCACCCCGTCTTCGACCGCACCGAGGACCCCCGTACGGTCGCCGCGCTCGCCGGTGTCCGGCGCCGCGGCGAGGAGGCGCAGCGCGCCGCCGACGCCGGTGACCTCAGCGTGCTGATCGGCTACGACCTGCGCTACTGGCGCGAGTTGAGTGCCATGTTCGGCAACCCCTACCTCGGCGACTTCCTGCACCGGCTGCGCGTCCAGTCCTGGGTGTGCACGGTGCAGCATCTGCGCCGGGTGACCGATCTGCGCGGCCGGCTGTGGTCCGAGCACACCGAGCTGGTCGACGCACTGGCGCGTCGCGACACCCCGGGCGCGCGCTCGATCGTCACCGCGTACAACACGCACTCCCTCGACCTCATCGAGCGGCTGGCCGCCCGGTGACCGGACCGGAAAGGGCCGCTCCGGCCGTGGACAGTGCCTCCGTGGACCCCACCAGTTCCTCCGTGGACCCCAGTGCCGTCGTCGTGGACCTCAGTGTCGTCGTGCCCGCCTACAACGAGGAGCGGCGGCTCGGGCCGACGCTCGACGCGATCACCACATACCTGGGCGACGACGAGGGCCGCTTCGGCGACTGGGAGATCATCGTCGCCGACGACGGCTCCGACGACGGGACCCGCGAGGTCGTCACCTCCCGCGCCGATCCGCGGGTGCAGCTGGTCACCAGCCCCCGCAACCGCGGCAAGGGCCACGCCCTGCGCCTCGGCGTCGCCGCCTCGCGCGGGCGCCGGGTGCTGGTCACCGACGCCGATCTGGCCGCGCCCATCGAGGAGTTGGAGAAGCTCGACAAGGAGCTGAGCGAGGGCCGTGCGGCGGCGATCGGCTCCCGTGCCGCGCCGGGCGCGACGATAGAGAGCCATCAGCATCCGATACGTGAACTCCTGGGCCGCGCGGGCAACTTGCTCATACGCCAGGCCGCGGTGCCCGGCATACGCGACACCCAGTGCGGCTTCAAGCTCTTCGAGGGCGACCGCGCCCGCGAGGCCTTCGCCGCCTCCCGGATCAACGGCTGGGGCATCGACGTAGAGGTCCTCCAGCACTTCCGCCGCGCGGACTGGGAGGTCGCCGAGGTCCCGGTTCGCTGGGCCCACCAGTCCGGCTCGAAGGTACGCCCCCTCGACTACGCCAGGGTCCTCACCGAACTCGCCCGCCTCCGCGCCCGCTCCCTGCGCCCGGTCGACATCCTGGTCGTCGTCCTCTTCCTCCTCATGTCGGTCGCCCTCTACTCGGGCCGCCTCTTCGACCCGAACCACCGCTACCTGGCCGACTCGCTCCAGGACCAGAACCAGTGGGAGTGGTTCTTCGCGGTCACGGCCGACAACGTGGCCCACTTCCACAACCCGTTCTTCTCCAACCTCCAGGGCTTCCCCGACGGCGTGAACCTCATGGCCAACACGGTCATGCTGGGCCTGTCGGTGCCCTTCGCGCCCCTGACCCTGCTGGCCGGCCCCGCGGTCTCGCTCAGCGTCTGCATGGCGCTCGGCCTCGCGGCCACGGCCGCCGCCTGGTACTGGCTGATCGTGAAGCGCGTCGTACGGCAACGGGCCGCGGCCTTCGTCGGCGCCTCACTCGCGGCCTTCGCCCCGCCGATGGTCAGCCACGCCAACGCGCACCCGAACTTCGTCATCCTCTTCATGATCCCGCTGATCATCGACCGCGCCCTGCGCCTGTGCGCGGGCACGCGAGTGCTCCGCGACGGCATCGTGCTCGGCGTGATGGCGGCCTACCAGATCTTCCTCGGCGAGGAGCCCCTGCTCCTGGCGTCGATCGGCATGGTCCTCTTCGCCGCGTCCTACGGAGTCCTCAACAGGGAGGTCGTCCGGGCATCCTGGCGCCCGCTCCTCAAGGGCCTCGGCATCGCGGCGGCGGTCTGCGCCCCGATCATCCTGATCCCCCTCTGGTATCAGTTCGTAGGCCCGCAGAGCTACAAGAGCGTCCTGCACGGAGACAACGCCGGCAACAGCCCCCTCGCCCTGCTCTCCTTCGCCGAACGCTCCCTGATCGCGGGCAACGAGGTCCGCGCGAACTCCCTCTCCCTCAACCCCACCGAGCAGAACGCCTTCTACGGCTGGCCGCTCGTCCTCCTCGCCTTCGCGATCGTCGTACGCCTGTGGGAGCACGCCCTCGTCAAGGCGCTGGCGTTCACGGCGATCGCGGCGGCGATCCTCTCCATGGGCCCCAAGATCCGCATCCCGCTCACGGACACGATCTACCCGGGCCCCTGGGCCCTGCTCGCCCACAAGCCGCTCTTCGAGTCGGTGATCGAGGGCCGGGTCGCGATGATCTGCGCACCGGCGCTGGGCATGATGCTGGCGATCGCGGTGGAGAAACTGGCGGCGACGCGACAGATCGGCACCCAGTACGTGGGCCTGCTGGCCGTGTGCATGGCCCTGATCCCGATCACCCCCGCGCCCCTGAAGGCAGTCGACCGAGCGGCGGTACCGGCCTTCTTCACGGACGGCACCTACAAGTCGTACGTCCGCGCCGGCGAATCGATCGTCCCGGTCCCGCTCGCCGACCCCGGCGCCGCAGAACCCCTGCACTGGCAAACAGCCTCCGGCCTCGGCTTCAAGATGCCGGGCGGCTACTTCAACGGCCCCTACGGCGACGACCGCATCGGCATCTACGGCGCCTCGCCCCGCTTCACCTCCAACATGCTGCGTGACGTGCGCTACACCGGCGTCATCCCCACCATCGGCAAGAACTGGCAGGCGCAGGCCAGGACCGACTTCGCGTTCTGGCACGCGGGCGCCCTGGTGGTCGCTCCGCAGCCCAACGACGACAAGCTCCGCACCGCTGTGGAAAAGCTGGTGGGCCGACCCGGTAAGTGGGTGGACGGCGTGTGGGTATGGGACCTGCACGAGGGGAGCTGACCCGGGCCGCACCGACTACTCTTCCCCCTACTCTTGCCTGACCACCATGCGAACACCACGCTGCGCAGCGAGTAACCGAGGAGCCCCTTTTGGCCTGTGACCTGTGGCTGGTCCCGCTCGTCGACGTGTTGTGCCACACCCCCGACAATCCGTTCGCCGAGGAACTCGCGCTCTACAACTCCCTGTTGGCCGAGGCAGGACTGCCTCCGGTGCCGGTGTACCAGTACATGCCGGGCCTGTCCGGCGAGGTCGCCCCGGTCGCGGGCTTCGACTACGACGCGCTGCACTTCCTGCGCCGGGCCTACCTCCTCCAGGTCTGCGGTCTCCCGGTGACGCCGGTGGACGAACTGGGCGGCGACTACGAACAACTCCTGGAGATGTTCGAGACCACAGCCCAGCAGTCCCACCTGGTCTGGCACTACGACCACGCGGGCGCCTACGTCCCGGTCGACTTCCCGCACCCCCTCGCGAACGACGAACTCCTCGCAGGCGGCGGCCCGTTGGGCTCGTCCCAAACCCTCCTGCGCGAGCTGGAGTTCGTGGCCCCGACGATCGGCATCGACCCGACGAACCCACCGGCGGCACCCCAAGCCCCCCCAGCTCCCACGGAGTTGGAGGAACCGGCCGTAGCGGCACCGTACGACCCCAGCCCGTTCGCCCGCGAGCGGCACGTGTGGCTGGGTCTGCACGCGGCGGCGACCCGCAGCCTCGCGCAGGGCTCGATGATCGTGTTCAGCTAGCGGTTCCGGTCGGCGGTGCGGGAGCTGTCCTCGGCCGCCGCCGCCATGTCCTGTGTACCGATGACGCCGAGCAGTTCGAGCTGGGCGGCGCCCTCGGTGCCGGGCGGGGCGGTGAACCACAGGAGGCGCTGGCGGCCGTCCTCGCTGAAGAGGCTGTGGCAGTCCAGCTCGATGACGCCCAGCGTGGGATGCACGATGCGCTTGTGATCGGTGCGGCGCAGACCGACGTCATGGGTGTCCCAGAGGGCGGCGAACTCCGCGCTGCGCTGCCGCAGCGCGGCCGTCATCCCGGCGACCTCGCTGTCACGGCTCCGGCGGGCGGCGACGGCCTGGAGATCGGCGACGAAGACCCGTGAGTGATGCGGATGATCCTCGGCCGGGTAGACCGCGCGGGAGTCCGGATCGGTGAACCACCGGTACGCGAACCCGGTGGCGGGCCCGCGCGGTTCCGGCGCCCGCCCGAGGAGCGCAGCGGCCAGCTCATTCTGTACGAGGGTCTCGTGCAGGTCGGTGATGACCTGGGCCGGGGTGGTGGCCAGCCGGTCCAGCAGCCCGAGCAGGGCGGGCTGTACGTGCCGCGCGCCCGTGCCCCGCGCCGACTCGGGCAACGGCCGGTCGGCGAGGTGGAACAGGTGATCGCGCTGGTCACCGCCGAGCCGCAGCGCGCGGGCGAGGGCGGCCAGGGTCTGGGCCGAGGGCTGAGCGCCACGCCCCCGCTCCAGCTCGGTGTAGTAGTCGGCGGACAGCCCCGCCAGCTGCGCGACCTCCTCGCGCCGCAGTCCGGGCACCCGGCGCCGGGGCCCGACGGGCAGCCCGACATCGGCCGGCCGGACCCGGTCACGCCGGGACTTGAGGAACGCCGCGAGTTCGGGAAGGTTCACCCGCTCATCGTCTCCTCTCGGCGAGGTCGGAGCCAGGGGCCGCCAACCCCTGGGTGGGCTCAGCCCTGGCCGGGCGGGCAGCCGGGGACGCAGGGTTGCCCCATACCCAGCCCACACGGCCCCACCAGCACGAGGAATGAGAACACCATGCCTTTCGCGAACTTCAAGGTCCCTGCCGGCGCCCTCACCGCGGAGCAGAAGGAGCAGATCATCACGCGCACGACCGACCTGTACGCCGAGATCTTCGGCGACGGCGCCCGCGCCACGACGCTCGTCCTGGTGGAGGAAGTCGCCGACGCGGGCTGGGGCATCGGCGGCGGCGTCCTGACCCTCGCCAAGATCCAAGGGACGCCGCAGGAATGAGGACCTGCGTCAGGACCTAACGGACCTTGGTGAGACCACTCGTGACGTCCTCCGCGTTCATCACCGGGGTGTAGGTCAGCTCGGCACCCAGGTTGAGGAAGAGCGGCTCACTGATCGACGGGATGTCGGAGGGGTCCGCGAGGTCGAAGAACAGGAACGCGGTGCGCTTGCCGCCCTCGGCGGTGAAGTAGGCGGCCTCGGGCTTGATCTGCTCCAGGGTCTCCTGCATCAGCTTCCCGAGAGTCCCGTTCCGGATGGCCTCGTTCCCCTTCTCCGTGTCCATGGACGCTTTCAGCATCATGCGCATCGCAGTCACCTTCTCCTGGTCGGCGTGCGCGGGGTGGACACATTCAGGATATGCCCGTACAAAGGGGGCGGCCCGGTGGGGGCGCCCCCTTTGCGTTCAGCGCTGATGCGGCAGCCTGATCGTCCGCACGAGACGCGGTCGCGATGCGCACTGGAGTCCAGATCGGCAACGCCACGAAGGGAACAGCAGCATGAGCGTGCAACACGCCGAACATGACGACGTCCCCGTGATCCCCCGCCCGGACCGCACCCCGGGTGGGCTGCGCGCGGCCTGCGCGATCGTGGCCCCGCACCTGCTCCCCTCTTACGACCAGGCCAAGGACCAGACCCTCAGCGAGGCGTTGCAGCACAACTCGGCCAGACCCGTCCACGCCTACCTCGCGCACTGGGCCGCCCTGATCGAGATCGAGCGACGCCCCGGGACAGCGAGGGCCTACCACCGCGCCGAGTACCTCGCCCGGATCGCGACCACGCCGGACGAGGCGCGCGTACACCTGACCACGGCGAGCGTCATCTACCGCGAGGCGGCCGAGGCGGTGCGCGACGCGTGAGCTGGGCCTGGGAATACGTCCCCGACGAGGAGACGGTGGCATCCGGGGCGCCACCCGCCGTTCCTGGCCGCGGTCGAGAAGATGGCCGACGAGTTGGTCAGAGCCGCCGAGGCACTGCATCTCCACGGCCCCGCCTAGCAGGATGCCGACGAGGCAGCGAAGCACGCGTTCGTGGACGGCGGCTTCTTCGTGTACATGGTCACGCCCCGCGCGGAACTGGTCGCCATCTGGCAGATCACTCCTGATCCGGGCCTGGACGCCTGGCCTCTCCCCACCCTTCCACTGCGGCGCGCAGCAGCAGCGTGTGGACGAAGTGATCCGGGGCCGTCGGGCGGTAGCGCCAACTCAGGGGCCAGGTCTGGCCGTTGAGGGCCGGTACCGGGATGTACGACATGTGGTTCGGGCCGGCGGTGAGGCGGGTTACTCCAGGTGGCCAGGGGCGGTGGGACGTGCTGCCGACCGGGACCAGGAAGTAGACCGCCCTGCTACCCGTCGCCTCCTCTACGACCGGACCCGGCGCCCCGCCCGTCATGCGCGCGAGCCTGTCCGCGAGGTCTCTGCCCTCGTCGCCGTCCACCCGTACCGCGTCGAACTGGACCCCCGCCTTGCGGAGTTGGATGCCGGTCACGGGGATCCATTTCAGGTCACTTTGCGTATCCATGCGGATAGTTTCGGCGGGTCCGGCTAGCGTCTTCCATAACTCTGCGTCGACTGTCCGCGACGGTTGGACACGGGCGCGGAGTGTTGGTGACCGGTTGAGTTCGGTTGAGTCCGGGGGTGACCGCGATGGCGCGGACGGAGAACAAGTCGGAGGCGGGTGGTGCGGCGCATGTCGTCGCCGCCCTGGCGAAAGCGCTGCGTGAGCAACAGGGGCTCACACAGACCGAGTTGGGCAAGATGATCGGCTACACCGGTTCGGCGATCAGCGCGATGGAGACCTGCGCGCAGCCCGCGAGCGACGACATGCTCGTCAAGCTGGAGGAGACGGTCGGGGCCGGGCTCGGGGTCTTCGACAAGGCACGCAAGTGGATGCTGCTGGAGAAGTACCCGGTCCGGTTCCGTGGGTTCGCGGAGATCGAGGCGGGGGCCGTCACACTCTCCTCGTACGCGACGCTGGTCGTCGATGGCCTGTTCCAGACCGAGGCCTACGCGCGGGCGTTGATCGGCGGCAGCTATCCGCCGGTGTCCGAGCAGAAGCGGGAAGAACTCGTCGAGGCGCGGCTGGCCCGCAGGAAACTCTTCGACCGGGACCCGGCCCCGATGATCGAGCTGATCGTCGAAGAGGGCGTACTGAGGCGGCCGTTCGGCAGCTGGGACGTGCAGCGTGAGCAGCTGCGCTCGCTCGCCGAGGACGCGCGGCGGGACAATGTGTGTATTCAGGTGCTGCCGATGGATCGTGGGCTACGCGGAACGTACGCCGGCGATCGTGGTGCCATGAAGCTCGTGGTGACCAAGGACCACGTGCACGTCGTCTACATGGAGATCGAGGACCAGGGCATCCTGATCAGTGATCCGCCGGAGGTGTCTCAACTGACGCACCGCTATGCGAAGATCCGCGCACAGGCTCTGAGCCCCGACGACTCCCTGAGCCTCATCGAGCGGTTGGCAGGAGAAGAGAGATGAGCGACACCCGCGCCCTGCGGTGGTTCAAGTCCAGCTACAGCGACGGCGGTGGCGGCGACTGCGTCGAAGTCGCCTACGACTGGCGCAAGTCCTCGTACAGCGACGACGGCGGCGGGAACTGCGTCGAGATAGCCACCTGCCCCGACACCATCCACATCCGCGACTCCAAGAATCCGGGCGGCGGGATCGTCACCGTCTCCGATGCGGCCTGGTGCACCTTCCTCGCCTCCCCCCACCCCTCCCCCGAAAAAGTGTGACACTTTCGGGGAAACTGACACACTTTTCCAAGACACCTCCCTCCCCCCGCGCCAAGCTGCTCACATGAACAGCTCACAGCGGGTGCAGGAACCGCCCGGAATGGCCACCGTGTACCGCGCGACTCTGGACGCGCTGGCCGCGCGGGGGCCCCGGCGCACGGGCATCACCCACATCGCACAGGTGGCCGGCACCAACCGCCCGTTCTTCTACCGGAATTGGGCCTCTCCCGACGCGCTCCTCCGCGATGCCACGATGCAGGAACTGAAACGTCTGCTGCACCTGGCCCGGGAAGTACCCGGCCCGTTGCCACCACCGCGCTGCCTCGGGGTGCGCAGGGTGGTGCGGGCGGCCCGGCTGCTGCGGGAGCATCCGGTCGTCGCGGCCATGGCGCGGACCGAACCGGCGTTGACGTACGCCGCCGTTCTCCGTCCGGACACCCTGTGGCACCGGACGGCCCAGCACTGGCTGACCGAGCATGTGACCGCACATCTGCCCAGCGGCACCGAGCAGGACACGGCCACGCTCGCCGTGCTCACCACGGCACTGCCGTACGCACTCATCCCGCCGGAGGAGTCACCCGACACCACCGCTGAACGTGCGGCTGTCGACGGGCGGTTGAGCCAAGCCCTGCACGCCTGCCTCGGCCTGCCGCTCGCCTGCCCAGACTGACCTGCGGGTCACAGATCTACAGGTCCTGGAAGAGCCAGAGGGACAACGTCAGCACCGCGATGCCGCGTACCGCGACCAGCGCCAGGTTCGCACCGCGCAGTCGGACCACTCGAAGCCACAGGGTCCACGTCACCGGCAGTGACAGCACGACCGTGAGCAGCAGTGCCACCGGGGCAGGGTCGGCGTACAGGGCGTCGCGGTGGGCCCACAGCAGGTAGGTCCACCACGCGGCGGACGTCGCGGTGAGGAGTGACTCGGCCCAGAGTCCGACGAGTTCCTCGCGCAGTGGCTTCAGCACAGGCTCGTCCCCCCGGCGATCAGCATCAGCGTCCCGGCCGCGGCGCCGAAGAACAGCCGTAGGACCACAGCCGTCCAACTGACGCACCGCAGCCAGATGTTGCCCTGGTACAGCAGCGCCCAGGTCACGGGCAGCGAAGCCCACAGCGCGTAGGCGACGTGCCGGTGGAGGTCCTGGGTGGAGAAGTCGCACATGCCGTTCGATCCGTCGCCGTAGAGGCCCACGGCGATGAACGCGGCGAGCGCGCCCTCCAGCCCGGTTGCCGTACGTCGTACGACAACCGGGGAAAACCGTCTTCGATATGACATGGACGGAACCTAGTGAATTCCGGTGCAAGGAGGCCGTGAAGTTGATCATTCACAGCAACTCACAGGAATCCGCAGCCTAGAAGACCGCCGTCCCGGCCTGCGTCAGCTTCCAGTTGACCGCCGCGAAGTCCGCCGGGTCCAGCGCGCCCTTCGCCGTGACGTAGGCGATCATCAGGTCGCGGACCTGGTCGGTGGCGCTGTAGACGGTCTCCGCCGACGCGATGTGCGGGTAGCCGCTGCCGCCGTTCGCGCGGTAGTTGTTGACCGCGACGACGAAGACCTGGTCGTCCGTGACCGAAGTGCCGTTGTACGTGAGGTTCTTGATGCGCGAACCCTCGGCCTGGGCGATGTCGATGTCGTAGGAGACGCCCGCGGCGACGTCGTACATGTAGTCCCAGAAGCTGTTGGCGTTGGTGAGGGTCGTGGTGTCGACCTTCGTGCCCGCCGGCACCTGGTGGTAGTACTTCGCCGCGTACTCCAGGTAGTCCTTGAGCTGGGCGCCCGTGAGCTTCTTGCCGTAGAGGGTGTTGTCGTAGATGTAGAGGCCGGCGATGTCCTTGATGGTGACCGAGCCCTTGGGGATGTCGGCCGTGCGGCTGAAGGGGGCCGCGACCGAGATCAGCGGGAGGGCCGCGTCGGCCGTCGACAGGCCCGCCTTCACCGAGTCCATCTGCACCTGCTGGATGAAGTCCATGATCGGCACGTCCTTCCAGCAGGACTCCGCCGCCGAGAGGTCCTCGGTGCAGGTGCCGACGGACGTGTTGACGTACTTCACGACCAACTCGTGGTCGGCTTCCAGGAGTTTCTTGATCTCCGGGTCCTCGTCCACCGTGTTGGGGTTGAGGGTCTGGGCCGTCTTGCTGGTGATCTTCCACTGGCCGCGGACGAGTTCGAGCTCGAAGTCGAAGACGCTCAGGCGGTAGCCCCAGCAGTACGGCTCGGAGAGGAGGACGTCGTCGCCGGTCTCCTCGTTCTTCACCGTGTACGACGGGATCTCGACGTGGGTGTGGCCCACGAGGATCGCGTCGATGCCGGGGACCTGCTCGGCGACGAGGTTGGAGGCGTTCTCGACGTACGGGAGCTCGTCGCCGTAGGACGAACTGCCGTCCAGGCCCGAGTGGTCGGTGAGGAAGACGACGTCGCAACCCAGCGCGCGCAGGCGCGGGACGTACTTCTTGGCCTGCTCGACGAGGCCCGGGAAGACCATCTTGCCGCTGACGTTGTCCTTGTCCCACAGGGCGATGCCCGGGTTGGTGAGGCCGAGGATGCCGACCTTGATGTCGGGGGCGCCGGGGACGCGGATCTTCTTCACGGTGTACGGGGCGAACGCGGGGCGCAGGGTCTTCGCGTCCAGCGCGTTGGCGCCGAGCAGCGGGAAATGACACTGCTGCTCAAACTTGCGCAGGGTGTCGATGCCGTAGTTGAACTCGTGGTTGCCGAGGGCGGCGGCGTCGTAGCGCATGTGGTTCATGGCCGTGGCCATCGGGTGCTTGGAGCCGCTGGTGATGGGGTCCACGCGCGCGAAGTAGTAGCCCAGCGAGGTGCCCTGGATGATGTCACCGGCGTCGACGAGGAGGACGTGCCCCTCGCCCTTCGCCTTGCGCTGCTGCTTGATGAGGGTGGCGACGCGGGCGACGCCGACGGAGTTGCCCTTGGAGTCGGAGTAGGCCTTGTCCAGGTAGTAGTCCCAGTCGAAGACGTGGCTGTGCAGGTCGGTCGTGCCCAGGATGGAGAACGACCAGGTCTTCGGCTTGGGGTGGGGCTTGGGGTGACGGTCGGCGGCCTCGGCCGGAGTCACCGCCGCCGTTCCCGCTACGGCCGCGACAGCGCCGGTGACGGCGGACTTCTGCACGAACTCACGGCGATTCATGGGATTGACGGGCATTCAGGACTCCTGGAAGGGCGGAGAGAGCGGGTGTGGCATGCGGGGCGCGGCGGGCTACCCGCGTAGATGCTGGCCTCCACCTGTTACCGGCGTAACCACGGACAGCCCAAGGGCCGGTCAAGGTTTCCCAAGACCGGCCCAAGTACCTCGATCGACCGCGGCTACGACAGCCGCTTCAACCGCAGCTCCAACCGCCGCCCTAGATGAACGAGTTGATCTCGATCGTCTCCGTGCGGCCCGGACCGACACCGATCGCGGAGATCGGTGCGCCGGACATTTCCTCCAGCGCCTTCACGTACGCCTGCGCGTTCTTCGGGAGGTCCGCGAAGGTCTTGGCCTTCGTGATGTCCTCGCTCCAGCCGGGCAGGGTCTCGTAGATCGGCTTCGCGTGGTGGAAGTCGCTCTGCGAGTACGGGAGTTCCTCGACGCGCTTGCCGTCGATCTCGTACGCCACGCAGACCGGGATCTCCTCCCAGCCGGTGAGGACGTCGAGCTTGGTGAGGAAG